>Ga0180437_10001158_pt1 | contig 45933 bp, 36 predicted proteins | sample SS_ome_4_FD_132410 | JGI IMG/M metagenome (GOLD analysis project Ga0180437, IMG submission 132410) | Hypersaline lake sediment archaeal communities from the Salton Sea, California, USA - SS_3_D_1 metaG | ecosystem: Environmental > Aquatic > Non-marine Saline and Alkaline > Hypersaline >... | reverse complement strand
TTTCATCCGGCAGTTGGATGTTGACTCGAGCAAGTTCTGGAAATTCCGCCTCGAGCACCCTGCTGGCGCCGTCAAGAATGAGTTGCCCTCCGCGGCCAGAGGTGCAACGCCCCACAATGAGCACATGCTTCAGCTCATAAAAACCGGCGTAATGGGCGATGGCATAGCCCATATAGGTCCCCATGCTCTGCCAGATCCTGGTTGCGCCTTCGTCTCCCGCCTCGAGTTTTGCCTGAAGAAACTCGAGCTTTTCGGCGTTTGTCATATCACCCGGGATCTGAATCCCGACCCTGGGGGCAAGGCGAAAAACGCACTGTTGCGAGAAATAGAGCGCCCCGCAGCCCCTGTCGCCAGACCATTCATCCACAGGTGCATCGGGATTGAAATCGACGGGGGCAAAGGCCAATTCGTTCAGCCAGCTCGCAATGCTGCCGTCCATGGCGACATAGCCGCCGGCCTCGCTCGAACCGAGTGCGATGCCGAGAACACCATTGTCGTCCAGTGACATCGAGCCCGCCAGCGCCGTCACCTCGCCGTCATTCACAATCTCCAGCGGCACCCCCATCTCGTCACGGATGCGCATGAACAGATCCCTGACCTCATCAAACCGCTCCCGTGGGACGCCCCGGAATAGAGAAGCGATCCGGACCCTGTTATTGACGAAAACCCCGGCCGAACTGCCTCCTATCGCATCCACACGAGGCATCTTGGACGCCGCTTTCTTCAAGGCAGCCATAATCTCGTCATAGTGGTACTGTGGGTTACTTTGCCTGCTCGGTTCCCACACGACCTCCTCGCTAAAGACCACCTTGCCGTCCACGACCGCCGCAACCTTTCGATCCGAAGCCCCCAGATCGAACCCGATGCGGCAACCATCCAGGTGGCGTCCCAGCGGTCGTCCAATTTCCCGCTCGACGGGGACTTGGTCGGCTTCACAGGGGACCACAGTGAATGTCTTCTCGTAGACATCTTGTCCCATAAAACGAAAGTCGAACGCGCGCACACCTTGGGGGGCGTAACAGTGTCCAATATAGTCCCCCACGCTCTTGGGACCGCCCACGTAAACTTTGTAGCCTCCCCGCTGCCAGAGAAGAAATTTGAACAAGCGCTCGGCGTACATCAGGTTCGCATTAGCCCGTGGATGATCTTCAGGGAAAACCTGCGTCTCGAAGCGCGACACGGACCCGTCTGGGCGCTCCAGACCAAGCACCAGCGGAACACCAAGGCCCGAGTCCTCAACCTCGTCCTGAAACGCCCGATTGGCCAACACCGCTGGCCGAAAGCCTCCATCGAGCGGTGGCAAGCACCTTGGTTCCACGAGCTTGAAATCTTTCATGAGGTTCGTCTTCTCCCCGCTGTCAACTCGATTCCGCAGAGTTGGCAGTCCTTGGACTAGATCCCAACTGCTAACGGAGCAAACAGGCCCAATTCGTAGGTCAGGACCAGAGCAGACGCTCCGAGGATCACAATGTCGGGGCCAACACACGACATTTCGATCTCGGCCTCACGAGCGACCATCGCCAGCGAACGATTGACCATCTCCTGCCTGATCCTGTCAAGCCAGGCCTCTCCAAAGCACGTCACGCTCCCGGCAATCAAGACTCGCCGTGCGCTGAGCACGCCGACCAGATTAGCCGCCGCAATACCCAGGTACCGTCCCACCTCCGAGATCATGTGCCGCACTGCCTCGTCACCGGCCGCGACTGCCTGACAAACTCGATCGTACTACCCTGTGCACAGTTTGTCAAGAGCCAATTTGGGGGTTTGGGTGTTTGGGGGTTTGGGTGTTTGGGTGATCGTTCGACAATCGGCGCAAATTGGTGTAAAATCGATATCGCCCGCCGGGGGACAGTTGTCCGGCACGTCTATTTGCCACTGGCGCTGCGGAACGACTGACAGTCAGGGTTGATAACCGAATTTTATCTGCAGAAATCTGCGAGAATCTGCGTCCTAAAGGATTTGTCAGTCAATCAGGAGATGCCAGAGAAACTTGAGACAGGCAAGGGATCGGCGTTTTGCAAAGGAAGCGAGCACGTGAAATGAATCGTAGCCAAGAGGAAACAAACATGCAAAGCACTTGTCCAGAAATAACACCGCATTTTTTAGTGCGTTTTACGCCTGATTTCAGACCCAAAGTGCGAAGTTAATAATGGACAAGTACAAAGGAGAAACGAAATGAAGCAATTCTGTGTGACGACTTCGATGGGCAAGCGATTGATCGGCAAGGCAATGACTCTTCACCCTGACATACAGGACGTGCTTGAAGGGGGAACGTTGGTCATTATCGCCGGCACGACGAACGGCTACGTCGCTGAAGAGATTCTCAAGTCGCTGGGGCAGGCCGAAGGATTCTCACGACAGGGTTTTCGTCGTGGGCTGACCGTTGCTCCTGGGGCCAAAGCGGTCAAGGCTGACTTTCCAGGAGATGTGGTCATACGCGACGGTGAATGGCAAAAGGGCCAGACCATCTTTGATGTGGTAGATGATCTCAAGGCCGGCGACGTCGTCTTGAAGGGAGCCAATGCATTCGACCCGTACGGCCAGGCTGCTGTGCAGATCGGCAATCCGAAAGGCGGGACGATTCTCGCAGCGCTCGCAGCGGTGATTGGCCGGCGGGCGCAACTGATCGTGCCGGTGGGTTTGGAAAAGCGGGTGTTTGAAGACGTGAACGTTCTGGCCGAACGGTGTCTTGCGCCCGGTGCGGAAGGTCCGCGTTTGCTGCCCATGCTCGGGGGTATCTTTACCGAAGTCGATGCCATCAGCCTCATGACAGGCGCCGAGGCATGTCTAATCGCAGCCGGTGGGGTTTATGGGGCAGAAGGTGCTGCCTGGCTCGGTGTGACCGGCACTGAAGAGCAGGTCCAAGCGGCAGCCGAACTGATCAAGTCGGTCTCTGATGAACCACCCTGCGAGGCATAAGAGGAAAGCACTCGCCAGGCAGCCATGATCTCGGGCAGCGGGTGACGTCTAACCCCGCTGGAGCGGACGCACAGGCGGGAACGGGTTCCATAGGCATCAAGTTAAAAGTGAGGCCGTGCTTGCCAGGGCCCGCTGGTCATCAGCCTCGCCACCGTCAAGCGTCACATCTCCAACATCTATGGCAAGCTGGGGGTCAGCCACCGCACCCAAGCCATCGCCCATGCACGGGAATTCAACCTGTTCCCCGGCTCTGCCCGGTGACAATCTAGCACTTTCTCCAGCCCCGATGGCACATTTTCTCAGAATCCAGATACAACCCACTCTACAACGTCTGGCCGATCCGCTCCGCAGAGCTTGGTAGTAAGATTGGTGTGAGATGCGCGGACACGGCTTGCGGCAGTTGCGCCGGTTGGGTCTGACCGGAGATCCTCAGAATGGAGAGATTGGGGTGAGCAAGGCATGAGCCAGAAGACCATCTTGAAAGCCAGGCGGGAGGTCGGCCTGTTTCCCACCGCGCCCTATCATTTCGATGCCACGCTACACAAGCCGGACCACTTTCCCTCAGCCGACAATCAGTGGCAGCCAGGAATCCGCTGGCAAACCATGCGCTGGCAGGGGAAGCCGCTGGGCCTCAAGTTCGAGAACTGCGGCACGGTGGAGCGGCCTCACATTTCGCTGGACATCTGGTCGGAAGACGAGTTGAGCCAGCATTTTATCGACGGGCTGCTGGCCGAGATCTGCTACCGCTACAACCTCCAACTCGATCTGAGCCCGTTCAACGAGCGCTTCAAGGATGATCCATACCTGGGATCACTCATCCAGAAATGGCAGGGGATGCGGCCCCTCAACTGCAACTCGCTGTACGAGTACCTGATCATCGCCATTGTGCTGCAGAATGCCACGGTACGGCGCTCGGTGCAGATGATGCAGGCCCTATTCGAAGCCTATGGCACCCCGCTGGCCTACGATGGGGTGGTGCTCTATGGCTTCTGGCAACCCGAGGCATTGGCCGTGGTTGCAGAGGATGAGCTACGAGCACTCAAAGTGGGCTACCGCGCCCGGACTATCCAACGGGTCACTGCCGAGTTCGCCAGCGGCGAGATCGACGAGCTCGACCTGCGGAGGCAATCACGAGAGACACAGCGGCAGGCTTTGCTGGCTCTGTACGGCATCGGCCCGGCATCTGTTGGCTACCTGCTCACCGATGTCTTTCACCACCTGGACGAGTTCGAGCATATTTCGCCTTGGGAGCAGAGAATCTACTCCAAGCTGTTCTTCGATGCCGATCCAGACGAGCCCGTACCCGTGGAGCAACTGCTAACCCTGTTCGACGAGCGGTACGCCGGCTTTCGCGCCCTGGCCGTTCACTACTTCTGGGAGGATCTGTTCTGGCGGCAGGTACACGAGCCGGTCGAATGGCTGGAAAAGCTAATCCGGCTGTGAAACGGAACGAAAAGTGTCTCCTGTTTGGAGAAGAGGTAGGCAAGCTGTTCAAAGCGGTGCGCAAAGCTGAACAGATCCATGTCGATCGCGATGCACCAGTCACCGCAGTTGGTGACGAACTGGCGGACATTCTGATCTATCTCCACGCGATTGCGAACCGGTTCGACGTGGACTGGAGCAGGCTTTCCGCCGCAAAGAAGAGATCAACAAGAGATGATCATCGAAACCGTTGCCCTCTATGAGTGTATGGCATCGGCTACCCAATAGAGGCGGATGTATCGTCCGAGCTCTCGCCATCAAGAATTGAACCTTTTTGACCCGAAAAGCGACCTATAGATAGAATGAGCCCAGATCCCGATCGCGATGTCTTGAGGTCCATTGTGCAAGGCAACCAACAAGCCATAGCTGAGCTGTACGACCGCCACGCCCAGCGCCTGCTGAACTATCTGGCACATCTGACAGGTGACGCCGACGCAGCCGAAGACCTGGTGCAGGAGCTCTTTGTGATCGTCTGGCGCGACGCGGCACGGTTCCGCGGCCAATCCACTGTGCGGACGTGGCTCTTTGGCATTGCCCACCACCTGGGTATGACGGCGCTGCGCCGCAAACGGACGCTGCCCCTGGATGAATCCGCTGGTGACAGCCTGGCCGATCCAGGCCCGGACCCCGACGCCCTGGCAGCCCTGGCAATCGATCGGGAACGGCTGGCGCAGGCGCTACAGGCGCTCCCCGCCCCACACCGTGCCGTGGTCGAGTTGGTTTTTTACCACGGCCTGGCGCAGGCAGAGGTCGCACAGATACTTGGATGCCCTTTGGGTACGGTGAAGAGCCGCCTGCACTATGCACTGCGCGCCCTGGCCCGCGCAATGAGAGAGCAAGATGGCAACCTGTCCTGACGAAATCGTCGAGTTGCTGCCCTGGTACGTCAACCGGACACTCGACGCCGCAGCAAGGGTGGACGTTGAGCGACACCTCCGTGAATGTCCTTTGTGCCAGCAACGTGTGGGTAACCTGCGCGCCCTGCAGAGCGCGCTGACCGATCGCCCGCAGGAAGCCGTGCTGCCCCACGTTGAGGGTATCCTGGATCGCCTGGCCCCACCGTCGCCGGCGAAACCCAACTGGCAGTGGGTGTGGATGCTGGTAGGGGCTCAAGCAAGGGTGATCCGCCGCGACATCTGGAGTGCCTCGGCGCTGGTGATGGCTCTGGGGACGCTGATCACCCTGCTCTCCTATGGACCATCACAGATCTCTGTTGGCGCACTGCCTCTGGTATGGGCTGCGCCGGTCGTTGCCGCAGGAGGTGTCGCTTTTCTCTACGGTTCGTCCGTCGCTCCAGCGATCGAGATCGAACTGGCATCTCCTGTTTCACCGCGCCTGGTCCTGCTGACGCGGCTGATGCTGACCTTTGGGTTTGATCTCGTGTTGGGACTGGCAGGGAGCGTGGTGCTGACACTGGTGCGTCCCAGCCTCTCTCTCTGGCCATTGGTGGCGACCTGGCTGGCTCCGATGTCGTTCCTTTCCTCGCTGGCCTTCTTGCTCACCGTCCTTACCGCCGATCCCAACGTGGGATTCCTGGTCAGCCTGGGACTGTGGGCAGTGCAAAGCACGGCCGGGACGGTTGACCGGAGCGGGCTATCGTGGCTCATCCCTGACCTGACGGCCGCGGCAGCCCGTCCCTGGCTTTGGGCGTTGGCCCTGCTGCTCGGCGGACTGGCCTTGTGGACCGGCGGTGGAGAAGAACGCTGGATAAGGAGATCCATGTGAACGGCAGATACACGCTTGCTCTCTACACCAGCCTGCGCCTGGTCGAATGGCTACCCACGGCCCTGTGTGCTCTCACCATGCTGCTTCTCTGGCTGCTGAATGCCACCACCTGGAGAGAAAGCGCCCCCCTCGTGCCCACCATTCGCGTTGTGGAGATCGTCGTGCCGCTGGCCGCTGGCATCCAGGCAGCCTTCCTGCTCTCACCCGAGGATGAGCCATGCCTGGAGCTGCTGCTGGCCTGCCCACGCCCGGCCCACTGGGCACTGTTGGAACGGATGCTCGTCATGGCAGCCCTGACGGGGAGCATTGCACTTCCTGTCAACCTGATCCAGCCCGAAGGTGTGGTTCTCGCACTGGTGCGCTGGGTGTCTCCTACTGCCTGGTTCTCCGGTATCGCCGTTTTCACGACCTTGCTGACGCGGCAAGGGACCTTTGGCACGCTGCTCGCGACACTGCTGTGGGGCGGGACGCTCTTTGGCGGCGATGCGCTCTTGACGCGCTGGCCGCACCTGTGGCCACTGCATGCTTACCTGCAGCCCGGCGGGGCCAGACCTGCCGTGTATGCCCTCAACCGGGGCGTGCTGATCCTGGCCGGTCTGCTCCTGACCGTATCGGCTGCCCATCTGGCCAGCGACGAAGAGCGCATGCTGGGCATCCGGACTCAGCATCCAGTCACACGATAGTGTCTGGTCATTCAAATTCGGATTCCGGGAGAAGGTGCGATGCTCAAGCTGAGATTGGCTCAACTGGGAGGCATAATCCGCTACGAAGCGCTGATCCAGTGGCGGCGGCGAGGTGTGCCCACCCTGATGCTCGTCTTTGCAGCCATACTGCTCTTGGTCGAATTGGCCGTCGGCCAGATGGGCCGCAGGCTCAACGCAGAATCTGCCGCGGCGGGGATGGTTGCCACGAGCGAGATAGCGCGCGCACAAGGGACGATCGGGATGTACTATGCCTGGCCTGTGGCATTGCTGCTGATGATCCTGGCTGTGCCCCCGATCGTCGCCGATACAATCCCCAGGGATCGCCAGGAAAGCGTAAGCGAACTCATCCACAGCCTGCCGGTCGGCCATAGCACCTTTCTGGGAGGCAAGCTGTTGGGCGGCTGGGCCGGCCTTTTCGGCGGGCTGGCCGGCGTGATGGCCTTGTCCGGCTGCGCCGGACGCCTGTTGATCGGCCCCTACAACCTCACGACCTACGTTCAGTTGTGGAGCATGGGCATCCTGCCGTTGGCGATGTTCTCGTCGGGTATAGGCATCCTGCTGGCTTCGGGGCAGCCCACCCGCCGGCGGGCGACATTCGTCGGCGCGGCGTTTTCGGCGTACTGCGTGGCGATGCTCGCCACCACGACCGGCACGGTCTGGGATGCCGTGAGCCTGGCACGTCCCTCTGTTTTCTTGTCTCTGCCCGCCGAACACAACCCGCTGCGCGTGCTGTCCAGGCTGGGTATGATCTCTTACCCTCCATTCCAGATCCCATTGGCGATCGGCCTGGGTGCACTCCAGGTCGCCCTGGCCTGGCTGGCCGCCCGGGCGTGGATGCATTGGAAGGAAGAGCGATGAATGCACTTCGGATGAACATCATCCGCCAGCAGTTGGCGGTTATTGCGCACACCGAACTGCGCTTCGGGCTGCGGCGCGGCTGGCCGGTGATCGGCACGGCGGCCGTGCTCCTGGTGGTCAGCGCCGGCACGTTGTATCTGGCATACATGAACACACAAGATGCGCCCCGCAGCCTGGTTGCCCAAGAGAGCGCATCCAGCCTGGCCATGGTCTGGATGGGCTTTCCCGCCCTGGCACTGGGCGTACTGCCCATCGTCGCCGCGCCAGCAGTGCCCTCTGATCGCCAGTTGGGTGTGAGCGAACTGCTGCGCAGCATGCCGCTGTCGGGAGGCATCTACCTGGCGGGCAAAGTGCTGGGTACAGCGGCGGCTGTGCTGCTGACCAGTGTAATCGGTCTGATCGTGCACCTCTCTGTGCACCTGATCGTCGTTGGCCCGTTCGACGTCGGCCTCTACCTGGAGCTGGCCCTATGGGGAGGGATGCCGCTGCTGTTGTGGGCGTCGGCGATCGGAGTGGTGGCCGCGTGCGGCGCGCAGACCCGCAGAGCAGCGGTCCTGATCGGCGTGCTGGTCGGGCTATCTCGTGCCTGTTGACCAAAGGCGTAGGCCTCAAGCCCGCCTCTGACTGGGTGCTGTCCCGACACGGGTTGTGGACACATTGGCCCGGCACACCCATCGACGTCGCCGGACGTAGCGGAACACCGTTCTGGCAGGCCACATGGTCGCTCTCGCTCTTGCTGATCGAACTGCTGGCGATCGGCATACTCGCCCGCTTGTGGTTGTGGTGGAGGGAGAATTTCTGATGATCGTGATTGACGCGCTGACCAAGATCTACAGGGGCAATATACGTGCGCTGCGCGGGATAGACTTGAAAATCGACAACGGCATGTTCGGCCTGGTCGGCCCCAATGGCGCAGGTAAAACGACCCTGATGCGTATCTTGACCGGGCTGCTGCGCCCCACGAGCGGCCGCGTGGAGGTATTCGGCTGCGACGTGAGCCGCGCCCGGGACAGGCAAGCGATCAAGGCTATGCTGGGATATCTGCCCCAGGAATTGGGCCTGTACCCCGATTTGTCAGCCCGCGAGTTCCTCGACTATGTCGCCATTCTCAAGGGATTAACCGACCGTCGTGCACGACGGCGGCAGATCGACGAGCTGCTGGACCTGGCAGGGCTATCCGATCAGGCGGGCCGGAGGCTCAAGACCTACTCGGGAGGGATGAAACGCCGCGTGGGCATCGCCCAGGCACTGCTGGGCAGTCCCAGGATCCTGATCGTGGACGAACCCACCGCCGGTCTGGATCCCGAGGAACGGGTCCGGCTGCGCAACCTGTTGGCCGAGACATCGCGGCGCTGCACGGTGATCCTCTCCACGCACATCGTCGAGGACGTCAGCCAGAGCTGCACCGATCTGGCCGTGCTGAACGAGGGACGGGTGCTCTACCGTGGTGAGCCCCGCAGCCTGATCGCGCAGGCCAGAGACAAGGTCTGGCGCATCGTCACAGGCGGAGAAAAACCTGACACAGGGCTTGTCGTCGTCTCCACGCGGCAGTTGGACACTGGTGTAGAGTATCGCGTGCTGGGTAATCCGTCGGGACAGTACGGCCCAATCCCGGTAGAGCCCAGTTTGGAGGATGGCTATATCTGGTTGATGCGTCAGGAGCGAAATCCGGCCTCAGGGACATTGGAGAGTGGGTGACCGTCGCTCCTGGGGCCAAAGCGATCAAGGCTGACTTTCCAGGAGATGTGGTCATACGCGACGGTGAATGGCAAAAGGGTCAGCCCATCTTTGATGTGGCAGATGATCTCAAGGCCGGCGATGTCGTCTTGAAAGGAGCCAATGCATTCGACCCGTACGGCCAGGCTGCTGTGCAGATAGGCCATCCGAAAGGAGGGACGGTTCTCGCAGCGCTCGCAGCGGTGATTGGCCGGCGGGCGCAACTGATCGTGCCGGTGGGTTTGGAAAAGTGGGTGTTTGAAGACGTGAACGTTCTGGCCGAACGGTGTCTTGCGCCCGGTGCGGAAGGTCCGCGTTTGCTGCCCATGCTTGGGGATATCTTTACCGAACTCGATGCTATCAGCCTCATGACGGGCGCCGAGGCATGTCTAATCGCGGCCGGTGGGGTTTGTGGGGCAGAAGGTGCTGCCTGGCTCGGTATGACCGGCACTGAAGAGCAAATTCAAGCGGCAGCCGAACTGATCAAGTCGGTCTCTGATGAACCACCTTGCGAGGCATAGGAGGAAAGCACTCGCCAGGCAGCCATGATCTCTGGCGGCGGGTGCCGCCTAACCCCGCTGGAGCGGACGCACAGGCGGGAACAGGTTCCGCTCGAAACGTTGAGCGCTGATAAGGAGACGACACGTGATAAGGAGTGCGCTTTTCATTCTCAGCGTTGCTGTTGTGGCAGTGGCAGCTTGCAGCCGAGAGGAGCACACAATCGTCTGGCCAACAGAGTCCTGGCCGGCCTCTTCCCCCCAAGATGAGGGATTGGACACAGCGCTCCCCAGTCCGTGACCAAGAGCGTGACCTCGGTGGCGATTGGCATGGCGATTCAAAGAGGCGAATTGCAGCTATGAGAATCTTTCTGATCATCTGGGCCGGCCAGCTGGTGTCCCTGCTCGGCACCGGTATGACGCGGTTCGCACTGTTGGTCTGGGCCTGGCAGCAAACCGGCGAGGCGACGACACTTGCCCTCCTTGGCTTTTTTTCCTACGGCCCCTATGTGCTGGTGAGCCCCTTTGCTGGCATCGTCGTCGATCGGCTGGATCGCAGATGGGTGATGCTGCTTGCCGATCTGTGTGCGGGATTGATGACGGTTGGTCTCCTGTTGCTCTTTTCCACAGGGGAACTGCGCATCTGGCACCTCTACTTGGCAGAGTCATTGGCCAGCGTCTTTGAAGCCTTCCAGATCCCGGCTTACTCGGCCTCCATTACCATGTTGGTGTCCAAAGAGCAGTACGCCCGCACGAGTGGTATGCACTCGTTGGCACAGTCGACGTCGACTGTGCTGGCACCGATCTTTGCTGGCGTTCTGTTGGGGCTCGTCGGCATCGGTGGCGTGATGTTGATTGACGTTGCGACGTTCCTGTTTGCCGTCTTTACCTTGCTGCTCGTTCGGATTCCACGGCCATCCCGCGTCACAGACACCTCGGACATGCTCGAGAGCAGCTTGGGCGAGTTGAGCTTTGGTTTTCGCTATATCTTTGCCCGGCGAGGCTTGCTGGGGTTGCTGCTCATATTCGCCGGGATGAACCTCTTTGCGGCACTCACCTACTATTCCATCCTACCGGCCATGATTCTGGCGCGGACCGGCAGCGATGAGCTGGCCCTGGCCACCGTACAGGGTGCGCTTGGCGTTGGAGGCGTGGTGGGAAGCTTGCTCATTGGCATCTGGGGGGGGCCCAAGAGACGTATCCACGCCTGTCTGACCGGGGCGGCTCTGTCGTTCCTGGTAGGAGATTTCCTCATGGCCGTCGGGCGCGTCGTGCCCACGTGGGTGGTGGCAGCATTTCTGGGGGCGGTCTTTATTCCATTCATTACCAGTGCTCAGCAGGCTATCTGGCAGTCAAAGGTCGCGCCAGACGTGCAGGGCCGCGTGTTCTCAGCCAAGGGGATGTTGCAGATGGCGACATTCCCCGTGGGGTACCTGCTGGCCGGGCCACTGGCCGATTGGGTATTTGAACCAGCGATGGTCGCGGGGGGGCCACTGGCCGACGTCTTGGGCTGGTTGGTAGGAACTGGCCCAGGAGCCGGGATGGGACTGATGTTTGTCTGTACGAGCGTCTTGGGAATGGCCATGAGCTTGAGCGGATACCTGTTTGACGCCGTGCGAAACGTAGAAGTTGATTTGCCCGACCATGAACAAGTTCTCGCATAATCTCCTCGCCCGGCCAGGCCGCAGCCAGGCAGGGAAATCTTGAAAACACCAAGACACAACTGGAAGGCTAGGACAGTCACTATGACGGATGACAAGAACGAGATGTGGCTAGACGATGTCGAAATACTGCGCCAGAAAGCAATTAGCAACGTCCTCGCACGGAAGCGAGAAAACTCGCCGCGGATGGGCGATCCATCCTGGACAAGTTATTCGGGCTACAATTATGGTAGATGGGCGGGCAGGGGCTTTAATATTGCGCTGGGTCTCCTCGAGAACACCGCACCCCAGGCGGGTGAGGCTGGCCCCGATTATCTCCGCCGGGTCATCGCGCTGGTGCGTGCCCAGCGGGACGAGTATCGTGCTGATGAAGCGGACGAAGATGGGGCATGCAGTGGCGCCCTGGATGCAGCCATGTGGGCTATCACAGATGCCCTGCCCAAAAGCGCTCCCTGATATGGAACGCTCTACACCATCGTCATGCGACCCGGCCCCTGATGCAGAATGGGAGGTATGGTATCGAGATACATTTGACCGTGAGTGCCCGCCAAGTGTTGATGTCGCTGGCCGTGGTCTGGCGAAAGGACTGATGGAACTCTGGGCGCGTTATCTGTTTGAAACGGTCCGCCCTGGTGGGAGCAAAGGTTTCTCTCGCTTCCATTTGTGGCGGCAACGAACGCACATAGAGATACAAGGGAACTGGAAGGGGGCAACTCGGCTGCGCGAGTGGGTTTTCGGAGCAAAGAAGCACAGCGCGAAAGGTTATGTCAAGGAAGGTGATGCTCGTTTGCTCGTCAAGATCGCAGTCGCCCACGCGAACCTCATCCTGGCCAATCAGCGCTGCGAGCAAATCCTCGCAGCGGCGGCAGCATCTGTAGACCGTCACGATTTTGAAGGGCGGCTTTCAGGCCTGACTGAGGCTGCCTCTATTGATTTCGTATAGGATCACGCTCCCCGTCACTAGGGCAAACGCATTTATCCAGTTCTGCGATTGCATTCCCTGAGAACAGCCAAAAATCGGGCCTGAGCGGAGCGAAAGACTCACCAGGCTCTCGATTTTGCCTGCAAGTGGGAGATGATTTTATAAATGCAATTGCCCTACCCCGTACCAACCCCCTCTTGACAGAACACCCAGATTGTGGTAAAATACAAATTATATGATTTCTATCATAAAAATAACCAGGGGTGCAGCGGCTGTGATGACGCGAAGAAATGAATTCATAAACTCTCAGGTGACCGGATGAACGACTTGCTCGATCGTTTTGCTGCGACGCTTGTCCCGGACGATTCCGAGACCCTCGCAGATGTCCGCGACTTTTTCGCATGGCAGGATGGCCATCGGGCCGCCCTGGCCCCAAGCGCTTCTGACGACGTAGACCTGCGCACCTACCTGCTCGACCTGAGAACTGGCAGCGCACAGGCAGACCAGGCGACGCTGCTGAAAAAGATCGCCTCACTCAAACATTTCTACGACTGGGCACAGGCCGAGGGGCTGGCCGACGCGACGCCTTTCGCCAAGTTTGGTTTCGACCGGCCTATCCTCAGCCAGGATCAGATTCGTCGGCGACAGGAGACACTCGCCGCCGACCCCCAAGAGCGAGAAATCGTCCGGCTGCGCGCGCTCAATCGTGTGGCTCAAGATCTCAACCGCTCGGCTGACGTGCAGACTGCGCTCGACGCGACGTTGGAAACACTGGTCGAGGTGATGGGCTTGCGCACGGCGTGGGTGTTTCTCCTGACCGATGCCGGCCTGGCCACGCACGGCGCCGTAGACTCATCGGCGCCCGGCTTTGCGCCGGCTGCCGCCCTCGGCTTGCCGCCCGCGCTCGAACAGAACGATCGCCAGGCCCTCCGCCAGCCACCCAATTGTCACTGCCAGTCCCTGCTGCGCGATGGCCGGTTGACGCGCGCCGTCAATGTCGTACAATGTACTCGTCTGCACAGCGCAGCCCTGGCTGCTGGCGACACCCAGGACCTGCGTTTTCACGCCACGGTGCCGATCGTCTCGCAAGGCCGGTCGCTGGGCATTCTCAACGTCGCGACTGACGAGTGGCAATTCCTCACTGCGTCCGATCTGCAGTTGCTATCGGCCGTCGGTGCGCAGATCGGGGTCGCGCTCGAGCGAGCGCGCCTGTACGATCTGGCCGAAGCCCAACGCGCCCGCCTGCAGCGCGAACTCGACATGGCTCGCGAGGTGCAAGCCGGCCTATTGCCCAGCCGACTGCCACGACTCCCCGGCTTTAGCCTCGCTGCCGATTGGCGGTCGGCACGCGAGGTCGCCGGAGATTTTTACGACATCTTTCCGTTGGCCGATGGCCGTTGGGGGCTGGTGGTCGCCGACGTCTCGGACAAGGGCGCGCCAGCGGCGTTGTACATGGCCATGGTCCGCAGCCTGATTCGGGCCACGGCCGAACAGACGTCAGGGCCCGCCGAGGTGCTGAGGCAAGTCAACCGGGCACTCTCTGCGCAATCGTCTGCCGAGATGTTTGTGACCGTGTTCTACGCCGTCCTCGACCCGACGACCCGCAGGCTCACCTACACAAACGCGGGGCACGATCGGCCGCTCGTGAGGCGCGCTTCCCCGGATGCCAGAATCGAGCAGTTGCCTGGAGGGGGCCTGCCCCTCGGAATGTTCGGCGAGGTGAGACTGGCTGACGCCACGCTCGCCCTTGCACCCGGCGACGTGCTGGTGGCGTACACCGACGGGTTAACCGAAGCGTTCAACGCCGACGGCGAGATGTTCGGTGACGAGCGACTTCTCCAAACGGTGCGTGCCCTCCCGACAGCGTCGGCGAAGGAACTGTTGGAGGCTATCATGGCGCACGTGACGACCTTTACCGGTGGAGCGCCCCAATCGGACGACATCACCCTCCTGGTGATGCATGGCCAATTGAGTTAAGCGCAAGGTACGAGTCGTGAAAGAGAAACCCCAGAATCAGAGTCACGAAATAGATGCCGGAGGCCCGCTTTGCCTTGCTGCGGAGCTGGAGAACCTGGCCGTGATTCGCAACTTTGTCCGGGACAGCGCGACGGCGCTTGGCGTTGACCCGGCTGTTGTCCCTGATCTGCTCCTGGCTGCGGATGAAGCAGCCACCAACGTGATCGTCCACGGCTATCAGGGCCGGCAGGGAACGATTGAGATTGAGGTAGCACGGGAGGCAATGGACGTGGTCATCCACGTGAGAGATAACGCTCCTCCGTTTGATCCCACCAGCGCCCCATCGCCGGATTTGACCCGGCCGTTGGAGGAACGCTCTCCCGGTGGCCTGGGGATTTACCTGATTCGGCAGTACATGGACGAGGTCATCCATCGCATCACGCCCCTGGGCGGCAACGAGTTGATCTTGAAGAAAGAAATAGCAGCACGAAGGAGTACGCCATGAACGTAACCGTTTCACAAGCTCAGGGCCGGGTGTCGGTGACGGTCCTGCACGTCCAGGGAGACCTGGACGGTTCCAGCTACCGAGATTTGATCGCCAAAGGGCAGGAAGTCTATCACGCGGGCACGCGCGACGTCCTGCTAGATCTGGGCGACATACCCTACATGAGCAGCGCTGGCCTTGTAGCGCTGCACAGCATCGCCCTGATGCTGCGGGGTGAAAAGCCATCCGACCCGGAAGCGGGGTGGGAGGCTTTTCACGCCATTGACCGGGATCGAGACGCTGGTCTGCAGCAGCATGTCAAGCTGCTAAACCCCCAGCCCCAGGTGGACAAGGTGCTGGACAAGGTGGGCTTTAAGGAGTACTTTGAGGTCCACACCGATCTGGCGGCGGCCATCGCCTCCTTCTAAAGATGGCTGACCTTCGCCACTTTGAAATGTACAGGCTCGGGGCCACTGGCTCGCCGGGGATGATCGAGACCGGGCAGCGGATGTGAGCCAGCGGGCTGCATGACACCAGCCCTCCATTGACAACTCGCCCTTTATGTGATATTCTTACACGCTGCGAAGAGCAAAGGAGATAGCCAGCAACGAGTCACGGGTAACGAGCGCCAAGAAACGGCACTCCGGTTTCTTCGGTAGGGAGGATGTGGTGTGAGGCGCTACCGTGGGACGAACTCGCTGAATCCAGTGAACGACTGACGTGCCAGGAGGGGCATGGCCCTCTGTCCTGGCACGTCCTTTTTTGCCGTAGTGGTTCTTGTGCCAGCAGCTCAACCACGCAACCGGGAGACAGCCAATTTATCAAACATGAGATTCGAGAGGGAGACCGTGAACGCATCTGACTATATCGACAAAGCCTCTTCGTATGTGTTGTCCCTGTGCAGTGTGAAACCAAACAGGCGTACCGGATCTCCTGGAAATCGAAAAGCTACGGATTTCTTTGCAAGCATCGTTCATCAATACAGGTATGAGGTTGATACTACCTCATTTGAGTGTCTGGACTATGTTAGCGGCGAGGCATCATTAGGTTCTGATGGAAAAGCTTTTGAAATCCATACCAGTCCTTATTCGCTAGGATGCGATATTTCGGCAGAACTGGTGACGGTTTCGTCAATAGAGGAATTAGAGAGTTCAATATGCGAGGGCAAGATTCTCTTAATGAAGGGGGCAATATGCGCTGAGCAGTTGATGCCAAAGGGATTCGTTTTCTATAACCCCGATCACCACCAGAGGATATACGCTCTTCTTGAAAGGAAAAAGCCTGCCGGAATTATTACGGCCACGGAAAAGAAACCGGAACAGGTGGGCGCGTTGTATCCATTTCCATTGATTGTGGACGGTGATTTCGACATACCAGTAGTGTACTGCAGAGATACGGTCGGCGCAGATATTGCCGAAAGGAAGGGTGACATCTTCCAGCTCAAAATTGATTCGCACAGGCTGGCATCAAGGGTAAACAATGTCATTGCTCGGAAAAATCCTAAAGGACCGGAAAAGATCGTTGTGACGGCACATATCGATGCCTATGAAAACACGCCGGGCGCTTCGGATAATGCCTCCGGGACAGCCGTGTTGTTGCTTCTTGCTGAAATGCTGTCTGATTATCAAGGGGCTGCATGTCTAGAAATTGCTGCGTTCAACGGTGAAGACCACTATAGTGTTGGTGGTCAGATGGATTACCTCAATCGATATGGACAAGAATTCAAGAATATTAAGATGGCCATTAACATCGATGATGTGGGGTACAGGAAGGGAAGATCTGCCTATTCATTCTACGATTGCTCTCCTGAGCTCCAACAGAGGGCCGAGATCTCTTTCAAAGACTTTGAAGGGCTCGTCAGTGGTCCGCAATGGTTCAATGGCGATCACATGATCTTTGTCCAGAGCGGTGTATCATGTCTCGCATTCACATCTGACAAGATATCGGAATTAATGGCGACCGTGACACACACCCCACTGGATACACCCGACATCGTTGATCCCAGAAAGTTGGTCGAGCTAGCTGTTGCGCTGAGTAGCTTCATACGACAGTTCTGAGTCTAAGGACATTGAAAGCAATTACTCAAGTGGAGGCGATGGCACATGGACGACAAACCGAATGACTATTCACACTTGCCACAAGACCAGGCCGAGCTCATACAGCGTATTCACGACGAGTGGACTGCGCTGGAAGGTGTGATTGACGCTTTGAGCGATGAGCAAATGGGGGTGCTGGACGCAGGCGGTTGGTCTATCAAGGACAACTTGGCTCACCTGGCCGCTTGGGAGGAATTCATGCGCCTACACCATTTGCGAGATCTGCCCCCGCATGAGGTGATGGGCATAGATGAGGCCACCTTCAAAAGAGGCGATGAAAACGAGCTGAACGAGATTCTGTTTCAACGCAACAAGAATCGTTCTGCATCGGACATACTGGTCGAGCTCCACCGTACACACGAACAGGTGCTCGCGGACCTGGAGCGGACATCCTTTGAGAACCTGATGAAACAGCACTACGCTGATGATCCCAAAGCGCGTCCTCTGATGTGTTGGGTGATTTACAACACATACGAGCATTACCAAGAACATCGGATAACCATCGAGAAGGTTATCAAGCAGGCCAGCAGGTGAGCGCACCCCCACACACCGCAAGTAACAGCGGGGTCACGCATTGGTCATGGCCGCCCAGGGTATGATGATGCCACACACTGAACTCCGCTGCGCCATCGTAGGGTTACTGATGGTTGAGTTCTATCGTGATGTTCTTGGCCTTAATATCGTATGGGTGCCCTTTAGGAGATGATCATATGATTAGGCATCTTTCCAGGCTGGGGCCGGCAGCTCCCATCCTTACCAAAGATGGGTTCACCTTCCGCGACCTGAACAAAAACGGGCGGTTGGACCCCTACGAAGACAGTCGCCGTCCTATTGACGAACGGGTCGAGGATCTACTCTCCCAGATGACCCTGGAAGAGAAAGCTGGGATGATGTTCCACACTAGGATGGGGATGAACAACGATGGCAGCTTGCTGGAGGAAGCCAGCGCGCTTAACCCCTTTCAGACTTCCGACCTCATTGCCGGGCGTTTGATAAATCACTTCAATGTGTACGAGGTCGCAGACCCCAAGCACATGGCCGAATGGTATAACAGACTCCAAGAGTTGGCAGAGCGCACCCGTCTGGGCATCCCGGTCACTATTTCGTCTGACCCGCGTCACGCGTTCACCCCAAACCCGGCGACGAGTATGATGGCAGGGGAGTTCTCACAATGGCCCGAGCCATTAGGGTTGGCTGCCGCTGGAGACCCCGCGCTTGTGGAAGAGTTCGGCGACATCGCCAGGCAAGAGTACCTGGCGGTAGGCATCCGCACGGCCCTGCATCCTATGGCAGACCTGGCCACGGAACCTCGTTGGGCACGGATCGGTGGCACGTTTGGCGAGGATGCAGAACTTGCTTCCAAGATGGTCTCTGCCTACATAAAGGGCTTCCAGGGTGACACGCTTGGTCCGGAGAGCGTCGCCTGCATGACGAAGCACTTTCCTGGAGGCGGCCCCCAAAAGGATGGCGAGGATCCGCACTTTGCCTATGGGAAAGAACAGGTCTACCCTGGTGACAATTTTGACTACCATCTGATTCCATTTGAGGCAGCTTTCGAGGCAGGCACAGCCCAGATCATGCCCTACTACGGCATGCCGATCGGGCTCGCCATCGAAGAGGTCGGATTCGGCTTCAACAAGGATGTCATCACCGGACTCTTGCGCGAGAAATACGGTTTTGAAGGTGTCATCTGTACGGATTGGCAACTCCTAACATCGGTCACCGAGTCAGGGCGCGTGTTGATCGAGGCGAAATGCTGGGGAGTAGAAGACCTGGACGTTGAAGGGCGCGTCAAGAAAGCCCTTGATGCGGGGGTGGATCAATTCGGCGGAGAAGCCTGCCCTGATGTCATCATCGGTCTGGTTAAAAGCGGCCAGATTGATGAAGGCAGAATCGACGAATCTGTCCGCCGGTTGCTCAGGGACAAATTCAGATTAGGGCTGTTCGATAATCCGTATGTGGACCCGGAAGCAGCAGAGAAGATTGTCGGCGACGTCGCATTCCAGGAGGCCGGGGAGATCGCCCAGCGGAAATCCATCGTACTGTTAAAGAACACCCAAACCCCCGATGGTATGATCCTACCCATACAAGGCAACCTCAAGATCTACATCGAGAACGTAGACCCGGAAGTAGCCAACAAATATGGGCAGGTTGTAGAAAACGTCCAAGATGCCGACGTGGCGATCCTTCGGCTCAACGCCCCGTATGAACCCCGGAAAGGATTCCTTGAGCGTCGTTTCCATGCCGGGAACCTGGCCTTCAAGAAGGAGGGATTAGCACACATCCTGGACGTTCTGCAAAGAGTCCCAACCATCGTGGATATCACCCTCGATCGTCCTGCGGTCATCCCCGAGATCAGAGACAAGTGCGCTGGGTTACTGGCCGATTTTGGAGCCAGTGATGCCGCTGTACTTGACGTCATCTTTGGGCACTTTGGCCCCTCTGGAAAGCTACCGTTCGAGATGCCGTCCTCTATGGAAGCCGTCAGGAAGCAGAAGGAGGACGCGCCCTACGATTCAGAGAGCCCGCTCTTCCCCTTCGGCTACGGCCTCACATATCAGAATACATCCTTGGAGTGAGTGATCATGTTCGAAGTGCCTTCGTTCCAGCGGCGCGACGGGTGATGCGATTGCCGTTGGGCCAGCGCAATAGCCCCCAATACGCCGGCTCGGTCGCCCAACCCAGGCGGTACGACGTAATCATCAATCTGGTGCAGAATCATCGGCACTTGTAGGTAGCCGTTCAGCAACTCTTGCACCCTGCGGCGGACAAGCAGAAAGATGTGGGGTTGTTGCATGATGCCACCGCCCATGATGATGCGCTGGGGTAACAGGACACAGACGAGATTCACCAGGCCCAGGGCCAGATACTCGGCCTCCAAAAGCCACGCTGGGTGATCCTCGGCCAGCGTGGCAGCGCCCTGCCCCCAACGCGCTTCAATCGCGGGACCAGATGCCAATCCCTCCAGGCAATCGCAGTGGTATGGGCAAGAACCGGCAAAGGGATCGACCGCCCGGTCGTGAGGGATGCGAATGTGGCCCATCTCCGGGTGGTTCAGACCATGGATCAGCTGGCCGCTCACCATAGCGCCACCGCCAATGCCGGTGCCAATCGTCAGATAGATGAAACTATCCAATCCTTGGGCAGCGCCCCACTGATGCTCGGCCAGGGCAGCCGCGTTCACATCGGTATCAAAGCCCACTGGCACGCCCAGTGCCTGTCGAATATTCCCCACCCAATCGGTATACGCCCAACCAGGCTTGGGCGTCGTCGTAATGTGACCAAAGCTGGGCGAATTCGGATTCGGATCTACCGGACCAAAGGAAGCGATGCCCACAGCCGCTAGAGGTTCTTCCTGCGCTTGCCGTCGAAAAAATCGAACAACCCGCTCGATGGTTTCATCCGGCGTCGTGGTAGGAATGCGCACATCAGCTCGTAGGTCATCGGGGCCAGTGCCGACGGCACATACAGTTTTCGTACCACCTGCTTCAATCCCTCCCCAAACCGGCATCCTCATCTCCCTTCGTCGTATCAAGGTCCTGGGTGCAGATCCTAAATCCTCGCGACAATCACCGCACTGCCCAATTCCGCCAGCTCCAGCCGGATGCTTGCCGGTAAAGCCTCATCGCTATTATATTACGCCTTTGTGTTGAAAGTCAACAAGAAAATCGGTGGTTTCCCCGTTGTGTGTTGTTGGACAGGCTTGGAGCTTGTTCACCGCCAAGGCGCAAAGGACGCCAAGATTTTGCTTATTTTTCTTTGCGTTCCTGGCGTCTTGGCGGTGAAATTGGAACGGCTCTTATCAACAACACCCAAGAGGGGGACAATAAGAAAATCGAGGGATCTTGTAGTTTGCCGAAACAGGCCCTGACATCCGGCGATTATTGTGCTAAAATGAAATCCATGTGGTGAATCCCACTTGACAGAGATGTGATCCGATATACAATTCAGACAGCAAATTCAACAGAGGATGGTGCAGTGAAATCTCTCAGCTTTGTGCTCGAATATGTAAAAAGGTACACCGGTCCGCTGGCGCTGACAATGGTCAGCATGCTCCTACTCGTAGGTGTGCAGTTGTTCTCCCCGTGGATTGTCAAGACGATGGTTGCAGCCGTCACCGATCCGGCAGCGGGGCCAGAGGCAATGGGTATCATCACTCGACTGGCCTTGCTGGCGCTGGCAATCTATGCCCTGCGCGCAGGGCTGCAATTTCTCAGAAGCTACATGGCCCATGTGGCCGGCTGGAACGTCGTCGCAGACGTTCGAGCGGAGGTCTATCAGCATCTGCAGCGTTTGTCGCTTCGTTTCTACGAGGACACGCAGACAGGCCAGTTGATGTCACGTGCGGTCAATGATTCGAACTTGATCGAGCAGTTGACCGCCCATGCGATACCAGATGTGATGGTGAATGTGCTTATGCTGGTCGGCGTGACGGCCGTGCTGGTCAACATGAGTTGGCAACTCGCCCTGTTGAGCATGATCCCGATCCCTTTGATCGTGTTGGCGATGCGGGGCTTTGCCAAGTACGTGCGGCCGGCGTTTCGTCAGCGCCAGGTGGAGCTTGGTGAACTCAACGCGGCACTGAACGACAGTCTCTCAGGGATCCGCGAGATCAAGGCGTTCACACGGGAGGAAGTTGAAGCAGCCCACATCTGGGATCACATCGTCGGCTATCGCGATTCGATGCTCCGCGCCTTGCGTCTGATGGCGACGTTCCACCCGTTTGTGGAATTTGCCTCAGCTTTGGGCACCATTGTACTCATCTACTTCGGCGGACAGTTGGTACTCGGCCGGACGTTGCCTATTGCGGACCTGGTAGCTTATTTCCTCTATCTGGAGATGCTCTATCAGCCCGTGCGTGCCTTGAGCGGCGTGTGGGAGAGCGTTCAACAGGCCTTGGCCGGTGCAGAGCGCGTAGCCGAGCTCTTGGCCGAACAGCCCGACGTGGACGAACGCCCTGACGCCCTCGAGTTAGCAGGCTGGGCCAAGGGCGCGATCACCTTGCGCAACGTGGGCTTTCGCTATGCCATGGGAGATACAGTGCTGGAACAGATCGATCTCGACATCGCACCGGGCACGGTCGTCGCACTGGTGGGGCCGACGGGCGTGGGCAAGACGACGTTGGTCAACCTCATCCCACGGTTTTACGACGTGCGCGAGGGTTCGATCACGCTGGACGGACACGACATCCGCGACCTGACGCTCAAGAGCCTGCGCCAGCAGATCAGCATCGTGCTGCAAGATGTGTTTCTCTTTCATGGAACAGTGCGCGAGAACATCCTCTTTGGCCGCCGGGACGCTACAGAAGAGGAGATGATCCAGGCGGCCAAGATCGCCAATGCGCACGAGTTCATCACCCAGTTGCCCGATGGCTACGACACGGTGATCGGCGAGCGTGGCGTCAAGCTGTCCGGCGGGCAGAGGCAGCGCATCGCGATCGCCCGTGCGGTGCTCAAGGACGCACCCATCTTGATTTTGGACGAGGCGACCTCCTCGGTAGATACCGAGACCGAGTTGTTGATCCAACAGGCACTGGAACGGTTGATGGCCGGCAGGACGGCCATCGTCATTGCACATCGCCTGTCCACGATCCGCAGGGCAGATGTCATCGCCGTCCTGGAAGGTAGCCAGATCATCGAGATAGGGACGCACGAGGAGTTGATGGCCCACGATGGGCTCTACAGGCGCCTGAACGAGGTTCAGATCGAGGACGAGCCAAAGTGGAGGGCGCTCCGTCAATTGCGACAGGGCATGATGGTAAATGCCTAGAAAGATGCCAATGAAATGATACACGTTGTCGCGAAGAGGAGTTTATGAAAAAGTTAGTGCTATAGATAGCCAGACCGTGGAACAATCAGGTTTAGATTGCCTGATGTCTGCCACCGAATAGGTGTTGCCTCTTGAAAGGAGTGTGCCAGCACTGGGGGTCGCCGCGCGACTCTGCTTTCTTGGGAGGGACCGTGACCAGCCAATCGGACGATCGCAGCTACGGAAAAACGGCTCACCTATACGATCTGTTTGACCGAAAGGAGAACATCGAGTTCTTCTATCACTATGCTTCTCAGGCAGACGAGGTGCTAGACATTGGCGCAGGAACGGGGCGTATTGCGATTCCGCTCGCAGAACGCGGGTTACAGGTCTGCTGTGTGGAACCACCCCCCGCAATGAGGCGGGAGTTTGAGAAGAAACTCGCTCGACGGCCAGAACTGGCGGATAGGATCTGGCTGATTTCGGGAGACGCGAGATCATTTGATGTCCATCGCACCTTTCCGTCAGCGTTTCTGTCCGGGTGCTTTGACCATTTCCTGGACGACCAAGAACGCCGGGCGTCACTGCTGAACATCGGCCGGCATCTTGCCCCGAATGGGATCCTGGTGTTCGACGTGTTTCTAGGGTTGATGAAGGACACACCGTTGTCTCCGGCGGGGCGAGTGGGGGTGGGAACCAGAAAGATCCGGCGCTTCGTCGGGGGAAAGGTTCTGCCTGGGCAGAAGAAGGAAGTAACGCTGGTATTCGAAGTGGTTCAGGACGGACAGATCGTAGAACGGATTAAAGAGCGCGGTTTGGTGGGCATAACGAGCCGGGGGAATGTTCATCGCGCCTTGAAGGAGGCTGGCTTTGAAGTCAGTCGAGAATGGCGAGATTACGATTTCAAGCCGTATCAAGAGGGAGATTCACTCCTGATAGTGGAGGCGAGGAACCAAAGCTGGCGCTGATATCAATCCATGCGCCGCAAGGTACTAGGGAAACATGAGTGACATCGTCTTGTTCCTTCCGGGTAACCTATTCCACTCCAACGTGACGCAAAGGCAACTGAAGCGCATGCTCGACGAAAAAGCAGGCATGGATGTGCTGCGTAACAGTACGGTGCCGGTCGTTTTTGCGTGGCAAAGGATCGATGAGCTATTGGCCCCAGATATTTATGACGCGGGTCAGCACGAATTATGTGCGGGTTCACTGACCCACGTATTACATCATCGCCTGCCCCGTGAAGACTCTGCGTGGCAAACCCTCAAAGGGACCAAAGGTTCCGGGTGGCATAAAGCGGAAGGGGGGACAAGTATTGACGTCACCTTCCATCCTGAATTTGCCCCTCCGGCCGATCCAGAACTGATTCCAACAGGATTCTTTTTCCTCTCAGCGCCTCACACCAGGTATTACGATCATGACTCAACTGCGGCAACGCTCACCGTTGCCGGCGCCCTGCCTATGGCCCCTGCCATTCGGTTTCGATCCAAGGTGGGGATCCTGATTGGCAATCGGATCCTATTTGACAATTGCAGCCATCCTATCCGTCGCCGGTGGCATGACTACCAAAAAGATCCAGAGAAGGGATTAGAGCCTTTAATACAGGCCACTGAAAAGGTCGCCAGTCTAGATGGCAGGGTGCACATTGCCTCTTGGGACCTGGAAACGCCTTACGTAGGCAGTGAAATTGACGCCAACATTCTGTGGCGCGAATATCTTGAGGCGCTTGACAAAAAAAGACTGACCTCTGCCTTTTCCCCGCTTGAACGGCATCTCGGTTGGTTCAGCAAGCAGGCCGTAGAGATGGCAACACCCCACCGGTTGTTAGCCAAGTGGACCCGGCACGATGCTCAGCTGGACTACATACGGCGTGCATACGACCATCCCAGCCCTAGAACGCCAAGCGAAAGAGAGCGATGGCTCCTGGCTGTCGCCAGGTGCAGTGACGTGCTGTCGGTGATGGATTCGAAAATACAATCGCAAAACAAGGACCTACCTGCCCACGCGGTGACGTACAGGGAGGGAGTCTTGGAACTGGGTGCGGCCTGTTTAGATAGCGTTGAAGAAACAGGGCAGTCGTTGGACACATTGTCTATGGCCGATCCGTTGTTAGGCCCGCGCCTGGCAAAGGTATTGAGAGAGAATACCTGCTGATGACGGACGTTGAGGCCAAAGAGGTAGAAATGCGGACGGGTTTTGCAGGACGCTGCCGCGAACATTCTCGAGCGGACGGATATTCAGCATAGCAATGGGGGGAAGGTACTACTGCTGCTCAGGGCTTTGCAGTCTAAAGTTCACGTGTTGAAAACAGCCAGCCTGCGTCTTGACCTCAAAGTCCTCCGGGGCCATCGTCACCTGGCGGCCATCCACGTACAGAGCGACGAATCGAATGGTCTGATCCAGGCCAAGCGTCCATTCGTACCATCCTTCCTCGTTCGTCTTCGCCGGGTTGGCCGGGTCATCCCAACGGGCTCCGTCGATCCAAATCTCTACCCCTGCACCCTGTATGATGCCTCCCGCCGCATCAAAGACCTGACCCTTGACCGAGCCACGTGCAGAGCCATGCAGCTGGCATTCCAGGTATTCGATAACAAAGACAGCGCTTGGTACAGGCGTCGCCGTCGCCGAAGGAGTGGGAGTGAAGGTGGCAGTAGGAGAGCTAGTCGGCGAGCGGATGGCGGTGGGCGTAGAGGTCGGCACGGAAGTGAGGGTGGGTGTCGGCTCCGGCGTGTCAGTCGGGAACGGCGTGGGTGTGACTGGCACCTGCACCGTGGGTTGGGCTTGGGACGTCTCCCGCGCGGCCACCGCGGTTGCCTGGCTGGCCTCGGCTGTCTGCTGAGCATCAAGGATTTCGTCGCCACGGGCTTCGGCGGTCGCCAGTTGCGCCACGGAAGTCGCCTGGGCGTCGAGCGCAGCCACTAACTTGGCATCGGCGGCTGCCTGTGTACCAGCCACGGCTGCCTCTGCTGCCAGTCGCGTGTTCTCTCGTGTCTGTCTGACCACCACCACGGCTGCTCCTGCTGCCAGCAGAAACAGCGCCGCCAGGTTTGCCAGCAGCAAGCGCAAGCGTCTGGCAGCCCTGGCCTGCTCTTCGGCCCGCTGGTGCTCTGCCTCCGCGCGTCGCTGCTGTTCTTCGGCCAATTGCTGCACTTGCTTCAGTTCTCTCTGGCGCGCCTCCTCCTCCCTCCGCCGTGACTCTTCAACGGCCATCTGACTCGCCCGGACGAATTCGGCCTCCAGCGCGTTCAGATCCTCGTAGCGCAGGGCCTGGTCGAGCAACGCGCCGCGCAACAACACCTCGGGGTCATTGCCCAACGCTGCCCACTGCTCGGCTGCGGCCGTCAGGCGCAGCCGTTGGCGCACGTTTTCTCGCTCCTCCTCCAGCCAGCTCACCAGGCGCGGCCAGTTGCGCACCAGAGCTTCGTGCGCCACCTCCACCTGGGCATCGGCCATTGTACCGCCCCCCGTCAAACGCACCAAGCGGGCTTGAACGAGCTTGTCCAGCACACGGTCGATCCGATCGCGGGCCTCGCCAGCCTGATAGAGCGTCTCGCGCCGGATGCGGTTGCTGGTGACCTCCAGCCCCTCGCCCGGCCGCACCATGCGCAGCAGAATGCGCTTGGCCGTTACCTGCTCTTCGGGAATCAACCCGGCGTAGAACTGGTCGGCGCTATGGGCCAGCGCCTGGCGTCCGCCGCCCAGGCGCCGGTAAGCCTCCCAGGTGACCCGGTTGCGCTCCCGGTTTTCCCACAGTTTGAGCAGAGTAAACTGGAGCAGCGGCAGCGCTGCCGGTTCACCCAAGATATCGCGTAGCAAGGCATCGACGACGCCTTCCTCAAATTTCAGCCCTACCACTCTGGCAGGTCGTTCGATCGCCTCCCGTAGCTCGCCAGCGCTGAGGGGCGTCACCCGCACCCGGGCTTCTTCAAAGAGGGGGGGGAAGCTCGGCAGCCGCGCCACAAGTGGCTCAAAGTCAATGCGCATCGTGAGAATGACGATATGCCTGGCCTCCGGTGCCTGGATCAGGCCCATCAGGTTATCCACGAACGCCTGGCGCACCGCGTCCTCGTCGCACAGAGTGAATAGCTCCTCGAACTGGTCAACGACCAGAACGACAGGCACCTGATAGAGTTCTTCTATCAAGCGAAGCAGATGACCCGAATCCTGCTGGAGGCAGTCGACATGGCGCTGGACCGACTCGGTCTCGCCGACGTCCGACGGCTGAACGAGTCTGACCAGGTTCGCCAGAGGCGTGGAACCTGGCACCATCGGCCGGTAATAGTGCCACTCTTGGCTACCGGGCAGGGTGCCAGCTTTCAGCGCCGGCAAGAGGCCGGCCCGCACCAGCGAAGACTTGCCGCTGCCAGACGCGCCGACGACCGCCAGCAGGCGACCTTCTTTCAGGCGGCCGAGTGTCTCCTCAACCAACCGCTGGCGACCAAAGAAAATGTTATGATTGACTTCGTCGAAAGCATCCAGACCCAGGTAAGGGCACAGGGCATCATCCAGTTCTGGCGCTAGCGTCGCGTCAAACTCGGCCAGCGTGGCATCAGGTGGTTCACGCCCGACGCGGTACATGACCGCCGACCAGTAGTCCAGCAGGCTCTGACTGGCCCACCGGTCATCTTCGGCGTCCAGAAGCGCGCCGGTTGCCTGCCCCTGTCGGATAAAGGTCTCCACCTCGGTCAGGAACTCGGACGTGTCTCCGCTTTCACGGTGGCGTTTGAGGAGTGCATTGTGAGCCACCCTCAGTGAAGTGAAGGATGGAAAGCGGATCGCGGCTTCGTCAGTCAGTGCAGGGTGGTCTATGTCGCTCATGTTTCTATCCTATCATGTTCATCACACTGGTCAGTGGTTCGCCGATCTCGCGCAAATCTCCGCACAGGTCCTTGAGTTCCATGTCGACCCGATAGAAGCGGTCACCTGCCCGCCTGCGGAAACGCCAGAAGGTCCGCCGGGTCTTGACAGGATTGTCCTCACCGATAGTCTCGTCTAGCGCTGCCGCGTCTGCTCCGATCGCCTCTGCCCACTCATCGGCGACACCACTGTACAGCGGCTCTGTCATGGCCTTCAAAGTCGGCCAAGACATTTCAAGTTCCATCATGTCCTGCTGCATAGCCGCTTCGATGCGGCGCAATTCAAGGTCAACGACCTGCCAACTGTCGTGGCCCTGCACAAGGACCGTCAGGTCCTGGCAGAGACTGCCCAGCGCCTCGACCCCTATTTCAAACTGGTGCACCTTTTCCGTGTCGAGGTCCTGACGTGTCAGACTGTCACGAATATCGGTCAACGCCTCCACGAGAGCTGGCAGGCGCAGCGCGCGTGCCGAGGCATTCAAGCGGGTGTTGATCTGTGAGGGCTGGATGGCCAGCACCCGATTCATGCGCCAAATGGCCTTCTTGAGTTGCATGGCATCCAGGTTCTCGAGCGCGTCATGTAGCTCTTGCTGAGATCGATCGAGGTCCTGTATCCACGAGGTATCTAGCGAAGCAAAAGACGGCCGGTGAGACGCTTCCTGCAAGTCGTTCACGATGCCCTGCAGTGTCAACTCATAGTCCATCAGGTTGTCCAGAGCCATATCGTCCTGTGGGAAACGCCTGGCCTCCTGAAAAATGGGATGATAGCAGTGAAACTGCAACGCATGCAACAGATCGTGCAGATGCTTATGGTCTCCGAGAATGTCAACCTGCTCACTGGCGGCCTCAAAATCGGTGCGAAAGGCAACCACGGCAGACCGCACCTGGGGCGTCTGCATCAGCTCCGTCAGCGCCATCAGGCCTTCGCTGACCCGTGTCGGCGAAGGTGGCGGCGCCTGCTCGACATCAAAAATGCGCCCATCCGGCGAGCGCATGTACAGCACCGGCGTGCCCCACTCTACGTTGTCTCCCAGGACACAGACCGCCTTGCGCGCCTCGGCCAGGTTGGCGTCTACGGGGTAACCCTCGGCCAGAGCGGTATAGAACTCGCGGACGAGGGTGATGGCCGCTCTATCGCTGACCTCGAACTGCATGGCTACAACAGCCGGAATCCCCTGCTGCACCAGGCTCTGAGCCACGCCAGCGAATGGGTCGGTCGGAGAAGCGCGCGCTCCCTCGCAGGCGTTGAGAAACGCCAGGCGCAGCGGGCGGTGGTCGTGCAGTAACATCCCCAGGTCTTGCCCGCTCACGCGGCGACCTCGCCCACCTTCGTCCTCCAAGATCAGCAGGCCATCCTGAGAGACCTCGTCAAAGTCCCCGTGGCCGACAAAGTGAAAGATGTGATACTCACCCTGCCGCAACTGCCGTTGTAAAGCCGTCAGCGAGGCATCTTCCAGGCGCTCCAGCGCGACCGATCCCCGCTGACCTAGCTCGCCCAAGGCCTCGCCGAGTGTGGTCCATTCTCGTTCCACGTCGAGCGGCAGCTTGTCGCTGGGGCTGGAGATCATCACCAGCACCCTAAGGGGTGGTTTGATGGATAGTGGTTGGATGAGCTCCGGTAGGTCCAGATAGCGTACAAGGGGGGTCTCTGTTGAGAGGACAAAGAAGCGATTGAGCTCAGGATCGTAGAGGTACTCCCACGGTAGGCTGGCCAGCTCGGGGACATCGGTCAGGCGCAGCCGGATGCGGAGCCCTGAGTCCTGCCGGCTGGCCTCATCCAGACAGCGGCGCAGACAGCTCTGCACCTGATCTTCAAAGACAGCCTCAAAAAGGCGCTGTCCGAAGGTTCTGACAGGCGCTATCTCCAACGCGTCCAGGCCACGCCCTCCCTCTTTCAGGAAGGGCAGCCTGAAATCAACCGTGGCCTCACCAGCTGGGGAGCTTAACACTCGAGCGCGATACCCTTCTCCGGAACCTTCGATGAGCAGGTCAAAGTCCAGGTAGGTCATCTTGTCCATGACTATTCCCTCTGCCTGCAACCAGGCACTTGACATCAAAGGCACAGCCCCCCGCGCCGGAACCTGCGGTCTGCCAGCCGCCACTCCTACTCCCATTAGAGAAAAAAACGTGCCAAAAGAGGAGCCATCCCCCCTTCTGACACGCCAATTCTAGTGCGGGTATTGGAGCTCGACGATGATGACTCACTCCCCGTCGGTAGTCATAATCATACCACACAAAACATGGCCTGTCAACTTCTTTTGACAACTGTACCACTATGCGCTATAATCATACTATCTTAGACGTGGCAACACCCTCGTCCGCTGTCAATGCAGGAGGTTTCATGCGCAACGTGCTCGTCCTCATTGCCGTCCTCATCATCCTCGTAGGGCTGGGCATTGTCTTTCGCGAGCAACTGGCTCCAATTTGGGTGTGGGCCAGTCGTTGGCTGGAATATTGGGCCGTTGATCTGGATCTTGTTGCTCGACTGTCACCTACTATCGTGCTCATCGCTGGCGCGCTGGTCGAGGTGGTCGTAGCCATCATCCTGAACCGTCACAGCAAACTGTTCGATCGGGAGCGGGAGACGCTAAAGGAGCTTCACCAGGAAGAGCTAGACCTGGTTCGTCGTGAACTGGAACTGGCCGTCAAAGCACGCGAGATGACCGAGGCTCGCCTGCGACTGCGCGAAAGCCTGGTACGCGAGGAGCGGGCTTTTCTGCTCCTGCAACTGGAGACAGCCCAACGGGCCACGGGACTTTCCCCCAGATTGTTCGTCCCCATGGATCCCCTCAAGTTATCATCAGGGCAGGTGGAATCCCTGGATCAGATCCTAAACCGACTGGAGCGGATCGAGACGGCAGACCAGGCCATGGGCCTAGAAAAGACGGTGCCGGAGACAGAAAGAAAACAACGTGCCTACGACCTGCTCCGCCTGGGTAACCTCCATTACTACCTGCATCATTATCGCAAGGCGATAGCCCTGTATGACAGGATGCTTGACATTTTGCCGGCGGATCACGTGGCGCATACGAATAGGGGGATGGCACACCTGGTCCTGAGCGAACAGCAGCGCGCTATCGAGGACTTTGGCCGGGCGGTGCAACTGGCGCCAGACGAGGCACGCGCCTATCATGGCCGGGGTGGCGCCTACGAAGCATTGGATCAGCCCAAGAAGGCGTTGGACGATTACCAAAAAGCTATCCGCTTGGATTCAAAGTTCGCCGACGCGTATTACAGCCGAGGTGTCCTTTATGAGCAGCTTGGCGAGCACGAGAAAGCGTTTAGAGACCTGGACAGGGCCATTGAGTTGAATCCCGAACACGCCAAAGCTTACTCGGCCAGGGGCATCACCCGCACAGCGCTCAAGGATTATCATTCGGCCCTGGCAGATTTTGGCCAGGCTTTCGAGTTGGACCCCGATCTGGCCGAGGCGTACTACAACCGGGGCCAAGTCCACGCGGCGCTGGGGCAATATGAAGACGCCCTTGTGGATTACAATCGCGCCCTCGTCCTGTTACCCAGCGATGCTGACTGTTACCAGGGAAGGAGTGAAGCCCATGCTGCCCTCAAGAGGTATGAGGAGGCACGGGAAGACCTCTCGCGGGCCATCGCTCTGGAACCGTTGGATGCGCTCCTATACTATCAGCGTGGCCGGGTGAACTTGAGCCTGAAGGTCTACGAATCGGCCGTCAAAGACTTTGACAAGGCACTAGAGTTGTTGCCCAATCACACCCTCTCTTATGTCTATCGCGGTGTTGCATGCGAGAAGCTGGGTGAATATGATGAGGCGTTGGCCGACCTGGACCGGGCCATCTCTCTGGATTCAACGCTTGCTGAGGCCTACTACAACCGGGGCGTGGTCTATGGGTCCCTAGGAGAGTACGATCTGGCTACCCAGAGCCTCAACAAGGCCATCGAGTTGGATCCCAGCCTGGCGGACAGCTACAGGTCGGACTAGAACCGTCCTGCCGTGCGCCTGGCATGATGTAGCGATAAGGGAAAAGGAGCAGCCTGTGCAGGAACGTGGGCTGGCTGGTCTGTTGAATCGCCTGATTGACTATGTGAGCGAGCAAATCGCCCGAAGACGAGGGCTGCCTGTGCTTTTGGGCGTTGGCCTGGTGATCCTCAACTTTGTCTTTCAGTTCATCCCCGGCCTGCGAGTTCTGACCACGGGCAACTTTTTGCTGCACCTGGGTGTCGTGGTGGGCCTTCTGGGTGTGTTGCTGGGCGACATTCTCTAGACTCGTCCATATCTGCAGACTAGAAAGTGACACAATTTGAGTAAATTCAACTACGGCGGGCAGGCGGTCATGGAAGGGGTGATGATGCGCGGCTCGAAGAGTATGGCGGTGGCTGTGCGGAAACCCGACGGCGAGATACTGATTCACACAGAAGCCGTGGACCCCCGCATCTACACCGGACCGGTGAGCCGGTGGCCCTTTTTGCGCGCGCTGCCCATGCTGTGGGACACATTGGTGTTGGGCATGAGAACGCTCATGTTCTCCGCTGATGTTGCGTTGACGGACGAGGCAGAGATTGAGTTCAAAGGCCCCCTGGCCTGGGGCACGATGGCCGTGTCGCTGGTCATAGGGGTGGCGATCTTTTTTGTCACGCCGCTGTTGTTGGTGGGCCTGGTGGATCGGTACATTGCCTCAGACATATTGAGCAACCTGGTGGAAGGTATCATTCGCCTGTTGCTGATTGTGGCCTATATCTGGGTCGTTGGGTTCATGTCGGACATTCGACGGGTATTTGCCTACCATGGGGCAGAGCACAAGACCATCAACGCCTACGAGGCAGGTGCCACCCTGGAACCGACAGTGGTCAAGACGTTCACCACCTCTCACCCACGCTGCGGCACCGGGTTCCTACTCGTTGTGGCGGTGATCTCGGTATTGATCTTTTCTCTAGTAGGCCGTCCAGGGATGGTATGGCGCATCCTGTCACGGATCCTGTTGATTCCGGTGGTCGCCGGGCTGGGTTACGAGGTCATCAAATTCGGCGCGGCTCACCGGAACAAGCGACTGGTAAGATGGCTCCTGACACCAAGCCTGGCCTTGCAACGCCTCACGACTCGGGAACCGGATCTCGAGATGCTCGAAGTCGCCATTGCAGCGCTGAAGCGAGTGCTGGTTGAGGAAGGCCTCACATCGGCGGCAGGAAAGCCAACAGACGCAGCCAACGGCGCACGGTCCGTGGAGGCCGTTGCCAGTTAGCCGAGATCATGATATTACAAGGTGGAGAGACAATTCCACAAGCTGTAGAAAAGGATTTCAAATGAAGCGCATATGGGCAATGGCGCCCTGGGCACCAAGCCAGCAGAAGAGCCTGGCCGGCAGAACAGATTGGAGACGTGAGCTTTGCTGAGGAGCTTAGGGGAGGCGGTTTGCCGTTGCCCCAAGCTCCTTACGTTTATGATCGCCATTCCAAGAGCTAGACTTGAGGGGAGGACAACCATGACCGGGACTATCGTACAACCTGATGCACTGCGCGCCTTCTGTGTGCGGGTCTTTGAGAAGCTGGACCTGCCCACGGCGGAAGCCGAAATCATCGCCGACGTGCTCCTGGCTGCCAACCTACGAGGCATTGATTCCCACGGCGTGGCCCGGCTGCGCCGTTATGTCAAAGGCCTGCAAGACAAGATCATGCTGGCCCACCCTGAAGAGAAGGTGATTAGCGAAACGGCTACGACTGCTCTGATTGACGCCGGTGCCGGTCTGGGGCAGCCGGTGAGTTATCGAGCCATGAAAATGGCCATCGAAAAAGCCGACAAACACGGCACCGCCTTTACCACCGTGCGCAACTCCAACCATTACGGCATCGCCGGCTATTACGCCATGATGGCCCTCGAGCACGATATGATCGGCCTTTCGATGACCAATGCTGCCGTGCTGGTCGTCCCTACGTTTGGCCGCGATGCCATGCTCGGCACCAACCCCATCGCCGTGGCGGCTCCGACGGACCAGGAGCGGCCCTTTGTGCTGGACATGGCCACGAGCACCGTACCGCGTGGCAAGCTGGAGGTTTACAGCCGCCAGGAGAAGCCTCTTCCCCAAGGTTGGGCCACTGACGAAACCGGCACACCCACCCAAGACGCCGCCCGCGTGCTGGACAACCTGCTGGCCCGACGGGGCGGCGGTTTGCTCCCCCTGGGCGGTGCAGGCGAGCTGCTCAGCGGCCACAAGGGCTATGGCCTGGCCTTGCTGGTCGACATTCTGTGCGGCGTACTGCCCGGCGCTGGTTACGCCAACAACATCTATCCCAAAACGCCCGAGGGCAGGCCACTGCCGGCAGACGTGGGTCACTTTTTCGGCGCTATCAAGGTGAAAGCCTTCCGGCCGCTAGACGAATTCAAAGCCGCCATGGATGACATCATCCGGCGCTTAAAGACCACCCCCAAGGCCAAAGGTGCCGAGCGGATTTATATCCATGGCGAAAAAGAGTACGAAGAAGCTGATCGCCGGACCAGAGAAGGCATCCCCCTAGGACCAAAGGTAGAGGCCGACCTAAAAGCCATCGCACAGGAATTGGGCGTCGAATACGACCTGTAGGGAGCCAAACATGTATCACATACCATACAGCAAGACTGAAATCGCGTTTGATCTGCCGGCTGGCATGAGCGGTACGGTAGCTGTGTCCAAGTCGCTACCACCGATCGAGGACGTGCCAGCGGCGATAGAGGCAGCGTTGTTGAAACCCATCAATTCGCCGCCGGTGCGCGAACTGGCTAAACCGGGCGACAAGGTATGCCTTGTCTTTACCGACATCACCCGCGCCAGCCCCGATTTTTTGCTCGTGCCACCACTGCTGACCGAACTAGATGCGGCTGGCGTCCACGACGAGGACATCACACTGCTGTGCGGCATCGGAATGCACCGGCCCAGCACGCCGGAGGAAAAAGTGGCCAAGCTTGGCCAGGCGGTGGTGGACCGCTATCGAGTGGTGGACAACCAGCCGCAGAACCCAGACGCGCTCGTAGACCTGGGCACGACCGCAAGCGGCATTCCACTTGCGGTGAACAAGATAGCCTACGAGGCTGACCTGCTCATCGCCACTGGCATCGTTGAGCCGCACCAGTACGCGGGCTATTCTGGCGGGCGAAAGACGCTGTCCGTCGGCGCGGCAGGCGAGGCGATGATCGCCTACACTCACGGCCCGCAGATGGTCGATCATCCCGGCACGCGGCTGGGCAAGATCGAGGGCAACCCATTTCACGAAGCGGTGACTGAGGCGGCTCGTCGGGCCGGCCTGCACTTTATCCTCAACGTCGTCATGGACGACGAACACCGGGTGGTGGCCGTTCGCGCTGGTGAGCCGGAAGCCGCCTTTGCAGAGTTGGTCAAGATCGCCCGTTCCATCTACGAAGTGCCGGTGGCGCAACAGTACGATGTGGTCGTAGGCGGCGTGGGCTTTCCCAAAGACGCCAACCTCTACCAGGCCAGCCGGGCAGCCAGCTATCTCTTTTTTGCGCCGACGCCAGTGGTCAAACCTGGTGGCGTCTTTATCATCCCCGCGCGCTGCGAGGAGGGTGCTGGCGACGGCGTGGGCGAGCAGCGGTTCCTGCACACGATGAAATCAGCGACCGGCATGTCCTCGCTGTTGGCCGAGTTGCGCCGTACCGGCTACCCTCCGGGCGCGCAGCGGGCCTTTGTCATGGCCAAAGTCCTGGAACAGACCGACGTGATCATCGTTGGCAGCGAGACACCAGAGATTGTCCGTGATGCCAAAATGCTGCCCGCCGCTGACATGGACAAAGCTTTCCGCCTCGCAGCCGACAGGCTAGGGCCCAAGCTGGATGTGCTCATCGTCCCTCACGCGCTGCTCACCCTGCCTATCGTAGATCCTGTTTGACAGAGCATACAAGAAAACAAACCAATCTCTTAGATAGGATCAAGATGACTGAGGAAATCCCTGAAAACACGGATGCAGACGACGCCAACTTTATGAGAACTCCTGTCGGCAAGATGACTGAAATTCGGGGGCCATGTGAAACAGAGACGCCCTTTCTGAGCGAGGAATTTGTCACCGACAGCCGTCATGCATCTTGCATTCGCTGCGGGCTTTGCCTGGCCGCCTGTCCTGTCTACCGCGTCACATTGCGCGAGACGGATTCACCTCGAGGCAAGATTGCGCTCCTTCGCGCCCTGGCGGAGAACAAAATAGATCCTGGAGAAGAGTTCTCCTCGCGCTATTACGGCTGCCTGCTCTGCGCCGCGTGCGCCAACATTTGTCCCAGCGGCGTCCCATTGGAAGAGATCCTCCAGACTGTCCGCGACGACATGCAGCGTCACAAGCTGGAACCAGAGGTATTGGCACGTTTGGGCCAGACCATCGCCCAACATCACAACATCTCGGGCGAAAACAACACCAACCGCCTTATCTGGGCAGCCAACATGGCACAAGAGCCAAGCGGCATTCAGACCCACGAGACCGCCGACGTCGTCTACTTTGTCGGCTGTGTGGGGTCTTTCTTCCCGCGCAGCTACCGCCTGCCCCAGACGATGGTCCAATTGATGGACAAGGCCGACCTGGACTATGCCGTCCTGGGCGGCGAAGAGTGGTGCTGCGGCTACCCCCTCCTCATCAATGGCCAGTTGGATGAGGCCAGCGATCTCATTCATCACAACCTGGCAAAGGTAATGGCCATGCACACCAAGAAAGTCGTTTTTACTTGCCCCTCCTGTCTACACATCTGGAATCACGTTTACCCGGCAGCGGCTGGCGGTGAATTGCCTTTTGAACTGCTGCACGCCACCGAGTTGCTGGCCGACATGGTAGACGAGGGGCGGTTCGAATTTCGCGAGATGCCGGCTCGACGCGTAACTTATCACGATCCGTGCGACCTGGGCCGCAAGGAGGGCATCTTTGATGCTCCGCGCCGCGTGTTGCGGGCCATCCCCGGCATAGAGTTGATCGAGATGCGAGATAACCGTGAAAACTCACACTGCTGCGGTGGGGGAGGCAACCTCGAGACGTTCGACGCTGCACTCTCACAGGCCGTGTCAACTGGCCGGCTCACTCAGGCACAGGAAATCAAAGCACAGATCATCGCCTCGGCCTGCCAGCAATGCGAGCGAACGCTGACCGACGCTGCCCGCCGGAACAAGGTTCGCATCCGCGTCATGGACGTGGCCGAGCTGGTGTTGCAAGCATTGGATGAAGGTTAAAAGGAACTGTTATTTATGTTGAGTGAAAATAGCCTTGACGACCTGCGCGCCATCGTTGGCGATGAACACTTGATGACCTCGCCCGAGGCACTGGTCTGCTACTCTTACGACGGCACGTTCCACGAGTCGCTGCCTGACGCTGTAATCCATCCCGGCAGTACCGAAGAAGTGGCAGCCATTCTGAAGCTCTGTAACCGCGAGCGGATCCCCGTCATCCCGCGCGGCATGGCCAGTGGATTGGCCGCTGGCACCGTGCCATTGGACGGTGGCCTGGTGCTCAACCTGGTGCGGCTCAATCGCATCCTGGAGATTGATATGGACAACATGATGGCCACCGCTCAGGCTGGCGTGATCACCGCCGACTTTCAGGCCGAGGTGGAAAAGCTCGGTCTGTTCTACCCACCAGATCCTTCCAGCATCCGCCACTCCACCCTCGGTGGCAACGTGGCCTGCAACGCAGGTGGGCCACGTTGCCTGAAATATGGTATCACTGGCGACTATGTCATGGCCCTGGAAGTAGTCCTGGCCGATGGACGAATTATGCGCCTGGGAGGCAAAGCCATCAAGAACGTCACCGGCTACGACCTGGTGAGCCTATTCGTCGGCTCAGAGGGCACATTGGGTATCGTCACCGAAGTCACGTTAAAGCTCGTTGCCTATCCCGAAGCCAAGCGCACCGCTCAGGCAGTCTTTCCCAGGCTTGAGGATGCAGCCGGAGCCATCAACGCCGTCCTACGAGGCGGCATCGTGCCTGCTACCCTGGAACTGATGGACGAGACAGCTATCAACAGCGTGGAGGATTTTCTGCACCTGGGCCTACCGCGCGACGCCGAGGCCGTCCTGGTCATCGAAACCGATGGCGACCAGGCCGATGCGACCCGTGACATGCAAGTCGTCGCCCAAATCTGCCACAAGCACGGAGCCAGTGAGGTACGGGTGGCTCAGACAACGGAGGAGGGCGACGAGTTGTGGCGCGCACGCCGCAGCATCTCCGGATCGCTGGGGCGCAAGCGGCCCAACAAGCTGGGGGAAGACATTTCGGTACCCCGCAGCGCTATCCCGGAAATGATCGCCCGCATCAAGCAGATTTCGGCCAAATACGACCTCCCCATCGTCATCTTTGGTCATGCTGGCGACGGCAACCTGCACCCCAATATCCTGTTCGACAAGCGGGACGAAGAAGAATGGCAGCGAGTGGAGGCGGCGGTGGGCGATCTCTTTGGCGCGGCGGTCGAGGTCGGCGGCACGCTTTCCGGCGAGCACGGTGTAGGGCTACTCAAACGCCCTTACCTGGAGATGGCCCTGGGAATGACAGCCGTGGAGATGCAGAAGCGCATCAAGCAGGCCTGGGATCCCAACAATATTCTCAATCCGGGAAAGATATTCGCTTGAGGAGAAAAGGCCCAATACTGCCTCTGCTTTTGATCGCCACTTCTATGGCTAGACTCCTCAGACTTAAGCAGGAGCCGTTGCACGACTTTTGCATCTACGACACACACCTACGTGGAGGACAGCATGAATTTTCAGAAAGAATTGGCAAAGGTTTTGACCGAACATAGCAATGTTCAAGACAATGTACCCAGAAGCGAACTGATCCGACAAGCAGTGGAGTGCAAGGAGGCACTGGTCTCTACCAACGGCGCGCTGGCCACGTGGACACCTATCGAGTCCACCGGTCGCAGCCCCAAGGACACCTACATCGTCCAGCATCCGGAGAGCCAGGAGGAGATTGATTGGGAATCGCCCAACAACATCCCCATGTCCCCTGAAACCTTTGACATGATCTTTGAAGACGCGCTGCGCTTGCTTCCCGAAAAGAAAACCCTATACGTGACTGACCGTATCCTGAGCGCTGACCCCTCGTACGCGCTGCCCATCAAGTCGGTCTCCGACCAGGCATTGACAGCACTCTTTACGGACAACATGTTCCGGCCCGTCATCCCAGAAGCAGCCAACAGCATCTTTGCCAGCCGGGGCTTTACCCTCGTCGTCGTGCCTTACAACAAGCTGGATCGCGAGCGATACGAGGGCCGGCTGCGGCGCTTGCCCGACGGCAGGACCTCCAACATGGCTGTAGCCATGGATTTTGACCGTCGCCTGGGTGTGATCGTTGGCTCCGCCTATGGTGGGAGTGTCAAGAAGCTCATGTTCACCGTGATGAACTACGTGCTGCCCGGCGAGGGCATCCTGCCACTGCACTGCTCGGCCAACGAAGGTCCCGACGGCGATATCGCCCTGCTGCTGGGCCTTTCCGGCACCGGCAAGACGAGCCTCTCGGCCGACCCACGGCGGGCCCTGCTGGGCGACGACGAGCATGGCTGGAGCGACAACGGCGTCGCCAACTTTGAGGACGGGTGCTACGCCAAGCTGATCAACCTGCGCCCCGACAAGGAGCCAGAGATCTGGAACGCCGTGTTTCACGAGGCGCCATACCAGGAACACGGGGCCATCGTCGAAAACACAATGATGTACCCCGACGGCAAGTTTGACGTAGACGACGAGCGGTTCACACCTAATTCGCGGGCTTCCTACCCGCTCTGTTTCCTGAGCAACATCAAGACCCCACCTGTGGGCGATCATCCGAAAACCATCCTCTTTTTGACCGCCGACGCCAACGGTATTCTGCCGCCAGTGTCAAAGCTAACACCGGAGCAGGCGATGTTGTGGTTCCTGATGGGCTACACGAGCAAACTGGCCGGCACAGAGACGGGCATCATTGATCCGGTCAGTACGTTCTCTCGCTTCTTTGGCGAGCCGTTCATGCCCCGCAACCCGGACGTCTACGCCCGGATGCTGGGCGAGCGAATGAGGAAACACGATTCTCAGGTTTATCTGATCAACACCGGTTGGAGCGGTGGACCTTTTGGCGTGGGCGCCAGAATGGACATCAACATCACACGAGCCATCGTCCACGCGACCCTGACCAGCGAACTGGAAAGCGTGGAATACGACGAAGACGTGCGCTTCCACGTCCTCGTTCCACGCCAATGCCCCGGCGTGCCCTCGGAGATCTTGCAGCCCAAGAACACCTGGGAAGACAAGGAAGCCTACGAAGAGAGGGCCAACAAGCTGGCTAGCGAGTTTAGCACCCACTTTGACAAGGCCTACGGCAACAAAGACATTGACCCCGCCGTCGTGCGGCAGTGCCCTGGAAAGTAGGCCAGATAGAAGTAAGGAGAGACCCTATGCTTACTAAAGAAGAACTCTTGGCGAAAGCCAAAAAACCAGCCAAGGACGCGATGGGATTGCACCCCTTTTACCAGGGCAAGATCCAGATGGTACCCAAGGCCGCGATTCGCGACTTTAGCGATTTTGCCATCTGGTACACGCCAGGGGTGGCTGCGCCCTGTCGTGACATCGAAGCGCACCCAGAGAAGGTCTTTGAACACACCAACAAAGGCAACACCGTGGCTATCGTCTCTGACGGCACACGGGTATTGGGCCTGGGTGACATCGGTCCCGAGGCAGCCATGCCGGTCATGGAGGGCAAAGCGATGCTCTTCAAGTACCTGGGTGGTGTAGATGCCGTGCCGATCTGTCTGGACACAAAAGATCCCTACCGGATCATCCTGGCCGCCAAGCTGATCCAACCTTCCTTCGGCGGGATCAACCTGGAGGACATCTCGCAACCGAAATGCTTCCGCGTGCTGGACATGCTCCGCACCGATCCAGACGTGCGTATCCCGGTGTGGCACGACGACCAGCAAGGCACGGCCACGGTGATCCTGGCCGGCGTGCTCAATGCACTCAAGATCGTCGGCAAAAAGCTGGAGGACATCAGAGTGACGCTCATCGGCACTGGTGCAGCCAACGTGGCCACAGTGCGGCTCCTCATTGCATCTGGTGTCAAGTGGGGCAACGTCTACGCGTGCGACAGCCGTGGCCTTTTACATCCTGATCGTCGGGACATCGAGGCACGCAAGGTTGAGTATGTGGACAAGTGGCGTATCTGTCAGAGGAGCAATGCCGAGGGGCGCGTAGGTGGCCCGGCCGAGGCCATGCGCGGTACCGACGTTTGCATCGCCCTCAGCAAACCGGGACCCGGCACGATCCTGCCTGAGTGGGTGGCAGCGATGAACGAGGACGCCATCCTCTTTCCGGCAGCCAATCCCATCCCTGAGATCTGGCCCTGGGAGGCCAAAGAGGCTGGCGCACGCATCGTAGGCACCGGACGGTCTGACTTTCCCAATCAGGTAAACAACTCGCTGGGCTTCCCAGCTATCTTTCGAGGGGTGTTGGACGTGCGGGCGACGACGATCACCGATGAAATGGCCATCGCGGCTGCGCAAGAGATCGCCCGCTTTGCCGAGGAACGCGGCATCCACGAGGACAACATCATGCCTACCATGGACGAGTGGGAAGTCTTTCCTCGCGAAGCCGTGGCTGTGGCCCTAAAGGCTCAAGAACAGGGCGTGGCACGCCGGGATCTCTCGCGCGACAAGCTCTACGCCATGGCCGAGGCAAAAATACACCAGGCGCGGGAAATGGTCCGATTCTTGATGGAAAAAGAGATCATTCCGCCGGTGCCAGCGGAATGGGCATAGATGGGTTCAAGGAAACGAAGGAGTACAGCCATGTATGACTTGATTGTCATCGGCGGCGGACCCGCCGGCATTACTGCCGCTGTAACAGCCATCAACCGCCGACTAGAAACGCTCATCATCGCTGAGCGCTGGGGTGGCCAGACCACCTACATGATGGAACTGGAAGACGCAGAGCCCCACCAGGTGATCACCGGCGAGGAGCTGTTAAGCCAGTTTCGCCAGCAGTTGGACTATCTGGACTTTTGCCGTCACTACGACCGGGTGGTGCAAGCTTTGCCAGTGGAAGACCACTTTTCGGTCGTCACAGTCGACGGCGATCGGTTCGAGGCCCAGTCGCTGATCATTGCCACCGGGGCAAAGCCGCAGAGACTCAACGTGCCTGGCGAAGAGCCATTGGTTGGCCGAGGCTTGAGCTATTCTGTGGTCACCCATGGCTCGCTTTTCCTGGGCAAAGAGGTCGCCGTGATCGGCACCTATCGCCGGGCGCAACTGGCGGCGTTGGAACTCGCCCAGCACGCTCACCAAGTCTATCTCTTTGCGCCAGAACTGCTTCCCCCTGACTGGCCACTCGTCAAGACGCTGCGCCGCACGCCCAATGTGAGCATCTACGAGGGAGCAACGGTGCGCGAGGTGCGCGGCGAACGTTTCGTGGAAGGCATCGCCGTCGAGACGGTAGACGGCGCGCTGCTGGACGTGCCGGTCAAGGGGATATTCGTCAAACTGCCACGGAAGGCCAATTCCGATCTGGTACGCGATTGGGTCGACCTGGATGAAGAAGGGCGAATCACGGTCGGTCTTTACGGTGCGACGAGTTACCCGGGCACTTTTGCCGCCGGCGACGTGACCCACATCTCGGAACAGGTGCTGGTCCACATCGGCGAAGGGGCCAAAGCAGCCATCGAGGCCCACAGCTACCTGCTGGCGAAATGGGGTGAGACGGGTAACAGCAGCGACGAGTAGGCTCTATAGACAGCCATCACCCGCCAAAGCGGGGCGCTTGCACACAAGCGCCCCGCTTTTGACTTGTCGCTCCTGATGGCCGATGGTATAATACCCCTGTCCTCAGCTTTGTCCTGGCGCAGACGAGTGACACGCGGCAGCATGCAGAGTGGGGGGGGAACGAGTCGCTGTCAATTGTGACAGACCATGACGGATAAAGGCAGAGAGAACGAGTGAGAAAACCAATTGACGTTTCCTACGACCTGCGACTGGCACCAGACGCGGAACAGGTGATTCAGTCAGTGGTCGCCGGTCGCTTTGCCGACCGGACGAGCTATCTGATGCAATTGCAGGCCTGGCGGCTGGCATTGGTCGCCGGCTTTGACGAACTGATTTGCCTGGATGCACTTAACTTTACACCGTTCGACTACCAGGTGGAAGCTGCCCAGACGGCCCTGCGTCGCTTTCGGGGACGCGGCCTGCTGTGTGACGAGGTGGGACTGGGCAAAACCATCGAGGCCGGGTTGGTACTCAAAGAATACCTGATGCGCCAGATGGCAGAGCGCGTGCTCATTCTCACCCCACCGGCGCTGGTAGAACAGTGGCGCGAAGAACTGGCCACCAAGTTCCGCCTGACAGACTTTGTGACCAACTACGATCCCGACTTTCGCGAGTTGGGCCGCCAGGCCTGGGTCGAATTTCCTCACGTTATCGCCTCGCTGGCCACGGCCCGGCGGGTAGAACATCGCCGGGCCATCACTCAAGTGGTCTACGACCTGGTCATCGTGGACGAAGCGCATCACCTCAAGAACCGATCCAGCGTCTCGTGGAAACTGGTCAACGCTCTTCAGCAGAAATACATCCTGTTTCTCACAGCCACCCCGGTGCAGAATCGCCTGGAAGAGCTCTATAACCTGATTACCATCCTCAAGCCGGGCCAGCTCAAAACCCCCCGCGAGTTCCGCCGGCGGTTCGTCGTCCAGGGTGACCCGCGCCTGCCCAAGAACCGGGGCCGACTGCGTGAACTGCTGGCTGACGTCATGGTGCGCCACGCACGCGGGCAGGTGGGCATTCAACTGCCGCCCCGTCGCGCGCATACCATCCGCCTACGATTGAGCGCTGAGGAACGTGATCTGTACGACGACGTCAGCGCTATCGTTCGACGACAGATGGCAAGAGAAAATGATGGACCCCGGCTCTCGACGGCGCATCGCTTCACCCTACGAACCTTACAGCGGGAGATTGGCAGCTCACCAGCCGCTGCTGTGCCCACGTTGCTGGCGCTGTCCCGCCACGATGTCCTGGCCGGCGACCGGGAGACACTGCTCGCCCTGGCCGAGCGTGCCGGACAGATCGCCTCCTGGGCCAAAGGCGCGGCTCTGGAAAAACTGTTGATGTCCCAACTGGCCGCCAGTTCAAACGAAAAGTTGCTTGTCTTTACCCACTTTCGCGTCACACTGGAACTGCTGGCCGATCTGCTGCGCGGCATGAACGTAGATTTTGTGCTCTATCACGGTGGACTGTCGCAGGCAGCCAAAGACCAGGCCATCCATCGTTTCGAGACCGAGGCTCAGGTGTTGCTCTCCACAGAAGCGGCTGGCGAGGGACGCAACCTTCAATTCTGCCACACCATGATCAACTTTGACCTGCCCTGGAACCCCATGCGCATCGAACAGCGGGTGGGCCGCATCCACCGTGTGGGCCAGACCCGTGAGGTGAACATCTTTAACCTAGCTGCCGAAGGTACGGTAGAAGATTACATCCTGGACATTCTTGACCGCAAACTGAACATGTTCGAGTTGGTCATCGGCGAAATGGACATGATTCTGGGGCAACTGGAAGACGAGCGCGATTTTGAAGCTCTGGTCATGGAGATGTGGACGCGTGCCAGCACGTCCGGCGAAGCGGCCACAAAATTCGAAGCATTAGGCGAGGCATTACTGCAAGCCAAAGAGCGCTATCAGCGAACCAAAGAGCACGATGAAGCATTATTCGGCGAGGATTTTACGGCAGAATGAGTGATTTGGCCGATTTCGTGTTGAATGCCTTTCAGCAAGAAAATGCCATCGTCGATCCACCGGCCTATGGTGTGCACGAGGTGCTGCTGCCCGACGAAGCCGCTCACCGCTGGGGAGTGCCCCCTTTTCTGCGCCTGACTTTTGGCGACACACCTCTGCCAGACCCCCTTCTCCGCACCGAAGCCCAAGAAGTCATTCGCCTGGGTTATGGTCACCCGCTGGTAGAGACCTTGGCCGAAGAATTGCGCGCCCGCTCGGCGTGTGCCGTCGCTCACATCAACAACGTCCGCCTGGACAAATACGGCCTGGTCCAACTGGCCCGCCAGTCGACGAGCCTGCCGAACGCCCGCCTCACCGCAGTGCCGCGTCAGGTTGAGCGTCCGGCCTTGAGCCATTATGCCGTCTTTAACTATCAGGTCGCCCTGATCACCGACGAAAAACGCGAGCGACTCGTGCCGGTGATGATGGATCTCCAAGCAGGTCACGCCGTTGCCGACCGCGCCCAGCTCGAGACGGTGATGCTGCTGGAAAGCCAGACAGCCTTTGCCGAGCTGCCGCCAGCGCCGGTACGCTGGATGGAGACGCCTCCGCCTGGAGATGGGCCACTCACAGAGCCAGTGCTCTCGGCGCTGCTGGAGCGCGCCACCGACGCCGCACTGGATGAGATAGCAGCCCCATTGGAGCGGCTAAAACGCCGGGCAGCGCGTCACCTGGATCTAGACCGCGTCCGCCTGACGGAATATTACGATGGTCTGGCTCACGACCTTGATCACCGCATCGCCCGCGCCAGCGACGACGACCGACGCAAGTCGCTGGAAGCCAAGTTGGCCGCCGTGGAGGCTGAGCGAGAAGCCAAGCTGGCCGATGTCGAAGCCAAATATCACCTGCGGATCGAGATGGTCCTGGTGAACCTGATGGTCATCACCCAGCCCAAGGTGCTCTTGCCAATCCAAGTGAGCGACCGACGCACCAAGATCGAACGAACGGTTGTCTGGGATCCACTGCTGCATCGACTGGAACCGCTGGTCTGCGACGTCTGTGGCCGACCGGGAGAGCGGCTCTTTTTGTGCGCCGGCGGCCACCTGGCCCACGAGGAATGCCTGCTGGCCGAGCAGTGCGTGGACTGCAAGCGCCTCTACTGCCACCTCTGCACCGACCAGATGAGCCGTTGTATCGTGTGCGATCGACCCGTGTGTCAGCACAGCCTGAATCACTGCAGCGACTGCGGGCGGGGCACCTGCCGCGAACACGTGAGCCTGTGCCACGCCGCCGACGGCGAGCCCGCCCGCCTGACCGAACCAGAAACCACACTGCCAGCCGAGCCAATGCTGTCGCCAGAGGAGCTTTCTCCAGAGCTGCCGAAACCGCCCAGGGAAAGGAGCCGTCTCTCGTCGGCCAGACGCCAGGCTGCCGAGCGATCCCGCCGTCAGGTGAGACAGCCAGCAAGAAAAATCGCCGGCGTTACTGGACACCACATCAAGGTTTTTGTCCACCCAGACGCGCCGGTGGTGGAAGCTTTTTTGCTCGACAAAGAACAGAAAGAGATTGCCATTCGCACCTGGCAACTGGTAGAAGATGGCATCGTGGTGTGGTGCAGGTGCGAAAAGGGACGGAATTGCAGCGTTGACGGCAACTTGAACA
>Ga0180437_10001157_pt1 | contig 45945 bp, 34 predicted proteins | sample SS_ome_4_FD_132410 | JGI IMG/M metagenome (GOLD analysis project Ga0180437, IMG submission 132410) | Hypersaline lake sediment archaeal communities from the Salton Sea, California, USA - SS_3_D_1 metaG | ecosystem: Environmental > Aquatic > Non-marine Saline and Alkaline > Hypersaline >... | reverse complement strand
CCACAAGATCGAGGTCGAGAACACCGCCGAGGCGATCTTCCACTATGCCGACGGTCGAATGGGCCACTGCTACTTCTCGACCGCCCACGAGCCCGGGCTCGACCGGACGGAGATCTTCGGCGACAAGGGCACGCTGCTGGCCGAGGGCGAGACGCTGCGTTTCGCCAAGCTGTCGGCCCCGCTGTCGCGACACATCGCCACCTGCCCGATCGCCGAGGCGGACCTGGCCGCCATCGACGCGACCTGGCGGGACGTCAAGCTGCCATCGCGGCCGGGCGGGCAGCACGTCGATGTCATCCGCGACTTCGCCCGCCACATCCTGCGCGGCTCGCCGATGGTCGCGCCCGGCGAGGAGGCGATCAACGAGCTGGAGCTGTCCAACGCGATGTACGTCTCCGGCTACAGGAACAAGCCCGTCTCGCTGCCCGTCGACGCCCGCGAGATCGAACGCCTGCTGTCGAAGCTCGAGAGAGAGCGTTCCACGGGCAAGGGCAAGGCCCAGCGCAGAAAGGCCGCCGCCGCCCTGAGGAAGCTGACCGCGAAGTGATTCGCAGCGCCGCGTGCGGCTCCGCGAGCCTCGTCGAGGGAGCAGGCAATGCCCACCAGACCAACCGACGCCCGCCCTGTAGAGGCGAGCCTTTACTTCCTGCCGGTCGAGACGCGCGTGCCGCTGAAGTTCGGCCCGGAGACGCTCACCTACGTCACCTGCGCCCGCGCCCGGGTAAAAGTGGCCGCCGCGGACGGACGCACGGCCGTCGGCTGGGGAGAGACGCCCCTCAGCGTCCAGTGGGTCTGGCCCGGCAGCGCGAGCTACGAGGAGCGTCACGAGAAGCTCAAGGCGTTCTGCGTCGAGCTGGCGGCGGCGTGGGCCGACTTCGACGTGGCCGGCCACGCCGTGGAGGTCGGCTGCGAGTTCCTCACCCGGCGCCTGCCCAACCTGCTGACGAAGTTCAACGCGTCACACGGCGGCGAGGCGATGCCCCACCTGGCCGCGCTGGTCTGCTGCTCTCTGTTCGACATTGCCACCCACGACGCCTACGGCGTCCTGCACGGCCGGCCCGTCTACGAGACGTATGACGCCGACTTTATGACCGCCGACCTGGCCGCCTGGCTGACACCTGCCGATCGCGCCGACGTCTCCTTCGCCGGCCGATATCCCGCCGACTTCCTCCTCGCCGATCCGCCGCCGACCATGCCGGCCTGGCACCTCGTCGGCGGCAAGGACCTGCTCGACGAGGCCGAGCTGACCGGCGCCGAGCCCGACGACGGCTACCCCGTGCTGCTGCGCGACTGGATCCGCCGGGACGGGCTGAAGTGCCTGAAGGTCAAGCTCCGCGGCAACGACTCGGCGTGGGACTACGACCGGCTCGTGACGGTCGGGCGCATCGCCGTCGAGGAAGGCGCCGACTGGCTGACCAGCGACTTCAACTGCACGGTCACCGATCCGGCCTACGTCAACGACATCCTCGATCGCCTGCTGGTCGAGCACCCGCGGACCCACGGGATGGTCCTCTACGTGGAGCAGCCGTTCCCCTACGATCTCGAGGCCAACCGGATCGACGTGCACTCCGTCTCCGCCCGCAAGCCGCTGTTCATGGACGAGAGCGCCCACGACTGGCGCCTCGTCCGCCTCGGCCGGTCGCTCGGCTGGACGGGCGTGGCCCTGAAGACGTGCAAGACGCAGACCGGCGCGCTGTTGGCGCTGTGCTGGGCGAAGGCCCACGGCATGACGCTGATGGTGCAGGACCTGACCAACCCGATGCTCGCCCAGATCCCCCACTGCCTGCTCGCCGCCCGGGCCGGAACGATCATGGGTGTCGAGACCAACGCGATGCAGTTCTACCCCGACGCCTCCGCCCCCGAGGCCGCCGTCCACCCGGGCCTCTACACCCGCCGCGACGGTCGCGTCGACCTGTCCACCATCCGGGGCCCCGGCTTCGGCTACCGCGCCGACGAAATCGACCGCAGGCTTCCCGCCCCCGCCGTCGAGGCCTGACCTTCCTCCGCGCGGTGGTCCAGCGGCGCCGGCTCGAGCCCCTACCGGCTCTCGGCTTCCGGTTCGGGCGCCGGCTCGGACTCGACGTCCGCGATGACCTTCCGAAGATACGTCACATCCCGCTTCAGCTTCCGCGTCATCTCGCCGGCGTCGTCGGCGTCGTAGAACGGCATCCAGACGAACGTGCCGTCGAACCCGCCCGCCCGCAGCGCCCGCACCAGCTCGTACCAGTTCGTCTCGCCCTCGTCGAGCGTCGCCCACGCGCGTGTCCAGCCTTTGTCCGGCTCGCCGGCGCGGCCCTCGTCGCGGGCGACCGCCGTGTCCTTGACCCCGACGGCCCGCAGGTACTCGCCCAGAAGCCCCACCGACAACTCCCACCGCTCGAAGCCCTCGAACCTCTGGTTGCCCGGGTCGAGCATCACGCCGACGAACCGCTCGTCCAGCCCGTTGACCAGCCCGAACGCCGCCGACGCGCTGGGGATCAGCGTCCCGTGGTGCACTTGGTAGATCGCGCGGATCTTCGCCTCGGCACACAGGTCGATCATCGTCGCCAGCTTGTGGCGGGCGACGACATAGCTGGTCAGCACGTCGGCCTTCTCGATCCGGAAGTAGCCCATCCGGAACTCGCCGATGCCGTTGTCGGCCAGCACCGTCAGCGGCGTCGGGTCGAAGCAGATCTCGTCCGGCGAGTAGCCCCCCGTCGCGAAGCGCACCTCCACCCCGGCCGCCTGCATCGCCTTCACGAACGCCGGCACGTCGGTCGCCAGCTTGTACGGGTCCACCCAGTAGCCCTCGCGGATCACGAGGTTCGTCGTGTCCAGCCCGACCTCGCGAACCAGCTCCGCCAACTGCTCGACGCTCAAGTCCTTGTAGAACTTCGGGAAGATGCTTAAGGTGATGTCCATCGGTTGGTCCTCAAGGGATCAGGCGTCTCCGCGCTCACGCCAGCCGGTCCAGCATCTCCTCGGTCACCACGCACGTGGGCTCGTCGCCTCGGAGGAAGGCGGCGATGTCGTCGACGGCCTGACGCCCGATGTTCGTGCCCGGGCCGCCCGTGATGTGGGAGGAGTAGACCACGTTCGGCAGCGTCCGCAGGGGCGAGTCGTCGTCGGCCGGCTCGGGGTTCGACACGTCGATGAACGCGAACAGCCGGCCCTTGCGAAGCTCGGCGATCAGGGCCTCCTCGTCGATGCACATCCCGCGGGCGGTGTTGACGAAGACGCAGTCGTCGCCCATGGCCCGGAAATGCTCGGCCGCGAGCATCTTCTCGCAGGCGTCGATGGCGGGCGCGTGCAACGTCACCGCGTCGCTTCGGCGGCACAGCTCGACGAGGTCGGTCAGCTTGGCCACGCCCATGGCCGCCGCCTCGCCCTCGCCCAGGTACGGGTCGTAGACGAGAATCTCTCCACACTGATTGGCCTTCAGCAGGTCGATCGCCCGCCGCCCGACGTCGGAGGCGGCGACGACGCCGACGGTCGCGTCGGCCATCACGAGCACGTTGTCAGGCCGGCCGGCCTTGCCGGTGCGGTTGGCCGCCGCGTTCGGCAGGATCCGCCGCAGGCCCAGGACCACCTCCGCGACGGCCGCCTGGGCGACGTTGTCCGCGATCGCGCCCTTGCAGGTGGCGATCCGCATCTCGCTGCCGGCCAGGTGCGGGCCGAAGTGCCCCTTGACCGTCCCGGCGGCGTGCACCCACAGCTTGAGCTTCGGGCAGCCGGCCATGATCGCCTCGTTGGGCTTCGGCGTCCCCCACGAGCCGAGCGCCACGTCGCAGTCGGCCAGCAGCTCGACGGCCTCCTCGTCCGTCAGCGGCTCGTCCTTGTCGGTGAAGACAACCTGGCCGAGCGTCTCGAGCCGCCCGGCGTCCTCGTCGGCCAGCACGCCCGGCCGGCGGTTCCTGTGGATGATCACGCCGATCTTCGCCTCACTCATCGAGAGCCCTTGCCTTTCGCCGTTGGCAGCCCAATCTCCGGCGCGTACAGTAGCACCATTCCCGATCGCGGGAAAGAGACCAGACGAGGAGATGCGATGAAACTTGCGACGTACGTTCACGGCCGGGCCGAGTCGTTCGGCGTGGTCACCGACGAGGGGCTGCTCGACGTGCCGGCCGCCTGGCCCGACGGGCCGAAGTGCCTGCTGGCCGCCCTCCAGGCCGGGGCGGATGTCCTGGACCGCATCGCGCGGCTGGCCGGGCAGGCCGGCGAGCGCATCGCGATGGAGGCGGTCTCGCTTCGGGCCCCGCTGCCGGCGCCGCCGAAGCTGATCGGCCTGGCGGTCAACTACGCCGAACATCATCGGGAATGCGACCGCGGCGGCAGCGAGCTGCCTGACGACCCCAGACGCCACACCACTCCCCGCCCCTTCCTCATGCCCGCCTCCGCCGTCGCCGACCCGGGCGCGGTGATCCCCTGGCCCCCCTACAGCCGCGACGTCGACTACGAGATCGAGCTGGCCGTCGTGATCGGCTCGAGGGCGAAGTGCATCTCGCCGGCCGACGCGCGCGGCTGCATCGCGGGCTATACCATCGCCAACGATGTCTCCGCCCGCACGGTCACGCACGCCGCCGGCCGGTCCGAGCGCCCCAAGGACGGGTTCTTCGACTGGCTGCACGGCAAGTGGTCCGACGGCTTTTGCCCGCTGGGCCCGTGGCTCGTCACGGCCGACGAGATCGGCGACCCGCAGGATCTGTCGCTCGAGCTGACGGTCGACGGCGAGGTCCGCCAGCGGTCCAGCACGGCCCACATGATCTTCACCGTCAACGAGCTGGTCAGCTTCCTCAGCCACGTGATGACGCTCGGCCCCGGTGACGTGATCGCCACGGGCACGCCCTCGGGCGTGGGAATGGCCACGGGCAGGCTGCTGAAGGGCGGCGAGACGATCTCCTGCCGCATCGACGGGATCGGCGAGCTGACCAACACCCTCGCGATGCCGCCGGAGACGTTCTACACCCCCTGCGCCGACTGACCGAAAGAGCCGGCTCCACGCGCGAACAAGCCCAACACAATTCGGGCAAGGCGTGGTATACTGTGTGACGGCCATCTCGGCGGGCCGAGGCCGATCAACGCTCGGGCCTCGCCGTCGGTGAGGATGGGGTGGTGGGATGTCCGTGCGCGAGGCGGCCGGAGGAAAGTGGGCAGGAGGAGGCGCATCCGTGGACAAAGGTCAACCTCTGTTTGAGCCTCTCGAGGCACGACTGCTGCTGGACGGGGCCGAGGCGACGGCCGGCGCGGTCAACCCGGGGCCCTCCGTCTTCCTGCCGGCAGACATCACCTGCGACGGGAATGTGGACTTCCAGGACTACCAGGTGGCGAGGGACAGCTTCGGGCTCGCGAGCGGCGCGACGCGATACGCCGGCGACATCGACGGCGACGGGGACACCGATCACCTCGACTACCTCGCGCTGAAAGCCGGCTACGGGGGGCACCTGTCCGGCACGATGTTCGCCACCCCCCTGGCCGACGCCTACGTGATCGACCCGAACGGCAGGGGGCTGACGATCGGCATCGACGGCTATGACGGGGACGGCGATGCGTTGACGATCACGGCGGTCAGCGACAACCCGGACCTCCACGTGTTCATGCCGACGGGCAACCGGTACGCGCGGCTTCACTTCGTCGACGGCGACAGCGGCATGCCCCTCGGCCGCATCGAGGCGCAGCTTCTGGAGGGGCGCGCGCCGACGGCGACGGACCGGTTCATCACGCTGGCGACGAACCACGTGGACACCGACGGTACGCTGGACCCGGACGGGGTGCCCTATTACACGGACGTGCCCGTCCACCGGATCATCGACGACTTCATGATCCAGAGCGGCGACGCGACCAACGGCAACGGAACGGGGGGCAGCGGCCTGGGGGCCTTCCCGGATCTGTTCGATCCGGTGCTGAGTTACTACGGCCGCGGGGCGGTCGGCATGGCCAATGCCGGGCCCAACACGAACAACTCCCAGTTCTTCATCACCGAGTGGGCGGAGACCAGCCTGGACCAGAAGCACATGATCTTCGGCCAGGTGATCTCGGGCTGGGACGTGCTTCAGGCGATCAGCGAGGTGGTCACCGACGACGGCGATCGGCCGGTCGACATGCCGCTGCTGGCCCACGTGGAGATTTTCACCAGCGACCAGGACGCGACGATCACGCTGACGGCCGGCAGCGCCCTGACCGGCGAGGCCCACGTCACGATCACGCTGGACGACGGGCAGGGCAACGTGGCGGAGAAGGTCATCACCATCACGCCCGAGCCCGAACTGGGCCGACTGCCCGCCATCGCCCCCGTCACGCCGCCGCAGGTCGCCGTCTTCCCGGGCCAGATCTACAGCTACATTACGAGCATCCGCGACGATCTGAGCCCGGAGGTGGACCGATGGGTGGAGACCAACAACCCCGGCGCGGACGGCTACGTGACGTTCGATCCGGCGACCAACCAGCTGCTCGTCTCGGTCCCGGACGACACGGACATCCCCGTCTTCACGGCGACGTTCCACGCTCGCGAAGCGGGCTACGACAATCGGAAGCCGGCCTGGAAATCTCTCACCGTTTTCCCGCGCGGGGCCACGCCGGTGATCGACCAGATCGACGCGATGCTCCTCGCCTCGGGCGGATCAGGGCAGGTGATAGTGTCCGTCACCGACGACGGCCCGCTCGACCGCGGCATCGACATGTCCGTCTCGGCAGACCATCCCGATGTCCAGGTGAGCGTCGACCAGACGACGCGCGAAGTCACCGTCGTCGCGCCGACCGGCGTGACGGGGATGTTCACGGTGACCGTCGCGGCCGCGGAGGCCGGCTTCACCGACATCCCGCCCGGGACCGAGACGTTCCGAGTCCTCGTGAGCGGTCCGACCGATCCGCCCGCGATCGGCCATGCAGATACCGGCGGGGATGGAGAGGCCCTCGCCGTCGACGTGCTGAACGGCCGGATGTACGTCGCCGACAAGGCCGCCGGTCTGGAGATCTTCGACGTATCGGGTCCCGGCAGCGCTGTGCGGCTTGGCGGGTTCCCCGTGCTCGACGAGGCGTGGGACGTTGCCGTCTTCGAGACAACCATCGGCGGCGGCCCGGCCACGGTGGCCTTTGTGGCAGACATGACCGGCGGCGTCGCCGTCCTCGACGTGACGGACCCGGACGCCATTACGCTGATAGACGCCTTGCCGGTCAGCGCGTTCGCGCTGCGGCTCGTTCTCGACGGGAACCACCTTTATGTCTGCGACTTGCAGGGGGGGGTCAGGATTTTCGACGTCTCCGACGTTGAGGACATCCAACTGACAGACGTGGTCAGTGAGGTATTCCCGGGCTTCTACATCCAAGCCGCCCTCGCCTGCGTGGTCGAGAACGATCGCGCGTACCTCATTGATGGAGGCGGGGGATTCCTCATCTTCGACGTCACCGACCCCGCCGACGTGATCTACGTCGAAGACAGCATCACCGGGACGTCTGGCGTGCCGTGGGACGGCGTGGTCCAGAACGGCCGCCTCTACACCGTCGACCAAATCGACGGGCTGGTGGTGTGGGATGTCACCGGGCCCGATGCCCCGACGAAGTTGGGCACCCCCTACTCCGTGCCCGCGCTGGGCTGGATGAGGATGGACATCTCCGGCAACCTGCTGGCGGTCAGCCAGAGCGACGGGTTCCTGCTGCTGGACGTATCGGACCCGGACAACATCACGGAAGTGTATTCCTTCACCGGCCCCGCCATCGATCCTCAGGCCCTTCCCGCCTGGGAGCCGACGCTGTTCGGCTCCCACGCCGCCCTGCCGTTCGGGCCCAACGGCGTGGCCATTCTCGACGTGACCAGCTTGCTGCCCCCCGTCGCCTTGTCGGCGGAGCTTGCGGCCGCGAGCGTAGCCGGGCCCGTCGTTGCCACCGGGGACGCCCGGACGCCCGATCCGTCAGAGCAGCTACTGCCCGCAACCGTTGACGTGCCTGAAGGCAGCCTCGCCGACGAAGGGCCCTCGATCCCCGGCGGTGGAGCAGGACCGACGGATGCGTACGCGGCCCTCTCCGCCAGCAGCCCGGCCGACGAGGAGACCGATCCGGCCGCGCCAACGGACCCGCCGGACGGATTGCTCGACGTGCTGTCGCCGGCCCTGGTGCCCGGGCCACTCGATTCGTAATCGCTGCGCACCAGCGGCGGCCGCATCGTGTGAGGCCCTTGCTATTCGCCTGCCGTTGCGTATGCTGGGGCGACGATGACAGCCGCTGACGAAGAAGCTCAGACCGACGTTGCCGCCGGGTCGGAGGCGGTGGCCTCGAAGGCCGACGAGGTGGAGATCGCCGCGACCGTCGAGGCGATCCTGTTCTCGACCGACTCGCCGATCTCGCCGGCGAAGATCGCGCAGATCGCCGAGCTGCCCGGCCGGCGCGAGGTCCGCAAGGCGATCCAGCAGCTCAATGCCCGCTACGAGAAGACCGGCTGCGCGTTCCGCATCGAGCCGATCGCCGGCGGCTACCAGATGCTCACGCTGCCGGAGTACAACGACGTGGTCGGGCGGCTGTTCAAGGCGAGAAGCGACTCGAGGCTGAGCCAGGCGGCGATGGAGACACTGGCGATCGTCGCGTACCGCCAGCCGGTTCTGCGGGCGGACATCGAGGCGATCCGCGGCGTGGCGTGCGGCGAAGTGCTGCGGAACCTGATGGGCAAGGACATGGTTGCGATCGTCGGCCGGGCCGAGGTGCTCGGCCGACCCATGCTGTACGGCACGACGAAACGATTCCTGGACGTTTTCGGTCTCAGCAGCCTTAAGGACCTGCCGAACGTCGAGGAGCTCCGCAGCGGCGCCGAGGCGGCCAAGCCCCCGGCCGCCGAGCCTGCCGAGGAGGCCCCCACTTCCGACGCCCCCATCCAGCCGGCTGAAGTGGCCGAGCCGGCCGACGCTGACAACTCCGCGCAAGAGGAGGCCGACCCGTAGGCAGATGCCCTCGAGGGTCGGCCTCTGGAAAACGTGTGGACGGTTTGTGGACAGGTCCGCGACTCAGGCCGCCGCGATGCCCGTTGTCTCCGTGCTTGCCGCCGTGTGTAGAATCGCGATCGGGCGCGACGGGACACGGACGATGCTGTCCAGCCCGAAACGCCCGGGCTCGACGCCAAAGGCCGCGTAGTCGGCGAACCACTCGCCATCGGCACAGTAGCGGAAGCGGAACTCGCCGGCCGGAAGCTTCATCCGGGCCGTCCAGTGGCCGTCGTCGGATCGGACCATAGACAACTCCCCCTGCCGCCAATCGTTGAAGTCACCCGCCAGATGCACGCTGGCCGCCCCCGGACGGTAGAAAGAGAACTCCACGCACTCGTCGGTGACCGTGACCATTTCAAGATCCTTCTTGCGATGCACTTAGATGAGAAGTGGCGAGCGGAACCGCACCATTCGATCCGTCGGCCATGATGCATATCGGAACGATACCCGCACGACTTGAGGACCAGCAGGGGGACACTCGCTTTTTTCGCCTCATCCTTTGATGTCGATCCGTCGCTCTGCGGTTGCCGCAGTTCGGCAACGGCCGATCCGTGGCCCACCGCAAGTAGAGACGCAACTTCCAACGAGTATGTTCAGCCGGATGGGGAAGCATCCGAGCAGCCTGGCGGACAAACAGCAGGCTTTCCGGCCACCAGAATTGTAGCGCCGCCGCGCGGGTCGGCCCAGGAATCGGCGGGCAAATGTGCACCCGTCGGGGCGTCCCCGGCGCAAGGCCAGTGCCCAATGACAAATGCGCGGTGTGACCGGGGGCGTTTTTTCTCGTCGGCTCAGGCGGGATGATCGGCGGTCAGTTGGGCGTCGATCTGCTCGGCGGCCAGGCGGCCTTCGGCGACGGCCCGGACGACCGTCTGTCCGCCGTTGATGACGTCTCCGGCCGCCCATACGCCCGCGCGCGCCGTCGCCAGTGTCGCCGGATCGACCTTCACCAGGCCTGCGTCGGTCAACTCCACGCCCGGCAGGATCGCAGCCAGCGTCGGATCGCCCCGCTCGCCGATGGCCTCGATGACCAGGTCCACCTCCAGGACGAATTCGCTGTGCGGGATCTCGACCGGGCGCCGCCGCCCGGAGGCGTCCGCCTCCTCGAGGCGGGTCCGCACCAGCCGCACGCCCGAAGCCTTGCCTGCCTCGTCGGTGACGTACCCCGTCGGCTGGCAGAGAAGCATCAGGTGGACCCCCGCGTGTAGCGCCTCGTCGCGCTCGGAAGGCCAAGCCGGCATTTGGAGGTAGCTGCGCCGATAGACGAGGTAGACGTCCTCCCCGCCGCGCCGGGCGGCGCAAGCGGCCGCGTCGACCGCCGTGTTGCCCCCCCCGACGATCGCCACGCGCTTCGGGCAAGTGTACTCGCCGTGCCGGTTCATCTGGTGGAGGAAGTTGCCCGCCTCGATCACGCCCTGTGGCCGCGGGGCGCCGTCTCCCGCCAGCGACGGGCCGGCCCCAAGACCCATGCCCAACACGGCGGCGTCAAAGCCCTCGGCCAGCACGTCATCGAGCGTGAAGCCTTCGCGAAGGGGCGTGCCGAACCGCCACTCGATGCGGTCGTCGGGCACGGCCTCGAAGACGGCGCCGATCTCCGCGGCGGCCCGCTCGGCGGACAGGCGGCCGAGGGGGATGACGCTGCCGAGCTTCCCGCCCGGCTGTGAAGCGGCCTCGAAGACCGTCACGGCATGGCCGTGCTGGAGCAGCTCCGCGGCGGCGGACAGGCCGGCCGGCCCGGCGCCGATGACGGCGACGCGGCGCCCGCTGGGGCGATCGGGCACGGGCAGCGCGGCCCAGCCGGCCTCTATCGCACGCTGAGAGAGATACCGCTGGATCTCCGCGATGGGCACGGGGCCGTCGGCGATGTGCTGCTGGATGCAGCCGGACTCGCACTGGACCTCTACGGGACAGACGGCCCCGCAGATCTCCGGCAGGATGTTGCAGCTCCGCAGGATGCGATAGGCCTTCTGCTCCTCCCCATCGGCCAGGGCGCCGAGGAAGCCCGGGATGTCCACGCCGGCCGGGCATCGGGCCACACAGTTGCCCTCCGGGCATCGCCGGCAGCGAGAGGCAAGCTCCGCCAGCCGCTTCGCGTCGCGCAGCCGCCCGGCGCGGAAGATCGGGGCGTAGATCTCGTGGTCGCGGACGACGCACCCGCTCCGGCCGTGGTCGCGCATGATCTGCGTGCACGAGCTGCACACGACACACACCTTCCGCGAGTCCATCCGCCCGGACCGCAGGATGTCCTTCGCGAAGTCCGGGTACGCCAGCGCCCCCCTGCCGAGACCGACCAGGCTGGCCCAACCGGCCTCGATCGCGCCGGCGGCGAATTGAGGCACGTACTGCCGCAGCCACGTGTAGCCCGACCCGATCACCGGCAGATCGGGATGGGCCTGCTGGATCTCGCCGACGACGCGGACGATCCTCGCCACGCCGGTCAGCGGGTCCTCCGGCGGGTCGGGCCAGTCGGCGATCATCCAGTCGGCCGGACGGTTGACGTGCGGGTTGAAGTACGGGTTGGCGACCGTCAGGTTGATCCCGCCGAAGCCGGCCTCGGCCAGCTCGCCGACCAGGCGGATCGGCTCGGTCAGGTCGGGCGTGTTGACGTCATCCTGGCTGACGCCCCAGCCATACGGATGCTCGATCGCGTCGTAGGCGTTCAGCCGGCAGGTGACCTCGATGCAGTCGCCGACGGCCTGGCGGATTCTGGCGGCCGTCTCGCGGAGCATTCGCGTGCGGTTGCCGTAGCTGCCCCCGTATCGGCTCTGGCCGCGTGTGAAGGACGCGAGCAACTCGCTGAGCAGGTAGCGGTGGCAGCTCTTGACGTCGACGGCGTCGAAGCCCGCCTCCGCCGCCAGGCGCGCCGCCGAGACGTAGGCCTCCTGTAGCGCGTCCAACTCCTCGTCGGTGATCAGCCGATAGTCCGGCGGCAGCTCGTGGACCGGGTCCAGCACGGGCGAGTGATGCGCGATGATCGGCGTGGGCGTCGGACCGGGCCTGCTGTAGCGGCCGGAGTGCGTCATCTGGAGGACGCAGACCGGATCGTGGCCCATGCTGTCGCGGGCGGCGGCCCGGGCGGTGTCGACCATCTCGCGGAAGGCCTCCAGCGTGCCGTCATGCAGCCGGATCTGCCGCGGGTTGGCCCTGCCTTCGGGCACGACGGCCGTTGCCTCCCACCAGATCATCCCCGCCCCGCCCGCGGCGAACCGGCGATAGCGGCGGACCGTCAGCTCCGTCGGTGCCCCGTCGGCCGTGCCGTCGCAACCTTCCATCGGCTGGACGACCAGGCGGTTGGGCACGGTCAGCCGGCCGAAACGGATCGGCTCGGCCAGGATGGACACGTCCTCACGGATGGGCAGGCCGATGCTGCGCTCGGCGAGGGCGTCGGTCAGTTCCCCCAGGCTGCGATACGAGAAACGCTTGGATGGATGCATGCTCCCTCAGGCGGGCCTCAACGGCCGAGCCAGGGCTACCCTCAGCGATACGCTCCCGCCGGCCGGGCCAAGCCGGCAGGACGCCCGGCGGCCGGCCGGCCGCGCCACGTGCGCGGACGCCCGAACGCGCCAGGGCGTGCAGTATACACCCGCGCCGATGCGCCCGGGGGGGTGTTTTCGTGAAGACAACGGCCCGGCGGCCAAACGCGGAGCTTCTCGCCCACGGGCACGTTCACGCGCAGCGACGCGAAGCTTGCAGACGGGGTCGGTTCTGCATCTTGAATTCGCGGAGAGGCGCCTCTACACTCCGACCGAAGACCGGGGCGCGGAAAGGACCTACGGGATGGCAGTAGCGTATTTCGACAGTTTTGCCGGCAGCGGGGGCGACATGATCGTCGCCTCGCTGATCGACGCGGGCGCCAGCCTCGACGCCGTCCGTGCCCGGATCGCCAGGCTGCATCTGCACGGCGTGAGGCTGTCGGCCGAGCCGGTCCGACGCGGCGGGATCGCCGGCTTACAGTTCCATGTCCACGAAGAGTCGGCCGGCTCGGGCGAGCATCACGCCCACCGCCATCTGGCGGACATCCTGGGATTGATCGACGGTGCGGGCCTGGCCGACCGCGTCGCCGACAGGGCCAGGCGGATCTTCACCCGCCTGGCGGAGGCGGAGGCGAAGGTCCACGGCATCGGCGTCGAGGCGGTGCACTTTCACGAGGTCGGCGCGGTCGACAGCATCGTGGACGTGGTCGCCGCCTGCGTGGCGCTGGAGCTGCTGGACATCGACGCGGTGTCTTGCTCGCCGATCCCCGTCGGCAGGGGGACGATCGAGTGCGAGCACGGGCGGATGCCCGCCCCGTCCCCCGCGACCTCGGAGCTGCTCGTCGGGGCGGCGACGCGCCGGTGCGACATCTCCGCCGAGGTCACCACGCCGACCGCGGCGGCCGTGCTGACCACGCTGACCGAATCGTTCGGGCCTCTCCCGCCGATGCAGATCGCCTCGATCGGCTGGGGCGCCGGCACGCGGGATTCCGGCCCCCTGCCGAACCTGCTCCGCGTGTTCATCGGCACACCGGGGGAGGGGGCGGCCGACGCCGTCGTCGAGCTGTCGGCCAACGTGGACGACTGCACCGGCGAGACAATCGGCGCGGCGATCGAGCGGCTGTTGGCGGCCGGGTGCCTCGACGCATGGGCCGTCCCGGCCGTCATGAAGAAGTCGCGGCCGGCGTGGATGCTCTGCGCGCTCTGCGAGCCCGGCGCCGCCGGCGAGGCCGAGCGCATCGTCTTCGCCGAGACGACGACCTTCGGCATTCGCCGCCGCTTCTGCCAGCGGACGAAGCTCCTCCGCGACCATCAGACCGTGGAGACGCCCTACGGCCCGATCCGGATGAAGGTGGGCCGGCGCGACGGGAGCGTTGTGACGGCGGCGGCGGAATTCGAGGACAGCCGCCGGGCCGCCGAGGCGCATGGCGTGTCGGTCCGGGAGGTGCAGGCGGCGGCGGCGACAGCCTGGCGACAGGGCCCGGGTGGAGGACGCTAGCGATGTGGCCCTGGGTGCTCGCGGGCTCGACGGCGCTGCTGAACGTTGCGACGATCCTGATCGTCATCGCCATCGTTCGGCTGCACCGGCGCGGCGGGCCGGAGGGCGGCGAACGGATCGGGCAGGACGTGGCCGAGCTGGTCGAGCAACTGGATCGCCTGGCCGACCACATCGACGCGCGTCTGGAGCGGCGATCGGCCGTCCTGGAGCGCCAACTGGCCGCTGCCGACGCGCGGATCGCCGAGCTGCGGCGTCTGACAGAGACACCGGGCCTGACCCGATCGGTGGCCGACGAATCGCTGGCGATTTCGCCTTCGGAGTCCGGGCTGGACCCTCGCGGCCGGCGGGCGGAGATCCTGCGGCTGGTCCGCCAGGACGTCGATCCGGTGGAGATCGCCCGCCGCCTGCACATTGACGTCGGGGAGGTCGAGCTGGTCGTGCATCTGGATCGCTCAACGACATGACCGCAGTTGCCATCACGTTCATCGCACTGACCGGCCTGGTCGTGCTGATCTGGCTGAGCCGCCATCTGCTGATCGCCGAGGAGCGGCGGAAGGGCTTTCTGCTGACGCCCGACTGCCCCGGCCCGCCAGGGATCCCGCCTCGCGTCAGCGTGATGATCGCCGCGCGCGACGAGGCCGACTGCATCGAGACGTGCGTCCGCACGATGCTCGACCAGGACTACCCCAACTACGAAGTCGTCGTGTGCAACGACCGCTCGACGGACGCGACGGGCCGGGTCGTCCGGGCCCTCGCCGAGGAGGACGATCGGCTGAGGCTGATCGACATCGACCATCTCGCCGACGGGTGGTGCGGCAAGAACCACGCGATGCAGCACGGCATCGCGACGACGGACAGCGAGTGGGTCTGCATGATCGACGCGGACTGCCGGCAGATCTCGAGGCGGACGCTCTCGACGGCCGTTCAGTATGCCCTCGACATGAAGGCTGACCTGCTCAGCGTCCTGCCCCGACTGGAGATGAACAGCTTCTGGGAGAACGTCGTCCAGCCGGTCTGTAGCGGGGTGATGATGATCTGGTTCAACCCGGACAAGGTCAACGACCCCGAGAAGCCCAACGCCTACGCCAACGGCGCGTTCATCCTGATCCGCCGCAGCACGTACGAGGCGATCGGCACGCACGAGGCGGTCAAGGCCTGCCTCAACGAGGACATGCACATGGCCCGGCGGGTCAAGGAGGCCGGGCTCGCCCTGCGGGTCGCCCGCAGCGACGGACTGTACCTCGTGCGGATGTACACCTCGCTGAGGCAGATCCTCCGCGGGTGGAGCCGCATCTTCTACGGCACGTTCGGCACGTTGAGGCGGCTGACGGCTTCGCTGGCCGTGCTGGTCGTCGTGGGCCTGCTGCCGTGGGCCTCGTCGGCGATCGGGCTGGCGGCGGCGTTGGCGGGCGGCCAGCCGCCGTGGGCGTGGTGGGCGCTGGCCGGCGTTGGCGGCGTGGCCGGCGCGATGCAGATCAGCGTGATCTACCGCTTCTACCGGCTGATCGGCGCCCGGTACGACCTGGCGTGGACGTACCCGCTGGGGTGCATCGTGGCGATCGCCGCGGTGATCGGCTCGCTGACCCGCCTCCGCAGCGGCGCGAAGGTCGTCTGGAAGAACACCAGCTACTCCCGGGGGCAGTGAGACCTCGGCGCCCGAAGCCGGCCCGAACGCCTCCGAGCAATCCGCGTGATGTGTGGGCTACTTCTCGCCGCGGGCGACGGCGTCGACGAGCAGTTCGAAGTAGCGGCGGGGGTTTGCCTCGAACTCGAGGGTGTGGGCGGCGTCGGGCTCCTCGATCCTGCCCCTCGCGGCGGTGAGGTGGCGGAAGATCCTCCGCGTCCGCACGTTGTCGATGATGCGGTCGCGCGTCCCGAGCAGCAGCGTGGTGGGCAGGTCTCTCAGGCAGCCGTCGGGGGCGTGCTTGAGCATGCTGTCGAGGCGCCGGCTGGCGAAGAGGAACCGGGCGGTGGCGCGGTGCAGGCGGAAGGTGTCTTCCTCCAGGTAGTCGCGCATCATCGCGTTGTCGGTGAAGAGCTTGACGTCGTTGAGGGGGATGTTGAACCGCTTGCGCGGATAAAAGAGCAGGCAGATGCCGATGCCGAGCTTGATCGGCAGGGAGACGTCCACGTGGGGCGCGATGCCGGGGGCGACCATCGTCAGCGAGGCGATGTCGTGCTCGCCCCCGCGGGCGACCGCGAAGGCCGCCGCCACCTTGCCGCCCCAACTGATGCCGACCAGATGGACGCGGTCGGCGCCGCTCTTGTCCATGGCGAAGTGGCAGGCGGCGTCCACGTCATCCAGGAGCCGCTTGGCCGACTTCGCGTCGCCGCGCGTGCCGGTGTCCTCGCCGCTGCCGCGGCGGACCGGCTGGAAGACCGGGTGCCCCGCCGCGGCAAGGGCAGCCGCCGAGCCGGTGAACCAGCCCGGGTGCGACTGGATGCCGTGCAGGTAGACCACCGGGTCGCGGCGGCGGGCCTGTTTCGCGGGCAGATAGACATAGACGCCGGTCTCATAGCCGTCCCCCAGGCGCATGGTCGTTCGGACTCGACGCTGGCCGGGCGAGAGGGGGCGAGACAGCGGCAACGCACTTTCCTGGGACGCACTCGACTTCGACATGGTTACTCTGCTCAGACGCGATCGGCGAACTCAACGTGGGCAGTCTAGCGTCCGGCGAGGTGTGTGGCAATACGGTAGTCTGCCGGTCGCGGGCGGCGGCGCTCGGGAGCCGGCGCCCCGCCCTATCCCCGACGGCCGTTGCTCGCCGAGCCGTTCGGGCGCCAGGCGCTGTCGCCCATCGGGCCGTACGGGGCGGGAGGCTTGTCCTTCTTCTGGCCGTACTCGAAGGGCCGCTTGCCCAGCAGGATCGGCCTCCGCAGGCCGACGTTGACCAGCAGCCCGAGCGCCGCGCAGTTGACCACCAGCGACGAGCCCCCGTAGCTGACCAGAGGCAGCGTCATGCCCGTGATCGGCATCAAGCCCATCGTCATGCCCACGTTGATGAAGATCTGCGAGAACAGCAGCGCCAAGACCCCCACCGCCAGCAGCCGCGCGAACGGGTCGTACGTGATCACCGCGATCTCCACGCCGAAGACGAAGATCACGCCGTAGCAGAACAGCACGCCGAGACACCCCAGCAGCCCCCACCGCCCGCCGACGACGCTGAAGATGAAGTCCGTGTGATCGTCGGGCAGCATGCGGAAGTACTCGTGGACGCGGGCGGCCTGGTCCTGGCCGGTCACGCAACCGGCGCCGAGGATCATCTTCGACTGGTGCAGTTGATAGCCGACCCCCTTGGCCACACGCTCCTCGTCCTGCCTCAGCCAGCCGAGGATGCGCGTCACCTGGTGGTGCTTCATCTTGACCAGCGGGGCTGCCGAGACGAGCCGGCCGCTCTCGTGGCTGCCCCAGTAGGCCAGCGCCTCGCGGTCGAGGATCTCGGCGGGCTTCATCTCGGGCGTGATCCCGTGGGGGACGGGCAGGAAGATCAGCGCGGTGGCCACCGCGACGATGCCCAGCAGGTGCCTCAGCTTCGCCCCGGCCATGAAGAGCATGATGTACAGCGTCGGCAGGAACAGCAGCGCCGTGCCCAGGTCGGGCTCGACGAGAATCAGCCCCATCGGGACGAAGGTGAGCACGAACGGAACGGCCAGCCCGAGCAGCTTGCGGTAGTGGTCCCCCCGCCGCAGGTACCACGCCAGGAGGATGATGAAGGCGATCTTGGCGATCTCGGAGGGCTGGACGAGCAGGACCTTCAGATCGATCCACCGATGGGCCCCGCGGATCGCCGGGAGGAACAGCACGAGCACGAGCAGCCCCAGTGTCACGCCGAACAGCGGATACGCCATCCGCCCGAAGAGGGGGTACGGCACGACGGTCGCGACGACGAAGGCCGACAGCCCCACCACGGCGAAGACCGTCTGCTTGCGGGCGAAGCCCTTCATGGTCGGATCGGCCCGCTCGGAGGCGGTGATCGCGAGGATGCCGAAGACGATCAGCGTGATCGTCGCGGCGATGATCGGCCAACTGGTGTACCGCAGGTATTTCCGGAGCGTCTCGAGCATCTCAGCGGACGTATCCCATCTTCTGGCAGATGCGGACGAGCTCTTGTGCGATGGGCGCGGCGTTGGCGCCGCCGCCGCCCTGGACGTACTCGACGGCGACGGCGAAGGCGACCTGCGGACGATCGTACGGCGCGAAGCCGACGAACCACGCCGTGTCGCCCGTCCGCACGATCCGGTCGCCCCGGTCGATCCGCCCGTTGTTGTTCGAGTCGATCCGCTGCGGCGCGGTGGTGGCCGTCCCCGTCTTGCCGCAGATCTCCACGCCCTCCAGCCGCTCGACGCCGGCGCCGTGGAAGTACTTCCACGCCGTGCCGCGGCGATCGTTGACCACGCGGTACAGCCCTTCGCGGACGTCGACGACGTGGCGGTCCTGGACGGGCAGCTTCCGGCGGACGGGCTTCGCGCCGCCCTCCAGCGCCAGCAGCGGCGAGATGAACAGCCCGCCGCGCGCGACGGTGGCCATGGCGTTGGCCAGGTGCAGCGGGCTGGCCGTCAGCAGCCCCTGCCCCACGGCGATGAACCTCGCGTCGGACGGGCGGTAGTCGCGCCGGTACCGCTTCCACAGCCACGCCCGCGTCGGCACGGTGCCCGCCCGCTCCGACGGCAGGCCCGTTCCCGGCCGGTCGGCGAACCCGAACAGCGTGAACCACTCGCACAGCTTCGGCGCGCCGAGGCGGTTGCCCACCTCGTAAAAGAACACGTTGCAGCTGTGCTGAAGCCCCTCGACGACGTCGAGCGGCCCGTGCCCGACGCGGGCCTTCTTCCAGATCCAGCAACGGAAGGCGTCCTCGTTGTAGAGGTAGCCTCGGCAAGTGATTGTCGAGTGAGAGGTGATGACGCCTTCCGACAGCGCGGCGACGGCCGCGATCGGCTTGACCGTCGAGCCCGGCTGGTACCGCTGAGTGACCGCGCGGTGCAGCAGCGGCAGGCGGACGGCGTCGGCGACGAGGCTGGGGTACTCCGCCGCATACGTGTTCAGGTCGTACGTCGGCACGGACGCCATGGCCAGCACGTCGCAACGGGGCGCCTCGGGCGAGCCGAGCCCCAGCGCGACGACCGATCCGGTGAAGCCCTTCACCTCCAGCAGCTTCTCCAAACGCTGCTGAAGCACGATGTCGATCGTCAGGTGTACGTCGCTTCCCTGGACGGTGGGCTCCTCGCCCAGCGTCTCGCCCGACAGCCGGAACCGCCGGTAGCCCCGCCTTCCCCGCAGCCGCTTCTCGCACATCTTCTCGACGCCGATCTTGCCGATCTGGTCGTCGGGCAGGTAGTTGGTCCGCATCCGCGTGAGCCAGTCGACCCGGCCTTCGGCGACGTTCAGCCGCTTCATCTCCTCCGGCCAGACCTTGCCCGTCAGCCCGATGACGTGACAGGCGTGCTGATTGTATGGATACCACCGCTTGTGGCTCGGGCGGATCGCCGCGCCGATCATGCGGCCCACGTGGTCCTTCAGGCGGACGGCGACGTCCTCCTTGCCGACGGAGACGACGGGGTGGGCTTCCCGCTCTTCGCGGATGGTGATCTCCTCGAGCCGGCCCCGGTTGACGATCCGCCGCATCTCCTTCACGCGGTTGGTGATCCGGGCGACCTGCTCGCCAAGATCGACGCCCGCCTGGGCCGCCAGCTCCCTTGCGACCTTCCACGTGTGGTCTCGCCGCTGCCGGTAGACCTGGTCGGCCTCGGCCTCGCTGATCTTCATCGACCGGGCGATCAGCCGCTTCTGCCGGCGGACCCACCACGCGTCGTTGGTCAGGAATCGGTAGTCCAGGCAGAAGTCGAAGCAGGGCTCGTCGATGGCGAGGATTCGGCCCATGCGGTCCGTGATCCGGCCGCGCATCACGGGCAGGACCTTGACGGATCGCATGGCCTCCTCCGCCTTGCGGCGGTACTCGCGCCCGTGGATGACCTGCATCTGCACGAGCTTGGCCGACAAGACGAGCATCACCACGCCCAGCAGGCCCAGGAAGGTCTTGATTCGGAGCTTGTACATGAGGCGCTCTATCTCCCCGCCGCTGTGCCGCCGCCGCAGGCCATCCGCAACCCGCGATCCGCCGTCCGCCATCGGACGCCAATCGGCTTCATGAAATGTCCCGGTCGCCGAGGCGCCACGGCAGCTACCTCCTGCCCCGCCGTCCGGGGCCGACCGGGGCAGTCAGGAACCATCGCTGGCACCGCGACAGCAGCAGGTGGACCAGCGGCATGAGGGCGGCCGAGTAGCACGCCAGGGCGAGCGCCTGTAGCAGCATCCGCCCGTAGGCCCCCGCCTCGACGGTCCCGATCGCCAGCAGCGACTGGAGGGTCACCCACACCACGTGCGTCAGCAGGCAGAAGGCCAGCGCCAGCAGCGCCTGCGTCAGTGCCCGCTCGCGGAAGAACGCCTCCCGCACGCGAAACAGCAGCCCCGCGACGAGGGCGTAGGACAACGACATCGGGCCGACCGCCGTCGCCCCGGCCCCCCCGCCGGCCGTCAGGTCCATCGCCAGCCCCAACACCCATCCCGCCAGCATCGCATCGACCCAACTCCGCGCATGCAGCGTCACGAACACCGCCACCAGAGCCGCGAAGTCCGGGCCGACCGGGCCGAATCCGCCGCCCTGCACGACAAGGATCCGCGCGGCGGTGCATTGGAACAGCACGACCAGGTACGTCAGGATGAGAAACGGTATCCATCGCATCGGCGTCTCGAGACGGCTCACGGCCCGCTGGAGGCCGTTCGGTACGGGCTGATGATGTAGACCTCGCGGAGCGCCTCGAGGTCGGCGTGAGGTTGGACGAAGACCGTCACGCGACGAGGGTCCTTCGCGTCGGGCTGCACGTCGACGACCTTGCCGACGTGAATCTCCGTGGGGATCATCCGCTCGCGTCCGCTCGTGACGACCAAGTCGCCCGGCCGAACGTTGTGGTACGCCTTGACGTGCTCGACGATCAGCCGCCTTCCCCCGTCGCCGCGAACCATCACGTCGTCGATCGGCAGGTTGTTCTCGGGCGTCAGCGTGGTGGTTCTCGGGAGATTGTCCCTGGTGACGGTGACCATCCTCGGCCGGCGAGGGTTGATGATGCGGCGGATCCTGCCCTGGATCCGGAAGGCCGGGTCCGTCAGCAACTGGAGCCTCGCCGTGAAGGCCCCCGGCTCGACGATCCGCCCGACCAGCGCGCTGGCGCTGACGACGGCCAGCCGCGGCTCGAGCGCCTTCGATCGCTTCGTCAGCAGTTGCCGCGTCGTGGCGTACTCACCGGCCTTCGTCGCGGCGGAAGAGCGGACCAGGCGGGTCTGGCCGTACGGCAGCGAGTCGGCGGCCACCACGTTGGCGGGGATCAACTCGCTCGACAGGTCGCGGATGGGTCCGTAGAGGCTCTGGAAGTTCGCCAGCTCCCGGGCCCGGCGGCTGTACAGCTCCGCCTGGTAGCGCCACTGCGAGAGCATCCAGCGGAGGTACCGGTTTTCCTCGCGGAGGCGGGCGGCCTGCTCGGGCGACATCTGGCCCTCGTTGGCGGCGACCTGGCGTTTGAGGTGGGTGACGGCGTACATGGGCCCGTGGCCGAGTGGGGCCAGCACGAACGCCGCCGCGCGGCGCAGCGGGTGCGCGGCCCCCCACCCGGTCAGCGTGGTGATCCCGGAAACTGCCAGCAGACATGCCAGCAGCCGTTTCTTGGAAAGCCAGCTTCGAAGTTCCATCGCCCTGCTCGGTCCCAGAGGCCAGAGCCGTATCATACCGCGGCGGGCGGCGGCGGGCAACGGAGGGGTGTGGAAGTGGCGCCAGGATGGGGCAAGGCCCGAAGATATCCAGGCATCCGCTTCGCCGATGACCCGCCCGTGATGGGATGCGGGGTCAGTCTGCTTTCGCGGGCGCCGAGGTGGTTGCGGGAGCGGTCGCGGGCGGCTCGGAGACGACGAGCACGTCGCCGGGGTGCAGACCCATGCGTTCTCCGGCGGCGGCGCTGACGCGGAGGGCCTGTCGCGGGCGGCCGTTCCATTGGACCGTCTCGGCCGGCAGGTCCTCGCGCTGAAGCGGGCGCCAGGCCGCCCCCCCCGGCCGGCCGACCATCTGCTTCAGGACGGTCTGGAGCTGCTGCTTTGACGTGCCGGCACGCTGGAGCAGCGAGATGTCCTGCAACAGGGCGGCGTTGGTTCGCCGCTCGCGGACCCAAAGGGCGGCCAGAAGCAGCACGATCATCAACAGCAGCACGCCGACGACGAGGAAGTACCTGTTGTCTGTTCCGGCGGCTCGCCGCGGGTGGGTCGGTTCGCCTTGCATCGGTCGCCTCTATCTTCCGACGGGCTCGCGCCGGCCGAGAGATCGCGCGATCCGCCGCTCGGCGTCGGGAGCCAGGTAGTCGCGGAACCTCGGCAGGGGCCGCCCCCGCCTCGAGTAGTAGTGCGTCAGCCCCCGGTAGATCGCCAGATTCGCCAGCCAACTGTTCCGCTTCAGCGGCAGGATGCGAAGCCGCCGGAAGGCGCTGGCCGGCGTGTAGAACTCGTGAAAGGCCGCCATCTGCGCATGACGCAGCTCGTCGACCGTCATCCGCTTCGGCTGGAAGACCACCGTCGCGCCGTTGTACTTGTCCCAATCGGTCGTCAGCAGCCGCCCTTCGTCGCGGTACTGCTCGAAAATCGGCGTGCCCGGATACGGCGTGAGGATCGGATAGCAGCTCATGCACAGCCCCGCCCGCTGGGCGAACCGGACGGCGTTCATGCAGTCCCGCCAGTCGTCGGTGTCGAACCCGACGATGAAGCTGCCCCAGATGCTGATGCCGTAGGAGCGGATCTTGCGGATGTCGTCGACGTATCGACCGGCCTTCGCGTACCGCTTGCCCGCGGAGTGCAGCGTGGCGGCCTTCGGGCTCTCGAGGCCCAGGATCAACCCGATGCACCCACTGTCCCGCATCGCCGCGAGAAGGCGCTCGTTGCGGGCGATCAGGATGTCGCACTGCGAGGCCCACCGAACATGCAGCGGCCTCATCGCCTCGAACAGCTCGATCGCCCACCGGTGATTGCCCGCCACGTCGTCGTCGGAGAAGATGAACACGCGGCTGTTGAAGCGTTCCTTGGCCTCGCGGATTTCCTCGACGATGTCGCCGATATCGCGCTGGCGGAAGCGGCGGCCGAAGATCGCCGGCGTCGTGCAGAACGTGCACCCGTGGGGGCAGCCTCGCGTCGTCTGGATGGGGTTGAACACGAGGTAGTCGGCCGGGTCGAGCAAGTCCTTCCGCGGCGTGGCGATCGCCTCGTCGGGGTGGTCCCGCCAGTCGTAGAATCCCTTGGCGGAGCCGGCGGCCAGGTCCCGCAGGGCGAACGGCAGCGTGCCCTCGGCGTCGCCTCGGCAGACGATCGAGGCGTGGCGGGCGGCCTCCTCGGGCAGCGCCGACGCGTGGATGCCGCCCAGGATCACCGGGACGCCGAGGCCGCGGTAGGCGTCGGCCAGTTCGTAGGCCCGCGCGGCCTGCGTGGTCATCGCGCCGATGCCGACGGCGTCGATGCCCTCCGCGTCGGCGCGGTGCAGCTGGTCGGTGATGTTCTCGTCGACGATCTCGACGTCCCACCCGTCCGGCGCGACGGCGGCGCAGACGGCGAGATTCAGAGGCATGAACAGCGCCCGCCGCGAGAAGGTCATCTTCCGGATGATCTCCGGCATGGTGATCGTCGTCAGTGGGCTTCGCGGGTTGATCAGGCGGAGCCTGTAACGCCTCCCCGCGGGTTGGCTCGCCTCGATCATCATGGGGTCACTGGATGTGGATCTCCGCGACGCTCCAGCCGTGCCCGCCCGCCGCGCTGACGCGGAGGCGGATGTAGCGGGCCAACACCGGCGTGACCGGCAGCAGCGTGGTGACCCGGCGCGTCCCGCCGACCTCCAACCGGCGTGTGAAGTTCGTGCCGTCCATGCTGGTCAGCAGCTCGACCCGGCCGGCGAAGGCGCGATCGTCTCGTCCGTGGTCCAGGGCGACCATGTTGAACAGGCAGGGCCGGCCGAGATCGACGGTGATCTGTGCACCGGGCGTGGCCGGCGAGGCGACGGCGGCGGTGTTGATGTTGCCGTCGATCGCATGGGCCGGCGGCTGGGCGGACCCCTCGGCCCGCCACTCTCGGCGATCGGAAACCGAGCCCCGCGCCACGTGCCGTCCGCCGGCGTCGTAGATGGGCGCACCGTCACAGCCGGCGGCGAGCGCCATCGCGGCGACGGCCAGAGCTGCCTCGACAACGTGCTTGAGCAAACCCTTTGCACTCCCGGCTTTGTCGAGGTCGCCCGGCCGGACGCCGGCCGAGACGACCTCCTTGGGCCGCACATTATACCCGCTGCGGCTCCCACGCCAACCTGCAAAGCCGTAATGCAATCACCGCACCAAGTGTCCGAAGGTTATTCTAGGCATAAACACTTTCTATCAAGCTGTTTATGAGATTATGGGGATTGGGGGGCGAATAATCCGAATAATGATATTGGCACGACAGTCGTACTCGTCGCAGCCGTAGATGGGCAGTGGCAGTAGAAATGGCGGTGCGTTATGGCATCTTCCCGGCGATCCCGGCGTAAGAGGACTGACCGGCAGGCGATGCAACCCAACCTCCCTCGCAGGCGGGGGCACGGAAAAGGCGAGGCCGATTTCCGCGTTCCACCCAGCAAAGCCGGCCCGAAGTGTGTCTTCCTGGTCTGCCACTACTGTGGCTACGACCCTGCGGAGATACCGGCCGGCGGGGCGTGCCCCAAGTGCGGCGGGCACAGTTGGGAGCGGTTCGCGATCTCCGCCAGACTCGTTCCGCAGCCTGCCTGACGACAGGTGACCCGCCCGCCGGCCCCCGGCAGGCCGGCCGGGCCGACGCCGCGCCGTTTGCCAATGCCCCTGGTGGTTTTCGTGGTTGGCTTTGACGATGCCGCTGCCGGTCGCCAACTGCGCCCCTGCCGCCGCAAAACCGTGATTTCGCCTTCCCTTGCCCCCCCCCACCGCTAAGATATGCCCCCATGGTCGCCCTGACGAACTACCAGATCACGCTGATCGCCCTGATGGTCGCCTGCTACCTGGCCATCTGCGTGCGGATGGCGCTGCGGATGCGACGGGCCGGGAGGAACTTCTGGCTCTGGCTGGCCGTCACGATCTGCTTTACTGGCATCCCGGCCGTGCTCGTGTACTTCCACGACCGGATGAAGCAGCTCCAGTCGCCGCCGCGCCGAAGAAGCCGCCCGGCGGCAAGCAACGCCACGAGCCGCTGCCGGCATTGCGGGCGACGATATCGCGGCGACGAGGTCGACGACCTGGACGGTGTGGCGACCTGCCCCAACTGCCACCTGCCGCTCGATGAGGTGGGCATCGGATGAATGCGTTCATCGTTGCCGTGGGAAACGAGCTGACCAGCGGACAGACCGTCGACACCAACAGCGCCTACCTCGCGAGGCAACTGGTCGCGATGGGCATCGAAACGGTCGGGCACGTGACTGTCGGCGACGATCGGGCGGCGATCTGCCGGGCGCTGGAGGCGGCGGCCGGACAGGCGGAACTCGTGCTCGTCACGGGCGGGCTGGGGCCGACCGCCGACGACCTGACCCGCCACGGGCTGGCCGACGCAATGGGGGCTCGGCTCGTCCTCGACGAGGCGTCGCTGGTTGAGCTGGAGGACTTCTTCCGGCGGCGCGGTCGCCAGATGGTGGCCGCCAACCGCGTGCAGGCGATGTTCCCCGTCGGCTCGAGGCCGATCCCGAACTCCAATGGCACGGCGGCGGGTATCGAAGCCGAGCTGGACGGCAGCAGGATCTACATCACCCCCGGCGTGCCGCACGAGATGAGGACGATGTTCGCCGATCACATCGCCCCGCGCCTGCCGGCCGCTGGGCGGGTGCTCGTCGAGCGCGTGCTGCACACCTTCGGCACGGGCGAGTCGGACGTGGCCGCCCGGATCACCGACCTGATGGACCGCGACGCGAACCCCATGGTGGGCACGACCGTCGCGGCCGGACTGATCTCCATCCGGATCACCGCGCGCGGCGCCGACGCCGACGAGGCCGACGCGCTCGCCGACCAGACGATCGCCGAACTGCGAAGCCGCCTCGGCGAGTGGGTCGTCGGCGAGGGGGAGGCGACGGTGGCCTCGGCCGTCGGCGAGATGCTGCGGCAGCGAGGCCGGACGCTCGCGACGGCCGAGAGCTGCACCGGCGGGCTCGTCGGGCGGTGGATCACCGACGTGGCCGGCGCGAGCGAGTACTACCTCGGCGGCGTCATCAGCTACGCCGACGACGTCAAGCGCGACACGCTCGGCGTGAGCGAGCAACTGCTGCGCGAGCACGGCGCCGTCAGCGAGCCGGTCGCCGCGGCCATGGCCGCCGGATGCCGCGACCGGTTCGGCGCCGACTGGTCGATCGCCCTGACGGGCATCGCCGGCCCGGCGGGCGGGTCCGGCCAGAAGCCCGTCGGCCTCGTCTACATCGCCCTCGCCGGCCCTGAGGGGGTGACCGTCCACCGACACGTGTACCCGGGCACGCGGGAGACCATCAGACGCCGCGCGGCGACGGCGGCCCTGAATCATCTTCGCTTGGCGCTGATGCGGGGGGGATGACGGTCTCTCGTGGGTCGCAGCCCCGGACGTTTCCCTGAGCCGATGACGAGCCGGAACTAGAACTCGTCTTCGTCGGACTCCATGGTGTCTTTCCAGACCTCGAGGTTCTCGAGGTAGACCGCCGTGCCGCGGGCGACGCAGGTCAGCGCGTCGTCGGCGACGCGGACGTCGAGGCCGGTGGCGTTGGCCAGGACGGTGTCGCAGCCTCGCAGTAGCGCCGCCCCGCCCGCCAGCGTGATGCCGTTGTCGACGAGGTCGGCGGCCAGCTCGGGCTCGGCCTTCTCCAGCGTCCGCGTGACGCAGTCGATGATCGCGCCGACCGGCTCCTTGAGCGCCTCGCGGACCTCCTCGGAGGAGATGATCGTCTTTCGCGGCAGCCCGGAGATCATGTCGCGCCCGCGGACCTCCAGGGTCAGCTCTTCCTCGAGCGGGGCGGCCGAGCCGATCCCGATTTTGATCCGCTCGGACGTCTGCTCGCCGATCATGAGGTTGTAGGTCCGCTTCATGTGGGCGGCGATGGCCTCGTCCATGTCGTCCCCGGCGACGCGGATGGACTCGCAGACGGAGATGTCGGCCAGCGACATGATGGCCACCTCGGTCGTCCCCCCGCCGATGTCGACGATCATCGAGGCGGTCGGCTCGGTGATCGGCAGCCCCGTGCCGATCCCCGCGGCCATGGGCTCCTCGACGAGGTAGACCCGCCGCGCGCCGGCGCGTTCGGCGGAGTTGAGCACGGCGCGTTTCTCGACGGCGGTGATGCCGGAAGGAATGGCGATGACGACGCGGGGCTTGACGAGGGACCTTCGGCGGTGGACCTTGCGGATGAAGTAGCTGAGCATCGCCTCGGTGATGTCGAAGTCCGCGATCACGCCGTCCTTCATCGGGCGGATGGCGCTGATGGACCCGGGGGTCTTTCCGAGCATCTCCTTGGCGACGAGCCCGACGGCGTTGCCGTTCTGGAGGACGCGGTTCGTGCCTCGCTTGACGGCCACGACGGACGGCTCGTTAAGGACGATCCCTTGTCCCCGAACGCAGACGAGGGTGTTGCAGGTGCCCAGATCGATCCCCATGTCCACTGAGAACAGGCCCAAGATGGGGTCGAAGATCATGGCGGAGTTGTCCCAACGTTCCCAGTGTTGAGTTCCTGTTGTCGGCGGCGCAGCAAAACCCCCGTGGGCCCGGCCGAGACGCCCGTCGCGGACTACTTGACGGCCATGTCCTTACAGGCGCTTGAACAGGTCGCCGAAAGCGACCCCGTAGCCGGTCGGAGGCGCCGACATCAGCCGCCACAGCACCACGCCGACGGCCAGCAGCAGCGCGAGGATGGCCACGAAGAGCATGACGGTGTAGATGTTCGGCTGGCTCTTGACCTGGACGATCGGGCCCTGGGGTGATTGTGTCATCATCGGCCTCCGGTCTACTTCAACAGGTCGCTGGTGACCTTGTCGCCCACGATCGGGTCGAGTTGCTTGTCGAGGATCGTCCCGGCCGACTCGCCGTCGTCGACCTCGTCGACGCGGAGGTAACCGACGAAGTTTGCGCCGCGGTAGATATAGAGCTTCAGCCCTCGGCTGACGCCCTGTGCCGATCCGACGTTGACGCTGGCCAGCTCGCCCTGCACGGCGGTCAGCGTGCCGGAGATCAACGTCGCGGCGGTCGGTCGGCTGTCGGGGGTGGTCTTCCCGCCGCCGGCGAGGACCTGCCCCTCCAGCTCCTGGATCCGCTCCTCACGGTCCTGAAGCTGCCGCTGGAGGGCGCGGACGACGCGCTCGGATCGCTCCAGCTTGCCGCGAAGCTGCGTGATCTCGGCCGTGCCGCGGCGGTTCTGCTTCTGGAGGTCGTCCATGACCTTCCGCCCGCCGTCCAACTGGGCCACGAGCAGCGCGTTGCGCTTGCTCATCGCCTCGACGTTGTTCTGGAGCTCCGTCAGGCGGGTGGTGAGCGTCTGGACCTCGCCCTTCAGGGAGGCGACGAGAATGTCGGCGGCGTTCGGCTCCTTGGCCTTCTTCGCGGCGGCCAGCTCCGTCGCCACCGTGTTCAGCCGGTTCTTCACGTCCTCGAGCTCCTGGCCCAGCCTGGAGGAGTGGAGCTTCTCGAAGCGGACGGCCTGCGCGTTCAGCGTGGCCTTCTGCCTCTCCTGCTGATACTGGAGCTTCCAGTTCTGGGGCACGGTCGCCATGTTGATGAAGGTGAAACTGGCGAACAGCACCAGCACCAGCAGAATGACGACGCAGATCTTCGTTAGGATGTTCAAGCCGTGCCTCCTTCGTATCGAAGCACATCCATGTGGCGACTACTTCCGGCTGGACCCCTTCTGCGGGGGGGCAGCAACACGATTAGCCAACAGCCCTGACGGCTGCATTTCGCTGGCGATTGTATTTTCGGGGAATGGCAAGTCAAGCAAAAATCCAGTTGCTTCGTGGGGGGGGCGATCAGTCCTTCCCGCCGGCGGTGTGGAGCTTCGCAGGCGGCTTGACCGGCACGGGGACCGGCTGGGTCGCGACAGGCGCCGTGGCCGCGGGGGCCGGCTTCGGCGCGGGCGGGGCCGACGGCTTGTGGGCCTTCAGCAGCCGCAACGTGCTCGTGGCCGCCGATACCCGCTTGGCGCCGTCGGGATTCTTGAGCATCGGGTGTAGGGCGTTGACTGCGGCCGGCCGGCCCATCCAGCCGAGGGCCAGGGCGGCCAGGCACTGAAGCGATCGGGCGTCGGTGTCGGCGACCTTCTTGGATTTCTTCCTGGCCTCGCGGAGAACGGCCTCGGGGTCGGCCAGCGCGTCGCGGCAGAGCTGGTAGCTGTTCTTGTCGGAGTGGCCGAGGCGGGCCAACTCCCCCGCCGCCGCCACGCGGACCCGCGCGGGGTGACGCTCGCGGACCAGGTCCTTCAGCGCCCCGGCCGCCCGCCGGCTGCCGGATCGCCCGAGGGCGGGAATCGCCACCAGCCGCAAGTCCAGGAAGTAGCCCTTCGTGTAGCCCTCGATGTGCTCGGCGCTCTCCGAATCGCCCAACCGGGCCAGCGATTCGATGACCTGGATCTTGACGCCGTCGTCCCTTTCCTGGACGAGCAGTGCCTTCAGCGGGCCGATGGCGGACGGCTCACTCATCTTGCCCATCGCCATCGCCGCGTTCATCCGGACCTCTCGCTCATCGTCAAACAGCAACTGCCCCAACTCGCCCGCGTGGTCTGTGTTGCCCATCTGGTGCAGGGCGTAGATGACGGCGCAGAAGACCCGCTTGTCGGGTTCGGCCTTCTTGTCGGCGGCCATCTTCAGCAGCGCCGGCTTGGCCGGTTCGAACCCGATGTCGCCGCATGCCATCGCCGCCGCGAACCGCACGACCGGCGCCTTGTCGCTCAGCCCCTGCTGGTAGACGGCGCCGGCGTCGGCGCCGACGGCGGAGGCGAGCGCCTCGATAGCATTGGAGCGCGTGGCGGGGTCCTGGTCCTCGGCTGCCTGGAAAAGGGTCGCCTTGGCGTCGATGTACGCCCGCGTCGGGTCGATCGTCAGCAACTCCTCCTTGCTTCCGTTGCACCCGACCGTCACGATGGCACAGAGGAGGGTGACCGCCACTGCCGTCCAGCGCGCGAAGCTCATACCGTTCAATTCGTTGCCCCTTCCGGTCTCTTGGTTCGCTTCCATGCGAGCCAACCTGTCAGCGCCGCGGCGGCGACGGAAACGGCCGCCGCGAAGACATCGCCGACGGAACTGTACCAACTCGTCCGATGGTCCACAAGGACTTTGGGCCCGTGGCCGCGCAGATATTCTACGTCGTTCCTCCGGGCGCCGTCCAACAGCAGCGTGCCTGGAATGGCCGTCCTGGCCCGTCCGTGGCGGACCTCGGCGACGATCCGCCCGTCGGAGTCGATCGACGCGCTGATGCCCGTATTGACCGCCCGAACGACCGGCACGCGGTTCTCGATCGCCCGGAAACAGTAGTGGCTCAGGTGCAGCGGATGCTCCGTGCTGCCGCTGTGGACCCCGTCGGAGCCCTGATACACGAACCACCCGTCGTTGGACAGGTTCGCAATGATGTCGGCCTTTTTCGCCCCGTCCTGGTAGACCATCCGCCGGCAGACCCGGGCGAACGTGCCCTCGTAGCAGATCGGGGCCACCAGCGACCACGTCCCGCCCGGACGGGCCAGCTCGAACAGTGTCGGCTCGGCCCCGGCGTCCAACTGCTCCATCACCGCCGGAACGAACCACCGAAGCAGCCGGTGAAAGCCCAGCCAACTCCGTCTGAAAGGCACCGACTCGCTGAACGGCACGAGGTGCATCTTGGCGTACGTCGGCGCGGGCTTGCCCGTCGGGTCGAACCACACCGCCCCGTTGCGGACGACCCACAGGTCGTCGCGGTCGACCGGGTCGCGGCCGCGCTCGATCGTCGTTCCCCCGGAGAGGATCGGGCAGCCGAGATTCTTCGTCAGCGCCGTCACCCGCCCCGCCTGATCGCGCAGGCCCACCACCTCGTTGCCCTCTCGGTCCCGCCCGCCTTCGATGACCAGGTCCAAAGCCGACCGCACGAGTTGTTCGGAGTGTTTTGGTTCCCAGGCCTCGGGGCCGAGGAACTTCGCCGCCAGCGACCGCAGTTCCTCGCCGGTCAGCTTCGACGTCTCAACACCCAGCGCCGCCGGGTTCAGGCCGCGAGGCAGCATCGTCTCCGGCCAGATCACCACGTCCACCGGCGATCCGACAAAGCCCGCCGTCGCGGCGAGGTGGCTGTTGACGATTTCCTCGGCCGACGCGCTTCGCCCGGTCAGCGAGATCGGGAAGGCCCGCTGAACGATGCCGATGGCCGGGCCCTCGGCCTTCGTGTCGCGCCCCAACTGCCACGTGCCGTACAGCAGCAGCCCCGCCGCCACGAGCAGCGGCGCCGCCGCCGCCCGGACCAGCCGGAGCCGCAGCTTCGCCCGCTCGGCCTCGACCGTTCGCAGCATCAGCACGGCGATGAGGATGTCGGCGGCCGCGCCGTTGACCATCGCGACGAAGAAGGACACGCCGTACTGGCCGGCCACGTCGGAGATCTGGATCAGGCGCGTCTGCGCGTATTGCGTGTGGGCGAGGTAGAACCACGGGAAACCGCTGATGACGTACGCCCGGGCGTACTCGAGGGCGACCCAGACGACGGGCAGGACGATCCACAACGGCCACCGCCGCCGCATCGCCGCCCGGAGGATCGCCGCCGCCGCCCACCAGTAGACCGACAGGTAGAGGACGGCCGCCGAGTAGCCCACCATCGTGACCCACGTCAGCCAGTAAAGGTTGCCCGCCCAGAACAGCAGGCCCGACAACCATCCGAACAGCAGCGCCCGCCGCCGCGTCCGTGCCAGCACCAGCGAGCAAAGCCACGGCACCAGCGCCACGTACGCCAGCGGCCAGATCTCCAGCGGGGCGAAAGCCGCCGACAGCAGCGCTACACCGAGGACCGCCAGCAGCGGCGCCGTCAACCGCCCGCGAAGGGCCCGGCGGGGGGAGTCGGCCTCCGCGGGCTCGCGCAGCTTCAGGCCGGCCGCGTCACGCTTCACCTTCGCCGGATTCAGCGAATGCCGACGTTTAGCCATCGCCGTCGGCTCTCCCGGGGGCGGCTCTGTCGGGTGGTCGGGCACACATCGCGGCGTATTCTGACTGCTCGCCCCCGCCCCGTCAAGCGGGGCGAATCGGCCGGACCACGCTTTACATCCCCTTGCCGGGCAACATACCATGGTTCGGGATGAGTCGATCGGAGCAAATGACCGAACGCCGCCGCCGCAGCGTGTTGGCCGGGATCATGCTGGCCGTGCTGCTGGCCGGCGTGGCGGTCGCGGCCGTGTTGGTCGAGGTCCGCATCGCGCCGGTCCGCCAAGGCCGGCAAGTGCTCGAGCAGGTCCGCCAGCGCGGCCTGGCGGGCTTCTGGCCGGAGGGCGAACGGACCTCGTGGTTCCTGCACACCGACCGCGCGGGCCGGCCGATCGGGTGGTCGGCCTCCCGGATCGCCGGCGGCAGCGAGGGGTACGCCGGAACCGAACTCCAGCGCGGCCCCTCGCACTTCTGGCGAGAGAGCTGGCTGCTCGATGCCGCGGCGCGAAACGGCAAGTACCAGGCCGCCGGATATGTGCTCAGACGCCTGGGCCGCAGCCGGCAGTATGCCCGGCGCCTGGTCGCTTCGACAACCATCGTGCTCCGCCGCGGGCGCCTGTTGGTCCAGAACGAGGGGCGCGGCCCCAGCGGCGCGGCCGAGTCCGACGTGCCCTCCAACTACATTCCCGAGGGGATGAACGGCCTGGTCTACTACCTGGCCGCCTCGGCCGGCAAGGAGGCGAGGTTCCGGCTGATCCACAACAACAAGGCCTTCCTGGGCAACCGAGTGCGGTTCATCACGGCGAAGGTCGAGCCGGCCGGCCCGCGCGGCGCGGTGGTCAGGCACGTCCTGCCCGAATCCACGGACGAGGACACGTGGCAGTTCGGCCAGGACGGGCAGCTCGTGCAACGGGACAGCGCCGACGGCACGATGCGGCTGGTGTCTCTCGAGTCTCTCCTGAGGACATTCCCCGAGGCCGCCCGCTACGCCCGATCCCTCTCCGCTCCCTCCGACGCCAACGACCCCGACGACGCCGACGGCGACCAAGACCCCGACGACCTGTAGGCCCCCCGGCCGCCAGGCAAAACGGGGACTGGCTCCGCAGCGCAGCGAAGGTGCCTGTCCCCCTTTTGCTGCTCCCTTCCCGCCTCTCCCGGCATGCTCCCACCAGGCAATCGGCCGAAAAAGTAGCCTGTCCCCTTTTCTGTGCGCCCTTCCCGCCTCTCCCGGGAGGCTCCCACCAGGCAATCGGCCGAAAAAGTAGCCTGTCCCCTTTTTCGCTCTTGCCGCTTCGTCGCAGCCTCGCTACCGCCGAAGCGAAACGCCCACGATCTTGAAGTACCCCATCGTCCCGAGGATGCCGAAAAACTCCTCCGGGTCGCCGGCGCCGGCGCTCATCGCCAGGTGCCCCGCGTCGTAGCCGCGCAAGGCCGCGTCGTAGTCGATCCACTTCCCGCCGATCAGCACGCGGTACCACGCGTGCGGCACGAAGACGTCCCGCTTCGTCCCCAGCCGCTTGACGTACGCCACGCCCGTCACCACCTGCGCGGGCAGCCCGATGGCGCGGCACATCGCGGCCGCCAGCACGGCGTGCTCCGTGCAGTCGCCCTGCTTGCTGTCGGCGACCTCCGCCGCCGTGGCGTAGCCGACCGAGAGATTCTTGTCGGTGAACTTCCCGACGAACTGCTCGATTCGCTTTGCGGCCCCGGCGGCGTCGGGCGCGTCGCCGACCGCCTCCTTCGCCAGCCTGGCGATCTCCGGCCGGTCACACTGGAGATATCGCGTGGGCTTCAGCGCCTCCTTCGCCGCCGCATCGGTGCCCGCGTAACGGACCGGCGTGCCCTCGGCCCCCTTCGCCGGACGGACCGTCACCGTCGAAGCGCCCGCCTTCGCCGCCGTGAACTTCTGGCTCGGCGAGGACAGGAACGACAGCTTTGCCTTCCCCGAGGTCGGCTCGATCCGGTACGTCGCCGACTTCGCCGTACGGACGCCCGTCAGCGGCTCGGGGCTGGCGACAACCACCTTCTCGAAGAAGTCCAGCGGGTCGGCCGGCGAGAGGGCCACCGCCTTGCTGCACGAGACCATCTCCAGCTTCATCCCCAGCATCGGCACGATCGTCTTCAGGGCGTTGCCCTCCTCGTCGACGTACCCGGTGCTTTCGATGCGGCCGGTCGGGCCGCTCATCACCGTCTTCACCTCCGTCAGCTTCACCACGCGCCCGAGCAGATCGACCGATTTCTTCGCGCCGACCGCCACCTCCACGGGCAGAGCCGTCATCAGCCCGGGCGAGAACGCCGTCGCCGTGTACTTCGTGCCCTGCTTCAGCCCCTTGCTCAGTGACAGCAGCCGCAGGCCCTCCGACATCAGGGCCCCCTTCGGCCAGTCGAGCGTCCGCTCGGACTTTCGGGTTCCGGAGGAGACCGTCGCCTTGACCTTCCCGTCGGGCCCGACCGTCCCGTCGATCTGCTGCGACATGATCCCCATGTCCTGAAGGCTGCCGAAGCTCAGCGGCCGGCCCTTGGCGGTCTCGACGCTCTGCTCGACCTGCCGGATGGTCATCTCCACCCCCATCCGCTTGATCGTGAGCTGCATCTGCTCCCTCGTGGTCACCTTGCCGTCGGTGACCGTCCGAGTATGGATGACGTGCCCGGCCTTCTGCCCGCCGATGAACACAGCCATGTACTCGACGTCGCTGCCCGACTCGCCTCCCGCCGCCACACAGAGCCCGCCGACCAACACCACGCTCAAGAGCAGCCTTCTCAGGTTCATCATCCACTTCCTTCCCTGTCGTCGATCATCCATTCGTATCCCCCCCCGCTTGCGTCCGCAAGCCGCTTGCGGCTTCGCGAGGCCAATCCGACCCCCCTCCCCCTCGCGCCGACCCGTTCCCGAGATTCTACGCGCCCCCATAGTACTCCTCCAACACCTCATGCCACTGCCGAGGCCGCTTCACCTCCACAAACGCCATCCGAACGTCCCGGCTCCGCGGGTGCAGCCGAGCGTACTTGATGCCGAACTTGCGCATGTGCTTCGGTCCCCGCACCGCCCCGTACAGCGCACACGCGTGCTCGAAATGCCCCAGCAACAAGTCGCGCTGCTCGGCGATCGTCGGCCGATACGGCTCCCGCCCGGCCGCAATGTCCCTGACCTGGCGGAAGAACCATGGGTTGCCCAGGCATCCTCGAGCGACCGTGACGGCATCCACACCGGTCCGCTCGAGCATCGCCAGCGCGTCGGGCGGCCTCAGCACGTCGCCCGATCCGATAACCGTCCGATCACCGAACCGCCGCTTCACCTCGGCGAGGAACCCCCAATCGGCCCCGCCGGTGTACTTCTGCTCGACACTCCGCGCGTGGACGCAGATGGCCGCCGCCCCGGCCTCGAAGGCCGGCTCGGCGATCCGCCAGAACGCGTCGTTCCCGTCGGCCAGGCCGAACCGCTGCCGCAGCTTCAGCGTCACCGGCCGATCGGAGCTGGCCGTCACGGCCCGCGTGATCTCGACCGCCAGCTCCGGCCGGCTCATCAGGAACCCCCCCCGCCGCCGCGACAGGGCCTTGCGGACCGGGCAGGCGAAGTTCAGATCCACCACGTCGAAGCCCAGCTCGCACAGCACCCTCGCCGCGCCCGCCATCTCCGCCGGGTCGTTGCCGACGATCTGCCCGGCCACCGGGTGGTCCTCCTCGTTGAGCTGCACGAGGCGCCGGCGGAGCTTGCCCGAGTGAAGCAGCATCCGGTCGAGCATCATCTCCGTGGTGCAGTAGCCCACGCCCAGCCGCCGGCAGATCACGCGGTAGGCCAGGTCCGAATACCCCGCCAACGCCGCCAGCACCACCGGAAACTCCACGCGGATGTCACCGATGGCAAACGGGCTCAACGTCGGATTGTCCGCCTCCAGTCGATCGCTCATCGCGCCCGGAATATAGCCGCAGCGCATCCCACACACCAGCGATGAAGCGCTGCCGTCGCGGGGAATCGCCTTGGTTCGGCTTCGGCAGGCGGCATATGATCGAGGGATGGATGATAGCGAGCCAATCCGGGTCTCCCTGGTGTCTCTGGGCTGCCCGAAGAACCTGGTCGACAGCGAGAAGATCCTCGCCCACCTGGCCGAGGGCGGCTGCGTGGTCGGCGCGCCGATGGACGAGGCGGACGTGATCGTGGTCAACACGTGTGGCTTCATCTCGCCGGCGCGGGAGGAGTCGCTGGAGGTGATCGGCGAGGCGCTGGCCCACAAGGCGGGCGGCGCGGCGCGGCGTGTGGTGGTGGCCGGGTGCCTGGTCAACCGGGACGGCGAGGCGCTGTGGGCGTCGGCGCCGGGCATCGACGCGATCGTCGGCGTCAACGACCGGGAGCAGATCCTGGCGGCGGTCACCGGGGAGGGGCCGGCGGCACGGATCGCGGGGCATCCGGCGTCGGCCGGCTCCGACGCGGGCCGATTCCGCCTGACGCCGCGCCACACCGCGTACCTGCGGATCTCCGAGGGCTGCTCGCGGAAGTGCGCCTTCTGCAAGATCCCGGCGATCCGAGGCCCGTTTCGCTCCAAGCCGCCCGAGCAGGTTTTCGACGAGGCCCGCGAGCTGATCGCCGACGGCGCCGTCGAGCTGAACGTCATCGGGCAGGACACGACCAGCTACGGCCGCGACCTCGGTGAGGGGCGGTCGCTGGCCGCCCTGCTGCGCAAGCTCGCCCGCCTGCGTGGCGGCGAGTGGATCCGCCTGTTGTACGCCTACCCCACCGCTGTCACGGACGAGCTGATCGACGCGATCGCCGGCTGCCGGCGTGTCGTTGCTTACCTCGACGTGCCGATCCAGCACATCTGCGACGACGTGCTGAGACGAATGGGCCGCCGCACGACGCGCAGCCAGATCGAGCGGCTGCTGTACCGGCTGCGCGAGCGGATCGAGGCAGTGGTGTTGCGGACGACGCTGATCGTGGGCTTCCCGGGCGAGACCGAGGAGCAGGCCGCGGAGCTGATCGACTTCGTCGGCGAGTTCGGATTCGACGCGTTGGGCGTCTTCCCGTTCTACGCCGAGCCCGGCACGCCCGCGGCCGAGATGCCCGACCAGGTGGACGAGGGCGAGAAGCAGCGGCGCGTCGAGGCGATCATGCTCGCGCAGCAGAAGATCGCTTTCGAGCTCGGCGGCCGAATGGTCGGCTCGCCCGTCCGCGTGCTGGTCGACGGGATCGACGAGGAAGGGATTTGCGTCGGCAGACACTATGGCCAGGCCCCGGAGATCGATAGTATATGCAAGCTCACCGAGCCGAGGCCGGCCGGCGAGTTCGTCGACGGACGCGTGGTCGAGTCCGAGGGATACGACCTGATCGTCGAACCATGAACTGGAAGATCCCCAACCAACTGACCCTCGCCCGGATCGTCCTGGCAGGGGTGTTCTTTGTGCTGGTCGGGCTGTACGAGTACGGCGCGCCGTCGGCTCGGGTGCTGCTGAACGCGGCCTTCGCGCTGTATATTGTGGCGGGCATCACCGACGTGCTGGACGGCTATCTCGCCCGCAAGCTGAACCTGACCAGCGCCTTCGGGCGGATCGCCGACCCGTTCGTCGACAAGGTGCTGGTCGTGGGGGCCTTCGTGATGCTGACCGGCTCGAACTACGCCTTCCCGCACGGGGCGGAGCTGGCCGAGGCGTCCCTGCCACGCTGGCTGACCGGCGGGATGCTCAGCGGTGTCCAGGCCTGGATGGTCGTCGCCATCCTCGCGCGAGAGTTCGTCGTCTCCGCCGTCCGCGGGTACAGCGAGTCGCGCGGCATCAAGTTCCCCGCCGTCCCGGCCGGGAAGATCAAGATGTTCGTCCAGTCCGTGGCCATCTGCACGATCCTGTACCAGTTGGCCAACATCCGCGAGGCGGCCTGGGCGATCTGGCTGAAGGTGGCCCTGGTCTGGCTGGCCGTCGCGGTGACGGTCTTCAGCGCCCTGGCCTACGTGGGCAAGACCCGCCGCCTGATGAGCATGGAGGAGTAGATGTCCGCCCGCGGGGCCCGCGACGCGCTCGGCAGGTTGGTCGTCACGGGGCTGGGCACGGGCTATCTGCCGGTGGCGCCCGGCACGTGGGGCTCGGCCGCCGTCTGCGGGATCTACCTCGCCGTCGCCTCCGCCACGGGCGGCAAGAGGTTGTGGGTTGACGGCACGATGGCCCTGCTGGCCGTCGTCGCGACGATCACTTGCGGGCTGCTGGGCCGGTTCACGGAGCGGGCCTTCGGCCGCAAAGATCCGGGTCAGTGCACCCTCGACGAGTGGGCCGGGCAGGCCCTGACGCTCTTCTGGCTGCCGCCGGGGTCCGGCTGGTCCGGCTGGTTGATCTCCGCGGGCATGGCGTTCGTGACGTTCCGCGTGTTCGACATCCTCAAGCCGCCCCCTATCCGCCACCTCGAGAAGCTCCCCTACGGCTGGGGCATCGTCGCCGACGACCTCCTCGCCGGTTTCTACGCCAACATCGCCGCGCGCATCATCCTCCTGCTGGTCGTGTTCGTCCCGCTGACGTAAGAAGTGCGGCTCGCCGGCCTCACTTTTCTTCCGGCGCGTGGATCTCCACGACCAGCACGGCGAGCGTCGCGAGCAGCGCGAAGAGGAACGCGCTCCACGACAGCATCAGCAGCGCTTCCTTCAGCGTCCGCGGCGCGGCGGCGGAGTACGCCAGGACGCAGTTGACCACCGCGTAGCCCAACCCGACGGCCAGCCCCGTCAACGCGCCGAGGATGATCCGCTTGCTCGTCGGGGCCCCGCCGGCCCAGATCGTCACGGCCGCCCCGGCCAGCAGGGGCACCCAGATCGCCACGGGCCAGACGTGCTTCAGCAACGGCACGCTGCCGTGGAGCCGCCAGGTAATCGCGTCGATGCCGGCCAGCAGGGCGACGCCCGCGGCGACGCAGATCAGCGCGTGCCTTGACCGGTGAGGCCGGCTCGCCCGGCGCTCGGCGCGGCGGCGCATTCGGCGGCGGACGGTGAGCGGGCGGTTGTAAAACAGGTCGAACACGGCGTGCTCGAGCAGCGCGCCCCGCTCGCCGAAGACGGGCACGACGTGAACGGCCCCCGTCGCCCAGTGCCCGGCCATGAACCGCGCCAGCGCCGGGTAGCGATACGCCATCTGGATCGGAAACGCCAGGTACCCGATGTACTTGAAGAAGCCGAGGAACACGGCGATGTTGTAGTTGCGGAAGTCCCGCTCGCGAATGACCAGCCACAACACGTACAGCCCGCGAACCAGCGAGCCGGGCGAGATCGGCGTGATCTGGAACAGCACGAGGATCGCCCCGACCGCCGCCGCCCGCTCCCCGGCCGGAAGCTCCGGATGCGTGAAGTAGTACCACGCCGCCACCGCCACCGAGACGATCTGCGTCACCGGCAGGGTGCAGACGTGGACGGCGAGGCTCTTGAGGTACTTCTGGATGAACGGCTCCTTGACCCGCGAGAGGATCCGCTCGGCGTCCTCCTCGGTGACCATGTGATTGGCCTGCCCTTCGGCGACCATGTCCCGCAGCCACTGCTCGCGTGCGGCGGCGTCGAAGTACAGCCGCACCGGGCGGACGAAGACGTACCCCAGCTTCTGACGCGCATACGCGCCGTCCGTCAGCATCCGATGCAGCCCTGCCGGCAGAAGCGACAGCGGCAGGAGGATGAAAAACAGCATCGGGTCGCGGCTGAGGCGGTCGGCCATCCGGTCGCCGACGCGCCCGTCGCGGACCCACCGGATCAGCTTCTCCGCCACGTGGGCCCTGAGGGCCCGCCCGGCATACTCGCCGCCGTCCAGCAGGCGGCGGTAGTGCTCGCGGTAGTCGGCCCGGCCGACAAGCCTCTGGACGGCCCGCCCGATCAGCGGCAGCAGGCCCACCACCCAGAACACGGCCGTTCGCAGCCTGCTGGCCCGCAGTCGCTGCTCCGCGGCCTCGTCCACCAGCCCGGCGACGCGCCAACCGGTCGTCGCGGCATCGCGCAGCTTCTGCCAGAGCCGCCCGTCATAGAGCAGCCGGACGTGATGGTGCGTCACGTCCACCTGCGAATCGCGGTAGTGGGCCTCGGCGGACTTCAACTCCTCCAGCGCCGCCCCCATGTCCGCGAAGTGCTCGGCATGGGCGTCGACGAACGACTGGAGCTTCGTCAAGTCGCCCCGGTCGAACTGGACGAGCCTCCCGTGGACCAGCCCCCGCGCGATCAGCCGGAAGTCGCCCGGGCTCATCGGCAGGTACGGCAGGAGGGCGAGTCCGGCGCGGAAGTCCACGGCCGTCAGCCCGGCGGCCGGATCGAGTTCGCAGTCGCGGCGCTTGAGGCAGTTCGGCTGGCTCTTGCACGTGGCCCATTCGTATTGGCGGGCCAGCTCCGGCGCGCCCATGTCGTGCAGCATCCGCACGAGGTCGGCCATGAACTGCTTCTTCGCGCGGTACTCCGGCGAGCCGATCCCTTCGTCCGGCTGCCCCGGGCGCCAGCGGCGGCGGGCGGAGAGGTGATCGTCCACCTCGAACCGCCACGTTCGCCCCTCCAGCCACTCGCTGATCTCGCCGCAACTTCCGATCGTCGAGTCGACGAACGTGGCGAGGATATCCACCACGTGCTGCTCCCCGCCAAGCCGCACGCCCGCCGCCCGGCGGATGAGCTTCTGCCACAGCGCCCCGGCCCGCGCGGCGGTCGGGTTGACCTGGAGCTGAAAGGGCGACTGGAACGCGAGGAAGTAGATCGCGTTGCGGAACGTCTCGGCCCGCCGCGAGGGCGGGACGAGGATCTTCATGGCGTATCGCCCGCCGACGGCCAGGCCGGCGGTCCGGCCGCCTTCCTCCCCGTCGGCCGGCGTGACGGCCTTGACCTCCACGCGGTATACCTGCCCCGCGAACCCCCCGCCGACGAAACGTTCGACCTCCACCCGCACCCGCGCCCGCGCAGCCGGGTACACGCCCGTCATCTCGTACGTCAGCTCCGTGCCGGGCTCGTAGCGGTCGATCCGCAGCGGGCGCAGCAGGTCGGCCTTGGCGAACGCCTCGGCCAACCGTCGGCAGGTTTCCACGGAATACTCGTCCGCCATCAACATCTCCGTCGCCGCGCGAGGATCAACCCGCCGCCGCCATCAGCTCGATCATGCTGGTTATATCGGCATCGCTCCGGCGTTCCTGTACGATCCGCGCATTCGGCGGTTCGCCTCGTTGTGCGGCCGCCGGGCCTTGTCGGCGGCGCCGCGGCGCGGCAGAATGGCATCCGATGGATCGAGGGGCACCGGACAACTCGCTGGCCGAACGGATTCTGACGGCAGATCGCCCGGTCGTTGTCGTCCGCGGGCCGGCGGCGTGTGGCAAGACGGCGGCGGCCCTGGCGGTCTACGCCCGCTACCTCGACGAGGCCGGCCGCCCGAGCTGCTGGCTGCTGGCCCCCAACGCTCCGGCCGCCCGGCAGCTTCGCCGCAAGCTGCTGGACGCCTCGCCGGCCGGCGTGGCCGCCTCGCCGACGGCGATCACGTTCGCCGCCCTGGCCGACCGCATCCTGGCCGCCGCTGATGAGCCGGCCCGACCAATGCCCCCCTTCGAGCGGCGCCTGCTGCTGAGGCGGGTGCTCGGGGATCTGCTCGAGGCGGGCGAGCTGGTCGCCCTCGGCGCGGTGGCCGACACGCCGGGGGTGATCCCTGCCCTGGACCGGGCGATCGCCGAGCTGAAGCGCGCCGCCGTCGAGCCGGACGACCTCGCCCGCGCCGTCGGGCCGCGGACAGACAAGCGTGCCGACCTGGTGGCCGTGTATCGGCGGTACCAGCAGGCCCTCCACGAGGCCGGTGCGTACGACGTGGAAGGCCAGAGCTGGCTGGCACGCGAGCACCTGCGCCGCTGTGTGGCGGATGATGCGCCGGCGCCGGGGCTGGCTGGCGTGGCGGCCGTCGTCGCCGACGGGTTCACCGACTTCACGCCGACGCAGTTGGGGATCCTCGCCCTGCTGGCCGGGCGGCTCGAGCGGGTGGTCGTCACGCTGCCTTACGCCGAGGACGGGCGGGAGCGGATGTGGCACTGGACGAGGCGGACGCTCGCGTCGCTTCGGCGGCAGTTCGGCGAGCGGATGGGGGAGATCGAGGCGGCGCCCAAGCCCGTTGTGGACGAGGCGGTCCCGCTCCGCGGGCCCTGGGACGCGCTGTTCGACCCCGACGCGAAATGCGCCCGCCCGCCGGAGCTGACCGTTTTGGCGGCGGCGGGCATCGACGCGGAGGTCGCCGCCGTCGCCCGGCGCGTCAAGGGTCTGCTGGTCGGCGGCGCGGCGGCGGGCGGCATCGCCGTCCTCGCGCGTTCGCTGGAGGCCTACCGCGAGCCGGTCGAGCGGATTTTCGCCGCCCACGATATCGGCGTCGCGCCCGTCGCCGAGGCCCTGCCGGACGTCCCTGTCATCCGGTTCCTCCTGGACCTGGCCGCCCTCGCGCCGGAGTTTGCGTGGCGCGACGTGCTGCGGGTGATCAAGAGCAGCTACTTCCGCCCCGGCGCGATGGGCGAGTTCGACGCGACGGCCGTCCGGGCCGCCGAGGTGCTCATCCGCGAAGGAAACGTCCTCGCCGGCCGCGGTGCCTACGACAAGGCCGCCGAGGCCGCCGCCCGGCGCGCGATCGATCGTGAACAGGACGACGGCGCGCCGACGCCCATGCCACGCCGCCCGACGAGACGGGCATTCCGCGACGCCGCCGAGATGCTCGCCGCGCTGTTCGACCTGGCCGAGGGCGCCGCGGACGCGGCGGGCCTGCTGCGCCTGGCCGATTCGCTCCGGCTGCGTTCGGCCGCCCGCGAACACGGCGAGCCGGAGTTGATCGCGCGCGACCTGCGGGCCTTGTCGGCCCTGGAAGGCGCCCTTCGGCGGCTGCCCGATCCCCTGCCGTCGGTCGCGGAGGTGCGCGAGGCCCTCGCGGCGGTCCCGTGCCCCGCGGCGCGGGCCGAGTCGCTCGTCGACGTCCTGGACGTCATTGACGCGAGAGCCATCCGCTACGAGCACGTCTTTCTGCTGGGTCTGTCGGAGCGGCAGTTCCCGCCGCGATTCGTGGAGGGCTCGTTGATCGGCGAGGCCGACCGCGCCGAATGGGCCGACCACGGCGTCCGGCTCGACAGCCGGTCGGACCTGACCGCACGCGAGATGCTCCTGTTCTACCTGGCCGCCTCCCGGGCCGATCGCGGGCTGACGGTCAGCTACCTGGCCTCGGACGCGTCGGGGAAGGTCGGCTCGCCGAGCAGCTTCCTGCTGTGGCTTCTCGAGCCGATGGGGGGCATCGAGCGGATCGGCGTCCGGCGGATTCCGCCCGGCATGCTGATCCCGCCGCCGGAGGAGCTGGCCGGGCCGCGCGACGCGCTGAACGCCGCGGTGGCCGGCCTGTTCCACGAGGCAGCCGAGCCGAACCACGCCGCGCTGGCCCGGGTCCGCCGCGATGCCGCCGGGCCCCTCCGCCGAGCGGCGATGGGCATCTGGGCGAGGCATCGGCGTTGGCTGGAGGGGCCGTGCAACGAGTTCGACGGCCGAATCACCGACCCGGCCCTGCTGGGCGGCCTGGAAGGGCGGTATCCCGCCCGGACGGTTTTCTCCGCGGGGCGGCTCAACACGTACGGGCAGTGTCCGTGGCAGTACTTCGCCACGTACGTGCTGCGCCTCGCCCCCCTGGCCGAGCCGCAGCGCCGCCTCGAGCCGCAGACGCGAGGTCTGCTCTGCCACCGTGTCCTCCAGCGGCTGATGGGGCGGCTGGCCCGGCGGTCGGGCCTGCCGCTGCGGCTGCCGGACGTCGGCGAGGCCGAGCTGGCGGCGGCTTTGGACAAGGTCGTCGATCAGATCGCCGAGGAGGAGGGCCGGTGGGCGGCGTACCCGGCGTTGTGGCAGATCCAGGTCCGACAGATCCGCCGCGACGTGTGGGAGTACCTCCTCACCGTCAGGCAGACCGACGCGATGAAGGCGGAAAGCCTGCATTTCGAGTTGGCCTTCGGCCCGGGCATGGCCGAGGACGCCGACGCCCCCGACGCGGCCGGCGCCGAGCCGGTCACCGTGCCCACGTCGGCCGGCGAGGTCCGCCTCCGCGGCCGAATCGACCGCGTCGACCGGATCCGATTCGAGGGTGTCGAGGGCCTGTTGATCGTCGACTACAAGACCGGCCGCCTGCCTCGGCTGCCGGACGTCCTTGCCGGCAGGGACCTCCAACTGCCCCTCTACGCGGCGGCGGCCGAGCAACTGCTGGACGGGCCCTGCCTCGGCGGGGCGTACCACAAGATCGGCAAGGCGACCGGGCGGTTCGACCAGCTCTTCGCGACCGTCGGGGCCGCGCGCGGGGGCGGCTACCAGCTCGACGGCGCGTACGAGGACAACCGCCGCGCCGCGATCGAGACGGTCGGCCGCTTCGTCGAGCAGATGCGGGCCGGGCGGTTCGACGCCTGTCCCACGCACGATTGCCCGTCGTACTGCCCGTTCCGCCGGATCTGCCACTATTCCCCCGCCCGCGCCGAGCGGAAGATCCCGCCGGCCGTCGGGTCGGAGCCCGCGTCATGCCGTCCGACCTCGAGTTGACGAGCCCCCAGCGAGCCGCCGCGATCGAGCGGGCGGGCGAGAACCTCGCCCTGCGCTCGGGGGCCGGCTGCGGCAAGACGTTCGTGCTGGCCAGGCGGTACGTCGAGTTGCTCAACCGCTGCGACGAGCCCGGCTCGGCGGTCCGGCGGCTGGTCGCCTTGACGTTCACGGAGAAGGCGGCGTTGGAGATGTCGGTCCGCGTGCGGCAGATGCTGGCCGGCGAGGCGGCCTCCGCCGCCGGCCCGCGGCGCCGGCGGCTGCTGGGGTGGCTCGACGAACTGCCGGAGGCGCGGATCTCGACGATCCACGGCTTCTGCGCCTCGCTGCTGCGGACCGGCGCGATCGAGGCAGGCGTCGATCCGAGCTTCGCCGTCGCCGCCGACGAGCTGATGGTCGAGCAGATGCTCACCGAGGCCGTCGAACAGGCCCTCCTCGCCGCCGTCGAGCAGCAGCGAGAAGGCGTGCTGGCCCTGCTGACCGACGTGACGTTCGACCGGCTGCTCGAACTCGTCAAGCAGTTGCTGGAGGGGCGGACGGGCTACGAGGCGAGCGACTACACGGACGTGGGCGCAACGCTGGAGCGGTGGCGCGGCGTGCTGGAGTCGCGACGGGCGGAGTGGTTGTCCGACCTGCGCGATCCGGCCGTGCTGGCCGAGAGAGACGAGCTGGCCGATTGGCCGTGCGGAGACGCGGGCGACAAGCTGGCCGCCTTCCGGGACGCGCAGTTGGCCGCGGTGGCCGCGATCCTGTCCGACCCGGCCGGTGCGCCGGCGGGGTCGTTCGACGCGCTCAGCGCGAAGCCGGGCAATATCGGGTCGGCGAGGAACTGGGGCGGCAAGGAGGGATTGCAGGCGTACCGGCGGCGGCTGTGCGGCCTGATCGAGTACGTCCGGGAGCACGCCGTTTTCTGCCGCCCGATGGACGAGGCGGACCGGCGCGCGGCGGAGGCGTTGGCGGCGTTGGCGGCGTTGGCGGCCGAAGCCCGGGGCCTCTACGCCGCCGAGAAACGCCGCCGAGGCGTGCTGGACTTCACCGACCTGCTCGACCTGGCGGCGAAGCTGCTGACGAGGCGCGACGACGTGCGGCGGTCGCTCGGCGGGCAGATCGACCAGTTGCTGATTGACGAGTGCCAGGACACCAACCGCTTCCAGCTCGACCTGCTGGAGATGCTGATCGGAAGCGACGGCCGGGGCGGGGGCCGGCCGGCGGACGGGCGGCTGTTCGCCGTCGGCGACGCCAAGCAGAGCATTTACCGGTTCCGCGGGGCACAGGTGGAGGTCTTCGAGGACCTCTGCGCCCGCCTCGGAGGCGATCACCAGGAGACGCTGGGGGTTTCCTACCGCACGCACGAGGCGGGCATCGAGTTCGTCAACCACCTG
>Ga0180437_10001156_pt1 | contig 45946 bp, 42 predicted proteins | sample SS_ome_4_FD_132410 | JGI IMG/M metagenome (GOLD analysis project Ga0180437, IMG submission 132410) | Hypersaline lake sediment archaeal communities from the Salton Sea, California, USA - SS_3_D_1 metaG | ecosystem: Environmental > Aquatic > Non-marine Saline and Alkaline > Hypersaline >... | reverse complement strand
TTTTGGTATAAGGTAGCCACATCTATTTGTTCGTCAACGGTTTGATAAACCATAGTTACGACTGAAGAACTTATAAACTTATGGACTTAAGAACAGTTTTTGTTCTTTCGTTCTTAAGTTCTTTGGTTCATCAGTTATCATTATACATTTATTTATACAATATTCTCGTATAATTATTATAACAGCCTTGTCAATACCCTTCTTGACAAAAATATTAATTAAAGATATTTTTAAGACACTGATTGTTGTATTCTGGGAGGGGATCAGGCTTGGCAAACAGAACTACGAGCAGCCGTAATCCCCAAGGACGTACCTCTCAGTGGGGTATCGTAGGTTGTGTTGTCCTCATTGTAATCGCTCTCGCCATAGCAGTATGGGCGGTGAAGGTTGTCCTGTATGACACAGTGAAACACGGACTCAATCAGACCGTTCCCAGGGGTGAGAATTCCTCGTTCCCCAATTCAACGCAGGATGTCGCACATGTCCCAGGAAGGGAGGAGCTGCGATGTTCATCAGGGTTGGTCTTGTGTTGATCTGTATTCCGCTTGGGTTCTTCGCCCTTATCAGCTATGCCTTGATGGGGCCAGACGCCAGTCCCACACTCACCTGGTTCGAAGGCTTGGTGGGTCTGGTCTGCGGTGCGGGCTTCTCCACGGTCGGATTCTGGCTGGTGCTTCGGCTTTGGCCAGGAATGGAGGACATCCTTCTTCCAGCTCCAGAACCTGTCTGCCTAGTGCAGGCAAGGAGGTGATTCCATTGCCGTTGCCCGACTTCCGGGAAATTAACGAAGACCCGGAGAACAAGGGAGACGATGCCTTAGTACAGGAAGACGACCCAGAGCAGCAGCAAAGAGTATCCAGGGCTCTGGGAGATAAGCCATTGATAGAGCCACTGGATTGCCGACCAGGTCTTATCTGTTCTATCCCGACTATTTGTCAGGTCCGTCCTGAGCATCATCCCCAGAACACCGATCATCTTCCGTTACCACCGCGTACCTGCACCGGCGGAGTTCAACGCGACAAGTCGCTTGAGGAGCTCAGGGACTTTCTGCCTCCCCCCTCTCCCGAGCACGAGATGGGCGCCGACGCTCCTCACGTCCCCACAGATGTCACTGAACTCGCTCTCGGAGCTCTCGAGGAAGAGACCTCTGAGCTTGAGGATGAGGGCGATGAGACCAACTAGCCACAAGGCTGTGGCGGATAGCGTTAGCACAGGTTAATCCTGTTCTCAAGCGTTGTTCGCCCAGCCATTTTTTAATAAAAAAGTCCTAGTTAAAGTTGAGCCACTAGGACTTTTTTATTTCAAGTATTATCTCGCTTTTAGATTGTCAAATGATTTTCTTTCTGACCAAATAGCACCGAAAGCCAAGAGAATAGCCAAAAAGCCAATTATTCCACCAAGAATTGGGATTAAGGTAATAATATAGATAATCGCTGTACCTAAGAGAATTGCAATTACCGGTTTAGTCTTCTCGTTCATCTTGGGCCAAAATTTTCCAACAATATAATCACCTGCAATATATCCCACAAAAATTGGACCGACATAAATTATCAATCCATAGAATATTATAAGAATTATTGAAACAGGAATTCCGATGATGGTGAAAAGTAAAATTAAAGAAATGATTGGTACTACAATCAGAACTACTAAACCAGTTAAGAGATTCATACCAAAACGGGTAGAAATTGATTTTGAAATAACCTTGGTTTTGTTAGGCATAAGCCAGATTAAAAGTAGAGCAACAATTAAAATAGAAATCAAGCCATAAATTGAACGCAAGAACCAATTAGCAACTCTAGTACCCTGCGAGGCTTGCTTGGAAGTTTTTATTGGCTCTAAACGTTTTGTTTTTCCTTTTATGACTGCTGAACTATCAATAGTCGCTGTATTCGCCGAACGATAGGTAAAATCTTCACCAATAGTGGCGTTACTTGATAAATCAACTTTATCAACATTTATAAGACTTACATTTCTTCCAATCTCTGAATTAATGTTGACCATTCCTGCTGAGCCGCGAAGATCACGATTTATATTACCGTTAACATTAAGGCTTCCACTAGCAAAATATACATCTCGTTCAATGATGGCTGAATCACCAATAGAGATAGTTGATCCAGCGGCATAGATATTACTCGTCGTATTGCCATTAATAGTGACATTGCTACCCGCAAGATAAAGGTTGCCAATGATTTCTGCGCTTTCGTCAATGGTTACGTTGGATCCAGCTGTCATTAAGCTTCCCTGAATAGTGCCGCGTATAGTAATGTCGCTGCCTACAACCATCACATCACCATCAATATCTCCATTAATTTCAATAATTTGTCCTCCTTTTATAAGGTTTCCGTTAAAATTTTCATTTTCAGGAAAAACATAAAACTGATCCGTTGTTTGAGCTAAGGCGGCGACAGGAATAAGTAAGAAGATAAAGCTCAAAAAAATGATTAAAGCTTTTTTCATAAGAATCCCTCCTTTTAATTTCTAATAATTATCCTATCTCCTATTTTAACACGATTGGATTCAACAAAGCCAGAATTCACCTCTAAAACCTTGTCAGCTTTAACTTCTGGGGTAAAGCTTGCAATATTGTCATTACCCATAATCGTTGGTGGTTGAGCTCCACTTACCAGGTAAACAACCTTATTTTTATTTATCCAAATAATATCCAGAGGAAAGTTCATCTCTTTCATCCAAATAGTATGTTTGTCTTTTTTAGGAAAAACAAAAAGCATAGCAGAGTCATTTGGCAGTTCCTTTCTTTTTGAAAGGCCCTCAAGGCGCTTGACAGAGGTATCAGCAAGCTCTGCTTTTATTTTTTTGCCATTTATTTCAATCTCGGCGGTTGTTTTTTTGCCAGAATAAAAAAAATAAATATAAACCCAGGCAAGGATAGCAATAATCAAAAAAAGAATAAGAATATAAGCTGTGATTTTCATTTATCTCCACTTGATATGTTCAGGATAATTAGGGTGAGGCTTTATTTTTTTAATAAATTTCTTCCAATTTTTTTCACCTACAATATTCATTTTTTCGGGGTCACTTTCCCCCAAGACTTTTTTAGCTGATAAAAATAAATAACCAATTTCTTCTAATTTAAACCCCATCAAGTTCATTGCAAGAATGTCTGCTGCGAGCCAATCAGTACTTGCAATAGCAATATTCATTCTCACCAAATCACCATGAGAGGGTCCATTACCCCCCATTGCTTGCATGCCATCTAAAATTGTTAAATCAGGGTTAATTTTTCCTGCAAGTTCAGCCAAGGTTCTATTCATGGCAGGATATCCCTGGTGAAAAGTTTTATCCATGCCAAATTGGCACTTTTCTTGAAAGGAGCCAACAATTAGATTTTTTAACCCAAAGGTTGCAACGACTGAATCGTGTGTTTTTAAAAGTGCGACCGAAATAATGTAATCTGCATCAAGAACGATGTTTGAAATGTGTTGAGGAAAATTTTTTTTGAGGTCTGGTCCATAGACGGAAATTAGAGTGCTTTCTGTTTTGTTCAAATCAACCAATTCAAGGTCATAGGGTTTTTGCAGGTCAAGATAGCCAAGCCGTCTGAATGCCTCAAAAGTATCACCTACCCCAGCTCCCTCACCTAAAATGATTTTACCTTTATAAAATGAACGCAGAAATTCTAAAATTGCCGCCAGTGTTTCTTTATTGGTTGTGCCGGCTTCAGAATTAATATTGACAATATTGGGCTTTAATAAGAGGTTATTTTTGTCTTTTAAGTTCTCCTTTATTTCATCTTCAATCAAGTGCAAGGAGTTTTTGATATTTTTGGCTCTATTCTTGCCATAAACAAGTGCAACTTTGGACATTATGATTTAGTTTTTGTATTTTGCTATTTCAATTTACCCTTAATATATTCGCCTGCTTTTTTAAGAGGAACAATTTCTTGAATACCTTCATCCATATCACGGACAATTATTGTTTTATCTTGGACTTCTTTTTGACCTAAAATCAAGGTTAATTTCACTTTGAATTTATTAGCCAAACGGAGCTGTGAACGCAGAGAGTCCTTGGATAGAGCTGCCCGCACACCGATGCCTTCTTTTTGTAATTCTGCCAAAAGTCCAAAACTTTTCTTTTTTGCCTGTTCTCCCAGTTGTGCCAAAAAGACTTGTGGTTTGTAGGGATCTTCAATTTCTTTTTTCTGCTCTTTTAAGGCATTAATAATTCTTTCAATTCCACCAGCCCAGCCAACAGCGCCAGTTTCCTTACCCCCATAAAGCTCAACTAAATAGTCATATCGTCCTCCGCCAATAAGTGTATTTTGTCTTGATTTGTCCTTAGCAAGAGCGATTTCAAAGACAGTTTTAGAATAATAATCCAGCCCCCTAACCAGACGCGTATCAATATCGTAGGGGATATTTAGCTCGTCAAGAAACTCAAGCACTTTTTTAAAGTCGTTACGGCAGGCAGCACAAAGCTGGTCAATTATTTGGGGGGCGTCTTCTGCGATTCGCTTGCATTTTTCTTCTTTGCAGTCAAGTATTCTAAAAGGATTGCGCTCAAGTCGAGCTTTGCAGTCAGGACAAAGTTCCTTTTTCTTTTTTTCAAAATAATTTATTAAAACCTCTCTGGCATGCACCCTGTCTGAGCGGCATCCAATAGAGTTGATAGTTAAATGCATATCTTTGAGCCCAACGTCTTCCAAAATATCCCAAGCCATTTTAATAACCTGGGTGTCTGTTGATGGATTGGTTGAACCAACGACTTCTACACCAAACTGCCAGAATTCACGAAGTCTACCCTTTTGGGGATTTTCTCGGCGGAACATTGGCGCAAGATAATAAAGCATTACTGGTTGTGGCAAATTATGCATGCCATGCTCTACATATGCCCGAGCAACTCCAGGTGTTGCTTCAGGACGCAAAGCCATGGGGTCTTTATCATCCTCATCCGTTTCTATCATAAACATTTCTTTTTGGACGATATCTGTTTCATTGCCGGTTCCCTTTTGAAAAAGAGTTAATTTTTCTATTGTTGGCACATCAATCCGTTCAAACCCATTTACGCGAAAATGCTTTAGAGCTGTAAATCTAACCTGCTCGTAAAACTTTTGGTCTTTGGGCAAAATATCATGCATTCCCTTAACGCGCTGGACTGGCCCCTTTTTTTCTTTTTTAGGAGTTAGAGCTTGTGTTTCTTGAACCGAAGTAGTTGTACTCGGAGTTTTTTTGGTTGTCGATTTTCTTGTAGCCGTTTTTCTTTGAGTCCTTGGTTTGCCCCGACTTCCGGCGAGTTTGCCGCGGGTAGTTTTTCTAGGTCTACCTCTGGTTTGTTTTTTTGGTCTTCCTCGTCCTCTTGTAGATTTTTTTCTTGGCATGGTATGGTCCTTATTTATATGGTTATTTTAATCCATTTTACACTAAAAATAAGCCAAAGTCAATAAAAAAACGGGGTAAACGCGCAGTGCCTTGTGGCATTGGGTTCACCCCTGGGGTGTGTCCGGTTTCTCAAGTAGTTGTCTAACAAGCTGAACGAGTCGGAATGGCTCGTAGGGCTTCACAACCACAGGGAAGGGGAAATTCGGAAGAGTGAGCCTCTGTCGAAGCTCATCATCGGCTGTGGCGGTTGTTATGATGATAGGTATGTTTGCAGTGAGCGGACAGCCGCAAAGCATCCAGGCAAAACGCAGGCCTGCCATCTCGTCTTTGCCGAAACGGAGATCTGCGATGACTAGGCTAGGCAGTTGATTTGCCTGTTCATCAGTCAAATCAACCGTCTTTTCATAAGCCGCAATCATCGTTTGTGCCTGGTAGACATCATAACCTGCCCTTTTAAGGGCAACCTCCGCGAACTTGTAGTGCAGCTCTTCGTCCTCAACAATCAGCACCTTTTTCGCCATCTGTGGCTCCTTTCTGAGGATCCGGACAACCTATTCTTAACGCAATATTAGGTAAAAGTCAAGATTATCTATTGACAAATAAAATATAGTATGATATAATTAGGGTGTAATCTATTGTGGATTACCTCCCAGGCGTAATGCCTGCGAGAACAACAAATCGGAGGTGACTGTAATGGTCACCGAGAATCGCTGGAATGTCGTGAAGCAGCCGGGCAAGTTCGATGTAATGGCCTCTCTCTTTGGCGGCAAGAAGATCGAATTCACCGTCCGAGACGAGAGCGGCCAGGAAGAAGTTTGGAGGGTTGTCCTCCGTTCAGTTGAAGCGGAGGACGGCAGCCTTCAGTCATGGAATGTCTCGGGTTATCTTGTGCTGGTGAGAGGTGAACATGGAGAGCAAGTTCGTAGCGAAATACAGCTACGATTACTGCAAGGACGGATCCCTGTTAAGGGCTATATCCACTCCAAGACCTCAAGAGGAAACCTGATCATCAGCACTCCGAGCAACTAGTGAACTGTGTCCCCAAACTCAGACTCAGACCGCAGGGTGGCTCATCGCCAATCAAAACCCTGCGGTTTTCATTTTTTATTAGAGATATTGGTCAATTTTTTTGAGAGTATTTATTTTGGAACGTATTTTTTCTTTGGCGCCAGATGATTTTACAAATTCCAACCAATCAGGGTTTGGACCTTTTTGATTTTTTCTGATTAAGATTTCTACTGTTTCCCCGTCCTTTAATTGGTAACTTAGAGGTTTTAATGCCCCATCAATTTTTGCACCACAGGCCTTATTTCCGATTTCCGTGTGCACGCTATAAGCAAAATCAACTGGTGTACTGCCTTTAGGTAAGTCTTTTACATCTCCCTTGGGAGTAAAAACAAAGATTCTGTCATTAAAAAAATCAATTTTTAGTTCTTTTATGAATCTAGAGGAATCCTTAATTTTTTCCTGCCATTGTGCTAATTCATGAATCCACTTAAGTTCTTTTTGGGGGGTATAGGTGGAATTTTTTCTTTTATCTTCTTTTGGTTTTAAATCATCAGTATAGACAAAGTGTGAAGCAACACCAAAATTTGCCTGGTAATCCATTTCAGTCGTTCTTATTTGAAATTCTAAGGGCAAATTATTATTAACTCTTACAATTGTATGAATTGATTGGTAGCCGTTTAGTTTAGGCAGTGCAATATAATCTGAGAATCGGTTCGGAATGGGCTGATAAAGAGTATGTATTATTCCCAAAATCTTATAGCATGCTTCTTTATTTTCAGCAATTATCCTAATTCCCAAAAGATCCTGGATTTTTTGATAATTATTTCTGGTCTTGATTAATTTTTTGTGAATACTGTAGATATTTTTCACTCTTGAACTTGTTTGAGCGAAAATTTTTTCCTTTTTTAATTTTTTTATAATAAGATCTTCAATTTGCGAAATATTTTTTCGGGCACCTATAAGTAATTTTTTATATTTTGATTTTATTGTTTTATATCTTTGTCTATTAAGAATTTTAAAGGATTTGTCCTCTAATTCCATTTTGAATTTACCCATACCTAGACGTGAGGCAAGTGGAGCGTATATGTAGAGTGTTTCTCTTGCTATTCTTTTTTGTTTCTTTTTAGAAAAGACTTCAATACTTTTTATGTTGTGTAAACGGTCGATTATTTTAATTATGACGACGCGCAAATCCTTTGCCATAGCAAAAAAAACACGGCGCAAGGCATTGATTTGCAGTAAGGTTTTTGGGTCTTCGCCATTTAAATTATTTTCAGGCAAAGTAATTTTTTTAAGCTTGGTTAAACTCAAAACAATTTCTGTAACCTCTGGGCCAAATCTTTTTTCAATTTCTTTGGAGCTGATTTTTGTATCTTCAATTACATCGTGCAAAAGAGCAGCAATTATAGAGTTGCTGTCAAGTTTAAGTTGGGCTAAAGTTTTTGCCACAAAAAAAGGATGAGTGATGTAATCTTCGCCCGAGAGTCGTTTTTGGTCATCGTGAGCCATTTTTGCAAATTTAAGAGCAGTACTTATTCTTTTAATTTCAGTTTTTGGCAAATAATGCCTTATTTTTTTTATAAGGATTTTTTCCTCATTCATAGTTACTAGATCTATACCTTTTGTGTTGCCTTAGTAGGATGAAGTTTTATTTTTTTGTTTTTAAGGGCAACCCTTACTTTATTTCCAGGTTTGATTTTACCGGCAAGAAGCTCCTCTGATAATTTATCCTCGATTAACTCAGAGATTATTCTCCTGATTGGTCTTGCACCGAGTTTAGGATCATAACCCTTTTTGGCAATTTCTTTTTTGCTGTTTTCATCAAGAGCAAGCTCAATTTGGTTGTGTCTTTTTACTCTGCGTTCCAATTTTTTAACTTCAAGGTCAACAATTCGCCTAATATCTTTTTGTACCAATGGCTTAAAAACAACCGTTTTGTCTATACGATTTAAAAATTCTGGACGAAAATGCTCTGAAAGATCAGTCATTATGTCCTTTTTCATAGCATCATATCTTCTCATGGCGGCGACCCTGTCTTCACCTCTTGATTGAAAGCCAAGTGAGGCCTCTTTTGTAAGAGCTTTCATTCCGATATTTGAAGTTATGATGATAATGGTGTTTTTGAAGTTTACTCTGCGACCAGTGGAATCAGTTAAATAGCCGTCTTCAAGAATTTGCAGGAGCATATTTTGAACTTCGGGATGTGCTTTTTCAATTTCATCCAACAAGACTACTGAGTAAGGTTTTCTCCTAACAGCTTCCGTTAGTTTACCCCCTTCTTCATAACCTACATATCCAGGCGGCGCCCCAACTAATCGTGAGAGATTGTGTTTTTCCATAAATTCACTCATATCAATCTTGATTAAGGCTTGTTTTTCTTCAAATACTTCTTTGGCCAGTGTTTTAGCAAGCTCACTTTTACCCACACCAGTTGGTCCCAAGAATATAAATGACCCTATTGGTCTGAGAGCAGAGGCAACTCCAACCCTAGAGCGCTGGATGGCTTTGGCCACAGCTCCAACCGCTTCATCTTGTCCAATAATTTTTTCTTTTAGTCTTTTTTCTAAGTCTTTGAATTTTTTTATCTCATCCTTGACAAGCGAGGTCACTGGAATTCCTGTCCATTCAGAAACAACTCGAGCAATATCTTCTTTTTCAATAACCTTATTTTTATCTTTTAAAAGATTAAATTTACGCTTTAATTCTTTTTCTTCCTTTGTTAAAGCGGCTTCCTTCTCTTTTAAAATTGCTGCTTTCTCAAACTTTTGTTCTTCCACCATTTTTTCTTTTTCTTTGCCAATCTTCTTAATTAGGTCTGAGAGTTTATTTAATTTTTTCGCAACCTTATTGTTAAAATGCTCTAACCCCACCGAAGAGGCAGCTTCATCAACTAAATCTATAGCTTTGTCGGGTAAAAATCTATCCTGGATATATCTATCAGCAAGCTCAACCGCAGCAACAACTGATTCATCTAGAATTTTGACATCATGATGTTTTTCATAAGACGGCTTTAGACCATCTAAAATTCTTACCGCATCCCTTTTGCTTGGTTCCTCAACCATTACTCTTTGCAGTCTTCGCTCTAGGGCTGCATCACGCTCAATAAATTTGCGATATTCATCGAGGGTTGTGGCGCCAATTAGTCTTAAGTCGCCTTTAGCTAAGGTTGGTTTTAAAATATTAGCAGCATCAATCGAACCCTCAGCTGAGCCCGCCCCGACAATATTATGTATTTCATCAACAAAAAGAATTATGTTTTGCGAATCTCGAATTTCCTGGACAACTTTTTTAATTCGCTCTTCAAATTCACCGCGATATTTTGTGCCAGCAACAAGAAGTGACATATCAAGTGAAAGAAGTCTTTTATCCTTTAAGATTGGAGGCACATCTCCTTTGACAATTTTTTGTGCCAGCCCCTCAACAATTGCAGTTTTACCTACTCCTGGATCGCCGACTAGAACCGGATTATTTTTGTTGCGGCGGTTTAAAATTTTTATAGTTCGCTCTAATTCTTTTTTTCTATTAATTAAGGGATCTAGTTCTTTCTTTTTAGCTTTAGCAGTTAAATCTAAAGCAAAGAAATCAAGTGCTGGGGTTTTTTTTCCTTTTCGCTTTTGGCCAAAAGTTGTTCTTCCTGGCTCGCCAATAGTTTTTTCCAAATCGGGGCCAAAGACATCGCCTTGAGCCAAAAGTTCCTCAAGTTTGTCAATTCGTGCGCTTTCCTCAAAAAGGCTTTCGATTTTGTCCTCTAGGCTTTTGATATCAGCCTTGGTCTGCTTTAAGGCATCAAAGGCCATTAGTTCCTTAGTTGAAACAACAGCCAAAAGTAAATGCTCAGATCCGATTCGATTATGGTTGTATTTGTTGGCCTTTGAAAAAGCAACTTTAATAGTTTTAGTCCCATCGCTTGACATTTTAGCATCTGCTTCGCCTGAGCTTGCATGAAAATCACTTTTAATATTAAGAGTAGCATGTATTTTATCAACTGTAACACCCTCTTCTTTTAAAAGGTCGCTTGAAAGTGTCCCTTTTGCTGAAACAATAGCAGAGAGAACATGGACAGAGTTAAGAGGCTTGCCCAAGCTCTTTGCTATTTTTTGAGCAGCAACTAAAATATTTTTTGCTTCGGGTGAAAATCGATCTGAGAAATTATTATTGATTCCATCTATCATTTGTTCCTCCTTGTTAAATGAGCTAAGAAATTAATCACAAAATTATTTTTCTTCTTTTTTTGTTTTTTTTGCCTTTTTGATCTTTTTTTCCGTCTTTTTTTCTTTTTTCCTATCAGTTGGCTCTTCTTTTTTCTCTGAATCTTCTTTTATAATATCAATGTTGTAACCGGTCAGCTTTGATGCAAGTCGCACGTTTTGTCCATCTTTGCCAATTGCAAGTGATAATTGGTCTTCTGATACCTTTATTTTGGCTTCTTTATTTTCTTTATCAACGTCTACCTCGTCAACTTTAGCAGGAGAAAGAGCGTTTTTGATGTAAGTTTTGATTTTTTTGTCATAAAGGACGATGTCAATTTTTTCTTCTCCAATTTCTGCAAGTACTGCCTGTACGCGTGATCCTCTTTGTCCGACACATGAACCAACCGGATCAACTCCTTCTTGTGTGGAGGTGACGGCAATTTTAGTTCGAGATCCGGCTTCTCTGACAGTATTTTTAATTTCAACAGCACCAGCTGAAATTTCGGGCACCTCCAGCTCGAATAATTTGGCAATTAGACTTGGATGTGAACGTGAAAGAATAATGCTTGGTCCACGAGATGTTTCCTCAACTGAGGCAATATAGAATTTTAGACGTTGACCTACGTAATATTTTTCTTTTTCGACTTGCTCTTGAGGCAACATAATTCCATTAGTTTTTCCCAAGTCTACAATTATGTTACGCCTTTCTATTTGCTGAACAACACCATTAATGATTTCGCCTTCTTTTTTCTTAAATTCATCAAAAATAACATTTCGTTCTGCTTCCCTAATTCGCTGAATGATGACCTGTTTGGCTGTTTGAGCGGCAATTCGACCAAAATCAGAATGAGGTTTTAGTTTTTTCTTGATAATGGTACCTATTTTTGCAGATTTTTTTTCTTTTTTCGCCTTGGCAAGAAGTATTTGATAGTTTTCATTTTCTAACTCACTTTTTTTGACCACCTCAAAAAGCTGATAAACGCTCATCTTTCCTGTTTCAGGATTAAGTTTAATCTCAATTCTTTGGTCTGGTTCACCATAATCTTTGCGGTAAGCAGCAGCCAATGCCTGTTCAATTGTCTCGATTACTGCCTCCTCAGAAATATCTCGTTCATCACAAATTTGCTTGATTGCACTTCTGAATTCTTTATCAAACATATTTTCCCTTTACAATTCTATTTAGTTGTTATCACTTTCAAATAACGGCCCCTCTCGGGGCCTTATCTTTAGTTAATACTATCAAAGGAAGTATCTATTGTCAAGTGAGCCAAGTTCAACCTTAGTATTGATTAATTATTTGTGATTCTGGTTATTTAAATTTGACTTAATTTACAATTCTTTTTGGTCCTCGTTGTTCTCCTTTAACACTTCCAAAACCGGGACGTCTGTTGGGAAATAGCGGTCGGATTTGTTTTGCTTCAAATTCCATATTGTTTACTATCTTGCCAAATATCTTAACTTTGTTTCCTTCTTCGACTAAAAATTTATCTTTAATACATTGGCAATAGTTAACTTGCCAAGTTTTATCATCAGAACTTTTTAGTTCAAAGTTATTTTCTTCGGTTTTAACAATTTCACCAGTTAATAATCCTTTTTCTGGATTATTCCATATAAATTCCTGTCTTTGGGAAATTATTTTGTATGGTGGCAGTTTATTAGTTAGAGAATCGTCAACTTTTTCTCCGATGCCAAAGTAGTAAAAAGCTCCACCTAAAACCAAACTTGCAGTAATGATTATAATTATAAGAATTAAGGCATTGATTTTGTGACCTTTTTTAGTGAATTTATATTCCTTGACGGCAAAATAAACAGAAACAATAAGAAGCACAAGCCATAAGTATGGCAAGCTTAGTAAAAATTGTTTTGTAGGTGGCGCAGGTGCAATATTATGAGCCGGTAGATCAAAATTCAAAAATCTAAAAAGAAGAATAGCAGCAATCAAACCGCCTAAAATAATGGTTAAAATAAGCATTGCCCAAATAAATATGTTTTTGGCAAAAAATTGCCATTTTGGTTTGGGCTTGATGTTGCCTTTTTTGATTTTGTCTAAAATTTTTCGCTCAACTTTTATCATTCTTCAAAATTAATTTTCATTTTGTTGGCAGTTTTGGCGAATTCTTTTTTTGCCCTATTAATTAAGGTGCCGACTGTGCCAATTGGTTTGCGTAAAATATCAGAAATTTCTTCATAGCTTTTCTCTTCTAAAAATCTCAAAACAAGCACCTCGCGATAATTAGTTTTTAATTGGGATAAAACTTCGTTTATGGATTGTGCCATTAATTTGCGCTCCACTTCATCTTGAAAGTGATTATTGTCCTCAATTAAGCTTAAAAGTATTTCGTTTTCCTTTGCTTCTAAAATTTTCGGTCGAGATTCTCTTCGCCTGTAATTATCAATGGTTTTGTTATGGGCAATGCGATAAATCCAGGAGGAGAATTTCAAATTTTTGTCAAAATCATTTAGGTTTTTGTAGGCCTGAATAAAAATTTCCTGCAAAATGTCTTCTAACTCCTCTTCAGAAATATTTGTGATCCTCCTGATATATCTTGCCAGTCTTTCTTCGTAGCGTTTAATAATATACAAATAGTATTCCTCGTTTTTCAAGGTTAATTTAACAAGTTCCTCGTCCGTTTTTTCATAAAAGCGAGGATGTGGCATTTTTCAATGTCAAATAATACTACGCATCATCATACCTTTTTCTTTCAAAAATGCAAAAGTTAGAAGTAGTTATTGAACAATAACGAGCTCTTTATTTTCAATTACCTATTCAATAATGTATCTATCTCTTTAGCGTATCCCAGATCACAAGCGCTGGAAATTTTATAACCGCATTATAAATTCTTTTATATCTTTTTGGCTCCTTGATTAGGCGATATAACCACTCTAAACCCAATTTTCTCATCCATTTTGGTGCGCGAATCTGCTCGCCGACGATGAAATCAAAAGTTCCGCCCACGCCCATTGCAACTAAGGGATTTTTGAATTTATGTGAATTGTCATAAATCCAGACTTCCTGTTTTGGTGCACCCCAGGCAACAAATAAAATATTGGGTTGGGCTTTATTTATCATTTTAATAATATGCTTCGTCTCTTTGGTTGAGCCTGGATAAGTGCCAACAATATTAATTTGAGGATGAACAATTTTAATTCTTTTTGCTGTTCTTTTGGCAATTCCGGGCCCCCCACCCAGAAGAAATATCTTATACTTTTTGTCTTCGGCAAGTTTGGCAATTGCCCAAAAAAGATCAACCCCAGTTACGCTTGGCCAGAGCTTTATATTTTTTAGAAACCACAATGCAAAAAGGATGCCATGACCATCCACCGTTGATAGCGATGTATTCAAAAGAACCTTTTTAAATTTTTTATTTTTCTGTGCCTCAATAATGAATTCTGGATTAACCGTGGCGACTTGATGATACTTACTACTTTGAATAAAATGATTAATTTTTTTTAATGCATCATTAAATTTAAGAATGTCTATAGGAATTCCTAAAATATTGATTCTTTTGATAATTTTCAAGGTTGACATAATATATTATATATGATATTTTATAGCCAATGATGCACATCCGGGAGGGATAATGATGTGTGGCGAGAAGATGCCGTGTAATGAAGTAAAGCCGGGGCTTTGGCACAGACTTTGGCAAAGCGACGCTGAAATCCTGGCACCCATCTTACTCGGGCTGGTTGTCTTTTCTTTGGTCGTCTGGATTGTCATTCGGCGACCAGAGTGGGCAGCCACCTGGATGGTCGTTGCGTCCTGGATTATCGTTGGCGTAGTTGTCCTCTCCATCCTCTTGGCTGTTGTACTTGTCATCGTCAAGGGGCGAGAAGGGCGGAGAGAAACGACACCATGCTGACACTGCGCATTGCCGTAAGGCAGGTGCAAGAAGCATGCGGAGATATCGTCTTTGGTCTGTTTGCCTCTTGTTTGGTCTGGGTTGGAATCGGCCGGCTTTTCCAGATCAAGGGCGATGACTGGCAGACGACAACCTCCTCCCCGGTCCTTAGTGTAGTTACATATCTTGTGACAATAGCAGCTCCTGCGATTGAGGTGATCGGCTGGCTCGGTGTGACGGTCTTTGTCCTCCTGGTGATTCTGGAGTGCAAGAAAAGCGCCACCACGACCACATCATCATAGCGAGCTCTACCCCCGATCGACTGGCCGTGCGGCCGCTAACTATCCCCCAAGTTGGCGGCCACTTTTATTTATAAATGAACGATATTTTTTATCAACAAAATTCTTAAATTCTTTATTAAAATCATCAAGTGAAAATTTTTTCGCTGATTCTTTAATTTCCTGTGAGTTAAATTTCATGCCCTCAGACCTTATTATCGCTTTGGCTAAATCATCGGGTGTTTGTTTCTCAAAAAATGTTCCAGAAATTCCTTCTTTTACTGTTTCTAATAAACCACCTTTTTTGAAGGCAATAACTGGGGTGCCTGAGGCCATTGCTTCAATTGGTGTTAGGCCAAAATCTTCTTCCGCTGGGAAAATAAAAGCTTCAGCTTCTCTAAAATATTTTCTAACTTTTTTGTCAGGCAGAAAACCTTTGAATTTTATATTTGGCCCGGCAATGCTTTTTAGATATCCTGTATCAGAACCCTCGCCAATAATAATTAGTTTTTTCTTTAATTTATTGCAAGCTTTGATAGCCAAATCCACTTTTTTGTATTTAGAAAGGCGTGAAACGATTAAATAAAAATCCTTTTTATCTTTTGCTATTTTATATTTTTTTATATCTGTGCCTGGATAAATAACTTTGGCTTTTCGGCGGTAATATTTTCTGATTCGTCGTGCTACATTTTTAGAATTGGCGATCAAATAATCAGGTCGTTGCGCTGCCTCATAATCCCAAAGCCGCATTTTTAAAAACATTTTTTCCAAAAAATACTTTTTTAGTCCACTGACCTTGTGTTCTTTTAGATATTCATTTTTGTAATCCCACAAATATCTTGTTGGTGAATGAATATAGGATATATGCAATGCTTGAGGAGATGTAATAATTCCTTTGGAGAAAGAATTTGTATCAGAAATGACTACGTCATATTGTGAAAAATCAAATTCTTCAATTGCTTTTGCGGCGCGAGGACGCAAATAAACATCATGTTTTTTGATGAATTTCGGGTATTTTGAAAGTGATGATTCAATGATTTTTTTTCCTTTAAACTGAGGGACCTTTCGCTCATCATAGAGTAAACAAAAAATTGGAGCTTCAGGGTATAAATCAGATATGGCTTTTAATACCCTTTCTGCTCCGCCAAAGGAAGTTAAAAAATCATGAACTAAAGCGACTTTCATATTCTTTGGTATAAAACGGAATAATTATAGCTTAAAAACAGGTTAAAAGCAAGAGTTGTTATTTTTTGCTACGATTAGAATATTTTTATTTTCGCCTTTTCTGTCACGAGTTAGAAGCTTTGAAAGTTCGATATTAAAACCAGCTTTTCCAATCAATTCTTTTAATTCTTTGATTTCAAAGCAATGGATATAGCGATTGGCAATAATTTTGCCTTGATTATCCTTAAAAGGCAGAATAATATCATTTTTATCTAGCTTCTTCATTGTTTTATTGTTCAATTGTTTCATTGTTTGTCTAATTTTGGGGTTATACCAGACATACCAAGACGTTAAGACTAACTTTCCATCTGGTTTTAGAATTCTCTTAATTTCTCGTAAAAATTTAATTTTAAAATCAGTTGACGGAATATGATGGATAACTGAAAGACAAAAAACTTTATCAAAAGTATCATCCTTAAATGGTTGAGATAAAATCTTGCTTGTTTTAAATTTTTTATCAGGGTAAGTTTCTCTTGCTAGTTTGATTTGACTAACTGAAAGGTCAGTGCCGACATAATCAATATCTAAATCCTTAAATATTTCATTTAGCCGTCCATAGCCACAGCCCAAATCAAGGATTTTATCACCCTTGCCGGCAAACTTTTTTAGATATAGAATATCAGGAGTTAGCTGGCTTCTTTTTTCCTGGTACAACAAAGCGAGCTTATCATAATCTTTCCTGTTTTTTTTAAGTAATTTTTTAGCAAATTTCTTTTTCATGAAAATAAAAACATTAACATCTATCGAAAAATTTATCATAAATTTGGCTAAGCGGCAATCATTGAATGTCCGCGATATTGAAAATTTGCAAAGGCGATTTGCTAAAAAAGCGGAAAACAAAGCATTTTTCAAAAAAGATAAATTGCTTGCCACTTATCGTAGCTTGCTCGCTCAAAAAATAATTTCAAAAAATAAAACGCTCGAACGTCTCTTGATGCTGAAACAAGTGCGCTCGCTTTCTGGCATTGTCGTTGTTTCAATTTTATGCAAGCCCTATCCTTGCCCTGGCAAGTGTATTTACTGCCCAACAAAATCCGGAGTGCCAAAAAGTTATGACCCTAATGAGCCAGCAGTTGCCCGTGCAATTATTTGCAACTATGATCCCTATATTCAAGTCCAAAATCGTCTAACTGCACTTAAAAATATTGGGCACCCGATAGACAAAATAAATATCAGAATTATTGGCGGCACCTGGAGCTTTTATCCAAAAAATTATCAAACTTGGTTCATAAAGAAAATTTATCAGGCGGTGAATGAGTTCGGAACGAAACGTAAGAACATAAGAACTCATGAACGTATGAACAACTCACTTGAACGACTACAACAAAAAAACGAAAGAGCAAAATATCGTATTGTAGAAATTTCTATTGAGACAAGACAAGATTTTATTAATGAAAAAGAAATAAAACGCTTGAGAAGCTTTGGCGTGACAAAAATTGAGCTGGGTGTGCAATCTTTGTATGACGATGTCTTGAAACTAAATAAAAGAGGCCACGACATCAAAACAACAATCAAAGCGACCAAGGTAATTAGAGATGCTGGTTTTAAGGTTGCATGTCAAATGATGGGTAATCTGCCCGGTTCAAATTTATCACATGATAAAGAAATGTTTAAAAAGCTTTTTGATGATTCTAATTTTCGGCCAGATTATTTAAAAATCTATCCTCTCGCTTTAATTAAAAATACAGGCGCTTATAAACTATATCAAAATAAGAAATTCAGGCCATACACAAGAGCTGAACTTTTGAATTTGATTAGAAGCGCTAAGGAGATTGTTCCCTATTACACAAGAATTGAACGTGTTATTCGTGATATTCCAACAGACAGCATTGTTGAAGGTGGCTCCAAAATTACAAATCTGCGGCAAATCCTAAAACAAAAAGGAACGAAGTGTCGATGTATTCGTTGCCGAGAAATAAAAGAGCAAAAACGAGGTAAGTATCAGTTGTTTATCGAAGAATATGAGGCAAATGAAGGCAAGGAATATTTTTTAAGTTTTGAGAATAAATCTCGGACAAAACTATACAGCATTTTACGTCTGAGAATCCCCTCGCAGTTTTTTGCAGATAAAAATCATTTTATTTCTGTATTGAATAAGGCGGCGATTATTCGTGAAATCCATACATATGGGCGCCAGATACAAATTTCCAAAAGCGATAAAGAAGCAAGTCAGCACCATGGTTTGGGCAGAAAATTAATTAAAGAAGCAGAAAATATTGCCAAGAATTTTGGCCTAAAAAAGATTGCTGTAATTTCAGGAGTTGGGGTAAGAGATTATTTTCGCAAACTAAATTTTAAATTGAGGGATAATTATATGGTTAAAAAATTGAACTAATTTATAACTTAATTTTATGTAAAACCCGATAATAGGCGCGGTCCTGGCGAAGCTCTGATTCTATTAGGGCAATTGATAATGCTAGCATTTGCCAGGAGATTTTTTCCCAGAAATTATCGAGTTTTATATAATTATTATTATATCTGGCGATAGTTATATGAGGTTTAGCTGGGTTTCTGTCTAGGAATTTTTGTCTAAATTTTTGTGCTAATATTTTTTTAATGTTTAAAAGCGATGAATTTTTCTCACCCTCGACCCAAATGAGATGAGGGTTTTTTTTATTTCCGCCCGGGCAAATACCTTTAAAGTTAAGCTCAAAAGGTTCAATTGAACCGCGGGTACTTTCTAAGATTTTAATGCATTCTTCAATGTTTTCTCTTTTTTCCTCCCAAGGAGGCAAGAGAGTAATATGTAAATTCTCCGGTGCAACCCAGTTGACTTTTAGGTTTTCATTTTCAAGCTGAAAATTAATAACTTTGTTAATAATTTTATCATTTACAAATATAGCCAAAAAAATTCTCATATTAAATATCTATTTCAATATTTGCCGGGCAGTGATCTGAGCCCGTAATCTTAGTTAATATTTTAGCACTTTTTAACTTTTTTATAAGTTGGTGTGTGACAAATATATAATCTATGCGCCAACCCAAATTTCTTGTTCGAGCATTGGCAAAATAAGGCCACCAGGTATATTTTTTACCTTGCGGGTGCAATTTTCGATATGTGTCAACAAAACCAAGACTGTGCAATTTTGTTATTCTTTCTCTCTCTTCAGGCGTAAACATTATATTATTTTTATTATGTTTAGGTCGTGCAAGATCAATTTCTTTGTGAGCAATATTAAAATCTCCTGCTAGAATAATATTTTTATTTTTCAATTTATTTATAAACAAAAAAAGCTCTTCATAGGATTTAAGCTTATGGCCAAGTTTTGATTTATCTCGTGCACCATGGGGCATATAAAGATTTATTAAAGTGAAATTTACATAATTAAGAGCAACAATCCTGCCCTCTTTGTTGAATTTTTTATAGTTAATTTTTTCTTTAATTGGCTTGGGGCGATTTTTGGTTAATACCATTGTTCCAGCATAACCAGGCCTATTTGCATCGCAGACTATAATTTCATATTGCTTCAAGTTTAAAATTTTTTTGGGTAATTGGTTCTTTTTAGCCTTGATTTCTTGAAGACAAACGATGTCGCTTTTATCCTTTTTTAGCCACCTTAAAAAGCCCTTTTTGTGTGCTGCTCTTATTCCATTTACATTCCAAGTTGTAATCTTCATACTTTTTTATTATATAATAAGACAAAGTCTTGTGTTCAATAAAAAAGACCTTATGCCAAAAAAAGTTTTTGAGGGGAATATAAATGAGAAGGGCGCAACTAAAAAAAGTTGGTTCATTGGTCATTTTATGGAAGGGCCACTAAAAACGAAAAACTTTGAGCTAAAATGGGGCAAACACCAAAAAGGTGAAAAAGATACAAATGCAGAGAGTTATTCTAAGGCAAAAACAATTGGCATTTTAATTTACGGAAAATTCAGGTTTGAATTTCCTGGAATAAATAAAAAAATCACCCTATCCCAGGAGGGTGATTATTGTTTCTATGATGCAGGAATCTCTCACAATTGGAGGGTGTTAGAGGATTGTTTAATTTTATCAATTCGCTGGCCTTCAATTCCCAAAAATTAAGTCAATTAAATTTTGAAGTTATTAATGAAAAATTACTTCAATCTTTTTTTCATTGTTTGAAATACTTGCGCCTATTAAGGCAAAAAGAGTCAAAATGGTCACTGTATCAGTAAAGGCATGAGTGAATAATGCATTAACAGATAGCCCAATCAAGGCTAAACTTGAACCTAAAAGAACTGCTTTATTTATGCCTATTTTTGTTAAGACTGCCTCTTTAAATAGTTTAATAATCATACCGATTATTGATAGAGTAAAAAGAATAAGCCCCAAGAATCCATATTCAACTCCCATCTGCAGATAAGTTGATTCAGTCAATTCTTTGATACCAGTCGCCCATTGGCTTGCAGGTCCTGATGCTCCAATACCTTTACCAAAAGGATTATTAATAATATCTTGTCCTGCCTGCTTAAATAAACGAACATGTTCTGTTGTGGAAAATGAGCGCCAAAACACCTCAACAAGAGATGTTCTTTTTTTCGTAAAAATATAAAGAATTGAGCCAACAATAATTCCCACAAGAAGAAACAAAAAACCTAAAAGAAAAAAGAAACCTCCTTTTGGGGCTGGCTTTCTTTTAAATTGAGTCATTAAATAAATGATAAATGCAATTATAACAACGAATAAAGCAATCCAGGCACTTCGTGAATAAGTTCTAAAAAGTGGTAGCAGAAGTGCTAGGAAATAAAAGGTAAAGCCCAGACGCAGCCAAAGATTATTTGAAAGGTAAATTAAAACCAGAACAAATGCAGAAACAACAACTAAATATGAACCAAGACTATTGGGTCCAGCTAAGGTGGAAATAATTCGCGAGTATTCTCTTTCTGCACCGACAATTTGTGAAGACTGAAGGGCTTGACCCGGCAGCCACTCTAAGGAGTAAGTATATCCAAAGCGATTAAGAAAATCCCAAGGCAAAATTGTTGACTGCAGGATCCCAAAAAGTATAACAATTAAAGCAGACAACAAAACAGTACCCAAAATATATAGCAGTTCTCTGCTTTTAAATTTTAAAAGGCGAACAACAAAGTAAAGGGCAAAAAATAGAAAATCAAATCGCAAACCAAAAAATATTAAATTGAGATTTTTTGGTGTCCAGATTATAGAAATTAAAGAAAGAATAAATAGGACAATAATACACCAATCAAACCAATGTATCTTGAGGGCTTTTTTCTTTTCTTTAATGATTGTCCAGATTGCGGGAAATAATAAGGTGAAGATAATCCACTCTTTCCATAACGAGAGAATAAGCCCTTGTGTTTCGTTTAGGTTTAATACATGCCGTAGATAAGTCACTAAAAAAGCATGAAAGGGTAACAAGAACAGCAATATTAAAAGTGACCAAAATGGTTTTTTAAGAGTAACTATAAGGATTATTAAGGCAAAGATTGTAAAAAGAATATAGAAATACATTCTATCAATATATTATCAGTTCAAAGCACTTTTGAAAATATTACACAATTGACCGTGCAGTTTTTTGTGTTAGTATATATTTTGTGTCAAACCCCAGAACGAAAGGAGCTGCGCCGTTGGGAGCGGTCATCGTTTGTCGTAAAGGCAGAACCGTTGAAGTAAATGCAGTTGGTTTGACGCCTATAGCGCTTCGTGCCCTTGTCCAGCAGGACCTCGACCTACAGGGAGGAGACGAGCCGCATATCGCGGGCAAGCCTATGCCAGACACCTACAAGCTCAAGGACGGCGATGTCGTGAGCTACTATCCGAAGTAAGGGAGACGGCTAAGTGGCAGCTGAAACACTCGCAGTAACAGTCCGTTATCAGGATCTTACAACACAAGTTCAAGTAGCACGTGGCGTCGTCATTGATCCTGTCTGGCGGGCGGTATGCCAAGCCTGGAAGGTAGTTCTTCCATCAGACAGTCCACTGATGTCGGGCGAGGTAGATGTGAAAGTCAATGGACGCGAGGTGCGATGGAGTAGGAAGTTGACTGCCCCAGTACATGTCGTTTTCGAGGACGCTGAGTACGAATAACCCTTTAGGTGTCGCACGCCATAGCGGTTCTCTCTTTTGCCGCACGGGCGGACAAACTCCTCGTAGCTATGTCCGCCCTTTTTTATTTTTACTTTTTTATATTATTGTGCTTTAATTTTGATGTCGTATGAAAACCAAGAGAGGGGATCCCAATGAAGGATGGCGCAATCAGAGCACTAATCATCATCATAGTTGTTCTGGTTCTGGGCGGCCTTGCCTACTGGAAGATGAGTGTGAGCTTGTCCCAGATAAGGCGGGCGGACGAGCGGAGAACGCAGATTGGGGACGAACTGATGCCTCAGGGAGCATCCCTAGAGTACATTCTCCATTCGGGACAGCGTGGCGGTTTCATCCAGGTTCCTGACAAGGATGACTTCTCTTTAGAGGAACTTGTCTTTGTCGTGCCAGGGACTTTCGATGAAGTAACACACGAAAAGCGCAAGGCGCTTGCCTATGCCCATAGTAGTGCCTTGTACTTCTTCGGGGGGAATTACACTGTAACAAGCAGAGAGGTGGATCCCAGTGCTGATCTTCCGGCCTACCTCAAGTTCACCTTCACCTTTGTGCCCAGCTGATCCGCCCCGACCCGAAACGACATCAACGCAGGCGACCGGCGGTCGCGTTTGTGCCTCAAGGTATTAACGTGATCGCTTTTTATTTGTGAGGGTTTAAAAATAGAGGAGTCAACTCTTTTCTAAATATCTATTTAATCCAGAGTACGGATTTTTTATATTCATCTAATTGCTCTAAAGCCATTCCTGCTCCTTTAACTACACACAGAAGCGGTTTTTCCGAGCGTTGACAAGGAACGCCTGTAATACGAGTAAATAAGTCGTCAATACGACGTAGTTTTGAGCCGCCGCCAGTCATAACAATTCCTTTGTCAATCACATCACTTGCAAGTTCCGGTGGTGTCTTTTGTAAAATTGATTTAACAGAAGAAATAATATCTTTTAATACATCCTCCAAGGCAACAGGCATATCGTTTGAGCCAATAAATAGACTTTCGGGCAGTGAGGTGACTGTATTTGAACCGGAAATCTCAATTGTTTTTTCCTTGCGTAAAGGCATAGCTGTTCCGATTTTCTTTTTTATGGTCTCAGCGGTGCGTTCGCCAATAACAAGCTTATGCTTTCGCCTAATGTAATCAGCAATTGCTTCATCCATCTTGTTGCCACCAACGCGAACAGATGCAGAGACAACAATATCGCCTAAAGCAATAACGGCAACCTCCGAAGTCCCGCCGCCAATATCAATAATCATATTGCCCGACGCTGAACCAATAGGGACTCCAGCGCCAAGTGCGGCTGCAACCGGCTCTTTGATTAAGTGTGCCTCGCGGGCGCCAGCAGAAATTGTAGCATCAATTACAGCACGTCTTTCAGTTGAAGTAACGCCTGCGGGCACGGCTACCATCACTTCTGGACGAAAAAGATTAAATGTTCCAGATATTTTATTAATGTAATATCTAAGCATTGCCTCTGTCACTCTGTAATTTGCAATCACACCATCTCGCAGAGGGTGACTTGCGATAATTGATTCAGGGGTTCTGCCAAGCATTTCTTTTGCCTCTTTGCCAACTGCTAGAATTTTTTCATCGCCTGCTGAGATTGCAACGACTGTTGGTTCATTAAAAACAATTCCCCGCTTGGGGACATAAACGAGAGTGTTTGTTGTTCCGAGATCAATTGCTATTCTTTTTGCCATTTAAGCATTTATTCTTTTTATGTTGGCTCCAATACCTCTCAGTCTTTCTTCTAGTTTGTAATATCCCCTTTCAATAATTTCAATATTGTTTATAACTGTTTTCCCCTCTGCAACCAGGCCAGCTATAACAAGTGCCATCCCTGCTCTTATATCAGGCGAGACAATGGTTGTGCCATAAAGTTTTGTTGGTCCATAAACTAAAGCCCGATGCGGATCGCAGGGGGTGATATTTGCCCCCATCTTAATTAATTCATCAAGATATGACAAGCGTCTTTCATACATCCACTCATGAACAAGACTTATTCCGCTGGATTGGGTGGCGACGATTGTGAACTGTGGAATTAAATCAGTTGGAAATCCAGGCCATGGGTAGCATTTAAGTGAGGTTGCCTTCATTTTGTTGTTAGGGTTTATTGTCAGGATGTTATTTTTTACTTTTATTTTGGCGCCAAATTCAAATGCTTTATGAGTAATTGGCTCTAAGTCTGAGAAATCATTACCTTTTAAATTAATCTTTGATTTTGTTGCAAGTGCTAAGGCAATAAATGAACCGACCTCTAATTCATCATCAGGAATGACGAATTCTGTTCCACCTAATTTCTCAGTTCCTTGTATTGTAATTGTGTGTGACCCTGCTCCGCTAATTTTGGCGCCCATTTTATTTAAGAATTGGCAAAGTGCAATCACATGACGCTCTACTGCAGCATTAAGAATTGTCGTTTTACCCGAAGCCAAAACTGCTGCCATAATTGCATTTTCAGTTGCAGTGACACTTTTTTCAGTTAAATAAAATCTAGCCCCTTTAATTTTTATTGTTTCAAGATAATAATATTGGGAATCCTGTGAAATTTTAGCTCCTAATTTTCTTAAAGCATCAAAATGCGTACCAACTGGTCTTTTACCCAAGACGCAGCCGCCAGGATGGACCATCTTCATTTTTCCGATTCTTCCCATTAGAGGTCCCATTAATAAAATTGACGCCCTTAGCTTTCTAGTTAAGGCATCATCGAGTTTTTCTTTTTTTATTTGACTGGCTTTAATTTTTAGAGTGCTTTTGTTTGTCCATTTTATATCTACACCTAATTTTTCAATAATCTCAACTAATATTTCTACATCGTCAATTTTTGGGACATTATAAAGAGTGCATTCTTCATTTGTTAAAAGTGAAGCTGAAATTAAAGCAACGGCGGCATTTTTAGAACCATTTATTTTGATATTTCCTTCTAATTTTACACCACCTAATATAACAAAATTTGACATATTTTTTTGCTTTTGAGTGTCTGTTTCAATATAATATATAAGATAAATACTTAAATCAAGTCTAATGGAAGGTAGAATAAACATTAAATTAATATTAAAGATTATTGTTTATGTCGGTGGTGTTCTTATTTCAATTTATTTAGTCTTGATTGCATCAGGTTACAAATTCGATAGCAGACAAAAAAGATTTGTTCAAACTGGGGCAATTCACCTTAGCTCTAATATTAAGGATGACTTGAAAATTTATATAAACGGAAAATTGAGAAGCAAAAAACTACCTCTCAAAGTTAAATATTTACTGCCTGGAAGTTATAGTGTTGTTATTGAAAAAGATGGATACAGAAAATGGCAAAAGAATCTTGAGGTTAAGCCTGGATATGTTTCAGATGAGACTGATATTATACTTTTTTTCCAGGAATTTACAGAGCAGGAATTAAACAATACAGAAGGAATTTTAGGTTTTACTCTTTCAGATTCAAGGAATGAAATTATGTTTTGGACAGATAGTAAGGTTTATTATCAAAAAATTGAAAATGGCGAGCCCGAAGAGGTTTATAAATTAACAAATGAAAAAATTATTGATGTAAACGCCAATGAAGGTCTTGATGATTTCATTATTCAAGCCCAAGATGTGGGAGGACGCGATTTGTTTTATTATTGTAACTCTCGCCCCTGCCAAAAAGCCTTTGATCTCAATCGTGGTTTAAAACTAAATTTTGAATATGTTAAACTGACATTTAATGATAAATATCCCATTCTTGCCTCCGCAGAGGATAATTTATATTTATTATCCTCTAGCTACGAAAACCACTATATTGATTCAAATGTTATAGATTTTGGTTTTTTTGATGACCATACTATTTACAGCCGGAGCAGTGAGAAAAAGATTGAAATCGTAAAAAAAGATATCGATGGCACTGAAACAGAAGTTATTTTCAGCGAGGAAGTTAAGGGCAAGATGGCAAATGAAGCTTATTCAATTTTTATCGACAAAGAAGAGGATAAATTATACCTCATCAATAAAAGTGGAAACTTATTAGAATATAATAAAGGCAAAAAAGAATTTATTTCACTTAACTTAAATGCTACAGGTCTTATCTTTGATAATACAAATTATCTTCTTATACAAAATAATAATGAGCTTTGGGTTCAAGGCCGTGTTTTCCCAACAGACAAAAAAGAATCAGTCCATTTAGTGGCTAGATATTCAAGCAATATCTTTGATCCTGGCTGGTTACAAAAATCAAACTATATTTTATTTATTCGAGAAGGAAAGCTACGAGCAGTACATATAAAGGGCAGCAATGAGACAGAACTCTATCAGTATAAAGGAATTGTCAATAATAAATATTCAAGTATTAGCTACACGCAGATAATCATTTTAGACCAAGGAAAAATAAAAAATATAAAAATAACTGAACGAGGAAGTTTGATTGACCTCTGGTAAGTTTTTTAAATCTCCAAGTTAGAAATAAGAGGTTAAAAGTTTAATCTTCTCAGTAGTGGGAGGTGTTCTTTCGCCTTGAGTTGAAGGATAAATAAGCTCTGCACTAACAACAAACCTTGAAATTGCAGTGCCAACCGGAACGCAAGTCATTAAAGTAACTTCTTCTTTGTCACGCGGAGCGATAATAGATATATTCAAAGGGTCAACCGTCTTGGTCTCACTTACTTTGTAGATATAAACTTCATTATTGTAAGTTAAAATAATTTTGTCGCCAACCTTCATCTGTGGCAATAAAGCAAAGATAGTTTTATATTTGCTTTTACTCCACCAGTAATAGGATGAGTGACCAGTTAGAAATATATTCCCCCTTTCTCCTGGTCTTTGGCTTCCAGTAAAGTGAACAACGCCATTTGATAGCTCATTTAACATTTTCTCTTCGGGCACATTCCATATAATTGGTGCATCAACATTTAAATTTGGGATATAAAGATGATTATTTTGTAAATTAATAACATCCTTATTATTAAAGGAAGAATTAGAAATTTTTAATTGATTGGGATTAACTTCCGGCAAAAAGATGCTTTTTTCGGCATAACTTTCTTTTTTAATTTGAGTGGTGTAGAAATAGTCTGCTTTTTTCCAAAAAGTATGAATATTAAGAAGAAGATAAGCGATCAAAATCAATACCACAGCTGCCCCGAGAGGTATTAGAAAATATTTCGCATAGTCTTTTAAAAGATTTGTTTTTAACATGGAGATATTATAACAAATAATAAATATATTGTCAAGTTGACCAGGAGTATTTTTTTGGTAAGATAAAGCTAGGCCGGAGTGGCGGAATGGCAGACGCGCGCGACTCAAAATCGCGTGGACGCAAGTCCATGAGAGTTCGACTCTCTCCTCCGGCATTTTTTTAAATAAATTTTATATTTTTATATTATTGCCAAGCTTATTTGTGCTATAATAAAGCTATGAAAGATCTGCGAAAATATATGGGGCTTGAGGTCAAACTCAAGGATAATTTTAAGTTAGAACTTGATATTGCCCTTTTAGGTGGTGAGTTTTCGTCGCGTACCTTAACTGATATAAGGAAAGTTTTAAAAGATAAAATTAAAATTACAGATGATCCAATTTATTTTATGTATCGTGATGTTCGTGAAAGAGATGATGATGAAAAGATTAAAAATGCATCCTTGCGTTTTGATATAACCGTTATTTTACCCAGGATACTTGGAAGTGAATTTAATAAAACGCTCGGTCACTATCACCCGCTAAAAGAAGGCACTAATACAAATTATTCTGAAGTTTATGAGGTTGTTTCCGGCAAGGCATTATGTTTATTACAGAAACCAGATAAAAATCCAGCCAAAATAGAGTCGTGCTATTTAGTTGAGGTCAACGAAGGTGAAAAAATTATTATGCCGTCGGGTTTTGGTCATATAACAATTAATCCCCTTACTAGACCGCTCGTAATGACTAATTGGGTTTCAGATGATTTTTCTTCAGATTATGAGGATATAAAAAAGTATCATGGTGGTTGCTACTATATAGTTGAGAAAGAAAATAATAAATTGGGTCTTAAAAGAAATAAGAATTATAAAAGTATACCCGAAATAATTAAAGCTAGGCCAAAAGAACAACCAAGACTTGGACTTAAATTTAACCAACCAATGTATATTAGTGGGACAAGATATATTGATAAGCTAAAATTTCTAAATTTTCCTGAAGAACATACAGAAGAACTAAAACCAGAAAATATATTTGAACTATCTTAGGAGGAGTTATGGCAAAAATTAAAGAAATATACGGTCGCGAGATTTATGATTCAAGGGGTGAACCGACCATAGAGTGCGATTTAGTATTAGAGGATGGGTCCATTGGAAAAGGATCTGTCCCGAGCGGAGCTTCTGTTGGTAAATATGAAGCTTGCGAAAAAAGAGACGGTGGCCAAAGATTGGCAGGAAAAGGGGTAAAAGAAGCTGTGGGTCTTTTAAACACAGAAATAAAAAAAGAATTAATTAATAAAGAAAATAACCAACATGAAATTGATAAATTTTTATGTGATTTAGACGGCACTAAAAACAAAAAAAGATTAGGAGCAAACACATTACTTGCTGTTTCAATAGCTTTGTTAAAGGCAACGGCTTCAAGCCAAAATTTACCTCTTCATCTCTGGATTGAACGAATTTCTGGGTCAGAACATGACCACTACGATTTTCCTTATCCTTTTATCAATGTTATTAATGGTGGGAAGCATGCTGATAATAATCTTGATTTTCAAGAATTTATGATAGTTCCAATGGGCGCTAAAAGTTTTAGCCAGGCACTGGAAATGAGCGGTGAAGTTTTTGTCACTCTAAAAGGGATACTCAAAGAAGACAAGCATTCCACCTCCGTAGGTGATGAGGGTGGCTTTGCTCCAAATTTAAGAAATAATGAAGAGGCAATTACTTATTTAATGAAAGCAATTTCAAAAACGGGTTTTAAACCCGGGATTGACGTTTTTATTGCATTAGATGTTGCGGCTAATTCTTTCTATGAGGCAAGTGAAAGATTGTACAGCTTTAGGAGTCAATACAAAAAGCGCAATCGAGATAAAATGATTCAGCATTTCGCTGAATTAACTACTAAATATCCAATTATCTCTATCGAAGATCCATTAGTTGAGGATGACTTAGAAGGATGGCGTGAAATCACCAAGCTTTTGGGAACTAAAATTGAAATAATCGGTGACGATTTTTTTGTCACGAATGCTGAAAAAATTGAAGCCGGCGCAAAAGAATCTATGGCTAATGCCTCGATTATAAAACCAAATCAGGCTGGAACAGTTACAGAAACTTTTAGGGCAATCGAAGTCGCACAAAGCAATGGTTTTACCTGCATGATTGCACACAGATCTGGCGAAACCGAAGATACCTGGATTGCCGATCTTGCATTTGGCACAAAAGCAAAACAAATTAAAAGTGGCTCATTTTCTAGGGGTGAGAGAATGGCTAAATACAACCAATTAATGCGTATTGAAGAAGATAGAAAAGAAAACCGCATTTTATCTAGTTTCAAAAACTCTGCCCTAGAAAAATAGATATTAAATTATTCAAAGAGATTTTGACATTTTAAAGTAAAAGAATGTAATGAAAAGCGTATTAATTATTTTAGATGGTTTTGGTCTAAATCCGGTAATTAAAGGCAATCCAATAATGAGTACTCCACTTCCTTTTCTTGACGAGATTCTAAAAAATTCACCCCGAATTAATCTTTCTGCTTCAGCAGAATCAGTAGGACTCTCTTGGGGGGAAGTGGGAAATTCTGAGGTTGGTCATTCAAATATTGGTACTGGTCAAATTATTTGGCAGGACCTTCCTAAAATTAATCAAGCAATTGAAAAAGGAACTTTTTTTAAAAATAAGGTCTTAAATAATGCTTTTGAAAATTGCCTTGAAAATGATTCTTCTCTTCATTTAATTGGTCTTCTCTCTGATGGTGGCGTACACTCAGACATTTCTCATCTCTTTGCGTTACTCGAAATAGCACAAAGCAAGGGTCTAAAAAAAGTCTACATTCATGTAATTACAGATGGAAGGGACACAGCGCCAAAAATAGCAGAAAAATTTATTAAAGAACTTGATGAAAAAATGAAAAAATTAAACTTAGGCAAAATCTCAACTTTGTCAGGCAGATTTTATGCTATGGACAGAGATAATCACTGGGAACGCATTGAAAAAGTCTACAAGGTATTAACAGGGGCGTCTGAGCGTTCTGCTAAAGATGCTTCGGCTGCCTTAAAAATGGGATACGATGAAGGACAGAGCGATGAAAATATTGAGCCAACAATTATAAGTCTCGGTTCTCAGGAACAATTTTTAAGTGATAATGATTCGGTTATTATTTTTAATTTTAGAGCAGACAGGGCTCGCGAAATAACACTTGCAATTGGTGACAAAAATTTTAAGCATTTTAAAAGAAAAAAAACCGCCAAGAATATTTATTTTGCCACCATGACACCTTATGAGACGGACTGGAAAATTAAAATTCATACCGTTTTTGGTCTTCTTCATTACGAGCCGCCTTTCTCTGACATCATTGGTGTAAAAAAACTAAATCAACTTCATATTGCAGAAACAGAAAAATACGCTCATGTCACCTATTTTTTCAACGGAGGAAGAGAAAAGGAAATTAATAATGAAAAATATATAAATATTCCCTCCCCCAGAATTGATAATTATGCCCAGAAACCTGAAATGAGTTTACACCAAGTAACAAGCGAGCTTTTGGGAGAAATTGGAAAAAACGAATATGAGTTTATTGTCGTCAATTTTGCCAATACTGACATGGTTGGTCATACTGGTGATTACAAAGCGGCACAGAAAGCATTGGCTGCAGTGGACGAAAATCTTTCTTATTTAGTGCCAAAAGCTCAAAAGAGTGGTTACAGAATATTTTTGACAGCAGACCACGGCAACATAGAACAGATGATAAATTTAGAGACAGGTGAAATTGACAAAGAGCACACCACCAATCCTGTTTTTTTTGTTTTATTGTCTGAAAATCTAACAGCAACTAATCTTTCTGAAAAAGAACATCAAAATCTTTGGGAGTCTATCGCAGCTGAGAATCCAAAAGGTGTTTTGGCAGACATCACCCCAACACTTGCAGAATCATTGGGTTTAGGTGATGTTTCATATTTTTCTGGACAGAGTATGTTGTCAATATTGAAATAATAAAATGAAAAAAGAAAAGTTTTTTAAAATATATTCTGAGTTAAAGCTGTATCTCTTTTCAACAATATTGGTTTTCTTTGTTGTTTTTCCTATTTTTCTACCTGTCAGATTTGAGATTTCTCAATCAATGATTTGGGGTGCATCGGTTTTAGTTATTTGGCTTATTTCGGTTGTCATTACCCTACTCATTCACGTTTTAAGAAAAGATGATAAGCAATTGGAGTTTTTACAATATTTCAGCGTTATTTCTGATTGTGTTTTTTTGGCGATAGTTCTTGCAATTTTTAGTGATATTAATAGTCTTTATTTCTTTGCTTTTGGAATTATTATTATCGGCTCTGCATTCTATCTAAATTTATATATTGTTTTGACAGCCGGTATATCATCTATTCTTGTCTTAATCGTTGGTTTTTCCCTGGAAGCTGATAAACCAATTTCCGGTGTCGCGGTTCTTAATCTTGTTCTTGAAATTTTATTTATTTCTATTATCACTTATCTTGTTTATCTTCTTACTTCAAGTATTAAAGAAATATATTTTCAAAAACAAAAGCTCAAAAAAACATCCCAGATAAACAAGGAGCTTCTAATAAATACTTCCAATAATCTTCGTGCCCCATTGCCGACAATTAGAGATTCTACTCAACTATTATTAGATGAAAAAACCGGCGCATTAAAACAAGATCAGAAAAAAATGCTGCAAATGATTCATCATTTAAGTGAGAAAATGATAGATGAGGCGAACTCAGCAATTTATTTTGAGCAATTAAAAAACAATAACTTGAATATAAAAATTGAGAGATTCGATTTAGTTGAGATTTTGAATCAAGTTATTGATAGGCATAATATAGATTTAGAAAGCTCAGGAATTGTCTTAAATTGTTATCAATGCAATCAACCAAGATTTGTTGAGGCTGATAAATCAAAAACAATACATATTATCAGTACTTTAATTAAGAATGCTCTTGCATTTGGAAAATCCGGCAATGAAATAACTATTCGTCCAAATCTTAGTCCAAACAAAGAATTTATAAATCTCTTGATAACTTATCGAAAAATTGAAATCCCTGAAATAGATTTTCATGATATCATGAGTAAAAATAAAATCGATTTAACTTATAAAGTAGATATTTATGTTGCAGAAGAAATCCTGAAAAGAATGAAGGGTTCTCTTAATGTTAACCACTCGCTAAAGGAAAAAAATTGGTATTTCACTCTTGTTTTTAGAAATAGTTAACCCCCCGTTACCTATTGACAAAAAAGTTTTTATATGATATAATGAGGTTGTAATCGCACTTCAAAACCAGAACCTAGTCCCCTAGGAGGGGTAAGGATGCACAGAACCGCTTTTTTTGTAGTACTCGCGGTGATTGCCGCAATGTCTGGATGTCGTGATAGAGGCTCGGGTAGAGACCCGGCAAGCCGAATCCCCGATCCAGCTACCTGGACCGGGAATTACGAGCTCTCGTTCTACGACGAGAGCGGAAGTCCATGCAGTAACGGAATCGGCTTGATTCTGAAGTTGGTTCCTGCAACAGAGCGTAAGAGCGGCTACGATCTTGTTGCTCCTCTTGACTTCGTTGAATACACCTGCATGGATACCTCAGACGAGATCGAATTTCAGGGCATTTGCATGAAGTTCGAAACGAGGTACGCCCTGGACAACGACTTCACTCTCCATGGTCTAGCCCATCCCGATGGATTTGTGGAGGGTAGATTCGAGAACGGCAACGACCTGGTGAGTGCTCCAAGTGGGACCTTCAGGGGGGAGAGGAAGCAAGGAGACACAAGTACCGCGCTTGCTAGTCAGGAGTGGCCCGAGGACCGCGCCGGCGCGGCTATGAACTACAGCGAGGAGTGGGAACAAAACTGTAGTCTGCCCGAGCCTACTTCCTATAATGGGTATTATGATGTCATCGTTGATGATGGAAACCGTCGAGGTAGATGGGAGATGCTACTCCAACTCCAGCCCAGTACAGGAAGTACCTTTGGCGGGACAGCTTCGCTCATCGGAAGTGATGGCATCGGAGTTCCCGCTGGCGCCGGCTCTTCCTTCACTCTCAATCAGGGCACAGGAGATCTCGACTTTCGGTTGCACTTCATAATGGGCTTCATCGGAGGCTACATCATGAAGGGCTCTGTTAGTCGCGATGGTAATATCACAGGGACGTATGAGTATACGGTCGAAGCCAACGCGAATCAAATCGCAACAGGAAAGCGGCCTCCCAACGAAACCGGAACCTTGTCGGGTCACAAGAAGTAAGGAGTGCGACGAACTCAGAGCGGCGTGAGCATGAGGCAATCAAGCCTCGATGAACCAAATGCTTGCGCCGCTTTCGCATTTTATATAAAACTATCTTGATAATTTAGCTTTTAATTTAAGTGGTCATTTTCCTTTTTTTATGGTATATTGTATCTGAATGACATAGTCTAATTTTTTAGTATGATTAAATTTGTAAAAAGAGCAAAGGATCTAAGCCCCAAAACTAAAAAACATAATTTGATGGAATATTATCTTAAGGATCTTTTTGAAATTCGTCATCCCCAGCATTATAAAAAAGAAGCTCCAAAAGAATATCAAATATTCAAAAAAGACTACCTTAAAAAAAATTCTGGCATATGGGTCTATTACCCCTGGCTTGAGTCAGCATATAAAATTCCGAAAGAAGGAGATTATTTTGAAATTATAACAGCAAGAAACAAACCTTACATTTCTGAAGAAGAGCAAAACAATTTCTATAATTTTAATGTAGGTATAGTTGGTTTAAGCGTGGGTCAAAGCTCAGCCTTGACAATTATTAGAGGTGGTGGTGCCAAAAATATTAGGATTGCCGACAGAGACACAATTGATCCTAGTAATTTGAATAGACTGAATTCTACTATCACCTCAATCGGAAAGAAAAAAACTGAAGAAGTGGCACAAAAGATGTATGAAATAAATCCTTTTCTTAATATTGAGATTTTTGATGATGGTTTAACAAAAGAAAACGCTAAGGATTTTTTTTCAAAAAACTTCGAACTTAATGTGATTGTTGATGCCTGTGATTTTTTCCCGGCGAAAATTATCATCAGAAAATTAGCAGCCAAAATGAAAATACCTGTTATTATGACCACAGATGTCGGTGATGGCTCTCTGGTCGATATTGAACGTTATGATATTGAAAAGAAAACAAAACCATTTGGTGGGAGACTCGAGAAGATCAATGACCCCAATGATTTTTTAAAAACAGCCCTCACCATTATTTCCCCTGAACATATTCCCTTAACTCTTCAGGATAGATTTCTAGAAATTGGTAAAACCACTCCTACACATCCTCAACTGGCAAATTCTGTTTATTTTGGCGGAACACTAGTTAGCTATATAATTCGTTCTCTTGCTAATAATAAAGAAATAGTTGATGAGCGAATATATATTAATTATGATGAAATTTTTGATCCAAAATATAAAGATGAAAATTTTCAAAAATTAAAACAAGAAAAAATCCAAGCATTTAAAAAAATGCTTGGATTGGAGTAATTTATGAATAAAGTTATTGAAGAATTCAAGGATTTTATTGATTTTAAACCGCGCGAAAATGAATTAAAAGCCAGCCAAGCTCCTTCGGCCGTTTTTCAAGAAATGGGGGAGAAACAGGCACTTAAAACATTTAAAAATGCTTCAAAAACAATTCCCGCATACAAGGATTTTCTGAAGAAAAATAAAGTTGAACCAGAAAAAATTAAGAATTTTAAGGATTTTCAAAAAGTTCCTTTTACTAATAAGGATAATTATCTAAAAAAATATCCACTTAAAGATTTACAAATCGGCGGTGATTTTACAGGCAAATCAGCCATTACCTCAAGCTCAGGCTCGACCGGTGAACCATTGTTCTGGCCTAGGTTCCCTGCTCAGGATTTTGGTGCCACTAGGGGTTGGGATTCTTTTTTGACCAGTGTGCTTGATATCGATCAAATTCCAACCCTTCACGTTAATTGTTCTGGAATGGGAGTTTGGGCGGCTGGAGATTACATATCAATTCTCAATAAATATCTTTCTTATAAATACCAGCACAATTCATCTATTTGTCCTGGCATAGATATGGAAAATACAATTAAAGTTCTCGAAAATATTTCACCCAATTTTAAACAAACAATTATTTATAGTTACCCACCTTTCGCCAAAGATATTATTGACAGTCTTCCTGTGAGGTTAATAAAAAAATATAACTTGAGACTTGTTGTCTATGGTGAGGCTTATACTGAAAAATGGCGAGAATATGTTTTGAAAAAAATTACTGGCTGGAAAAGAAAACCGTATTATGTAACCTCTGTTTTGGGTTCTGCTGAAGGTGGATTAATTGGTATGGAGAGCAGAGCTTGTACTATTATTCGAAGAATCGCTCACAAAAATAAAGGCGCTGCGAGAAAGTTATTTAATGAAGAGCGCGTTCCTTCAGTAATTCAATTTAATCCAATGTCAAGATTTATCGAAATATCAAAAAATAATATTGTCCTCACGAGTATGGGTGGGCTTCCTTTAATTAGATATGATACCCATGATTTTGGAAATCTATTAACTAAAGAATATATCATTCAGGAGCTTCAAGATTCTTTTAAAATAAATTTAGAAAGTGAAGCAAGGAGACTACAAGCTCTCATTACCTCCTTGCCCTATCTCTATGTTTTTGGCAGAGCCGACTATACTGCCTCAATTTATGGAGTTTTAATATATCCCGAAACCATCAAAGATATACTTTCATCTAGCCCATTTTCAAGGTATTTAAGTGGTAAATTTACTATTTCAACGGAAGAAGATTCCAATTCAAATCAGTACTTAAATCTCATTTTGGAAACAAAAAATGGTATTGATGCAAATGAGGTTGCTATTCCAACAATTGAGAAGTTGTTTGCAGAACATCTAAGATTATATTCCAGCGAATATGCAAAACTTTTATCCTCTGCTGGCGAAAGAGTACACCCAAAAATCGAAATTAGAAATTATGGCGATGAAGAATATTTTTCTGGCAAGAATAAGCAAAAATATTTAATTTAAATACTCACGGAGGGGCTGTGATTCTTCTTTGGTCAACAGTTATATCTAGTGTCGGCGGATTCATTCTAGGTTTTTTAGTTTTTTTAAAAGCAGAAAAAAAAGCAGGAAATATTTCTTTTTCCTTGGTTTCAATATTGATTAGTTTAGTTGTTGCTGCCAACTATTTCTCACTCACCAACAAGGATTCAACAGATAGCACTCTTTTTTGGATACGTGCTGTTATGTTTTTGGTGCCCTTTTTAATGGTAGCTATATTCTATTTTTGTTCTTCTTATTTAAATGATGATTTTAAGTTAAGAACCAAAAGAGTGGTCTTTTTAATATTAATAGCAACTTTATTATCCATCATAAACATAACCTCTTTAACATATTCTTCGGTCCAAATTTCGTCTGATGGAACAATTATTCCCACGACTGGCTTTGGCCTCATTCTTAATGCCTTTTTTATCCTCCCCCTTTTTGGATTAGCAGTCATTGTGATGATTCGAAACATAAAGAAAAGTTCGGACCCTCACAAAAAAAATATGATAAAATTTGCTTTTTATTTGATTCTTGTTTCTTTTGGAACTCAAATAATTACTTCTTTTGTTATTGTTGCCGCATTTAATTATACAGCTCTTGTGCCGCTTGGTAGTTTTCTTATTTTTCTCTTTGTAATATTGATGACTGTATCAATTTTTTACTACAAAGCCTTTAAAATTAGTTTAGTTGGAGCAGTTGTATTTGCTGTTATTCTTTCTGTTTTAACCTTTGCAGAAATATTTACCGCCAAGGGTATACAGGAAATTTCCTATAAAATAATTGTATTTCTTTCGGTTGCCCTTATTGGCTATCAATTTATTCGTAGTGTTTACAAGGAAATTGAACGCAGAAAGATTATGGAGGACCTAGCAAATAAACTCGATGTAGCTAATAAAAACCTACTTTCGCTTCAGCAGATTAATAATAAAATAGTCTCTACTCTTGACCTAAAAAAAGTCTCTCAGGAAATTGTTGATTCAACCAGAAATGAATTGAAATACAAAGGTGCATTTTTAGTCCTTGTTGATAAAAAGAAAAACCTAATACGCCCCTTAGCTATTACAGGAGGAGCAATTTCAAGTATTATTAAAAAATATCTTCATAAACCTTTTAATAAATACACCCTGCCCTTCCATAACAACAATGACAGTATAATTCAGCATTCAATTAAACAATGTGAAATAAAAACAACAGATTCACTACAAAAAGTGTTAAAAGGAGCCCTAGGCTTAAGAACTACAATACTTATTCAGGAAGCCATCAACATAAAAAGCTTTATTGTGGCTCCTATAGTCTCGCGGGGTGAAGTTATAGGTGTTATTATCTTTGCCTCTGGAAAAAACGAAGATGAGATAAAAGAAAGCGAAAGAAAAATGATAAGCTCAGTCGCAGATCAAGCGGCAATTGCCATAGAAAATGCTAAATTATATGAAGAGCTTGAAAAAGCAAATGAAAAACTAAAAGAACTTGACAAATTAAAAAATGAATTTTTATCCATTGCTTCACACCAAATCAGAACCCCCCTTTCAATAGTTAAAGGATACATTTCAATCTTAAGAACGAATAAAAAAATTGGCACAATTTCAAAAAAACAAGAGCTATTTTTGAAAAATATAAACGATGCCAATAATCAATTGATTAATATTATTAATGATTTTCTAAATCTTTCTAGAATTGAACAAAAAAGACTAAAACTTGATATATCAAAGTTTGATCCAAGCAAACACATAGAGGGTATTATTGAGCGCTTCAACCAAGAAATTGAGAGAAAACATATCAAATTAATATACAAAAAAAGCGATGTCCCCCCAATTAATGTTGATGAGCCCAAAATTATTGAAGTAATTACCAATTTGGTCGATAATGCAATTAAATATACTCCGGAAGATGGCGAGGTAACAATAAAATGCGAGAAAAAAAATGATGAGCTAATGATATCAGTTAAAGACACAGGTATTGGAATACCGGAAAAATTCATGGATAACCTTTTTCAAAAATTTGCCCGAGCAGAAAATGCAGTTCATGTCCAACCCAATGGTAATGGCGTAGGATTATTTTTGGTCAAAAAAATTGTTGAAGCTCATCAAGGCAGAATCGAGGTACATTCAAAGGAAGGAAAAGGTACTAAATTCAAAATCTATCTAAACTACAAAAGCGATTTAAAACCGGGCCAGGAAATTGATGCCCAAAAATTAACTAAAAAGGGTATAATAAGATATAGAGAATATCAATCATCATAAATAATTATTATTTGGGAGGTTATCGTGGCAAAAATTTTAGTTGTTGACGACTCACCTGCTTTGTTAGAACTTTATTCATTTACACTCAACAGCGAGGGTCATGAGGTAGAAACAGCCAAGGATGGTGTTGAAGGATTAGAAAAAATTAAAAAATTTTCACCAGACATTGTTTTGCTCGACATCTTGATGCCAAACAAGGATGGATTCGAAGTTCTAAAAGAATTAAAAAAAGACAAAAAAACAAAAGACATTTCAATTTTGCTATTAACTAACGTTGATGAACAGTCTAAGGTTGAAGAAGGTTTAAAGTTGGGTGCAATGGACTATATCGTCAAATTTCAACAAACTCCAAATCAAGTAGTGGAAGAAATAAGACAAGTTTTGCAGAAAAAAGGAATTAAATAAAAATTTCTTATATTTTTAACTCTTTAAGAGAGGTTAAAATCTAAAAATTACGAAGGTTGATTATGAATGGAGTGGCATTAATTATTTTAGATGGATGGGGTTATGCTCCTGATTGGGGCGGAAATGCCATTACAGAAGCAAAAACCCCTCTTTTTGATAGGCTTTGGCGAGAATTTCCGCATACAACTATCCAGGCTTCAGGTGAATATGTTGGCTTACCTGGTCATGAAATGGGAAATTCAGAAGTTGGACACTTAAATCTAGGGGCAGGAAGGGTTGTTTTTCAGGATATAAAACGCATTAACAATGCCATTGAAGATGGTTCCTTTTTTAAAAACAAGGTGATGCTTCGTGCTATAGATCAGGCGAAAAAAGATGGCAAAAAATTACACTTAATGGGATTGGTTTCTGATGGTGGTGTACATTCACACATTGAACATCTATATGCACTTCTCGATATGGCAAAAAAAGAAGGAGTGAAGCGTGTCTATATTCATGCCATGACAGATGGTCGAGATACTGAACCAACAAGTGGCATAACCCAATTAACACACCTAACAAATAAAACAAAACAATTAGGAATTGGCAAAATTGCCACAATTGCAGGTAGATACTTTAGTATGGATAGAGACTCTAGGTTTGACAGAACAAATGCGGCATATGAAATGATGGTTCTGGGTCGTGGGAAAAAGACCGACAACCCCCTACACGCTATATCAGAAGCCTACAAGCAGGGAGAAAGTGACGAGTTTATCAAACCAAGAGTTATTGACAAAAATGGAATAATTGAAGATGGTGATTCAGTAATTTTCTTTAATTTTCGCAGCGACCGTGCAAGACAAATAACAACTTTTATAGTTGATGAGCACTTTAAAAAATTTAAAAGGAAAAAGATATTACATGATATCTATTTTGTTTCAATGATACCCTATTATGAATATGACTTGGATATTAGTGTACATCCTGCATTTGCGCCTGAAAAAGTTGAAAATCCGCTTGCGCAAGTTATTTCAGACAAAAAAATGATGCAATTTCATACCGCTGAAACAGAAAAATATGCCCATGTCACCTATTTTTTCAACGGTGCCCGGGAAAAACCACTTGAAGGCGAAAAAAGAGTGCTTGTTCCCTCACCAAAAGTTCCCACATATGATCAAAAACCTGAAATGTCAAGCGCAAAGGTTACAAATGAAGTCATTAAGGCAATCAAAAGCAAAAAATACAAATTTGTTTTAGTTAATTTTGCTAACCCCGACATGGTTGGACATACGGGCAACTTTGAAGCAACAGTAAAGGCAGTTGAGACGGTAGATAAATGCCTTGGAAGGGTTGTTGAAACAATCAAAAAAAATAATTATTCAGCAATTATTACAGCGGATCATGGAAATGCTGAGACCATGATAAACATAGAAACAGGCGGTCCCCATACAGAGCACACCAATAATCCAGTTCCTTTAATACTGTATAATCATGAAAAATTAAAACTTATGACTGAATCTGCCTTATGCAATGTTGCACCAACCATTCTTGGGATTTTAGGATTAGAAAAGCCGATTGAAATGAATGTAAATAATTTAATTCTTAAAAAAAGCGAGAAGAGCAATAAAGATGATATAATTGAATATCACTTATAAAATTCAACTTATAATTTTTAAATATCAAAATAGGAGTTCTAATATGACAACTATACCAATAGAAGTGTCAGGTCACCACATTCACATTTCAAAAAATGACCTGTATAAATTGTTTGGTGAAAGCTATAAATTGACGTCAATTAAAGATTTATCACAAAAAGGACAATTTGCCTGTGAGGAAAAAGTTGTTGTAAGCACAGAAGCAGGAAAGATAAAAGGACTGCGAATTGCAGGTCCGGAAAGAGAGGCTACTCAGGTTGAAATAACTAAAACCGATGCTTATATTTTAAAAATTGACCCCCCTGTAAAAGAATGCACAACTTGTGTTGGCGAAAAAGCGGCTGCAGTAAAAATAACTGGTCCAAAAGGAAGCATTAAACGAGACGCTGCAATAATTGCTCACAGACATATTCATCTTTCTAGCAAAGAATCTGATGAACTTAATCTAAAGGAAGGTGAAAAAGTTTCAGTCCGAACAGAGGGTGATAGAGCTATTACTTTTCATAATGTACTAATAAGAGTGGATGAGAGTTTTGTCAAAAACATGCATCTTGATACTGATGAAGCAAATGCTGCAGGAATTGAAAAAAAAGCAACAGGCGAAATAATAAAATAATAAAATTAAATATGATTTTGGTTTTTAATGCTGGCAGTTCCTCCTTAAAAGCAAAAGTGTTTAATGGGGATTTAAAAGAGTTAGAAAGCTTTAAAATTGACAGAATTGGCTCAGGTAAGGTTAAAAATCATACAGAGGCCGCTCAAAATGTTGTTGAAAAAATGAAGACACCCGATGAAATAGATTTCGTTGGTTATCGTGTTGTTCATGGTGGAGGATACTTTAAAGCACCGACAGAGATAAATGATAATACACTTGATAAAATAACTAAATTATCAGATTTAGCACCTCTTCATAATCCTCAAGCGGTTGAAGTAATTAAAATTTCAAGGGAGATGTTCAATCAAGCAAAACACTTGGCATTTTTTGACACCTCTTTTTTTACTGATTTACCTTATGAATCTAAAATTTATCCCCTACCGTTTGAATACTATAAAAAAGGCATAAAAAGATTTGGATTTCACGGAATTTCCCACGAATACTCTATGGAGCAAGCAGCTTCATACAAAAAAACCAAGCCTCAAAAAATTCAAGTGGTCACAGCTCATTTAGGTCAGGGAAGCTCTGTCGCTGCTATAAAAGACAAAAAACCAATTGATACATCTATGGGGTATACACCTCTTGAGGGTCTGCCTATGATGACACGCTCAGGTTCAATCGATCCAGGAATTATTATTAAAATGGCCGCTGAAGGCAAAGATGATAAGGACTTGAAAAACATACTTGAAACAAAATCAGGCCTATTAGGAATTTCAGGAGTCTCATCGGATATGAGAGACATTTTGTTTGTCGCAGGATATCAAGTTGAAGATCCAAATTACAAGCCCCCAGACGATATTAAATGTTCTGAAGAGTACATCAATAGATCAAAATTGGCAATAAGAGTTTTTGTAAATTCAGTTAAAAAATGCATTGGAGCTTACTTTACTTTGCTCGATAGGGTTGATTTGTTAGTTTTTACGGGTGAAATTGGCTATGGTTCTACTTTTTTGCAAAAAGAGATATGTAAAAATTTTAAGGTAGAAGCATTAGCCGTAAAACCTAATGAAGAGCTCGCTATTGCGCGAAAAATTTCTTCAATAAAAATATGAGAAAGCAATACACTGAAATAAGATGGCATGGCAGAGGAGGACAAGGCATAAAAACAGCCGCCTTTATGTTGGCAGAGGCCTTAATAGACCAAGGAATTGAGGCTCAGGGATTTCCAATGTATGGACCAGAAAAAAGTGGAGCTCCTGTCCAATCATTTAACCGTATTTCTAAATCAAAAAATAAAATTTATAGCCATGAATCAGTCAAAAAACCAGAAATTATTGTTATTCTCGATCCATCCATGCTTTCCACGGACGACGATTATACAAATCCCAAAAATAGAATTTGGAATGAAGGACTAACAAAAAAAACTATCATCATCGCCAATTGCGATAAAAAGTTCCCCCAAGAGAATTGCCCATCAAAAAAAATTTATACTGTAGATGCTACAACCATTGCTCGAAAAAATATTAAAAAACCGATTCCAAATACTGCCTTAATGGGAATTTTAATTAAGATACTAAAACTTGACCGCTCAAAGCTTGAAAAATCTTTTAGAAACAGACTTTCCAAAAAACTTTCTGCAGATATTGTGGAGGGAAACATCAAATGCATTAAAGAAGGATACAATAGTGTTGAATTATAAAGCACCCATAATTCAAAAGATATAATATGGCAAAAAAGGACAAATATTTCGGCGGTATAATCTCAGATCCAGGTTCTACACTCAAGTACAAGACTTATGTTTGGCGTGATGGTATAAAACCAGTTTGGGATAAAGAAAAGTGCAAAAACTGCATGAAATGTTTTATTAACTGCCCAGATAATGCTATTAAGGTTGATAAAAATGGAAATATGGCGGGACATAAATATGATTACTGTAAAGGCTGCGGTATTTGTGCACAAGTTTGTCCATTCAACGCAATTACAATGAGAAAGGAATAATATGCAACAAGCCCTAACCGGAAATGAAGCAATGGCTTTGGCAATGAAGCAGAGCAACCCCGACGTCGTAACGGGTTTTCCTATAACACCTGTTTCTGATATCCTGCAAATTTTTTCCAAATATATCAGTGACGGTAAAAGCGATGCAGAGTTTGTGCCGGCTGAGTCAGAGCACAGCGTTGCCTCTATTTGTTTTGGAGCAAGTGCTGCAGGTGCCCGGGCTTTTACCTGTAGTGCTTCTCAGGGGCTAGAGTTGATGCATGAAATATTGCATATAATTTCTGGGACGCGTCTACCTGTGGTCGTTGCATCCTCAAGCAGAGCGCTTTCTGGCCCTATTAATGTTCATGGTGACCACTCTGATTTCATGGGCATGCGAGGAACCTCATGGATACAATTGTTTTCAGAAAACGCTCAAGAATCATACGATAATTTTATACAAGCAGTAAAAATCGCAGAAACAGCCATGCTTCCAGCAATTGTTTCTTCTGATGGCTTTTTCACTTCACACAATCTTGAGCGGGTTGAAACGCTTGGCGATAAAAATGTATCAGACTTTGTCGGAGTTTATTCCCCCAAATACAACATTTTAAATACTAACAAACCCATAACTATTGGACCACTCTCTCTTCCTGATTCCTTTATGGAAATCAAGAAATCACAAAGTGAAGCTATGATTGAATCGAAAAAGATCATTTCTAAAGTTGCTCAAAAATTCAAAAGTATATCTGGTCGAGAATATAATTGGTTTAAAGAGTATAAATTACAAGGAGCCGAAATAGCAATTGTGGTTATGGGTTCAACAGCTGAATCAGCTATACCTGTTGTTGATGTTCTTCGTAAAAAAGGAATAAAAGCCGGAATTCTCTCTTTGCGTGTATTTAGACCTTTCCCCGCAGATGAATTAATGGCGGCCCTTAAAAATCTCAATTCAATCGCAGTTCTTGATAGAAGTGATGCTTTTTCTGGTCAAGGCGGACCATTATTTGAAGAGGTAAAGTCGTCCTTATACCGCCTAAATAAAAAACCCAAGATCATTAATCGAACATTCGGTCTTGGTGGCAGAGAGATTGATGAGGAAATGATCGGTCGGGTTTTCGAGGAGTTGCAAAAACTTGTCAAAGGAAAAAAGATTGATGAATTTGGATACATGGGATTGAAAATTTAAAATTTAATTAAAGTATGGATTTACACGAATTAGCCAAACAAAAACCAAAGTTTGAATCAGGACATAGATTATGTGCTGGCTGTGGCGCTGGTATTGTTGCCCATCAAACTATGCTTGCATGTGAAAATAGAAATGTGGTCGTAATAAATGCTACTGGTTGTATTGAAGTCACGACCACAGTTTTTCCCTATACAGCTTGGAAAGTACCCTGGATACATTGTGCTTTAGAAAATGCCGCCGCAACAGCCTCAGGGATTGAGATGGCCTATAAATCCCTTAAAAGAAAAGGTAGAATTAAAAAAGATATTAAATTTATAGTTTTAGCTGGAGATGGTGGCACTTATGATATAGGTTTGCAGTCTCTTTCTGGAATGTTAGAACGTGGTCATAATGTTTTGTATATTTGCTATAACAACGAAGCTTATATGAACACGGGCTATCAACGCTCAGGCGCAACTCCACTACACACTGAAACCACAACTCGTCCCTGGGGTAAAAAAATACATGGCAAGCCCGTGCGCCAAAAAAATCTTACTGCTATTGCTGAAGCTCATAATATTCCCTATGTTGCTCAAGCTGCCACTGCTTTTGATAACGACTATATAGAAAAAGTACGATTAGGACTTGCGGTTAAAGGACCAACATTAATTAATGTGATTTCACCATGTAGACTGGGATGGGGTCATCCAGCAAACATGGCCTATGAAATCTCGCGTCTTTCAGTTGAAACTTGTTTTTGGCCCTTATATGAGATTAGAAATGGTAGATTTCGCATAACTTATCGTCCAAAAAAAATAGAGCCTTTAGAAAATTTCCTAAAATTTCAAAAAAGATTTGATCATTTAATGATGCCTGAAAATGAAAAAGATTTAGATGAATTAAAAATAATTGTTGAAGAGGAATGGAACGCATTGGTTAGAAGAGAGAATTGCAATAGGGTTTGCACTAGAATTGTTGACACCAAAATTGAGTAAAAATTATTTTTTGTTATAATAGTATTAATATTATTTAATTATTTATTATGACTTGGTATTGGTGGGTTTTGCTTGTCATTGTCATCATTCTTATCGTTTGGCTGATAGTTGCCATGACAAAGAAAAAAGAAGGTGGTGGCGGTGAAGGACCTATGGATCAAGGACCTGGCCCACAAGCACAATAAGGAATCATTGAGAGGGGTATATTTAAAACTGAATACACTTGACTTGTATTAATTTTAGAGTATCTTTTATATTCTAGGGCTCGCAGCTCAGTTGGCTAGAGCGTCCCGACGAGACGAGACGTCGGGAAGGTCACTTGGGGTCGTAGCTTAGTGGCTAAAGCGCTTGCATGGCATGCAAGAGACCGAGGGTTCAAATCCCTCCGACTCCAAAATTCAAATCTCCGCGAGTCCACTTAAAAATTATAATTGTCTTGACAAAAATGATATGAATAGTGTAGTATAGGATTAGGGAGATTAAGGAATTGATGCTAGATAAGAACTCTAGATAATAAGAGTTTTCACCTGGCATCAAGCCAGAGACTATTAGAGGAGGCGTGTGCATGAAAACACGATCACAGTCCTTGCGCGTCTGTCATGTATCAAACATCAGGCGGCCCAGGGACGTGATCAAGAGACCGTTGATGCTGTGGCTGTACAGGGTATTTCACCCGACGTAGAGGCACAAGAAACAACAGTGCACTGTTTGCTCCTAGGGAGGGTGATGCCTATGCTTTAGCCCGACGAAATCAGGCAGCGAGCCACGGGCTCTGCCCGTGGGTGAATGCCTGCAGGCGGTATTTTGGTATAATGAAAATATGGAAATACGTCTTTCTGGACATTCAGCTTATTCAACTGAATAC
>Ga0180437_10001155_pt1 | contig 45967 bp, 48 predicted proteins | sample SS_ome_4_FD_132410 | JGI IMG/M metagenome (GOLD analysis project Ga0180437, IMG submission 132410) | Hypersaline lake sediment archaeal communities from the Salton Sea, California, USA - SS_3_D_1 metaG | ecosystem: Environmental > Aquatic > Non-marine Saline and Alkaline > Hypersaline >... | reverse complement strand
GGGACTGCCTACATCCCAGAGGCAGACGCCTTCCCGGTGGCCCGGCACAAAGTCCATGCCATAGCTGGCAAAGAAGGCTGCCTTGCCCGATGAAACGTGATCGCGGAACGCTGTGATGCTCTCGCTTTTTGGACGCCGCCCGACAAACGCCATTGTGTCTCCTCCTCCTCGCCAGGGCTGTCTGGATTATAACATAACAACTCAGACTAGGCAAGCAATCTTCGAGAACGCTGCTCATCTGCAGATTTTGCCAGAGCCATCGGATGTGATACACTTGAGCCATCTCGAGTCTGCGGAAACGGATCGGAGTGTTCAATGCTGCGTTCTAATCGACTGGGCTGGATCGTTGGCGCATTGATCGTCGTCGTGATCTTTGCCTTGTTGGCTGCCATCGCAAGCAGGCAGGCGCCAGCCGGTCAAGAGAGCGACCTGGTCCCCGGCGAAGGTGAGATTTTGCGGGCCGAAGTGGAGGAGGTGCTGGAAGAGGGAAGTGTCGACCAAGGCGAATTCGAACAACCCTACCAGCTCTTGAGGCTTCGTATCACCCGCGGGGCGCTGAAGGATCAGGTGGTAGACGTGGACTATGGCGTACTGGGACTGACCAGCGAGAGCCGCTTATTTCGACCTGGCGACAAGGTGCTGCTGGAGCGCATCCGCACATTGGAGGGCGAGGACTATTACGCCATCGCCGACTATGTGCGGACTGGGCCACTGCTCTGGTTGACCCTGCTGTTCATAGGTGCCACCGTGCTGCTGAGCGGCTGGCAAGGCGTCCGCTCTGTGCTCGGCATGGGCATCAGCCTGGTCGTCATCATCGCCTTCGTCGTGCCCCAGATCCTGGATGGGCGAGATCCGGTCGTCATCGCCATCCTGGGGTCCATCGTCATGATGGGCCTCAGCCTATACCTGGTCTACGGCTGGGATCGCAAGACGCACGTGGCTGTGGCAGGCCTGTTTCTGAGCTTGATCCTGACCGGCTTGCTGGCCGTCTGGTCTGTGAACTGGACACGCCTATCTGGCTTCGGGGCCGAGGAGGCAGGTTTCCTGCAGCTAGCCGGCGTCGAGTTGGATCCCCGGGGGCTGTTGCTGGCGGGCATCGTTATTGGCGCGTTGGGTGCCCTGGACGACGTGGCCATCGGCCAGTCGTCGTCCATCTTTGAGCTGAGCAAGGCCAATCCCCGTCTAGGATCTGGGGAACTGTTCAAGCGTGGAATGAACGTCGGTCGCGATCACATCGCGGCGATGGTGAACACATTGCTCTTGGCCTACGTCGGGGCGGCCCTGCCGTTCTTGCTTCTTTTTTCAGTGTACGCCGAACCCCTGGGCACGACACTCAACCGGGAGATCATTGCCGAGGAGATCGTGCGAACGCTTGTGGGCAGCCTCGGCTTGTTGGCAGGCGTGCCCCTGACGAGCCTGCTCGCAGCATTCGTGGCCCGGAACAGGATGCCCTGGCAGGCCGGCGACCGGATCGAAGAGGTGTGATGAGGAGGTAGTATGCCGATCTACGAGTATCACTGCCACACGTGTGGAGAGCGGGTGGAGGTCCTGGTCCGTTCCGCTGCGGTCGCACCGGCTTGCCCCCAGTGCGGTGGCGCACTTACCGACAAGCTCTTCTCGGTTCCTCACGTGCTGAGCGGCCGCACGTATCGTTCACCTGGGCATACTTGCTGTGGTCAGGAGGAGCGGTGTGATGAGCCGCCTTGTTCCCATGGCGAGGCCTGTCGTCACCAGTAGAGAACTGGCCAGTTGCGGGTTGGGCCAGGAGAGACTCGGGGACACAGATCGGAGAGGGAACAGAACATGGCCAAAGCACGCATCATCGCGGTCTGCCGCAGTGACGAGCGGACCGATCCCAAGGTAGACGTTGGGCAGGGTGAGCTGCGCATCGGCTGGGGCTTGGTGGGCGACAGCCACGCCGGTCCGCCCCAGCCCGGGCGTTGGCAGGTCAGCGTGCTGGCCTGGGAAGACGTGGAGAGGCTCAGCCGCGAGCAAGCTCTCCGCGCCGTGCCTGGCAGCTTTGCCGAGAACCTGACCACCGAGGGATTGGACACATCTGGCCTGAGGGTCGGCGACCGCCTCAAGATCGGCGACCAGGCCGTGCTAGAGGTGGAACAATTGGGCAAGCCCCCCGGGATTGCCCACACCTATAGCTTCCAGGGACACTCGCTCCTGCCGACAGTGGGCATTTTCTGTGGGGTGGTGGCCGGCGGGATGGTGGCTGCTGGAGATGAGATCACCGTCGCCGGGGAGTAGAACGCCGCCCGCCCGGATGAGCGGAGTCGAGGCCCGCACCAGCGCCAAATTGTCCTGCTGCACTTTGCTGTGTGTCAGCTTCCGTCTTCGCCCGTGTCCTCTTCGGGTGCGGGAGCCCAGGGCGGCAGTGGCCAGTATTGTGCCTTGGGACTGAAATAGTTGTAGACCATGTTGCTCACGTCTCGGTAGAGGGGTTGGTTGATGCCCCAGTTGATCCAGGGCGTATCTTCCCAGATGTAAAAGCTGATCAGCCAGGTGGCGCCCGGTGCGTAGACGATGCCCACCTCGGCGCGCGTATCCCCCCAATCCACGCCATAGCCCGAGAACCCATGTTTGTGGGCCAGTTTGACGTCGTGCGGGATGCCGGCCCCTAGCATGTTGCGTAGGTCGTTGGCGGCCATGATGTCGATCATGTCCTCGCACACCGCCGGGGTAAAGATGTTGGGATAGGCACCGCGCAGCAGTCCCTCGTCCTGGGTGCACGCATAGATCATCTCCACCAGGTTGGCCATCTCCCGGGGCGTGGCCTTGACGCAGGGATCATACCCGGGCCTCTGCGCCTGGGCTTGCCACAGCCCGGTCAGGGCGGATGCGCTGGCCATCATGGGCGTTGAGACGGCGCCCCCTGTGCAGATGAAGGGCCCCGGTGGCGCATAACCGAACTGCAGGGGCTGGAAGCCGTCGAATTGCATGCACTGGGCGTAGGCAGAATCCGCTTCGTCATCCCACAGCTCTACGATGCGGAAGGGAGCACACAGGCGAAAGTTGGCCAGTCCCAGGCGGTGCATGGTCTGGGTGACCTTCTGTGCGCCGGTACGGGCCGACCCATTGCCCACAGCCGCCATCAGGCGATTGGCGCAGGGGTTGCACGACTCACTGCCCAGCATATTGACCAATTCCTGGTGGGTTTGCGCGTCCACCTCCCCACCAAAGTAGCGATAGACCTCCACCATGATGCCGATCTTGGACAGGCTCATGCCCGACAGGACATAGTCCACATTCGACTCGTAGATCACCTCGCCGCTGTCGAGGTTCTTTACCAGGATGCTGGTCACACCGGGGAATTCGGCCAGGCGCGCTTTCAGGGGCGGCAGCAGCAACCAGGATGTAATTGGCGGCGGGGGCACCAGCTCTGGCTCGAAGGTGAACGGCTCAGTCATGCCGGCTTGCACTGCCTGGTCGACTAGGTCGGTGGCCCGCGTCACGTTGAAGGTGTAGCCCGGCTTGCCCAGGTCAAAGAAAAACCCATAGGTTGAGGTCAGGTGCCCCGTGTAACTGACAAAGTGGGGAAAGGTCCATGTCGGCTCGCCGCTGTAGCTTACGGTTGGCGTTCCGTCGATGCCGCCGGTCGTACTGAGGGGTATGGTGGCTGTGTAAAAGCTCGGCGGCGTGGGCGGGCGTTCCATCACCGGCCCCAGTGTGCTGAGCATCGATTCGATGCGCCTCCGGCTTTGGTCGGGCTCGACGACGGTCACCGGCAGGGTGACTTCCCGCTGCCCGGGGTCGAACACCCGCTCGTTGATCAGGGTCGCCGAAGTCTTGGCGTCTAGTTGGCGGCCCGGCAATCCGGGCATAAAAGTCAGGTTCTGCACGTCCACCATTGGCTCGACGGGCGTGATGTCGCGGGCCTCGGCCACACCCTCCAGGTATCGCGCTGTGGCTGCTTCGTCATAGTCCATCCGCAGTGGCACGTCCAGTTCCAGCTTCTCCGCCTCGTTTTGGATCCAGAGCTTGAATCCTTCCCAATAGTCGTATTGGTGACTGGCCGCTACCGCCTCGTCCACCATCTCGTCCACTGGGATGTCGAAATTGAGGTCGTCTCCTGGCGAGAGGGTCAGTGCTTGGTCCTGATAGTGGAGGGTGAAATCGCGATAGTAGGGCTCGGCAACCCACTCCCAGACTTTCTTGCGGGCCTCCTCGGGTGTATGCCAGCCCACGTCCACGCCAGCGACTCTCGCGCCCCGCTGGATCAAAGTCCGGTAGGCGTCGTAATCGGAGCGGACCTGCTGGTACCGGTTCCAGCCGATGAGGCCGCCCACCACCAGCGCCAAAACCAGGATGATGAGGATCACTGGCCATCGCTTTGGCTTGCGCTCCTGTTCAACCATGGGTTCCCTCGTCGGCTCCGTCCTGCAGTTTTGCCATCATGGTCATCGTAAGATCTTTTCCAACCATTCGCGTGCCTCGATAGGCCGCAGGAACTGCCCCACAAAGTGACACGCTTGGGAGTCGACAGCCGTACACTCTCCCGTCCACAGCTCCAGGTGCAGGTGGACTTCCACCGTCTCGCTCTGGACCGAAGCAGGCGTGCCCGAGTTGCCCACCGTGGCGATAACCTGGCCTTGAGTCACCTCCGCGCCCTCGACAATGCCCTCGGCGATGCTGCCCAGGTGGGCATAGCGCGAGATCACGCCGCCCCCATGGTCGATCCACACCTGCATCCCCCGGTAACCGTCCAGCACCTCGGGTGGCGTGTAGCCCAGGTCCAGGCTCTTCGCATACCAGGCGTCGACCTGCGCAGCCGTGGCCGGCTCATAGTCTACCAGGGCACGGACCACAACACCGTCGGCTATGGCCCGCACCGGCGTCCGGCGGTTCACCTGCACGCCGACAGTGTGCTCGTAAAAGTCGATGCCCTCGTGTACACCCAGGCGGTAGTGGCGCGGCGCGCCCGGCATCTGGAAATCGCGTTTGGTGATCGTCGCGCCCTCGATGGGGACCGAAAGACCTCGTAGGTCCTCGAGCAGAGCAAGGTCGTGGGGTTGGGGCCCTTCCAGCACTGGCCCGCCCTCTATGGTCGCCGTGCGGTCAGGCTCGCCATAGAAGTATAATGTGTCCCGTCCGGCCAGCAGGAGGCGCTGCCCGGAGGGAGCGTCCGCGCCGCCGGGATTGGCCCAGATGGCGCTGATTTCGCGGCGGTCGGTGAACTGGTACAGTGATAGGAGTGTGCCGCTCTCGCGCTCCAGGGCCAGCAGACGGCGCCCGGCTCGATCCAGCACATAGACGGCGTCATCCGTGGCCACCACCTGGCGGGGATGCATCAGGTCCACGGCGGGCTGGAATTCCGAGACCGTCCGTGTATCCCGGTAGCGCGCCAGACTCGCTATGGGGTTGTTCATCTGGCGGGCCAGGACGTATACGTTACCCTCGCGGGCGCTCACGTCGACGTCACGGGCCTGGGGCAGCTTGACCCAGGCTGTGCCCCTTTTCCCATCGGCAAAGCGCCACACCTGCTCGTGGCTGGTTTCCAGCAGGTAGTTCGTCCCCTCGTCACTGGAGAGGGCGACGAAATAGTGGTCGGAGGTATCCCGCGCGGGGCGATCATAGCGCTCCACGGTCCAGCTCCCTGTGGCTGGATCGTAGCGATAGACATCACCTGCCCGGTCCAGGACCAGCAGGCTATCGCCGCTGGTAGCCAGATCCAGCGGCTCTAGCACACGAACAGAATCAACATAGTCACCTGAGGTGAGGATCTGCTGTGGTGGGTCTGGCTGAAGCAGGTCCTGGGCCAGGATACGCCCGCCGTCGAGGAGATATGCCGTGTCTCCAATGACTTCCAGGGCCAGGGGATGGAGGAAAGTGTTCTCTGCGTAGTGCCAGGCACCGGTGCTGCTTTCATCGAGCCAGACATAGTCGGCTCCAGCTTCGCGGGCTTCTGTGCTGACAATCGCTTCCATATCAGCCAGCAGCGCTTGCACGCCCGGCAGGTTGCGGTCGAACTCGGAATCTTGTTTGTCGGTCAGCTCCACTGTGACAGCAGCTACCCCTTCTCCGGTCAAATAGTCGCCAAACTCACCGGTAATGCGGTAGCCCGTCCAGCCTTCCTCCGGCACCTCGTAGCCGGTGGCGATGGAGAGCGTCTGGGCCAGGCGCGCCGTGGGCAGGTGACGCTGGCAGGTATCCACAAAGATGGCTTCGGCCGCGCTGTGGTAGAACACGCCGATCCAGGCGTCGTCCATGAAATCGCGCACGGCTTGGGCCTCTGGCTCGGAGAAAGGATACGCCCCCCCTGCACCGGGATGCGGCCCCTCCAGGCCGACAGTATCTGGCGACCAGTCGTTGCCTGCGCAGCCGTCAAGGTCGGTGTCGGCGTTGCGGTTCAGGTCCACGTCGTTGGCGTTCCAGCGGTGGCCTGTGGCCAGCCCGTCGGGGTTCATCGTGGGGATAATCCACAGGCTGGCGTTCGGCGGGACCTGTTCGGGATGGGCCTGAAAGTGGGCCAGGAGCTCCTCAGCCAGGGCGTGGGTATTGGCCTCGAACTCCCCGTGTATGTCACCTACGAGCACGACCTTGATCGGCCCCTCGCCGATGCGGTGCGCGGTGATGGGCCGGCCCTGCACCGAGTGGCCGATGACCTGCCCTGCGCCTATTGCAGGTGATGGTGTCATTGTTGGTGCCACAGTAGGCGAGTTGGCGGGGGCGGGCGTGGACGCGAGAGGAGGTGACGGGGTATTTGGGATGGTGGGTGTGGGCGGAGGCGTAGATGGGGGAGAGTAAGTGGCAGTGGCTGGCAGTGCAGCGACGGTTGGCTTCGGTGTGGGGTTATCAGACGGTTGCCATTGGGCGGCAGCCGGGCTCAGGGTTGTGCCGCTGGCTGCCAGGCCAGCCGTCACCATCACAACTACCAGACCAATCAGCAAACCAGCATAGCGGTTCGCGTTCATAATGCTAGGGCAGAACTCGCTGGCGGAAGTATTCTTCCTGCAACGGCACCAGGTCGGCGGTCGTATACTCCTGGAGCAGCCCGAAAAAGTCCCGCGATCTGGCCAGACGGTAGGCGTTGAGGCGCTGGTACTCTTTCAGGAAGCCAAAGAAGGCCGGATCGCCCATGCTCGCCCTCAGGTCGCGCATGAACTGGGCGCCCCGCCGGTACACGGCATCAAAGTACTCGCGGTTGTCGCGGAACTCGTAGATGCTGGAGTCGATGTTACCAGTGGGGGCCCATTGATCCACGGCGTAGAACCACCACCAGTCGGTATCGTCGGGCAGGTAGCGTTCGTAGTACAGAAAGCCACTGTACTCGGCCGGAGCTTCATCCAGCCATGGCTCAGTAAGCTGGTCGTTGCCCACCAGCCCGTAGAACCACTGGTGGGATGCTTCGTGGGCCGCCAACGGGATGAGCGGCGTGCGCGTCGTGCCATCGTATTCGTCGTAGAATACAGAACCCAGGAACGTGACGCCCGCAAACTCCATGCCCCCAGCAAATTCAGTCTCGGCTATGCGATAGTCGGCAAAGGGATAGGGCCCGTACAGCTCACTAAACAGCGCCATGGCCTGGGCAGCAGTTTCGAGGACGACCTCCCCTGCTTCTTGGTTGGCAGGAAAAAAGTACGAGTGCACGGTGACATCGCCCACCTGGGTGCTCGCCACCTCATACTTGTCGCTGGCGGCAAGGGCAAAGGAGCGGGCCTTCTCCGCCTCAAAGTGCCAGCGGTTGCCCTGCCGTGTCTCCAGGCCCGTGCCGGCAACTACCACGCCCTGCGTGGTCGTAATGGTTACGTCGTAGTCAGCTACCTCGGTCACATAGGGATCGCCCACGGGAAAGTACTTGAGGCCATACCACCCTCCCTCCTCCCGGTACGGGGCCAGGACGGGGTACCAGTTGCCCAGACTTACTGCCTGATTGGAGTATCCAAAGCTGCCCCCGCTGAATTCCTCGCCTGGGCTGATCTTGGGTAGGTCCAGCATATATTCCAAGAACATGGTCACGTGATCGTTCGGCTCCAGAGGCTGGGGCAGCTCCACCCGTAGCGTCACGTCCAGGGGAAAGGTCTCGGGTTGTACCAGGTCACCATCCACGTCCACTTTGATGTCGGTCAGCTCAAAAGTACCCCGGCTGTGATTGGGGTGGACATTCAGCATGATGTTGGGCAGCGTCTCACTGGTCACGTTGGTATAGTCGATCCGTTGCTGCACATCCAGGTTGTGTTCGGGATAGTTCAGGTAGACGTCCATCGTGTACTTGGTGCCTTCGTACACCGGCAATGGCGTTGAGGTGGGCGCGGCAGTTGGTCCGGCCGTGGGCGTCGGTTCCACCTGGTTGCGTCGCTGGGAGACCGAAAAGGCAGCGAGGGCGACCAGTGCAACGATCACGAGTCCCAGCAGCGCGTCCGTGCCCCATGTCTTTGCGGTACGTTCTGTTTTGGACAGTGAGGTGACGACCATGTCCCGTCTTGGACGGGGATTCTCCTGTACCTTGTCATAGAGGTCCAGGGTGTCTTCCAGGTCGAGGTCCAGATAGGATGCATAGTTCCGTAGAAAGCCCCGGGCGTGGACAGAACTGGTAAAGGTCTGAAACGACTCTTCTTCCAGGGCCTCAAGATAATTCAGCGGGATGCGGGTCTCTTCGGCGACCTGCTCCAGCGTCAGTTCTTTTTCTTCGCGAGCGACTCGCAGTCGCTCTCCCAATTCCCCCATAATCCAAGCACCGTCAGTTTGCCGAACCCACTGTCTTATACCAGCACTCCGTCTTTACTCGTTCCCTGGGAGCCAAGGCCTGTTTCCCCAGAGCGGCGCCTATTATACCAGGTTTCGCACTCCTTGACAATGACAGGCAGCAGAGTCGCCAACTCTCTAACTCTTACACCGCCGCTCTTCATCTGTGCTTGAATCGTCAAAGTGTGGTAAAATACGCGCCAAGGAAATCGGTTATATGGACTTGAGAGCAGACTTGCACCTTCATACTACCGCCTCCGACGGAAGGTGGACGCCCAGAGAACTCATCGCCGAGGTGCAGCGGGCCGGTATCGACATCTTTGCGGTCACCGATCACGATTCCCTGGACAATCTGGCCGAGACTATCGAGCTGGTGCGGGGCAGCGGTTTGTATTTCCTGCCAGGCGTGGAGCTATCGGTGCGGCTCAACGGGCAGTTGTACCACCTCTTGGCCTATGGCTTCGACCTGGCCGATCCCGACTTGAATGCCCTGGTTCGGGCCAACAATGCGCTACTGGGTGAGGGAAACGAAGAGGCCATTCGCCTCCTGATCCAGGCTGGCTATCCCATCTCCCTGGACGACTATGCCACCTACACCTGGGACCGGAGCCGGGGCGGCTGGAAGGCTATCAACTTCCTCATTGACTCGGGGATCTGCAGGGATGTGCGAGGCTATTTCGGGGAGCTGTTCGGCGGCGACCTGGCCCATCCCGAGCCCTGCTTTCCGCCCCTGCAGGAGGCCATCGATGTAGTCCGGCGGGCTGGCGGCGTGGTATTGCTGGCCCATCCAGGGGTTCCCTACTACAACGGGCCGGACGAGCGGCGTCTCGATGCAATGGTAGAGATGGGGATTCAGGGCCTGGAGTGTTTCGCGCCCAGCCACGACCGGGACAGCACACGTCGGTTCATAGATTATTGCTGGAGCCATGACCTGCTCATCACTGGCGGTTCCGACTGTCACGGTGGGTTCGCGGGGCGGGCCCTAGGTGTGCCCCCGGTATATGCCAGTGACCTCCGACTGGGGATTCTGAAAGGGATGACAATCGCTTGAGGTTAGAAACGAGAGGAATGCCGATGACAAACTCGATAGATCTAGTGGAAGGTGTGCCCGGTCAGGAGTGGCTACGGCGCTGGCGAGTCGCCCGTGCGACTGTCATCACGGCTGCGAGCTGGCTCCTGGCGCTTCCGGTTCTGGCACACCTGATGCATTGGCATGACCGGACGGTCACCTGGGTGCAGAACATCCTGGGACCGATCAGTGGATTGGTATGGGGCCGGATCGGCTGGGTAGGCGTGCGACGCTACGGCTTTAGCAAGGAGGATGCTTTCCTGGCTGGCGGATTGGCTGGTGCTATGGCGCCCACAGTCGAACTGACCCTGCGGCGCCTCGGATGGCCGCCGGGCCGGCGCACCGAGTCCCATTTTACTGCCGGACGCCCTCCGCTGATCGCCTATCCCTTTGCCTGGTTCTGGGGGTTTCTTTTCGGTGGATTGGCGGCGGCCTTGGGGGCGGCTCTCGCTCGCTTGGCAAAGGATTGAGAGCGAGTCGGGGACAGGAGTGAGCATGGCCTCATCACCGAGGGGTACCTTTCTCTTTGCCGGCGATGATCTGACCGAAGGCATCTACGGGGAGAGCTACGTCGAGCGCATAGCCAAGGCCTTGTATCAGGGAGGGGGCGGGCTGCAGGGGGATGTCGTCAATGCCGGTCAGGCAGGCGACACGGTGGCATCTCTCCTGAAGCGCATCGATGCACCGCTCCAGCAGCATTTGCCCCACTGGGTGATCTTGGGCGTGGGAGGGAACGATGCGTGGCTGTCGTGGCTCGGTTCCCACAGTGTGGGATGGTGGTTGTGGCTCCGATACCGGCGCCTTTGGTTTGGGCAAACACCCACGACCGACCTGGATCAGTTCGCGGCATGCTACCGTGCTCTGATCGACAAGGCACGGCAGGTCAACGCCCGCGTTCTGGTCTGTACGACCACGCCGGTGGGCGAAAAGCTCTCGTCGCCTGTCAATCGTCACCTGGCCCGGCTCAATGGCGTCATCAAGCATGTGGCTGCCGAAAGCCAGGTGCCAGTGGCCGACGTGTGGCAAGCTTTTGTGGAAGAGCTATCCACGCTGTCCCGGCCTTCCAGTTATGTGGCAGGCGAGTGGCTGTTCACTGTGCTTGACCGGCGGCGGTTGCAGTCCCGCTCGCCAGACGAGATCGCCAGCCGCCGGCGCTTGCACCTCACCTTCGATGGCGTGCACCTAAACAGCCGGGGCGCTGACCTCTGGGCCAGGGTCGTGTTGGCCGCCCTGGCTCAAACCCAGGGGGCGGCGGTGGCGCCATCCCAGAGTCCAGCCTGGCAGTTGGGCATCCCCTGCTTTCAGAGAGGCTCGCTGCAGGTATGTGCCTCTCCTGGGTGGGGAGCTCGCGCCCGCGATGTGGCGGACATCCTGGTCGAGTCCTACGAATGTCTTTCTTCATTGACCGGTGTGCATCCCGCTGTACAGGTGGCAGTGCTCACCCAAGCACACTGGAGCCATGTTGCCGGTACTCTGCCTTATCCCCGTCCTGCTGCCCGCTGGGAAGGTCGGCTGGGCGTAGTGTTTGTGCCCCAGGCCTACGACGATCGATTCCAACGCGACGTCCACCTGCCGGAGGCGGTGGCCTCGGTGACCTCGTGGCCCCCGGCCCTGCAAGGTGTGGGTGTGTCGGCCAAGGCCACCGCGCTTGCAGATCTCCTGGCGGTCCAGGAGCTGGCTCGCCTGTTCCTGCAGGAGTTGCAGGTGACCGCAGCCGATCCGTTACTGGACGACTTGATGGCCGCCTGCCTGGCCCAAGTGGCCATCCATGCCAGGGAGGGTGAGGCGGCAGTGTCTATGGCGGCTGCATGGGATACCTGGGGTGAGGTCCTGGCCAGGGCTGGCGACCAGGAGGGACAGATCCGGTTGCAGGCCAGAGCCCTGTTCGAAGCCCACGGCGAGGGGGTGATCACCTCTATCGTCGAGCAGGCGCACAACATGGGGCAACGCTGGACAACATCTTTGGAGAGCTTGGACGCCGAGTCCGAGCTCGAGCCTGTGAGGAGATCCCAATGAAGCCATCGCGCACGTTGCCTCACTTGGGGGTTCTGCTTCTGCTGGTCACACTGGCGCAAAGCCCGGTTTCGCTCTGGGCCTCAGAGCCACCGGCAGCCCCTATCGTGACCCAGTATCAATTGCTTGTCAATCCCGGCATGGAGGTATATGATCCTCCATACACCCAGTATCGGGGGGCCGATTGCCAGGTTGCCAGTGGCTGGGAGCCCTTCTGGTACGGGGGTCCTGAACCCTACTGGATGGACACGCGTGTGTTCGCCTCCAACTTAGGCACTGGTTGGGTGGAGCGGATCGAAGGGGCGACCTCGCAGATGATCCTGGCCACCGAGCCCTACACCGCCGGGCTCCAGCAGCAGGTCACGGGTCTGACGCCTGGTGTGGGCTATGGCTTTCACGCCGCCATGCTCACCATCTTTGAGACCTCGGCGCCGCCTGCCGTAGATGGCACCATGGTCAAAGAGGTCGGCATGGATCCTACCGGTGGCACAGACCCCCAGGCCTCGACAGTGATCTGGAGCGAGGCTGACGACCATGATGAAGGTCCATGGTCCATCGACCTGCGGACGGCGGTTTATGCCGAAGCGCCGACAATGACTGTTTTCATCCGGGTTACCAGCCTCTACGAGTCGGGCGGCTGGCCCCTTGTCAACTTGAGCTTTCTCGATTCGGCCATCCTGGCCGAGACGCCACAGGTGACCGCCACCTCGCCGGTCGTGGCCGAGGAGCCGGCCTTTATCGTGAACTGGGATAATGCCGTGGCCGCGCCCGGGGGGTACGTCCGTTGGTACGACGTGCAGTGGCTGGACGAAGTCGAAGGCGTGTGGCACGATTGGTTCGTGCGCACCTCCGAGGTGGAGGCGCCCTTTGTCGGTGAGCTGGGCCATACCTATCGCTTCCGAGCGCGGGCCTGGCAGCGCTACGACAACAACGCCCATCTATACGGCCCCTATCGCCCCGACGGCGACACCGTGACGTGGGTCGGGGGCCCCCTTTTGACCGGCTATGTCTGGAACAATGAGGGCCTGCCTGTGGCCGGAGCGACGGTGGCGATTTCCGGCACGGGGTATGCGGCCACCAGTGACCACGCTGGCAGGTATGAGATCCGGCCTCTGCCTTCGACTGAACCCCAGACGGTTTCAGTGAACCATCCCGTGCTGCTATCTCCTGCGCCGGTCCAGGGCGTCACCTTTGGTCTGACCGAAACTGTGTCCCTTACCTGGACGCTGCGCCCCGCCGACGACAAAACTGTCAACGGCGGCTTCGAGGAAGGGCTCGCTGGCTGGTTGCTCCTTGCCGACCAGGACATCGTGCCCACTGTGGTGAGCGACCCGGTCCATACCGGGCAGGGCGCCCTGACGCTCGGGGGGACAGCTCCATTCAGCTATACCGTCGGTGTGACACAGTCCACCATTCTGACCGACACCTGGCAGCCGGCACTATCTTTCTGGTATCGTCCCGTGCCGGCAGGCACGGACGGGCCTTTCAACGTCATCCTGACCGTCGTCACCCGCACCATAAGCACGACCCTGCCGGTGACGCCCTCGGTCCGGTCCAGCGCAATGCTATCCGAACCGATCACAACCACCTTGTCCGTAACGACCACCCATATCTTTACGCCGGCCCTGGACGTCGAAGGCTGGCAGCACCAATGGTACTACCTTGGACCGCTGGATGTGGCAATGACGGGTACTGCAACGATCTTCTTCCGGGTCTCGTACGATCCTGCCACTGGTGGCGCGGCGACGACCGTCTATCTGGATGAAGTGAGCCTGGGAGCGTCGTCGGGTGGCCCGTACCAGATCTACTTGCCGTTGATCCAGAAACCGTGAGTGACAATTCCGGTTGGCTGGAGCAACTGGTTTCAGCGCGGTGGATCTCTTGTCCATCGCCCGTACGAGGAGGTAGGAAATGAAAAGACTGCTGTCCGCGATTGGAGTCATGACGTTGCTTGTACTGCTGGTGGGTGTATTCTCCCAAGTGTCGGCAGCCCCCACGGTCACCATTACGCTGCAGAACCCCGCGCAGGGTGGCCTGCTGGAGCTGGAGGTTGGCGAGACATACACTTTTGAGATTCACATCACCAGCGACGAGCCCTTTCTGGTAGCCATGGCCATGACCGACGCCTACTATCCAGGGCGTGGCGTGATTTGGCGCGGCGGGGACAGGACGAATCACGACACCACTGCGGTGCTGTACCTGACCATGACCGGCAGAGAATCGACTGCCTACTTGCCAGCGGTGTGCGACTGGCCCGAACCCGGCATGTGCTGGCCTGAAGGCGTGGCTCCAGTCTCTATCGTCGCCGGCGCGCGCTTCAGGCGCGGTGTGGCAATCTCGGAAGAGTTCGCCTTCGCCGCAGAGGTTCCTTGATCCACCGTTTCCCTCAAGATGTGATAGAATAGCATTCGGTGCCAAACTTGCTCTCTCGCTCGAGCCCCCGTCCCCGGGGGCGGATTCAGCCTCGAGGGTGGGCTCAAGAGCGATTTCGCACCAGAAACTGGAATCGGTCGATCTGTTAGACATGGACGGGAGGGTTCTGCCATGGAATTGAAAATGGTTGCTATCGAAAAGCCGGAAACCATCAACTTTGTCCTGGGCCAGACACACTTTATCAAGAGCGTCGAGGACATCCACGAAGCGATGGTCACCCATGTGCCGGGTATCAAGTTCGGCCTGGCCTTTTGCGAAGCATCGGGCAAGTGCCTGATCCGTTGGACCGGCACTGACGAGGAGATGGTCGAACTGGCCAAGACGAATGCCTCGGCCATTGCCGCTGGTCACACGTTCATCCTGTTCCTGGGTGAGGGGTTCTTTCCCATCAACATCTTGAATGCCCTCAAGATGGTGCCGGAGGTGTGTCGTATCTTTTGCGCCACGGCCAATCCGACCCAGGTCATCGTGGCCGAAACGGAACAGGGACGCGGTGTCCTGGGCGTAGTCGATGGCTTTTTGCCCAGGGGTATTGAGGGTGACGAGGACATCGCCTGGCGCAAGGGCTTCCTGCGGACCATTGGGTACAAGTTGTGAGGTCGTTGGAGGCACGCCATCACCCCCGGTCCGCACACTCTCCCCACATTGGGAGAGAGGCCGGGCACTGGCGGTGAGCAGGGTAGCAAGATGATCAAAGGGTCGCGGGTTCTCTTTGTCTTTGTCGATGGCGTGGGCTTGGCCCCTGCCGGGCCCGACAATCCACTGAGTACTGTGCCTATGCCCCGACTGCGGGAATTGCTGGGCGGGCCACTGGTCCTAAACGGCATTGGGCAGGAACTCGCACGGCGCAACGCAACCTTGCGTGCTGTTGATGCCTGTCTTGGCGTGCCTGGTTTGCCCCAAAGCGCTACGGGGCAGACTGCCCTGTTTACGGGTGTCAACGCCCCGGCCCTCGTGGGTAATCACATCACTGCCCAGCCCACCGAGGGGCTGCGGGCGATCATTGCTGACCACAGTGTGCTCAAACAGGCAGCCGAGGCCGGTGCGGAGGTTCTCTTTGCCAACGCCCACTCTGAAAAGTTCTGGCAGATGATCCGTGAGCGCAGGCGTCGCCTGGGCGCTTCGACGCTGACGGCCCTGGCCGCTGACGCAACGATCCCCAACTTGGCCGACTTGATCGAGGGACGGGCCGTGTTGTGGGACATCACCCACGAGGTCGCCTCGGGTCACCTGGGCTACGAATTGCCGCTGGTTGCTTCCGAGGAGGCCGGCTGCCGGTTGGCCCGGCTGACCAGTGAGTACGACCTGGTATTCTACGAGACCTTTTTGCCCGATCTGGCCGGTCACCGGCGCCTCGAGCCTGCCTGGGTGCTGGCCCGGCTGGATGGCTTTCTGGGAGGCGTGCTGGACCACCTGCCGCCTCAGGTCACGCTGGTGCTCTGCAGCGACCATGGGAACCTGGAGGACACGACGACCAAAGCTCATACGACGAACCCCGTGCCGCTACTGGCCGTGGGGCCGGGTGCGGGGTATTTCCGTCAGGCGACGGCCATCACCGACGTTGCTCCCGCTATCCTTGCCTGCTTGACGGGAGCAACGCACACGGGAGCCGACAGACGAACGGCGCTGGACGAATAAACCGCGCGGTTTGTGCTTCATGGGATACTGGAACCTAGTCATGGACAAGGATGCACTCGTCGATCTCTTTCTCGAGGCCACGACGCTGAAGTGGATGCCCCGCACCGGCTGGGGGATGCGCGGTGTAGCTCAAGTAGAAAGCGTTGCCGACCACAGCTACGGAGTGGCTTTCATGGCGTTGGCACTGGCCGAGGCGCTGTCTCAACCCCAGACCCTGGCTCAACCCCAGGCATGGGCTGACACTACCTCCCGTGAGGGCGGTCGAACCAATCTGGATCTGGAGAAGGTGTTGATCATGGCCTTGCTGCACGATCTGGCCGAAGTGCGCCTGACCGATCTACCTTCCTCGGCAGTTCGCCTCCTTCCAGGGATGGTCAAGCGTGAGGCCGAGGCGACGGTGATTGCCGACCTGTTGGCGCCGCTCCCCACTGCCGGGCGGCTGCGCGCCCTGTGGCAGGAGTTCGAGGACCACTCCAGTCCCGAGGGTCGATTGGTCCGCGACGCCGACAAGCTGGAGATGATGGTTCAGTGTCTGCGCTACGAGCAGGCTGGCAGCCGGGGATTGGACGACTTCTGGGAGGCGACGGATCGGCGGCAGTGGCATTATGCATTGTGTGCAGAGATCTATGGCCGGCTGAAGACCTTGCGGCCGGTTGGCGCAACGCCTGAAGCGTAAAAGACGGGGCCAGTAGCCTGCAGCCCGGAGAGGTACGGAGCACGCGCTGTGGACTGGCCACCAGTGGAGCGAGCATGATCAAGAACTTGGCCACAGGTGAAACCTTGGCCCGGACCATTGTCCGTTGCAACAACTTTTGGAGGCGGGGGCGGGGTCTGATGTTCCGGGGCCGCCAAGCTGTGGAGGATGGTCAGGTGTATCTCTTTGTCGAGGGGCGCGAGGGCGTGGCCCAGACGGCGATCCACATGTTCTTTGTCTTCTTTTCCATCGCCGTCGTGTGGCTGGACCGCGAAAAGCGGGTCGTGGACAAAGCCCTGGCCCGCCCCTTCCGGCCCTACTATGCCCCGCGCAGCCCGGCCCAATACTACATCGAAGGGCATCCATCCCTGTTGGACAAGGTGAGCATTGGCGACCAGTTGGAGTTTGCATAGGTGCTTCTGCCTGACAAACCGAGCAAGATGCGAGATATGAAGCGTGTAAACCACTACTTGAGATCGGATATCGAAAACCGCCCGCCAAGGTTCTGGCTCCTGCTGGCCCTGGTCCTGGTTCTCTGGCTGGCTGCGTCTGTGTCCGCCGTTGCTCAGGACTCGACCCCGGGAACCAGTTCCCAGCCGGCGACGGCACCGACCCCAGAACCCACACCCTCGATGGCGGTCTATGTCGTCGTGCCGGGGGACACCCTTTACAGCATTGCCGAGCGGTTTGGCTCGACGGTGGAGGCTATCGTCGCGGCCAACAACATCGTGGATCCCAGCCTGATCAACCCGGGTCAGAAGCTGGTCATCCCCACTGCTCAACCCGAGTTGGTGCCCTCGCAGGAGCCGGAGGCGAACACGCGCGTGCACCCGGTGCGCCGTGGCGAGACGCTGCCCTCCCTGGCCTTTCGCTACGGCACCACGCCTTGGGCCCTACAGGCAGCCAACGATCTGGACCGCTTGGGGCTGCTCTGGCCGGGGCAGAAGTTGCTGATTCCGCTACCCACCGCCGCGACCAGCGGCACCCCTGGGTTTCCGCAAGTCTCGGCTGGCCCGACCCCCATCGTCCAGGGACAGACGGTGGTTGTCCAGGTTGGGGCGGGCGGGGCCCTGGAGATCGACGGTTCGTTGTTGAGCCAAGGTCTGCGGTTCGTGCCGGAGGAGGAGCAGTATTGGGCGCTGGTAGGCGTGGATGCCCTCACCTCTCCTGGGGCCTATGGTTTGACGTTGACCATTACCGAGACCGCGACCGGTGACCGGTTGACCATCTACGAGACGTTCACCGTCACCAGGGGCGACTTTGGCACTTACAACGTCGCCGTCCCGGCCGATCGCCAGGGTCTTCTGGATCCCACCCTTGTCCAGCAGGAGCGGGCCTTGGTGAACGCGGTCTTTGCCGGCGTCAGCGAGCAGCGCCTCTGGGATGGGGCTTTTGGCTACCCCCTGGCAGGGGATCTACGCACCACAGCGCCTTTTGGCCAGCGGCGCTCATACAACGGCGGGCCGGTGAGCAGCTATCACTCTGGCCATGACTTTGGCGCGGATGTTGGCACGCCGGTCTATGCTCCCATGACCGGCACCGTCGTCTTGGCCGAGCCTCTCCAGGTACGCGGACAGGTAATCATCCTGGATCACGGCTGGGGTGTGTTCACCGGTTTCTGGCACCTGTCTCAGATCGATGTCCAGGTCGGGCAGGTGGTGAGCCGGGGTGAGATAATCGGCTTGGTGGGCAATACCGGCCTGTCTACGGGTGCACACCTGCACTGGGAGATGCAGGTTGCAGGTGTTCCGGTGGACCCGCTGCAGTGGACGCGCTGGGAGTTTCCGTAGCAGGATCCCATAGGCCGGTGTCAGCAGTTTGGAGGATGGTAGGGCGTTCTCTAGCGTCAACCGGGTTGTGCGGGAGAGCGCAGCCCGGTTCCTTTCTTGAGCGTTGAGCATGGGCAGCGACTGGCAGGCAGAGGAATGATGGCCAAGGGCAAGCGTGGGTCCCGGTTCTGGGGACTGGTGGTGATCCTGTTGCTGGCTTTTGCTCTGCGCATTTACCGCCTGGGCGCCGAGAGCCTGTGGTACGACGAGACGGTAAGTGTGTACCTGGCGGGCAACAGTGTGCCAGCGCTGGTAGCCCACACCGCCGGCGACATTCACCCGCCCGGCTACTACCTCCTGCTCCACGCCTGGACCCGGCTGGCGGGCAGCAGTGATTTCGCCGCTGCCTTCCCCTCCCTCTTTTTCGGCATGCTCCTGGTTGCCCTGGCCTACTGGCTGGGCACCCGGATCTTCGGGTCGAGGGCCGGCCTGCTGGCTGCTTTTCTGGTGACCATCTCCCCCTACAACATCTGGTATTCCCAGGAGGTGCGGATGTACACCCTGGGAGCGGCCCTGGGCATGGGTGTCCTCTGCGCTGTGATCTCCCTACTTGTCCCTATCCGGTTATCTCGTGACAGAAAGGGAGTGTGGCTCTGGCTCGGGGCCTATGCCCTCTGCGGGGGGATGGGCCTGTGGGCATTGTACTACTTTGCCTTCCTGCTGATCGCAATCAACCTTATGGTCGGAGTGTGGTGGCTGGTGGCTCGTCGGAGGCGCAATGTGGGCTGGGCATGGCTGGGTCGCTGGATCCTGGCTCAGTTTGCCGTGCTCGTCCTGTATGCTCCCTGGATTCCGGTCGCCTGGCGGCAGGTGACCGAACCGCCGGTGCCGCCGTGGCGGGGAATGACTGCTCTAGGCCCAACTTTGGTTGAGGCCTGGTCGGCGCTGAGCCTGGGACAGTCGGTCGAACCGTCGCGCGTGTGGCCCGTGCTACTCCTGTTCGCCGTCCTGTTGGTCCTCGGTTTGTTCCACCGCAAGCCGGGCGGGGAGAAAACAGCCGTCCGTTTCTCCGTCTCTTCCCCTGCCGGGCGACGTGCGGGCGCCGGAGCGGTTCCGTGAAGTAGGTTCCTGGCTGGCTACGTGTTCCTGCCGGTATTCCTCATCTATCTGGCTTCCTTCATCACTCCGCTGTATCACGTGCGTTATGCCTTCACCTATTCGACGCCTTTCTATGTGTTGGTGGGCGCTGGTCTTGCCTCCCTGTGGGAGCGCTGGCGACTGCTGGCGGGCCTGAGTCTGGGGGTGCTCGTTCTCTTTTCCGGGATCTCGCTCTACAACTACCATACCGATCCCCGGTACGCCAGCGACGACCACCGGGCGGCAGTGGAATACCTCTCTGCCCAGTGGCGGCCAGGCGACGCCATCCTGGTCAACGCCGGATACGCCTATACGGCACTGCTGACCTATTGGGATGATGCATCCACCGCACCGTGGGCCTCTATCATCTGGCGTGGACGGCTGGTCGATTATCCCGGAAGGGGGGCTATTGAAGGTTCCAGCACCGACGAGGGAACCGTTGTGCTCCAGACCGGAACCATCGACGGCGACCCGTCGTTAGGCTGGGGAGAAGCTGATTCCGACTTTTATGCCATGAGCCGTGCCGAGACAGAGGCTGCGCTGGAGCGCCTGTTCGCCGATTTCGAACGGGTATGGGTGTACCGTATCTATGATACGGTGGCCGATCCCGACGGTTTTGTCCGTGGTTGGCTGGCCGAGCACGGCACGCAATTCGAGGATCAGGTGTTTACCGGAGAGGCACAACTTCGTGTGCAGGGATTCCTGACCGGGCGCGATCCCCAGGCTGGGGCCGGCCAGCCCATCGACGAAACCTTGGTCGACGGCTCGCTGCGCCTCGTGGCAGCTACCCACCTGCCACCAGCGGTGGCGGCAGGTGGTGCACTGGATCTCGCGCTGGTTTGGGAGGTGGCCTCGCCCCTTGACAGCATGCCGCCTGGAGAGGATCCCCTGCTGTTTGCTGGGCTATTCGATGACAGTGGTAGGCGCTGGGCACAGGCCGACGAGCGCCCCTTGGGTACGCTCTATCCGGTCTCTGCCTGGCCCGAAGGCGCCCTCGTACGCGTCCCGCTGCAGGTTCCTCTTCTCCCCGGAACGCCTCCCGGCCGGTATCGGCTGGAAGTGGGCTGGTACACATTCGTGGATGGCCAACCGGTCTGGCTGCCATGGACCTCTGGCGAGCGGCTGGTCTTGGGTGAAGTGGAGGTCCTTGCCCCCCGGGACTGGAGTGTGCTGCCGGTTCCGGAGGTGACCTACCCCGCCGGTGTGGAGGTGGGCGACGGGGTGCAGTTCCTGGGCTTTGACGCGCTGCTGCTGCAGGCCTACCCCGGTGAGGTGGTCCACCTGGACCTTTACTGGCAGGCGCTCCATGACATGCCAGAGCCAGGGCTGGTTGTGCTCCAGTTGGTGGATGATTCGCGCCATGTGTTGGCTGAGGCCACGGGCGCGCCGGTTGGGGGGCGAGCGCTCTTTGCCGGCCTGGAGGCGGGGCAGGTAGTCCGCGACCCGCGTTCCTTCACCCTGCCGGGTGACCTGGCGCCTGGTGTGTACAATCTGTGGCTGGGGCGCCGTGGTTCTGGTGGCGGCTGGCTGCCAGTGCGGCGCGGGCCTTTCCCACTGGGCGAAACCTGTCCCCTGGTCACCGTCCGGGCGCTGGGCCGTCCGCTGGATCTGACCTCGCCGCAAGTCCAGGAGCCCGTCAATGCCGAGTTCGGTGCCCCCGGCTCGGACGCCACGATCCGCCTCGTCGGCTATGACCTCCAGCCGCCGGCTTCCAACCTCCAATCGCGAACACCTGGCCTGCAACTTACGTTATACTGGCAGGCCCTTGCGCCGATGGTCAGAAACTATAAAGTGTTTGTTCACTTGGTAGGGGAGGGCGGTCCATCCGACATTCGCGCCCAGGCGGATGTCTATCCTTACCTGCCCACCATGGCGTGGGTGCCGGGCGAATACTTGCGCGACCAGGTGGTGGTGGATCTGCCGGGTGAGCTGGCGCCCGGTCGCTATGTGTTGTTGATGGGTGTCTATGACGAGGCGACCGGAGAGCGGCTGCTTGCAACCGCCGAGAGTGGCCACCCACTGGGTGATGACGTGCTGCTGCAAGAGTTCAGGCTCGAGGAGTGAACATTGACCCAAAACCCATTCTTCTCAGACCGCCCGCCGGTGGCGCCGCAGGACGTGCGCGTCGAAAGTGTAGGTGTGAATCCCCTTGATCTGCGTCGCGTGGACGTGGCTGTCGACTTGACGCCCTGCCAGGAGCCGGTGACTGTCGAGATGGTGATCGTCGGACCGGCCGACGACGAGCTGTGCAGCGTGATGCTGGTCCAGAACACCGAATGGATGCTGGACAAGATCATGCATCTCCGGCAGGATGCCCGGCCAGGTGCGCACATCCTGCACGTGGGCGTGTTCCACGACGGCGAGTTGGTGGCCCGGGCGGCTCGAAGGTTCGAGTTTCCGCCCTCCCAGGTGTCCGGCGATCGATGAGCGACCTGGTGCATTGGCCGCCAACCTGGGCCACCCTGCTGCTGGTACCGGCCCTCCTCCTGGGCTTTACGGTCCACGAAGTGGCCCATGCAGTGGTTGCCTACCTTCTGGGCGATACCAGCCAGGTGGAGCGCCAGCGGCTTTCCTTTAACCCGATCCGCCATATCTCTTGGGGAGGGATGCTCACCTTTCTGCTGCTAGGCTTTGGCTGGGCCAAGCCGGTGTGGATGGACCCTGAACGGTTTCGTATCCGCAACCGGGCCTTTGGTGTGTTTCTGGTGTCCATCGCCGGTTCCAGTGCCAACCTGGTGGTGGCCACCGCCGTTACATTGGCCATTGCTGCTTCCATGCTGGTCGTCGCCGTGGGGACGGGCGCCGAGATGAGCGATGTGTGGCGTTTCTTCCTCGTGGAGGATCCGGGGCCTGATCTGCAAGGGATCGCCGTCGCCTTTAGCTCTACCGTGGTCCAGGTGAATCTGGTACTGGCCCTCATTAACCTTCTACCCATCCCCCTGTTGGACGGCTACCATGCGCTGAACGGCTTGGTCCAGGCGATCCGGGATGCCCTGAGAGGGAGGAAAAGGGAGGAAAGCTGGCCACAGCCGGCTGCGCCGGCAGCCGCGGACTCGGCGCCCCCTACCAGCCCAGCGCGCATCCATTTTGATATCGCGCTGGATTACCAGGAGGCCGGTCAGTTGGACGAGGCCATTGCCCGCTACAGGCAAGCCATCGCCAACGACGAGCATTTCGGCCTGGCCTACTACAATCTGGGTCTGGCTTACTGGGCCAAGGGACGCCCTTCTCTGGCCTCCAGCGCCTTCCGGGCGGCGATGCAGGCCAGCCGCGACGTGCACGTACGCATCCAGTCCGATCTGCACATTCGGGAGCTGGCCCAGGCCCAGGCCGATCCTGCCGTCGAACTGCGACCTGCACCCACCCCCTTGCAATCGGTCGAGCCCCCGGTGGTGGCTGGGGAGCAGCCATCCCCCATCGACCCCGTGGTGGCGCGCCAGGTCTGGCTGCGCTTCATCTCCGGCGGCTTGGTGCTGTTTGCCCTGGCTGTCGGTACCTGGATGTTCGTCACTCTCGCAGCCCTGGTGTCGCTGGGCTAGGTGCAGGCCAGTGGGGAGGTGGTGCAATGCCCTGCCTGAAAGTTGACGCGCCGGATGAATTCCGGTATAATAGCCCCCACGATGCGGGGTGGAGCAGTGGCAGCTCGTTGGGCTCATAACCCAAAGGTCGGAGGTTCGAATCCTTCCCCCGCTACCAGGCAAGAGTGGCAGATAGCGCCGGACACTGGGGGAACGCTATCTGCCATTGCGTTAAGGCGAGGTAGCTCAATGGCAGAGCAGGGGACTCATAAGCCCTTGGTTGGCGGTTCAAATCCGCCCCTCGCCACTGGATAGAAAGAGATATGATGTCCAGGCAGACAGGCTCTCACTTCGGTGAGGGCTTGTTTTCGTATTGCCTCCATCGTTTTTCCTGCACCGGTATGTGGCTTCTGGTGTCAAGCGGAACCCGCCGGGATTGACATTTCATAAAAGTCGATTACAATAGGGCGGACGCGTGGGCCGCCGGCCCTCGAGGGACTGCCACTACCGGTGCCCGGCGTACCCGCTGCCAGAGCGTGTGGACCGCTGGCTGGGTATTGGGGCCTGGTACAATCAAAGACGAAAGCGAGGGAGTGCACATGAACAATGAAGAGATCATCCGTCTCAACCGCGAGTACACCTTTTTCTCCTGGGCTGCCCAGGAGGCCGTGAATCCCGTCCCCGTTGCGCGGGCTGATGGCGTTTATATCTGGGATGCGGACGGCCAGCGCTACCTGGACTTTTCGTCCCAGTTGATGAACGTCAACATCGGCCACAGCCATCCCCGCGTGATCGATGCCATCAGGGAGCAGGCCGACCGGCTACTCTACGCGGCGCCCGCCTTTGCCACCCAACCTCGTGGCGAGTTGGGCCGTATGCTGGCCGAGATTGCCCCAGGCGATCTCCAAAAGACCTTCTTCACATTGGGTGGGGCGGAAGCAGTCGAGAATGCCATCAAGATCGCCCGCATGTACACCGGCCGTTCCAAGATCATCACTCGCTATCGTTCCTACCATGGTGCGACGTATGGCGCCATGACTGCCAGCGGTGATCCCCGGCGCTTGCCCATCGAACCGGGGATCTCTGGCATCGTCCGCGTGTTTGACCCCCACTGCTATCGTTGCGTATTTGGCCAGGAACCGGAGACTTGCCACCGGGAGTGCATTACCCACATCGAAGAGGTGATCCACTTTGAAGGGCCGCAGAACGTCGCCGCCCTCCTGGTGGAGGGAGTGACGGGGACCAGTGGTATCATCGTGCCCCCGGATGACTATTGGCCCCGCTTGCGCGAGATCTGCGACCGCTACGGCATCCTGCTTATCGCCGACGAGGTGATGAGTGGCTTTGGGCGCACCGGTGAGTGGTTTGCGGTGGACAACTGGGACGTGGTTCCTGACATGATCACCATGGCCAAAGGCGTCACTTCCGGTTACCTGCCCCTGGGCGGCGTCATCGTCTCGCAGCGGGTCGCCGACTACTTTGCTGATCAGGTCTTCTGGGGTGGTTTGACCTACAGCGGCCATCCCATGTCGTGCGCTGCCGGCATCGCAACCCTTGAGGTCTACCGCCAGGATGGGCTGCTGGAAAATACAAAGCGGATGGAAAAGGTGATGGCGGAGGGCCTGGCCGACCTGGCAGACCGCCATCCCACGGTGGGTGATGTACGCGGCATCGGTCTCTTCTGGATCGTCGAATTGGTCAAGGATCGCGAAACCCGGGAGCCATTGGTGCCCTGGAACGCCAAAGGCTCCGAACAGGGACCCATGCCCGCCGTGGCCCGCTACATGCGGGAGCATGGCTTGTACACCTTTAGCAAGTGGAACTGGATCTTTGTCGTGCCTCCCCTGTGCATCAACGCCGACCAGATCGCGGAAGGGTTGGCGGTGATCGACGGTGCCCTGTCCATCGCTGACGGGAGTCTCTGAGACCGGGATGGGAGCGGAGGACGCGATGCCTGTACCCACATCGATCCTGTATCTCACGGAGGACGAGGTCCAGCAGACGCTGACCATCCCAGAAGTAGTCGACCTGGCGGAGAAGGGGATGCGTGCCGACGCTGCCGGCCAGGTCGCAGGGGACAAGTTCTACATGGCGGTAGGCGAGGAAGGCTTCATCAAGCCTTTCTCCGGCTACCTGGCGGGGGAGGAACTGGCGTTTGTCAAGACCTTCAGCTACTTCCCCGGCAATCCGGCCCGCTTCGGCCGGTCAACTACGTCGTCAATGGTGCTCCTGTTCGACGCTGAGACAGGCTTGCCAGCCTGCCTTATGGAGGGAGGCTGGATCACAGCCGCCAAGACGGGGGCCTCGACCGCGGTCACCGCGACCTGGTTGGCGAACCCGCAGGCAGCGAGCGTGACCATCTTTGGTGGGGGTATGTTGGGGCGGATGCACTTGCGGGCGTTAAGCTGTCGCTTCCCCCTGCGCCGGGCGTTCGTGGTCGACATCGTTCCACAAGTGGCCGCGGCCTACACCGCGGAATTGGGACCGCAGCTGGGCTTTCCTGTCGAGGCTGTACCCTTGGTGGACCGAGAGCGGGCGGTGCGTGACTCAGACTTGGTTGTCACCGTCACCACCGGGAACCAGCCGTTGGTGGAGCGGGCCTGGCTAAGGCCGGGGGCGTTCGTCGCCCGCCTGGGGTCCTACCAGGAAGTGGCGCTGGACGTTATCACCGGGGCGGACAAGGTCGTGGTAGACAACTGGCACTATGTCCGGCCCCGCATTCCTGAGCTCAAGATGCTGGCGGAGGAGGGGCGATTTGGGTTCGAGGACATCCATGCCGAGTGGCCCGATGTCGTCGCAGGGCGTAGGCCGGGGCGCGAATCCCCCGAGGAGGTCGTCGTCTATATCGCTCTGGGTATCTGGGGGGAGTATGCGGCCATTCTGCCGCAGGTCTACCGGCGAGCGGTGGCCAAGGAGCTGGGCGTGCCGCTGGCCATCTGATCTCGAGCCCTATCGACGACATCGGGGCTCTCACTCTGCCACTGCCAGCCGACCCCACTGGCGAGGAAATCCTCGCCGAACGCCTGGCGGAGCGTCTGCCTGGCCCTGTCTCCTGTGCAGTGACAAGGGGCCACTTGCCGCACACCCAGGCGCTGGAACTCGGAGATGATCTTCCCCATCCGCCTCCGGCTGGCCCCGCCGAGGTGGAATCCGCCGACTACCAGAAGAATCTCGTCCTGGCCTCCTCGCATAGCCTGGGCCACCATTCTGTCCACCCCTGGGTGCGCGCAGCCAGTCACGATTACCAGGCCTTGTTCCGTCCTGGCAACCAATGCCTGTTCGACGAGGCTGGTTCCCATCTGGCCTGTACTCCACAAGCCGGGCAAGATCTTCACAGAGTCGCCCACTTCCACTGTACTTGCGCCGGTGGCCCGTACTTGGTTCTTGAATCTGGTCGGGAACGCCTTGGGGACAAAGACGGTGAGCTGCGGGTTGGCAGCCAATACAGCGCCCAGGCCGCCCGTGTGGTCTCCATGGCTGTGGGACAGGATGACGATATCGATCGTCTGGGGATCCAGCTCCAGCATAGCCATGTTGTGTAGCAGGAGTTTCCCATCGCCACCGGTGTCAAAGAGTATCGTCTGATCGCCATATTCCAGCCAGGCAGCAAACCCCCAGCTCGTTCGCAGCCGGGGATCGAAGGGGTTATTGTCAAAAACCACAGTAACGACCATAGTCTTGCCTATTCCGACAATTGAGCAACTCCATCAATCAATGGTCAAGGAACCTACACCGAAAGAGCGTGTGGATTGCCTCAATTCCATCGATCAGGCATATCTTTTTCCCCTCGCCTTCCGTGCGTGGTGTGTAGCCAATCGGCACCTCGTGGATGTGATAGCCAGCCAGCAGCAACTTGGCCGTAATCTCTGGCTCAAAGTCAAAGCGGACGCAGCGCAAGTGCAACCCCTGCACAACCTCGCGCCTGAAGGCCTTGTAGGCGGTCTCCATATCTGACAACCGCGCTCCATACAGCACATTGGTCAGCATAGTCAAGAATCGGTTGGCCAGGCGTGTGCGCAGAGGGATCCCTTTGGGTTTGGCAAGGAAGCGCGAACCATAGACCACTTCCCACTGTCCGGCGACGATCGGCGCGATGATGCGCGCATATTCGCTCGGATCCAACTCCAGATCCGCATCCTGGACGATGATGATATCGCCTGTGGCGCAAGCCATGCCCAAACGCACCGCCGCTCCCTTGCCAAGGTTGATGGGAGATGTGTGGACGGTCACTAGATTTGGAAAACTGTTTGAGTATTCCGCCAGGATCTCGGCGCTGCCGTCGGTCGAGCCATCATCCGAGACAATGATCTCCTTTTCGATAGGACCCAGATCCACGCTGCGCACCCTGTCGATCACTTCGCCGATGGTTTCCTGTTCGTTGTAGACAGGGATCACAACCGAGAGTTTGAGCGCTGGCGATTGTCCAGATGGCATTCAAAATCTCCAACAGCATGCTTCTTCGCCAGTGTATGAGCCTGGGACTGCGGGCAGCTCACGGCATGACGATCTCGACCGGCACATCCAAGGTCAGGGTCTCGCCCTTGGGCACACCACTAGAATTGCTGAGCGGTAACCAGACCTGCTCACCACTCGGGTGCATGGAGAGGCTTATCCAGTAGACGCCCGGCTGGCTATAGTCCGGGATAGCTATCCTGTGCTGCGAAGCAACGATGGTGCCTGGCGCCCATCGATCGGTTGTGTCGCGTCCAGCCGAGGGCGAGCCGTCTTTGTACATCAGGAAGGTGCCATCAGCGTCCACCAACTTGACAAGCGCCCAAGTGTCGGCCTCCAGGGAAACGTCGGACTGCCAATACAGATCCAGAGTCATTTTTTCACCAGGTCGGACTTGGGAACTCTCCAGCCGGTAGCCGAGCAGCCGGATCGACTCCCCAAAGCGCGCATCAAGCGGAGTAGCTTCCCTCGGTAGCAAAGCCGCCGTCGCGGGCGGACCGTACACTGGCGCCAGGTAGTGTCCGGGTGTGACCAGGGCCAGCACCAGCCAGGCCGCTGCCAGCGAGCTAGCCCCCCAGGGCCGGACCCCTCGCGGTGTCCAGACCAGTAGCCCGGCCACAAGGATGAGCATCACCGCCGGGAGAAGAGGGTAGATCAGACGGCCTTGATCCGTGCCCCCTACGATGGCTGTCCAGCGGATCAGCGAGGCCAACGTGATCCCAACGTAGAGGCCCAACAGCACGATGGCCCAGCGGACATAGGCTGCAACCTGTCTCCACCGGAGCGCCAGCCAGGCGATGAAGCCTAGCAGCCCTGCCAGAAAGAGTGCGTGGATGATTCGATAGAGCCATTCATCCAGTTCGATGCCGATCCATCCCAACCACAAGGATCGAGACAGGCCTCGGAACAGCCAGATCAACACGTCTGATGTGAGGGGGCCCTCGCGTAGGGGGTTGGTGGCCAGCACGAAGGAGAAACCCAGCGGGTCCCCAAAGACGACCAGGTTACGTACATAGTACCACCCGGACAGCACCCCGGCCAATCCAAAGGTCAGCAGCCAGGCAGAAAAAAGCCTCCCTATCCTGCGTGATGGATGCTTCCACCATACGATCAGGATGGCCAAGGCCACGATCGGCACCAGAGCGATCAAGTTGGATTTGGACAGTAGACCCAGCCCCAACAGCAAGCCGAGCAGTGTAAGGCGCCAGAACCTCAGTGCATTGTGACGCAGTAGCGCGACTATCTGCCACAGTACCAGGGCTGACATGGCTGTGGCGGCATTGTCGTTGCTGAATACGGCAGTCATAAACAGGAACTGGGGTGTAAAGGCCGTTAGCGCCGCCATGCCCAGCCCGATTTCGGGCTGCTCGGGAAACAGCTCGCGGCCGAAGCGGCAGATGGCCCATACCGTCACCACTCCCAATCCTACCGACACCAGCCGTGCCAGGTGCCAGGCGAGCGCCCAACCGCGGAAAGGCCATGCCTCAGAAGCCGGATGAAGGAGCAAGTTTTGGGATGCCAGTGGATCGCTGGGGTCGAAATCTGCATTGGCCAGTGGGGCAAAGGGCACATGATCGCGAACCCAAAAGGTAAGAGCTGCACCCGTCAGGTAATAAAGCGGGGGTTGGACAGCCTCGTGCTCCTCCTCAGAGTACGGCAGTCGGCGGTGTTGCACCAGGTAGCGGGTCACTCGATAGTGATCCACCTCGTCAGGCGCCTCACCCAAGGGGATGACCAAGCTGTACCACGTCGCCAAAGCTACATAGACCAGCAACAAAGCGGCGAGGAGGATGCCGGGGAGATCGCGTCGCTGAACCATGGTAACGATGCCTTCAGGTTATCCTCGCCCTAGTTTGCTCCCATCCATCGTTCTGTAACACCTACAATGCTGTTCACCCCAGCTCGTCCAGCTTCACCAGTGCGGCCGCCAGGGCTCCATTGGCTGCTTCCAACTGATCGGCTGCTGCATCAAGATCGGCTTGTGCTGGCCCGGCTAGCTCTGCCCAGCGCCGAAATTCGCTCTCGTGCTCAGTGTTGTGCTCGATCCAATGGGGCAGCAAGGCCCGCAGCTTCTCCTGTTCGGTCATAGTTGGCACGTCATTCCCCCTCTACCGGCACCAACGTGACGGTGTGTTTGAGAAAGTCTATGCGGCTAACCCGCGCTTGCACCATGACCGGCTCCTCGAAGAAGGCCTGAAGGCGCAACCCGCCCTCCACCGGTTCCAGTAGCACTACATCGCGCATGATCTCCTTTTCCTGTTCGTTCTGCACTAGATAGACCGTGGCTTGGCACATCTCACACCCCTCAGGTACAATACATTCGACTCACCCTCTACGAGCTGTACATCCTTGATCCTGAACCCAGCGCGCTCCACCAGCGATGAAAGCTCCTCAGGAGCCATGTGATTTCGCCCATGGCGTGGGGGCACGCCCCATCGCCTCAGATATCTGCATGCCAGTTTCGTTGTTCTCAAGAGATCCATGCGGTAGCTCGTAAAGTCGACAGCGATCAGGAGTCCTTCATTTCGCAGGATCCGATAACTCTCCCGCAGACATAGTGCAGGATCAGCGATGACGTGGATCAGATTGGCCATCAGCACGCTGTCGCATATTTGATCTGGAAAATCGGCGCTGGCACAGTCCGCTTTTCGGGTCGTCACGTTTTGAAATTCGCTCAATTGGGTTCGCGCAATTTCCAACATTTCGTCCGAAAGGTCTGTAGCGACAACGTGGCGTGCGTTCCCAGCGATGGCCCTTGTAAAGTAGCCGGTGCCGCATCCAAACTCTACAACATCTCCAAGATCCCGTTCCTCCGATAGCCTCGTCTCAATCGCCTGCAGAATCGCTTTGCCCACGACGTATTCCCCATCCCTGTCATAGGAATGGGCAAAGCGGCTCCAGTAGCGTTCTTGCTTGTGGGCTCTCACGGTCATCCCTCGCGGATTGAACGCCTCCATACCAGTCTTTTTGCGTTGGCTGTCTTTTCCCCCTCGATCCCTTTAGGTCTGGGGACGGATGAACAGGTTCATTCTTGGTCGATGCTACCTTCCTGCCGCCGTCCGGTCATAGCTTTCTGCAACGTGTCCACCGCCAATTCGGCACAGTGGGTGCTCTCCTCGGGCAGGCCGTCCAGCGCTGAGACCAGGTCCTCTGCTGGGACTTTGCTTCCTTCATCCAACGTCAACCCCTGCACCATCCTGGTAAGCATGCTCCCGCAGGCTACGGATGGTCCACAGCCATCAGTCATGAACGTCGCTGACTCGATCCGGGCACCGTTCAGCCGCAAATAGATCTCCATTGTATCACCGCACCAGCCTTGCACGATGGCGTAGGCATCTGGCTCTTCCATTCGCCCCAAGTTGTGGGGGCTACGTGCCTCCTCCAGGACCTTGGCCGAGTACAGCGCCCGCTCTTCTTCATCTATCAGTCTCTGCAATTCCGCCACCATGTGCTCAAAGCTGGCTTGCCCTCTGCGCTCAGCCACATGGCCCTCCCATCTCAGTCCGCTGCTTGCTCCACCGGCCCTGGCGCCTCGCCACTTACGCCAACTGCCGCTAGAGCATTCCTCCCGCGGGCATTACATTTGCCTCTGCTCCACTGGTAAGCCCGGCATCTGACCCGGCTCGTGTTGCCCACATGATAGATTGTCCATCGCATAGGCCTCAGTAGCATCATGCTGCTCCAGGTCCACCATGATGGAATGGGGACATCATACCAAGTGCAGGCGGACTACTCTGGCCAGTCCGTCTTCTGTTTCAGCAAAAACCACAAGGCGTATAAGCTAGTCCTCCTTCTCAAGCTGCTCGATCCGGTCCATTGTCTCGGCTAGTTGTTTCCGCAAGCTCTCAAGCGTGTTGCGTAGTTCCACCATTTCGGATTCGGATATGGCCTGCATGCCTGGCTGGCCTGGTGGAGCTGGCGGCATAGCACTGCCCATGTCCATCCCCCTTCCCATGCCACGGCCCATGCCCATGCCACGGCCCATACCGCCCCCCATGCCAGCGTGGGCTGCCACGTTGGCTCCGCCCAGCGACTGGAGTTGACCGGCCTTGAAGGCCTCCACAGCTTGGCGGACGGTGCCCCCCGAAACCAGGTATGCCGGCACTGCCGCCGCTCGCAGGACGTCAAAGGCGTTCGGCCCCAGGTTGCCGGTCAGCACCGCTTGTGCTCCTTGGTTCACCACGAGCTGGGCGGCCTGGATGCCTGCGCCTCCACCTTGAGACATGGCTGGATTGGGCACAGCTTCATAATTCATCGTTTCCGTGTCTACAAACACGTACGTTGGACACCGGCCAAAGACTGGGCTGGCGGGTGCTTCCAGAGTATCACCTTGTGCAGATACCACAATTCTCATTGGCTATGTCTCCTTTTTTGCCAAGTTTGAGGTTCGACGTTCACCGCTGGCTTACCCCGGCAACGCCGAACCTCAAGGCTGTCGCTTATCCTAATCCACCTCGATGATCGCTTCCTCTGGACACTCGTCAAAGCAGATGCCACACTCCAGGCACTCGTCCGGGTCGATGTAGGCGTGCCCGTCCACCATCGAGATTGCCTCGTTGGGACATACGTCGATGCATGTCTCGCAAGCACTGCACTTCTCAATGTCCACTTGATACATCTTGAATCCTCCTCATTATGAATTTTCATGCCGGTCCTCATTGGCTGGCATGCATCTGCATAAAGGTCGATCGTTGTGCCCTTGGTGTCCGCAGCACCAACTCCTCGGCAATCGGTGCGAAGGCACTGCCTCCATACTCCTCAATGCGCCCGGCGTCGCACAGCCTGGCGATCTCCGGGTCGATCGGCAGCCGCCCCAGGAATGCAACCCCGATCCGCTGGGCAGTCTGCTCTGCGTGGCTGGGACCAAAGATCTCGTAGCGTTTGCCCGTATCGGGGCATTCGAAATAGCTCATGTTCTCGATCAACCCGAGGATCGGGGTTTGCATCTGTTGGGCCATGCGCGCCGCCTTACGCACCACCATACCTGCCAGATCCTGGGGCGAGGTGACCAGCACAACGCCCGACATGGGCAGCGATTGCATGACCGTCAGCGAGGCATCTGACGTGCCTGGGGGGAGGTCCACAACAAGGTAGTCCAGCGTCCCCCAAAAGATGTCCCCCCAGAATTGCTTGATCGCCCCGCTGACCAGCGGTCCTCGCCAAATGACGGCCATGTCCTCCTGTTCCAGGAGCAAGTTGATGGACATGACCCGGATGCCGCTCTTGGTCTGTGGGGGCATGGGGCCCATGGGGCTCATGCCCAGCCTCGCCCCCTCAGGCAAGAACATCTTGGGGATGCTCGGCCCCGTGATGTCGGCGTCCAGGATGCCCACCTGATACCCTCGGCGCCGGAGCGCAATGGCCAGCAGCCCGCTGACCAGCGACTTGCCAACGCCGCCCTTGCCACTCATCACGGCGATCACGCGTTGGATCACATTCAAGTCCTCGGCCTCGCCCTTTTCGGGTACCCCGATGCCGATGCGTCGCTTTTCCTCGTCGGTCATCTCACTCAGCGCGACCTCTATCCCCTTGACGCCCTCCAGCGCACCGACCGCCTCTTTCACGTCGTCGACGATCTGGTCCTTGAAGGGGCAGGCCAGCGTTGTCAACGCCAGGGTGATGTCCACCTGATCCTTGTCCATCCGCACCTCGCGGACCATACCTAGCTCGATGAGGCTTTTATGCAACTCGGGATCTATGACGCGTTCCAGCGCCCTGCGCACCTCTGATTCAGTGACCACCTTTGGTTCCTCCTCCAGATTGTCGAGTGTTGGATCCCGGATAGCGAGTGTTGGTCAGCAGCGACTGTGCATTGGTCATCGGTGCACTTTCATATGCTTGTGGTACGTCTCCAGGAAGAAATGCAGGACTCGGTCGGTCTCGCGCAGATCATCTACCCACCAGGCCAAGTAGCGGTCACCTTCTTCGCTGATCCGGTACAGGCGGCGAGCCGGGCCGCCACTGTCGGTATCCCAACGCGACGTGACAAATCCCCGCTCCTCCAGGCCGCGCAGCATACGATACACGGTGCTCAGGTCCACCGGATTCTGCTCAAAACCAAAGGGACCCAGCCCTTCTACGAGTTCGTAACCGTGGACCTCGTCGCAATGCAACAGCAAGAGTAGACATGGCTCCAGGAAGCGTTGTATGCGACGTGGACACGCCTCATCCGGCTGCCCGTCATGCCGGCGGCGATGACCATAAGGCATAATTCAGACCGCCTCTCTATATGCTAAGTGCATATATATGATATCATACTTTATAGAGATTGTCAATGTATAAACCGATTGCTATCTAATGCGAGATGCGAATGTATGTAATTTGACTATTGACATTTTACACATAGTGTGGTATACTGTAGGTGGTTTGGTTTATGAGTCACGCTCGCGACATCGGAGGCAAGACATGCGAGGAAGAGGTCGAAGGCAGAGGTGGCGGCGGGGGCACTCCCGTCGGGCAGTGCGGTTCCTGGAACCCACGCTGCTCCTGGTTCTCCATCACAGATCTGCCCATGGCTATACCTTGATCGATCAACTGCGTGAGCTCGGCCTGGCAGACATGGATCCCAGCGCTATCTACCGGGCACTGCGGGGTATGGAAGAGGAGGGTTGGGTCACCTCATCATGGGATGAGCAACAGACACAAGGCCCTCCCCGGCGGGTGTATCGCCTGACGGTGTTGGGGGATGAAGTGTTGAGGTGGTGGATGCAGGATCTGCAGGAGACGCATGGCATGATCGATCATATCCTCGGCACATACAACCGGCACATGGAGGAGGGTGAAGGTGACTACCATTGAGGCACTGCTGAACGACTTGAGCACCGATGCGCCGGTACGGCAGGTGTTGGTGGGGGCGTTCTGGACTGCGGTGGTGTTGGATACTGGCCGTTGCGGCCTGGCTTCTACGCTACGTGCCGAAAGCCACGAAGAGGGTCCGCCGGTCCGGCAGCCCGGGCGCCTTTGCGAGCACAGCGGGCGGGAGCTGGCTGAATGGTTGCACTCACCTCGCATTCTGGAGGCCAGCATCGGCATGGCGGCCCTGAACGCCCTGTTGGATGTGGACGAGTCAGCCTGCACCGAGCTGAACGCCGAGGAGGTGATCGTGCAGCGGGGCGCCGGGCAGCGGGTGGCTATCGTGGGCCACTTTCCGTTCGTGGAGCGGGCACGCCAGGCAGCTAAGGTCTGTTGGGTACTGGAGTTGCGCCCTCGCCCCGGGGACCTTCCCGCAGTCCAAGCTGAGGATGTACTACCTCAGGCGGACGTGGTGGCGTTGACTGGTACGTCGCTGCTCAACCACACCTTTGACGATCTGATCGCTCTGTGCCGCCCCGGGGCGTTCGTCGTCGTGCTGGGAGCCAGCGCTCCACTCTCGCCGATCCTGTTGGATCGTGGCGTGGACGCTATCTCTGGTACAAAGGTGGTGGACGTGCCTGCCGTGTTGCGTGCTGTGGGCGAGGGGGCTACCTTTCGCCAAATCCCGGGCAAACGGCTGCTGACGATGGTGCGCTAGGAGCCCATGATACCTGGGCAAACAAGCCAGAAGAAAAGCGTTGGATGAAAAAGAGTGGTTCAGATAACAAATGATGGAAGGAGGTGAATAGTATGCCAGGATTCGATGGAACAGGACCGGCTGGTATGGGTCCGATGACCGGTGGGGCACGTGGGTGGTGCAATCCCTACAGGCCTGCGTACACCGGTTACGGTCCTTATCGCCCGTCCTTCCCGGCACCAGTGCCCCCTCCCAATGCCTATGGCTATGGGCGCCCACGGTGGGGCCTGGGCCGGGGGTTCCGGGGACGCGGCCGGGGCCTCGGTTGGGGACGCGGCTGGGGCCCGGGACGAGGGCGTGGTTGGTGGTGATAGGAGATGACTGAATACCAAATCTAGAAGGAGGTGAACAAAATGCCAGCAGGAGATGGAACAGGACCCATGGGTATGGGTCCCATGACCGGCCGTGCGGCCGGCTACTGTGGCGGCTACGGCGCACCCGGGTATGCCAATCCCATTCCCGGTCGCGGTTGGGGTCGCGGCGGATGGGGTGGCGGTGGTGGTGGCCACGGTTGGCGCCACCGGAACTGGTACTATGCCACTGGCGTGCCCGGCTGGGCCCGCTTTGGTTATGCACCCGCCTGGGGCGCGCCGCCGGCTTGGGGAGCAGCACCGCCCTCTGGGTATGGTCCCTATGCTACGCCGTCGGCTCCAGAGCAGGAGGTTGAGTTCCTCAGGCAGCAGGCTGAGTGGCTGAAGCAGCAACTAGACGCCATTGGTCAGCGCATCGAAGAACTCGGCCAGGAGGAGTAGCTAGACCTCAGTTCGGGGCGAGACTCGTTCGAGCCCCCGTTTCTGAACGGGCGTCGTCCCCGGGGGCGGATCCGGCCCCGAGACGGGCCCGGGAGCAATTTCGCACCAGAAACTAGCTAGACCTCAGTTCGGGGCGAGTGACATCGCCATGTGCTTTACCACCCGCCCCGAGGAACCAACCGGGTGGGGGGATGTGCGTCTCCCCACCCAGCAGGCAGACCTGATTATACCCGATCATTCGGAGCAGTGCAAAGGTGTATGGCAGGCGTAGGTGGTACGCCCAGAGATCTCCAGTCTCTCGCTCCCATCCTGTTGGGCAGAACTCGAACCGCCCCCTGGGTCAGCCTGCCTGTATGGCGTCTGGCACGCGACATACCGGGGCGATAGGTGTCGCTTCCGGCATGGGGCCAGCCGTGCTGCGAGACCGTGTTGAGAAGAGGGTGATCGGTTTGGATCAGGGAAGGAGGTGAGCGAGATGTCTCAAGGTCGTGGAGGTGGTGGTGGACGTGGTGGCGGCGACGGTCGTGGCCGGGGTGAGGGACCAGGTCGCTTGGGCGGTCCCAAGGCCGCTGGACCGGGTGGTTACTGTGTCTGTCCCGGCTGCGGGCACCGGGTGAGGCATGTGACAGGGCAGCCCTGTTACGAGGCAAAATGTCCCAAGTGTGGCCTCAAGATGACGCGCGAGTGATCAGATCCGGTGCCCAGCACCGGGCGGGGATCCAAGGGAGAGAGCGATGCGGCTGATCTGCGTGGTTGATGATGCTGTCCAACGTAGTTCCTCGTTCTGGGGCGAGCACGGCCTGGCCTTCCTGATCGAAACGGAAGGTAAGCGCCTGCTTTTCGACACCGGTCAGAGTGGGACGGTGCTTCTGCACAATCTAGAGTTGCTGGAGGTGGATCCAGCGACCATAGATGCGGTGGCCATCAGCCACGGCCATTACGACCACACGGGAGGCCTGCCGGACCTGCTCAAACACCTGCCCGCCGGTACACCGCTCTACGCCAATCCGGATCTCTTCCGTGGACGGTTCTCGCGGCGCGAAGGCGAGACGAAAAGCGTTGGCCTCTCACTGACACAGGCAGAGTTGGCTGACCGGATGACGCTCATATTGAGCGCGACGCCGCGAGAGACCATCTCCGGCGTCTGGACAACGGGCGAGATCTTTGACCGCCCTGAGCCGGAGGGAAGCAGTGATTATCACCTGATGCGTGAGGGTGACCTCCTCGTCTCAGACGACTATCGAGACGACATGGCACTCGTGCTGCAGGGTGGCGACCAGCTTGTGCTGCTCTGTGGCTGTTGCCATGCTGGCCTGCTTAACACGCTGGCACACGTGAGGCGCACCTTCGAACGCCCGATTATGGTCATTGCCGGTGGCCTGCATCTGACAGGCGCTACCGAAGACGATCTGCGGCACCTCGGCGACGTGCTTTCGGCGATGCCAGCACTGCAGTGCATCTACCCCAACCATTGCACCGGCGAGGCCGCCTTTGTCGCCCTGACGCAGATCCTGGGGCCATCTGTCGTGCGCCCCTGCCCCGCGGGAACTAGAGTCGACCTGGAGGTGGGCCCATGATCGCTTTTGGGCCAGTTCCCTCCAGGCGTTTGGGGCGGAGCCTGGGGATCAATAACATCCCACCCAAGATATGCAGCTACTCTTGTGTCTATTGCCAGGTGGGGCGCACCCTCGAGATGCAGGTGGAGCGCCGGCCATTCTACGATCCAGAGGAGATCCTGACTGCCGCGCGTGCCAAGGTCGCGAAGGCGGAAAAAGCCGGGGAAGCCATTGATTACCTCACCTTCGTGCCTGATGGGGAACCCACGCTGGACGTCCATCTCGGCAGAGCGATCGGTTTGATGAAAAAGCTGGGTTTCCCTGTGGCCGTAATCACCAATGCCTCTCTTGTCTGGCGGCAGGACGTGAGGGAGGACCTGATGGGAGCGGACTGGGTGTCCCTGAAGATAGATGCCGTGGAAGAACCGGTTTGGCGGCGGATCAACCGGCCCCACAGAAACCTGGCACTGGCCTCTATCCTGAGCGGAGCGCTCGAGTTCGCAAAGGTCTACGACGGAGCACTTGCGACCGAGACGATGTTGGTGGCGGGTGTCAATGACGGCGAGGGACACCTGAGGGCGGTTGCAGGCTTTTTGGCGCGTCTGCAACCGGCCGCGGCCTATCTCTCCATTCCCACTCGCCCTCCGTCAGAGGAATGGGTGCGCGCACCTGATGAGGCAGTCCTCAACTGGGCTTATCAGATCCTTAGTGGAGGGGGCGAGCGGACAGAATACCTGATCGGTTATGAAGGGGATGCCTTTGCCTTCACTGGAGACGTGGAAGAAGACATTTTGGCCATTACCGCCGTGCACCCGATGCGCGAGGATGCCGTGACTGCGTTCCTGGCGCGGGCTGGGGCCGGGTGGGCGGTGGTGCACCGGCTGGTGGCACAGGAGCAACTGGTTGAGGCTGAGTACGGAGGTCATAGATTCTACCTGAGGCCCCTCCGGAAGCATAGCGGAGGTGCGTAAGGTCTGAAACCTCCTTTATTTTGACGGAAAAGTGTGATATAATATAGTGGAAGGGAATAACCTTTGCATCGATCCAGTCCAACGCTACTGCCAAGGGGTTCGGATGCCCTGGCGACAGTCAGCATAGCACACCAGCCCGCCGGGGCCAGTCCTACCGGCGGGCTTTGTTGTGTCAAAGTCGGGGCTGGAACAGGAACCGATTCCTGCTCAAGAACAAGGAGAAAACTTATGAAAACTCGAGTTCTCGTTCCGTTGGATGGTTCAACGCTGGCCGAACAGGCGCTTCCCTGCGCTGTGACCCTGGCCCAAGGGTTGTCGGCCGAGGTCGTTCTATTCCGTGCCGTCTGGATTCCGCCTGACGCGCTGGGAATCCTGGATAGAGTTGCCCTGGAGCTGAGCGAGCTCTTAGATCAATTGGAGGCAGAAGCCGACCAGTATCTGCGTGAGCGGGTCGAGCAGTTGAGAGCCATGGGTCTGAGCGCCCGTCACACCACCCGGTGTGGACCGGCAGCAGAGTCCATTGTAGACTGTGCCAGGCAGATAGACGTGGGTCACATCGTCATGTCTACCCATGGCTACAGCGGCATTAGACGCTGGACTCACGGCAGTGTGGCAGAACGTGTAGTGCAGACAGCCAGAGTGCCCGTGTTACTGGTGCGCGCCCGGGAGGAAGGTGTTGCCAAAGGCTGGCAGGAACCAATGCTATGCCGGCGGATCCTGGTACCGCTCGATGGTTCAGATGTGGCTGAGCAAGTTCTCCCCACGGCTACCACTTTTGCTGAGAAACTTGACTCTGAACTGATCCTCTTCCAGGTTCCGATTGTCCACGTGTATGGGTGGATGACGGGCGAGTGGTTCGTCCCCATCCAGGGCGTTCTTGCTACAGCAGAACAGGATGCCCAGGCATACCTAAGCGAGGTGGCCCGCCGCCTGAAGGAGCAGGGGCTCCGCGCGACGACGGCTACGATGATGGGCTCGGTGGCAGAATCGATCGTCGACTATGCCAAAGCCAACAGCGTTGACCTGGTTGCCATGTGCACCCACGGGCGGACGGGCCTGGTGCGATGGACGCTGGGCAGCGTCGCCGATCGCGTCCTCCGGGCCGGAAGTACGCCGATTCTGCTGGTGCGAGCGCAGTGAAGGACCAGCGAGGAAGCAAGGGGTGAACCAATGGGCATGTCACAGGGGGATGGTCGAATTGACCCTGAGGAACTCAAGCGATACCTGGAAAGGCGGCATGGTGCTCGCATCCAGATCCGGGAACTCTGCGAGCTGCGCGGCGAGGCCAAGGGCGCTACCGCGCTCAAACAGTTCGGCTATGGTCGTCCCCTGCGGGTGGACTACGGGGTCGGGGATCGAGTGGTCCGGGAAGTTCTCCACCGCATTCGCCGCAATGCCTTTGGGCGCGAGCGGGACGATGACCGCGTGGCCGCCGTCTGGCTCGACTTCAACACCTTCAACCGTCTGCCGCGCCACGTGCCGGCCGTGGATATGGTCGTCGAGAGCGGAGAGGGGGGGATGGCGTCCATCCAATCCGCCCGTGAGCTTCTGTTGGTGACAGCCTACCGGCCGGGGCATCTGTATGCCGACGACCTGGTGCGCATTCGAGACGATGGGACCTTGCGGCGTCTGGATGTCGAGCGTGTGGAAACACTGGCGGCGTACCTGGCCGAGATCCACCAGGTTAAGCGCGAGGATACCACCCTATGGCAGCGGCGACTCCGCGACCTGGTCGGCCACGGCGAGGGTATCATGGGCCTGACCGACAGCTATCCCCCTGACTTGCCCTACGTGACGGAGGCCGGTCTGCGTTCGACGGAAGAGGCAGCCAACCGCTGGCGTTGGCGGCTGAAGCCGCTGAGCCACCGATTGAGCCAGGTCCACGGGGACTTTCATCCCTTCAACGTTCTCTTTGAGGAGGAACTCAATTTCCACGTTCTCGACCGCAGTCGCGGCGAGTGGGGGGAGCCGGCCGATGACGTGAGCTGCATGTTGATCAACTACCTATTCTTCTCGCTGCAGCGATCGGGGTGGCTGGAGAAGCCATTTCGTGAGTTGCACGATCGGTTCTGGGAATGTTACCTCGCCCTGCGGCCAGACCGCGAGTTGGCGGCCGTGATCCAACCCTGGTTCGCGTGGCGAGCGCTGGTGCTGGCCAGCCCTACATGGTATCCAACCATTTCGGAGGAAATTCGCCGAAAGCTGCTGACATTTGCCGACCGTGTCCTCTCTACGGAGCGATATGAGTATCAGGGGGTGAACCAGTACCTGGAGACTGCCTGATGCATAAGGATGTTCGACCGGGCTTTGCCATCTGGCTGACGGGGCTGCCCTCTTCAGGCAAGAGCACGCTGGCCAATGCTTTGAGCTGTCTGCTTGCTGGACGCGGGATCGCTACGCAGGTATTGGATTCCGACGAGCTGCGTGCCAGGCTAACGCCCAACCCAACCTACTCATCTGAGGAGCGAGCCTGGTTCTACGACATCGTCACGTTCCTGGCTGAACTTCTTACTAGGAACCAGGTCAATGTCCTGATCGCGGCTACCGCCTCACAAAGAGCATATCGCCGGGCAGCCCGTCAGCGCATTGCCCGCTTTGCCGAGGTCTATGTTGACTGTGCACCGCAGGTATGCCGGATGCGAGACCCAAAAGGCCTCTGGGAACAGGCGGACACAGGTGAGATCACGGCCCTCCCCGGGGCCGGAGTCCCATACGAGCCGCCTCAATCGCCAGAAGTTCACGTGGATACGGCAAATGACTCTCCTGAGGAAGCAGCTCGCCAGATCCTGGAGCAGTTGGAGGCGCAACAGTTCTTTACAGTCTAGCGCCCTCTTGGGAAAGGGATCAGCCTGTCGGCAACAGGAGTGCGTAGAGGAGGTAGGATGATGTTTGAAAAGATATTGCTGGCCGTGGATGGCTCGCGCCATGCTCAATCAGCGTTGGCCTACGCGCAGGAGCTGGCCCGGCGCGACGGTGCCCAGGTAGTGGTCGTCCATGCGTTCGAGCCGATACCCGCCTATTTGGGTGAGCCCTGGGAAGCAGAAGTGACCGCGCGGCATGTCGCGGCCGGGCGTGGTGTGGCCGACGATGCGGCGCAGAAACTCCAGGAGTTTGGTCTAGAGGTCGTCATTGAAGTTCTGGAGGGGCCACCGGCCGATGCCATCCTGAAAGTGGCCAAGGTCCGCCAGTGCGACTTGATCGTGATGGGCAGCCGGGGGCATGGCGCTTTGGCAAGCCTGCTTCTGGGCAGCGTAAGCCATCGTGTGCTGGCCCACGCACAAGCCCCAGTACTGGTCGTCAGAGCCACCACGGAAACCACAGATTAGCTTTCTCGAGATTCCTGGGAACATAGATCGGCTGGGCACGGTCGATATGATGAGAAGAGGATGTTACGATGATAGTCAGGAACTATCGTGAGGTAAGAGCCGCACCAATCGTCGAAGTGCCTGGGGTGACCGTGCGCTGGCTGGTCAGCGAACTGGGCGAAGGACCTGGTTTTGCCCTGCGTCTCTACGAGGTGGGTCCTGGTGCTGCGACTACGGATCAAAGCCACTACTGGGAACATGAAGTGTTCGTGTTGTCCGGCAAGGGAGTGGCGGTTGGGGAAGACGGCGAGTTTCCCCTGTCCGAGGGAGACGTCGTCTATGTGCCAGCGAAGGAAAGCCACTCGTTCGCCAACACGGGCGATGATGTGTTGCGCTTTTTGATGGTGCTCCCCATCCCACAACACGCGTCTGTGCTGGACAAATGAAACAGGCTACCGTCAATCCGTTCGCCAATCCTACCCTTGCCTCTGGCTACGAGAGCTGGTACCAAAGCACAGGCCGCCGGGCCGACCGGCTGGAGAAGGCCCTCTTGGGGCGGCTGCTGGCCTGCTTCCCGCAGGCAGGCACCCTCCTGGAGGTGGGTTGTGGCACGGGACATTTTTCCCGTTGGTTCGGCGACCAAGGATTGCAGGCGATAGGGCTGGATCTGTCGCTGCCCATGCTGGCCGAAGCCGCCCGCCTGGGCAGTCCGCCGTGTGTGCAGGGTGACGCGCTGGCCTTGCCCTTCTGCGGTAGGGTCTTTGATCTGGTCGCCCTGATCACCGCCCTGGAGTTCCTTCCCAATCCCGTTCAAGCCCTGACTGAGGTGCTGCGTGTGGCCCGGCAGGGACTGATCCTGGGCGTCTTGAACCGCCACAGCTTGTTGGGCTGGCAGTTGGGCAGGGAAGGGGGGGCGATATGGGGGGTAGCCCGCTGCTTCACACCAGCGGAGCTGGTTCACTTGGTGCAGCGTGCTGCCGCTGGCAGGCAGACGCAGATTGTCTGGCGGACGACTCTGTGGCCGGTCTGGCCGGGAGAGCTGCCGCTACCCTGGGGTGGGTTCATCGGTATGGCGGTGGTGCTGTCCTAATCGAAGGAGGGGAGAGGACGTGATTGGAATCACAGCGCAGGTCAGCTTGTATCCGTTGCGACAGGAGTCTTTGTCGCCAGTGATCGACAAAGCACTCCAGACCTTTAGAGCGCACGGTCTAGAGGTGGAACCAGGATCTATGAGCAGCTTGTTGGTCGGCGACGACGTTGCCATCTTTGCCGCTTTGCAGGAGGCCCTACGCCAGGCGGCCGAGGACGGTCATGTGGTCATGACAGCCACGCTTTCCAACGCCTGTCCGGTGCCAGGCAAGAGAGAGGCATCCATCACCTATCGGGCCATTGGACACGTCGAAAACGACTTTGATGAACCCACGGCGCCGGAAAAGATCCGGTCCGCCGAATCCCGGATCGTCCTGGAGCCCACGCTGACGGAAGGCTTGGAGGGCCTGGAGCCGGGCCGGCAGATCATGGTTGTGTTCTACTTCCACCGTTCCGCTGGCTATGACCTGTGCCAACACCCGCGGGGTGACAGAAGCCGGCCGCGGCGCGGGGTCTTTGCCCTGTGCAGCCCACGCCGACCCAATCCCATCGGCGTTACGGTGGTAGAACTGCTGGCCATCGCGGACAACGTGCTGCGGGTGCGGGGCCTGGATGCGATCAGCGGCACCCCGGTCCTCGACCTGAAGCCAGCCTAACTGCAAGACGCCTGGATGCGGTCAACGTCAGAAGCCGGCAAGAGCGTGACATGCAGAGCAAGCGCCGGTCGGATCATGGGCTGGCCTGATCAGGGCTTCCTGTCGCGGTCCTTGTGGGCGACAAGCTGGTCCCGGCCCGGCCCCGGCCTTTGCTCGGGACAGCCTGCCTGCAGTGATGGGATTTGTCAGGACGACTTGACCTTTTCTTCATCCCCCGGTACAATACACCCATGGCGAGGCGAGCGGAGTTCGTACCCTATCGACCCAAGACCATCCTCAACAGGCACAAGCGCCCAGACCATTGGTTCTGGACACGCTATACCGCCTATCCATACAAAGGCTGCCTGCACGGCTGCGAGTTCTGCTATTGCCGAGAAAAAAAGTATGCCCCGCACGACGATCCCAATGACTTTGCCTATGTCATAAAGGTCAAGGAGAACGCGCCTGAACTGCTGCGCCAAGCGCTGAGCCGTGTACCGGTGGACCAGGTCGGTACCGGCGACTACCAGGCAGTCGAAAGGAAATTCGGCCTCTCGCGCAGAATGCTAGAGGTCTGTCTCGAGTTAGGGTTTCCCGTCTTTGTCCTGGAGCGCTCCCCCCTGGTGCTTCGTGACCTGGACCTGTTGCAGGCCATTGATGAGCGGGCTACGGCGATGGTCGCTTTCAGCATCATCCACACCCCTGACTCGCGCCACGCGGACCGGGTGCGCCAGATGGAGCGGCTTGCTCCGCCCGCCGAGAAACGCTTTGCGGCCATGGAGCAGATCGCCAGAGCCGGCATCCTGACTGGCACCTGCATGATGCCCATCTTGCCCGACCTGTGTGATGACGATGCCAATCTACACTATGTCGTCAAGTGGACGGCCGAACACGGTGGCCGGTTTGTCCTCGCCGGTGGCCTGACCCTGGCCGACCAGCAGCGCGATTTTTTCTTTCGCGTCCTCGCCGAGCGCTTCCCTGATCTGCTGGAGCACTACCAGTCTCTGTACCCCCAGGATAGCTACGGTCCCACCCGCAGCGACTGGAGACCCCTGGCCCTGCGCGTCAAGGAACTGTGTGAGCAGTACGGCATCAGTGACCGGATTCCCAGGCCCATCATCCCCGGCGACAAGCGGACGCTGAACAAGCGGGTCGTCGAGGCGCTGGCCAACCAGGTTTACTACATGGAACTGAACGGCGAGCCGGCCCATCGCGTGTGGGCCTACCGCAAGGCGGCGTGGGCCATTGAAGATACAGAACAGGACCTGGGCCTGATCTACCGCCAGATGGGCCGCAAGGGCCTGGACAGTATCGAAAACGTCGGCCCCAGCCTGGCACAGGTGGTCGAGCGCCTGCTCAAGGGATGGATGAGCGGGTAGGAGCGAGCCAAGAAGATACCTTGACAAGGCGGATCGCTCCGGCCTGGAAGCATGCCCTGCCATGGAGCCGGAACTTGGCGAGACTGGCGAGAATCTGCCCAGCACTGCCTGTTCACGGCAGTGCGAGTGGCGACGCTGTCGACTTTGCAGCAGCCCCACCGCGCAAGGCGGCGTGACTTCCCCAAATCGAGGAGAATGTGGTATAATCCGGTTGTGCAGCCTGCACGCTTTGCCATGGTCGAACATATGTGCTATAATGGGATCATGGCAGAGGGAGAGGTATTCCAGGCGCGGTTCGAGCTGCCGCTGCCGCCCGGCATCAACCAGCAGTACGCCACCGTGCACGGGCGGCGTGTCCTGAGCAGGGACAGCCGCAGGTACAAGAAGGAAGTGGACAAGGCCATCCGGCGCCTCCGGGCTGAAGGTGTCATCTCTGACGCGCTGGTGGCCGAGTTGCGGCAGGGATACGTGGGGCTGTTCATCGACTTCTATTTCGAGACGCCAGGTCGACGGGACCTGGATGGCGGCCTCAAGATCACGCAGGATGCCATCTGCGACGCGCTGGGGGTCAACGACAACCGGGTCGTGGACATACACCTGGTCAAGCGGATCGATCCGTTACGACCCCACATTGAGGTCGAGCTGGAAGCGATTGCTGACTGGCAGTTCGACGTCCAATACGTTTATCTGGGGGAAAAAGACGCCCGGACCTCCGAGTCTGCATCCTAGGCGCTGGCCTCGTCCACAGGCTTGCTGGGCGGGATCCAGGTCCGGCCCGGTGGTGGACAGCCTCGGAGGTCTGGGTCTGGAGAGGGAGATGGAGAACAAGCGTACCTTGACCCTGCAGCCCATCGGTCGTGTGGTCCGGGGCCGTCCCTGGGATGCGCAGGGCGATCGCTGGGAGAAAAGTGAATCCGAGATTGAACTCGATGCATCCTGGACCGGTGCCCTGGACGGGATCGATGGTTTTTCCCACATCTGGCTCGTGTGGTGGGTGGATCGCTTCCTGGACCCGCCGGCTTCCCCTCGCGTTCGCCCTGAGGGGCGACCAGAGATGCCGCTGGTAGGTATCTTGGCCACGCGCTCGCCCCACCGTCCCAACCCTCTTGGTATCACCGTTGTGCGCCTGTTGGAGCGCCGCGATGCCCGGTTGCGCGTCGAGGGCTTGGATGCCTGCGAGGGTACGCCGGTTCTCGACATAAAACCTTACCTGCGCCGGGGGGACCTGGTTCCCGAAGCGCGGATGCTTGAGTGGCTGGAAGAGCTGTGGCGGATTCACGATAGTGAGCGTGATTCCTAGTCCGTGAGCCGTGAGTG
>Ga0180437_10001154_pt1 | contig 45980 bp, 49 predicted proteins | sample SS_ome_4_FD_132410 | JGI IMG/M metagenome (GOLD analysis project Ga0180437, IMG submission 132410) | Hypersaline lake sediment archaeal communities from the Salton Sea, California, USA - SS_3_D_1 metaG | ecosystem: Environmental > Aquatic > Non-marine Saline and Alkaline > Hypersaline >... | reverse complement strand
TTTCAGCGGAGGAATTATTGGACAGAGTGGACTATCTCGAGGATAGCTTAAGAACAATAAAACTTTTGCTTAGGGAAGTGTTCGCTAAAACTGATTCACATAAAGTGAAGCAATGTTTAGACGTTATAATAGAAACAGAAACACAATGGGAGTAATAACACATGGATGAGTCAATATGCCCTGCCTGTGGCGGTACAGGTTTTAGTGATAGTCGAGAGATGTATAGCTGCCGCAGTTGTGGTGGTGAGGGAGTGATTTATACAGAGATAGAATTTGAATGGGAAGGGGATGAGGATAATGACGACAGTTAGACTGCAACTTATGTATTTACTACTAATATTGTTTTTATTTTTAATGTTAGTAGGATGTAGCACTACAGCATTTTGGAAGGCATCGGATCATAAGGCAATAATGCAACAATGCTCTATATCATGTAGTGGTAGCATGAAAATATATCAGCCTGAACAAGGTATATGTATATGCGACACGGATAACAAACTACTAAAAGGAGACTTATTATAATATGTTAGATGAAGTTAAAACCAACGCTCTAGTTAAAATCCTGACAGGAGAGACTACAGAAGATCAAAAAGAGACAATGTATTCTTTAGGTTTACGTCCTGTTAAAGGAGGCTTATCTGAAATGTGGGCTAGTGGAAACATTACAGATGAAGACAAACTCGTAGAAGTATTGCAGGAGTTTGAGGAAGCAGGTATTAGGCTAATGCTTATAATAGATGTACCTGAACTGAGAATATACACTTTATATGTATCTGAGTTTGGAGGTGTAAATATTGAGGCAGGGGAGTATGACTATTATGCAGGAGTGAGAATGCAGCCGGAGGCATTATCACGAATTGGATTACAATATACAGATACACAAAGTATTAACAAGGAGAATTTATTATGAGATATTTAGATTTAGGAAATGGTTGGACACTATTAATTACAATTGCGTTTTTACTATGGGGCTTCTTTGCTTTGATAATGTCGCCGTCAACGTATGACAGCACAAATCAATGCCCTGATAAAGAACAAACAATATGTAGAGACAATATCAATACGGAGAAATAAATATATGGAATTAGTCAAGATAGAAGAAAAGAAAATAGAAGCTGTGAATGGTATGAAGTTGCTTGTCCAGATTTTGAAGGACGAGGAGTACAAGGACGGCTATGTAAGCTTGCGACATACATATGAGTTACTTGGGATGAGTAAACAAGCTATGCACAATTTATTCAAGCGTAACCAGCACTTAGAGTTTGTAAACGTTTCGTGTACTAACTACATATCCTTACGAAATCAAGGAGTTATACCACTAACAGGAAGCCCCGGAAAATTTGTATCTAAAGATACGTTTAAGCAAATAGTTAAACTTGTCGATACGCCGGAGGCTGAGGCAATCTACAATGCGCTATGGGTTGTAGTGGAGAGAGCAGCAGCACATCCGACGGATATGTTCGATGGACTGTCCCTCACTACACGGGCAATCGTTGACCACGATATACGAATCTCTAATGTTGAGCAGCGTGTCACTTTCTTGGAAAAGCCAAAGCATCTACCTATTGACTTGATAGATGAGGAAATACCTAGAACGCTCAAAGAGATACGAAAACTTGCAGAGTTTGCTCACTTGAAAGGTAGCAATCATGCATGGGGTAGGAAAATCTCAGCTTGGCTTAAAGCTAATGATGTTCGCACAGGAAAGACAGATTATATAAATAAAGACAGAAAATACATAGGCATGTACAATGTGTACACTGTCGCACAAGTTAGGCAATACCTTGCCTATATAAAACGCAAAGCATTGGAGGATGTAGACGATACACGTAAACGACTTAAACTGATAAAGGAATAACTAATGCTACCACAGATAAGAATAATAATATGGCTTGTGTTAATATGCGTTGGGGCTGTGGCTGGGTTTAGTGTTGGTCGCTATGCCTTGCCTAAATGTGTACAACCTCCAACGGAAGGAACAACAGCCGACAAAATAACGGAGTATGAATCTATACGAGACCCTGTAACAGGAAAAATAGTGAAGAAAGTGAAGAGGATATTAGATAAACCTACAATAGAAACAAGAGAGAAGTTGTTTGTTGCCCCAAATTGGAAGGGAGGATTGTTCGTCGACCCAGTGCAATATGATAGGCGTATGGGACTAACGCTTGAATACAAATTATTTTCTAATGTATTCGACACAAACGCTAATTTATACTTGACTACAGGACTAACATTTGATAGAGATGATGATACATTGTGGCCAATGGTAGGTATTAGTTTAAGCTTTTAAAAATATAAGAAAGGAATTATTACATGGATAGATTTAAATATAGAAACATGCCAGCCTTATGGAGACGGATGTTAAAAGATGCAGAGTTTGAGGCATTCAGACAGAGACAATTAGAATTTGAGGAGATGATAGGAGCTTTGTACGGAGCTGAAGAGATGCGGCCTGATGAGGAAGGGCTTGCGGAGTTTAGTAATGTTCGCAGCATATACGATAAGCTACAATAGGAGGACACATGCCTATATATGATGTGAAATGCACAGAGTGTGAATACAATTGTGAAGTAGCTGACACGTATGAGAATACAAGAAAATTCAAATGCCCTAAATGTGGTAGTGAGACAGAAATTAAAATAGGAAATACGTCGTTCCAATTGCTTGGCGGCGGCTGGTATAATAGTGGGGGATATTAGGGATGGCAACAATATATAATTTGAATACAGAGAGAGTGAGAAGAGCAAATAAACCAAGACATAAGGAGCTACTGGACGATAGGGAAATAGAGGCAAGGCTCTTAAGAATAAGGAATAGTATTGTACGTATTAATGCTTTAATGTCTGAGATACGGAACATGAAGGAGGAGGACGAGGGCAATGGAAAAACGTGAGACAGGCTATTTGATTATAGGCTGTGGCTACATGGGCATGGATATACTACCTGTGCTAAAAGAGTTTGTACGAGTGATGAATGTGGAACGTGTCATCCATCTTGGCTCCACATTATCGCCCATCAATTTAGCTAAAATGCACAGGATAGAAGCTTTATACCAAGAAGCAGAGCTAAAATTACGTGTTGCTAAGAATGATTTAATAGATGCACGCAATCTCTTACAGAACGTAACAGACAGTGTGCGGGAATTATTAAGACAGAAACCAGACATGAGCGAGCACAAAGCATCCGTACAATTAGATAAAATAACAAAGGCTGAAAAGAACGAGCTACAATTAATAAAACGTGTAAGAAAATATCAAAACAAAGTGGATGCCTTATCGCTACGGCTACAACCTCTCAAGCAAGAAATGGACAAGAATAATAAAACATTATTGAAAGTGTTCCCTGATGCTGAACTACTACCTGAAGGACATGAACTTGAAATAGGTAAACATTTAAAGCTACTTGGTGTGTCTCCCGCAGGGACAAACATTAGTAGCAATCCACTGAGCGGGCGGGCATTGAATCAATTTAGAAAGCAGAGTGTTATTGTCCCTCATCCAATTAGTTGTTTGAAGAGTCATGCAAAGCCGGGCACTAACACAGCTCATACACACATAACAACAGGATGTATGACTCGTAACAAAAAACAACCAAGCAGTGCGAGGGAGTTTCATAGGGCATTGCACATCCCTTCAGCCGTATGGGTGGTGGAAGACTTACAGACAGGTGAGTATCATGCCCAGCGTATCCTTGTAGAGCAGGACGGGAGCGTACTTGTAGACGGACTGAGGATAGCACCAGAAGGAGAGCAGGAGGCACATGTAACAGTGTGTGCAACGGACGAGCACATTCTCTACCACAACGAGGATGTGATGGTGAGTTTGTTTCAATTTGCTACAATGATACAGCCTGATGAATTCCTAAGCCTTGGAGATGTTGGAGAGTTTGAAGCATTCTCTCATTGGACAGCCAAAAATCCACGTAAGCGGGAAGGCGTACGGGCTGACGAGGAAATAGAGGGAATACAACAATACCTCGAAAGTGCTGCGGCTTTGACAAAGAATAATCAAATGACGGTGTTGGATAGCAATCATCAACAATGGCTCACTAAGTATATAGACACCCATCCAGAACTTGAGGGCTTACTCGACCCACAAACATTGTTTGCTTCGGAACGTGTAACGTGGCGTGAAATGGAGGACGAACGAGAGCCATACATGATAGGGGATGCTACGTTCAGACACGGGCATGAGGAATCAGGATGTGTGCATGGTTGGAAATTGTTTGGTAAATATCGCTGCGGGCATTGGCATTGGAGAGAGGAATGGCTTACATCGTATGCTCTGCCTTGTGTCTCTATGTTGAACAGGGATTATGCTGGTAGTAGGCTGACAGGTTGGATGAATGGCTTCGGTGTGGAGACAACATACGAGGGCTATAGCAGTATGAGTCCTAAAATTGTTTTATATAATGTGCCGGATGACGATGAAGAGGAAGTAACAACACGTGTCATGTGGCGTGGGAAAATACTAGAATTTTGACAGAAATTCTATTTTGATGCGGAGGGATGATGACTTGTATATTCTTATCTGCTTTAGTAATTGCATCGGCTGTGGATTTTATTAAACAATACGAGGGCTATTCTAGTGTTCCGTATAAAGATATGGATGGGAGCTATAAATGTGGCTACGGGTTTGATTGTAGAGGAAAGAAAACGTATACACGAGAGGAGGCAGATAAGGAATTACGACGTGTTGTTGAGGAACAATTTGCTAAAGCATTACAACGTAATTGCAAAAACTCGTTGACACACAATCAATCGGTTGCTATTCTATCCTTCTCTTACAACCTAGGTGTTAGTGGAGCACTACGTTTTGATGTATGGAAATTCTCACAGAAGGGAATGCATGTTAAAGCAGCACAAAGTTTTAAATTGTATGTAAGGTCGGGAGGGAAAATAATTAAAGGACTTGTTAAGAGGAGAGAGGCTGAAATGAAATTGTATAAAAAGGAGAAAGGATAAATGCTTGAGATGCTAGGCATATTTATAGTTAAGATTGTAATATTTATACTGGGGTTTATTCCTGGGGTTGGGGTATTTCCTTGGATTCTGTTATTCGCCCCAGATACGAAGGGGACGTGGAACCTGTACGAGGTGGTTGCGGCGATGTGCTTACACTTAATAGCATGGGTGGCAGGAGGCTGGATAGTTAGTCGCCTGATGGGTATATATTAGGACTTGTTAAGAGAAGAGAAGATGAAATGAAATTGTATATGAAGAAGGAGACGTCGGAGCTGTAAACAGCTTCCACGCACAGCCTAAGAATGCTAATGTAAGGAGACTGAATGACAACACATTTACGGGATTTGGTGGGGCTTGGTATGGCTAAGCTCCAAGAAGAACATACACAGAAAGAGAAAGGGAGGCTTGGTAAATTACGTGTTGGAGAGGCTGGTGTCGTAATACGAGAGCCAGACGGGAGTATAGGACATGCTGGTAAATGTATGCGTAAGAGCTTGCTACGTTTACTTGGATATGAGGGGGTGACGGATTATAGAACACGTCTTGGATTTGAGAGTGGGTTTGGTAACGAAATGAACTGGGAGAACAATGTTCTTGCTGGTTTAGAGGCAGAGGGGAAAGGAGGAAAGCTTATACTTGGAGAGGATGCACTAATTGAAATTCCATTTGGAGGTACAACATTAGTAGGCCATCCTGATTTGACAATTGAATATCCCGATAAGAAACTCGGCGTTGAGCTAAAAGGGTTTCAGAGTATGTTCTCGTGCAGTACGAGAATGCAAGGACAGCCTGAGCTGTCACACATGGCACAGAGTGCAATGTATTTAATCACTGGTGAATTTGATGAATACGAACTAGCGTATTGCAATCGCTCTGTATTCCATACTGGTGTTATATCACCAAAATTTAGAAAGAATTTTGAGGAGCTTGTAGCAGTGTTCCCATCTTATTTTGATTTAGATAAAGGAACATATCCTAAGCGGCTGCTACAATTCAAGCTTTACATTCCTGTGTGGTATGAAGAGGAAACACTTTGGTTTAAAATGCTTGACGACTTAGGAAACGTAGTGTATAAACCAAGAGAGACAATCATCACACAAGCAGGTGTACAGGAGTATCATTTGAGGACGTTGGATGCAAAAGAAGATGTTGAGAATAAACAATATAAAAAACCCCTACCTCCACGTCCTGTGAATTTAGATGTTGATGGGTGCAAGGGCAAGTGGAAACATTGCAACTATTGCGACATCAAAGCACATTGTGACAGCTTTGAACGAGATCCGCAAGCGTGGATAGAGAAGCTTCCAATGGAAGGCAAATATATTTATTTACCTGACGTTGACTAATTGGTAGCGACGTTAGGCTTTTTTAACAACGGCACGCATAGCTGTGCAGAGGAGACATAACATGGCATACGGAAAATTTAACAAATCAGCTTCTAACAATAACGGCTCTAACAAAGGAGAGGCTCGTAAACCAGAAGCAATTTTAAAAATCAAGAACGGTGATAAGTATGATATTGTTTGTGGATTGTTTGCTCAAAAGGGCAAGGAATCAGGACACACATACTTCATAGGCAATCCAAAGGATGAGCCTGATACATGCTTTATTGTTCGTCCTGTTGGTGTGAACAAGGAAACAGGAGAGGCTAACATTGCTGTCCTACAATTGAAGGAGAAAGGTGATGAGGAATTTGCTACACTTGCAGACAAAGCCAGTGTTAGTATTAATCAATTCAGCATGGGCATTGTGTTCAATTGCGAAGCTGGTAAATTCATATTCCAACATACACGAGCAGCTGCTGAAACAGAGAAAGCTAAATTCTCTGATAAGCCAAAAGGAGAGGACAAAGCTCCAGCTCCTAAGAAACAATTTGGTAAGGGATTTAGACGCTAATGAGCTGGCGTAACGGCTTTAAACAGAAGAATGTTTCCCCCCAGAGAGAGAAGGACGAGCAATATTCCAATGCTTGTTCTTCCTCTCAACCAACTAGCAGATGGAGAACACATGTTGATGCAGGAGCACAAACTAAATGGGGCGGCTACTACTTCTACTTCGAGGAAATGGAAAGGCTGGAATGCTGGCCTAAATTGAATGGAAAAACATTATGAGCACAGCGTGCAAGTTACATACGTACACGGATGACGGACTTATTAGAAACGTATTTATAAGTGCCTTACCTTTAGAAATCTATCAATTAATAATAGACGATGTGTATGGACAACAAGATGAGGGGGAAGAATATGGCGACGAATGTGAGGGGACAGAGTAAGCTTCCCTTTGTTCTAATTTCCCCAGTGGATAAGCCTTGGAATCCACGCACCCATCCAATCAGAATGTATTCAAACGTGAAGAGTATAAAAGAAATAGAACACATATGGAAAGAACATCAGGGCACAATCTATTACGATATTGAAACACGTGGAGCTAAGGCGCATTGGGATACACAGGTGATGTGTGCTGCGTATGCAGATAGCAGAGGAGCTTTCTGTGTAGACTTCACATCATCATACGAAGGACTATGGGAAGAAATAACATACGAGCTATGGAGACACGATGTTCCATTAGCTGTATTTAATATATCATTTGAAGGAGCGTTTGCACTCCGAGACAATCCTGCGAACACAAAACACATTAGAGACAAATGGCCAAATTTTGTAGAGGACGTATTCTCTACCTATAGATATTTAGCAAATGAGGGCTTCGATAATCAGAAGTGGGGATTAAAACCAGCACAATTACAGCTACTTGGCTGGGATGCTAAGGGCGATGTAGAGCTTGACCAGTGGATGATAAGCAATGGCTACTACACAATGGTGAAGAATAAGCGAACAGGGGAGCGTGAACCACGAGCAAAGAAGGATGAAATGTGGCGTGCACCATTTGAAATACTTGGACACTACTGCGCACTCGATGCCATATCCACAATGTATCTTAGTGAGTATGTATTCCAGCCTGTGCGTGAGAGGTTTAAAATATACACAGAAGGACAACTAACTAATATACATCTGACAGTGTGTCGTGAATTTTGTATACAGCAAATCCACGGTATGGCTGTGAACAGAGAAAACTTAGCGGCCTATTACGATGCTTGTATTGAAGAGAGTGAGGAACAACAAAAGCTTCTGTGTGAAATTCCGCAAGTGCAAGAGTTTTGTAGAATCAAAAAGCAAAAGCTAATACAGGAGCTTGAGCAAGCAGAGCCAGTGAAATATAAGAAACAAAAAGAATTACGTCCACCGCCTAAGCAGTATACAAAGGCAGGGAAGGAAAGCAAGAGCTATCAGAATTGGCTCGCACGTAAACACGAAATAGAAAATACGCCACCAGAACAGACAATCAACTGGGGCAAATGGAGGGGTAAAATGGACACGTTGATAAATCAACCATTGAATGAGTTCTTCAATCCCAATAGCTCGCAGGATAAGGCGGCCTTGTTGTTTGACCATTGCAATTATCCTGTACACGAGTATACAAAAGAAGGTAATCCTGCAACAGGGAAGGGTGTGCTTGGGGCGTACGGCGATATTGGTAAAGGACTGCTGAAGAGTGCAAAGCCAGCGAAAGTGGGAACATATATTGCGGCTTGGCTTGAAAACTCCAGCATCGATGAGTGTCTACACTTACAGACAAAACCTGTGGCGTCTGTAACTACAAGGATATCAGGAGGTTCTGGTGAATGAAGAAGAGGAGTTGGTATCCGAAGAGCTGAGTGGAAACCGTTTAAACATCACACAAGTACCGAAAGTATATGGAGGGCTAGAGAGCTTAGTGGCTCGGAGGGGATACACATTTGTCACTTTAGATTTTGACTGCTACCCCGAAGGTACAGATGTACTAACCTCGGAAGGTTGGGTAAGTTTCAGTCAACTAAAATCCACGAACAAAGTGGTTCAAGTAGACCCCAACACATTACGTGGAAGTTATACTGAGTTTACTAATTACATCAGTAGAGATTATGAAGGCGTTCTTTGTACGTTCAGGAACAGAGCACTAGGAAAGTTACGAGTAACACCTAACCACAGAATGCTCTGGACAGGACAAGCAGATGGAAGGTCTGACAAATGGAGAAGAGAAACAAAAGCATCGGACGGAGTGCCTACAGCGGGAAGTCATATAGCCATAAACACCGTGGTTGAACATTCGGAATTTATTACCGTATCAGAGCGAGAGTTAGTGATGGCGGTGTTACTTCAAGCAGACGGCTCTAAACGAAAGGAGGAGAACTACTTTCAGATTGAGGTTAAGAAGCCAAGAAAAGTTGAGAGACTTACGGAAATTTTAGGGGACGAAATGAGAAGAACCTACAAAGGGCATCCCGGTTGCTATAGGTGGAATCACATAAAATTTCAATCGGAACTCCTCGATTGGAAAACCAAGCGTTTAAATCTAAAAAGACTGAGTCCTGACATGGCTGATATCTTCGTCAGGGAGCTGACGTTCTGGGATGGCACACTCAATTCAAACAGCTGCATATACGGACAGATGAATGAGGAGACAATTGATGAAGTACAGGCGTACTTAGTTAGGTCTGGATATAAAGCTACAAAAGTGGTAGAGATTCGAAGCACTAACTTTAGAAAAGAGCCATTTAAATTCTATAAGTTACGAATCAGAAAAGCCACGCAAGTAAGATTGAGGCCTAAGATAGACGAGGGAGTTGAGCATTACAAAGGAAAAATATACTGTGTATCAGTACCTAGCGGCTACTTACTTGTCAGACAAAACGGACATGTATTTGTATCTGGAAATTGCTTGGAGGATAAGGTGTTGGCTGGACTAAGTAAAGACCCTGCTAAGCTTGCACTGGTTGGGCCGAATGCAAAGCCCAATGACGGGTACATTTTTAATGGATCACAAGTGGCAGGAATTGGTCAACCTTTTCTTGACGAAGGATATGATCCATACAACAGCAATGCGGATGTTATTAAAATAATTAAGAAGAAACATAAGGGACTACGTGGACTATTCAAAGCGTTTACGTTAGCCTTTAACTACGGGGCACGTCCAAAGAAACTACAGAAGATACTTCTGTTACAAGGGCACGATAAGACACTGGATGAAGTGGAATTCATGCATCGTTCGCTTACGGATGTTTATGCTGTTACGGGAGAATATGTTAGATTTCTGGAACGGCAATTGAAACGTAACGGCGGTTGGGTGTTGAATGGTGTAGGTATGCCAGTGTGTGTTCCTGAAGGTAAAGAGAAGGATGTGTTAAATCGGGTAGTTCAGAGTAGTGGACATATTATACTAATGATGTGGATAAATATTTATATGACAGAGCTACAAGAAAGGGGTGTACAATTCTGGCCTTCTATTGTAGACTGGCACGATGCCTCCACTGTTGAAGTGGCTGAAGGTGATGCTGAGGAAGTGGCGGATGTTATGAACAAGTCCGTTGATTGGCTTAATGATATTCTCAAAGGAGACGTGCCTATGACAGGTAAGGCTGCAATACATAAAACATTTGCTGAGGATAAGTGCGACTTAGGAGATGTTGAATCGTGGTATGGACGATACGTTAGAATTTGTCAAGAAAGAAATTTACAACATGCTTTAATTTACAACAAGGAGGAGGACTTGTGGAAAAAGAGGGCGACGTAATAAGTATTATAGAAAAACTTCTGGACAAGGAGGCATTGGAGGTGATAGCATATGCGAACGACATAGATAGAATCACATCTGCTATGTTTGATAAGTTTCCTACAAAGCATGAGCTTATACTTGCTACACTTTGTAATCGCTTGGCTAATTATATTTCTCATTACCAAGGGGATAAGGACAAGCTATTCTTTGTATTTGAAAAACTACTCACAGATAAGTTGGAGGACAATTAAATGGAAATTGGAAGTATTATTTACACAATGAGCGGTAAACAGATAGGCGTAAGGAATATATTTCCAACGGAAGTACCCGGAGCTTTATACAGAATAGAGAGTCATGAGCGTAGAGACTATTTAGTGTATGGCGAGAGCATGAAGGAAATAGCATGTAGTGATATAGAAATAATTGAGGAGGTGATGCCTCCTTGTCATTTGGGGTATTAAAGGAGGGGAAGTACAGGAGGGATGTAACACATGAATAAAAAATATGAATTTACAGGTGAGACAAAAAGGTATGCAGGAGCAACCCTACATAGAATCCGTAGGATATCTGATGGACTGGTAGGTGGTTGGATTGAAAAAGAAGAAAATCTAAGTCATGAAGGTGGTTGTTTTGTTTATGGAAATGCTAAGGTTCAAGGGAATGCAATTGTTTTTGAGGATGCTAAAATATATGGTGATGCTTGGATAAGTGGGAGTGTTCGGGTTTCTGGGAATGCTGAGGTGTATGAAGGGGCATGGGTTTTTTGGAGTGCATGGGTTTCTGGGGATGCTAGAGTTCATGGGGATGCTTGGGTGTACGGGAGTGCAAAGATTTCTGGCAGCACTGAGGTGTGTGGAGATGCTAGGATCTTTAGTTTAGAAGCTTTAGAAATTGAGGAGGGAAATAACTAGTGCTATTTTGTAATACATGCGGCTGTTTATTCGAGCCGATAGAGAATGGGAAACAACATGATTGTTTGAAATGCTCTAATGACAAATGGATAGAGCAAGTGAAAAAACACACAGAGGAAATGAACAAACTTCTGAAAGTAGGTAAGGATTTATCTGATATAGCTGTCGGCCCGATACCAACAATGGAAATATTTTGGAAGACATATTATAAAATGGTAGGGGAAGGCTATGAGAAATCTGAAGAGACAGTACAAGAGGAATTCTTTGAAGGAGGCTATCTGTGTGCAAGCTGTCCTCAATTAGACGAGTATGAGATAGTATATTGTTTGGAAGAGGAAATACATAAAGCTAAAATTGTAGACCCTTACGAGTATCTTGGAATACTGGAGCTACCTGATATTGCTGTCGGGCCAGTAAACACGCAAGAGGAATTTGATTCTGTCCTGAAGGAACTTATGAGCAAAGGATATAAGAATGAAGGTGGAGCTGAACGCTTCTTTGAAGGAGAGTACATTCTATCTAGTTGTAAGCATTACAACGAACCTGATATTCGTACTTATGACGAGTGTGAACTGCCGAGTGAAAAGCATATAAAATACCTATCTGTTCAAGAATTTTTAGGAATAGAAAAACTGGCGGAGGAAAAAGAGCCATCTAATATAGACAGCTCTCTTAGGGGGTATGTTCAGGATACATCAACGGAAGAAGAATGTCAAGCACCAGCGTCGAAGCAAGTGACGATAGGAACGGGGAGTGATGCGCCAGCATCAATCCATTACAGGGGGGATGTGGAGCCTATTGATTTAATAGACGCACAAGGATTTGGTATAGGATTTTGTGCTGGGAATGCTATTAAATATTATGCTCGGTTTGACAAGAAAGGTACACCTATACAAGATGTTGAAAAAGCATTGTGGTATGGTAAGCACTTGCTAAAGCTTTTAAAGGAAGGGCATAACTCATGAAACGACGTAGCCCGACAAACAAGAGGACGTTGAAGACTGAAACACTCTCTAAAAAAGAAGAGATTGTAAAGCCGTTTAAATTACGAGTTCTTGGCTGGGAATGGGAAATTAGGGTGGTGGCTGCTGATACATTACATAAAGACTTAGATGCGGATACGGATGGATTATGTGCTTATGCCGAGAATTTAATACTTATACGACAACTCGACAATCCTGATTATAATTTTGATACACTCGTACATGAGCTGACACATGCCACACTACACGTATTTAGAAATCACTCGTCTGCTTCTATTCTTGAAGAGGACGTGTGTGTTGCTACACCTCACATAGTTAAGAGTGTTATGGAACAATGGGACAAAATACCAGATTGTTGTAAATTCAAACAGAAGGAGGAGAAATAACCTATGACAAATACGCCTTGGGGACCAGTTGGACTGATTACGTTCAAGCGAACCTACGCACGACGAGTGCGGGAAGGCTCAGATAGGACAGAGTCCTATGAACAAACAATTGAGAGGGAGCTGAAAGCTATACGCCAACAACTAAAACTACACTGGAGTGAGGAAGACCAGACGCTATACAGGCATATGCGTTCTCAGCTTAAAGGTAGTGTTAGTGGCAGAGCTATGTGGCAACTTGGAACACGCACCGTAGATCAGCTTGGGATGATGAGCTTACTAAACTGTGCTCATGCTGTAGTGGATGAGCCAGTAAAACCTTTTGTCTGGGCATTCGATGCTTTGATGCTAGGAGCTGGTGTAGGATTTAACATACAAAGAGAATACGTATACTCTCTGCCTAAAGTGGGTAAAGTGAAGCTCACACATAAGAACACGAAGGATGCCCGTTATATCGTCCCAGACTCACGTGAAGGTTGGGTAGACTTATTAGAACGATTACTCACTCTGCACTTTAATGGAGGGGGAGAACTTGAGTATTCCACAGTGTGTGTACGAGCTGCTGGGGAACCTATAAAAAACTTTGGAGGAACAGCGTCTGGCCCGATTCCCTTGATTGAAGGAATGCAGAAGATAAACCAGCTACTAAACAGTAGAGCAAATAAGAAAATACGCAGCGTAGATGCTATGGATATTGCCTGTATCATAGGTGAGATAGTGGTGAGCGGGAATGTTCGTAGGTCAAGCTTGATAATGTTAGGTGACGTAGATGATATGCAATTTCTTGACAGTAAGAACTGGGGAAAAGGTAACATTCCAAACTACAGAGCTATGGCCAATCTTACGTTAGTATGCTCGGATATAAATCAGCTACCGCAACAGTATTGGGATAGCTTCTATGACCCTAACTGTGAAGTGTTTGGACTTTGGAATAAACATCTTGTTCAAACAAAGGACAGATTGCAAGACCCAGAGCATGAGAAAAACGTAACAATAACAGGCACTAACCCTTGTAGTGAAATCAGCTTATGTAACTACGAGACGTGCAATTTAGCCACTGTGTTTTTGTGTAACGTAGAATCATTCGACAGGTTGAAAGAGTATACAAGACTTCTGTACCAAGTAACTAAAGCTATTGTCAACATGGATTGCCATAGCGAGGATACAGAAAAAATATGCCACACCAATAATCGCATTGGTATTGATGCATCTTGCGGGTATTTACAAGCTACAGAAGAACAAAGACAATGGCTACCTGAGTTGTATACTTGGCTTAAGGAGTACGACAAAGAATATAGCAAGGCTAACAACTACCCTGTAAGTATTGCACTTACTACCAGTAAGCCTAGCGGAACTCAAGCACTACTTCCCGGTGTAACTCCCGGGTGGCATCCTGCTTTCTTCCCTTACTATATTAGGCGTATCCGTATGTCCAGCAGTGACCCTTTAGTAGAGCTTTGTAGGAGTCATAACTACCCCGTAGAGTTTGTTAGGGGGTTTGATGGTAAGCAAGATAAGCGTACATCTGTTGTGAGTTTTCCTTGTGCTACGCCTGAAGGTGTGCCTGTATCTGCGGACATGTCAGCCATAGATAAGCTTGAGGTGATACAACGGCTTCAACGAGAGTGGAGTGATAATAGTATATCCGCTACAGTGGAGTATGAGCCTAATGAAGTGGAAGCGTTAAAGCAATGGCTTCACGCCAACTATAACAATAGTATAAAGAGCGTGTCATTCTTACAAAAACAACACGGGTTTATACAAGCTCCCTATGAGGAAATTACTAAGGAGCAGTATGAGGAGATGCTAAAAGGAATCACAACCATATCCGAAGAAGAGCTTACAGCTGGAGAGGATTTAGATATACAAGATTGCTTAGGCGGAAGCTGCCCAATTAAATAACAACTAAAGGAATACACATTATGAAATCCATACTACACTACTTCCCTTACGAGACACCACGAGAAGTACAAAAAGACTTACTCTTGGGAATAGAGGAAATGTGGGACTCAAGTGATGTATTTCCTATTACAGCCCCTACGGCAGCTGGGAAGTCCGCGATATCACACAGTATTTTAGAATGGGCTAAGAAAGAAAAGAAGCAACGTGTAGCCTATCTCCATCCTTCTAATATATTACTTGACCAATACACGAGTGAATTTCCAAGGACGTTTGCTCTAAGGAATATGGACTGGTATGAGTGTACGGGTTATGAAGGAAGGGAAAGGATGAGCTGTGGTGAAGTGAAGCGTATGAACCTGTGTAGGAAATGTATGAATTGTCCATACAAACGGGCTATGATAATTAGTAAGAGTAGTAAGCACATTACATGTAATTATCATACATTCATGGCTCATAAGCTTTCAGCTGACGTTCTAATTATTGACGAGGCACATAAGCTCTTGCCATTCTTTCAAGAACTGGCCAGTAAGAAATATTGGTATAAGGATTGGGAGTTTCCTACATGGGTGACAACGTATGCTAAGTTTCTAAAATACATGAGAGAGGAAGTGCCGTTGCGAAAAGCACAAGGCTTGAAGAGTAGTGGTGGGAAAGTGACAAAGAAACTACTCGAATCCCTTGAGGCCGATGTGGATAATTTCTTTATTAAAAAGAGTGTAGAGAAATTAAGAGGGCATGATGAATGGTGTATTAAGGCCACACCTCTATCCGTGAAAGACCATACAGATATATTATTTCGTAGTAATGTTAAGAAAATAATATTGATGTCTGCCACGATTTCTGTAAAGGAAGTGGAAGAGCTTGGGCTTGCAGGGAAGAGGACAACGTGGTTTCATACGCCAAGTCCTATTGCTAAGGAAAGGAGACAGATTATTTATGAACCCGTAGGAAACATGGGACTAAAACATTGGGACACATCTGTTCCTAAACTAATTGATTACTTGCAAGGCTTACTTGATTGTGAAGACTCACAAGGAATGAAGGGATTTATTCATGCTCCTTATTCTCTTGCTACGAAAATACGAGAGCATTTAGGCTCTCATCCAAGGCTAATGTTCCATGAACGTCATACCCGTACAGACGTCCTACAATCGTTCGTAGAGAGTGATAAATCTTTAGGTAGGGTGATGGTGGCTAGTGGATTAGAAGAGGGCGTAGATTTGAAGCATGACCTTGCTGAGTGGCAAGTAATCACTAAAGTGCCGTACATGAGCTTGGGAGAACCTGCTGTTGTAGCAAAAATGAATAAAGATCCTATGTGGTATATTTGGGAAGCTCAAAAGCTAATAATACAAGCAGCTGGGCGTGTATGTAGAAGTCCGGATGATTTTGGTACAACATTTATCGTTGACACCAACTTCAAGAGGCTTTACAATGAAGGGATTCATTTAATACCAGAATGGTTTAAGGAGGCAATAACTTGGGAATGACGTCAATGACAGAGGAAACGTGCCCTTATTGTAAACATCGAAGAGTGAGAATGGAGGAATCAAAATCAAGTAGTAATAAGAGAGGGAGTGATTTTCAATGCGTATGTACCGATTGTGGACTACGCACGTCGTATCAAGACAGCTATGACAAGGCTATCAAATTAATCAGAAATATTCGTATAGACTAACAACAAAGGAGAAAACTAAATGGGAAATTTTGCAAGAACATTACGAGTGGTGGTAGGTGGTAACGCAATTGCTGTGCCAGTGTCAAGTATTTTGAACATTGCACAAAGCAGTACAAGTGTTGTCGTAACATTAATTGATGGCACTACGACGTATACAATTGCTAACGAGACAGTGAGTGACGTATGCCGTGAGCTAAACATCCTGACAGCAGCTGGCCCATACACAGCTACATAATAAATAAAGGAGCAAAGACATGGCCTTCAAAGTGGTAGATATGAAATGCTCCTCTTGCCATCACACTTGGGAAAATTTAATGGACAGGGAATGTGTATTCGACACAGAATATCCAGAAACTTGTCCTGAATGTAAACACGAGGGAGCTACAATAATTCCTTCGCCTACAGCACATGTGTGGCTTGCAGGAGAAAAGCAAAAGGCAAATTTAAAAGAAATGAGTGAGGCTCTACGCCTAAGAGCTAAAGCTTCAGATAAGCCTCATGGCAGCAAGGAAAGACAAGAACTCACTAATGCTGCGAAGGATATAGAAAAAACCAAAGACGCTAGAGGACAGCGTATATTTTAGAAAGGAGAATAAATGCCTATTAAGCAGCTTGGGATGTATGCCCAGCACACGTTCAATTTAAAACTTGTAGAGGGGCTTGCTATTGACGCAGGTAGAAGTAACTATTCTTGTTTAGTGCATGGTGTTCCGCCTGACTTAGAAGAAGTAGAAGTGCTGGAAATGAACAAGAAATATATTATTGAACTTGGCACTGTAAATCCCGACAATGTAACAGCCTACATGTCCATCAATCCTGCACTAATTGCTAGTGCTCAAGTGACGTTCAATGCTGTCTATCACAGGCGACAACATGGAGAGCTTATATTACACATACGTCCTACAAGGAATATTCCTCTTGAAGAAATAGACTGGTGGGTGACGCTATCCGCTGTTGTATAAACATGGAGGATTGGATGTGACAACAGATTGGAGTGACTACGACCCCACAGACCATTATTATAAAAGAGCATGGAGAGAGGGACAAAAGGAAGAGAAGGAGAGCGTATGTGAATGTGGTGCTCATGTGCTAGGAATAAAGGATTTTACAGAGATGCACAGCACGTGGTGTAGAGCTTATACACCAGCAAGTGCATTTAAACATTTAGAAAGGAAATAAATATATATGCAAGGATGGGCATGTGTTTGTGATAGATGTAACCATGTGACACTTCTTTCCTGTAGATACAAGGAGCTAGGAGGTGTGCAATTGTGTGAGGAGTGTGAACACCCTGTACGTATTTTGCCATATGTGGATGGTAAGGAATCAAAGCTATATGTGAACGAAGAACCTGTATATACAGGGCCAGATATGTAATTGCTGAAAGGAGCAATAATGAAAATAATATTAGCCGTAATGATAATGTGTATAAATTTTATAGCAATGGCTGCTGAACGGCCTAAGCTTGCATTTGAGGAGAATGTAATTGTATTGAGTGGGGAAATCAATTCTTCAAGTGAGAGCGATTTTATTCGTGGTGTTATGCTTAGTACGGCTCCGAAGCTTACGATATTTGTAAATAGTCCCGGTGGTAGTGTTGTGTCTGCAGCCAAGATGATACAGGCTATGAAGGATAGTGGGAAGGAAACAATATGTTATGCAGAGTTTGCTGCTAGTGCTGCGTTTACATTAATGCAAAATTGCGACAAACGCTATGTTGGAGCTGGTAGTATATTGATGCAACATCCTGCAAGCTATGGACTTAGAGCTACACAGGCTCCACAGGTGGCTTCGTTTAACAAGATGATATTGTCCTCCATTCAACAATTTCATAAGGCAAGTGCTGAACGTATAGGGCTTTCTATTCCAGAATACGAAGCTAAAATACGAGATGATTGGTGGATATATGGGACAGATAATGTTACAGAGAAAGTGGCAGATGCTATGAGCATTACTACTTGTTCTCCTGAATTAATACAAAAACAAGTAAGAAAGAAAGTGAGGGTGATGATGTGGACTATTGATGCAGCGTTTTCATCCTGTCCATTACTTCCTAAACCTCTTGGCACATATGACCGAGAAGGAAACTTCACACCAATATCACAAGTAGATGTACGTATACAAGAAGCATTCAGTAAATCTCAAGCACAACAATTTCTTGAAAGGGAAAAATAAAGCATGAGTAGTGATATTTCAGTGAAACTGTTAGGATATTACGGCACAGATAAGGATGCTGCCCTACGGGCATTTACAGGCAAGATTTTGCCTGTATCGCCGGATAGGAGGTGCTATGCCTAAAATAGAGATGGTATGCGAAGAGTGTGGAACTACGTTTACATGTGAGCGGTGGCAAAGTAAAACACGTAAACTATGCGGGAGAGCGTGTAGCGATGTGCGTAAGCGTACAGGTGAGAAAAAGCACAACAGACTAACCTGTAAAGAGCTGCTTGACTTCGCTTCAGAGAATTTCCGGGTAGAAGACGGAATACTCTACCGAACAAAGGATAGAGGAAGTAATAAGATAGCGGGCACTCAAGCATGCAAGCCACACAGTTCAGGGTATTATAGAGTATTTATCAATACGCAAAGTTACTTTTCACATAGGATAATATTTCTAATGCATCACGGATACCTTCCAGATATAATAGATCATATAGATGGCAATGGAAGGAACAATCGTATAGATAACCTACGTGCTTGTACACAGGCAGAAAATGCGAGAAACAAGCACACAAGAAAGTACAAAGGCGTGTATTCAAGTCATAACAAGCTTAATCCTTACGCTGCTAGACTGTCCTTCGAGGGAAAGAACCTACACCTTGGATATTACAAGACTGAGGAGGAGGCTGCTAGAGTTAGGGATGCTAAAAGTTGGGAGTTGTACAAAGACATATACCACCTAAACTTTCCAGAGGAGTATATAAATGGGTAGTGATATTTCAGTGAGGCTTCTTGGATACTACGGTACAGACAAGGATATTGCACACAGGGCATGGGTAAGTACAGACAAATGCAAGGATAGGACAATAGAAGACGAGCAGCGTGTTATTAAAATGCTCGTTGACAAAGGGCATACGTCTCCATTAGAAATTGTTTCATTTGATTTTGAAATGACACTTCCCTTGTTTGCAAGTAATCAGCTTATGACCCATCGTATGAGAAATGCTTGTGTTGGTATGAGCGGAAGGTATTGTAGCCTATCTGATGTAGATGTATACACACCTGATGACTTGAATGATATGGATATTGGGCTTGGTATTAACGAGTATTGGGACGCTGTGTGTACAAGTGGGCTTGCTTACGCAAATCTATACGAGGGCGTGTGCGATGTATATCCTGAAAGGAGACGTAGAGCACGGGAAATACTACGTAATGTACTTCCCCAAAGTCAGATGACAACCAGACGCATTCAGATGAATTTAGTGAGCTTGTGTAACTTTCTTAGACAAAGACTTGATAAACATGCTCAAAAAGAAATACGTGTTGTAGCAATAAAAATGTTGCACGCAATGAGGGATGCTGGTAATATACCTTACACACTGCCTTTGCTTGAACAATGTAATTTCATGTTAGAGCGAGCACCAGAAATAAATTGGGAGGAAATAAATGTATAAGCTATTAATGTTAGTATTAGTGCTAATGCATATAGGATGTAGCTTAGAGAAAGAAAACCCTTCCTGCTCTTACGTATATTCTAAAGCGTTTTATACTTTTAAGGATAAATATGATTTAGTAAATCACACTATTATGAATCTTGGTGAGGATCAACCTATTTACTCCGTTTCAACTTCCGAGATTAGGTCGATAGGTACTAGCAGACCTGTCTACAGAAAAACTGTCTGGTTGCTCATTGCTCAGGAAGGGGCAATAATTCCTAAGGCTTTTGTAGGTAATCAACTAGAATCTTGTTCACTAGGCGTACATCAGGCGGCTCTATATGCTTTTAGTAAATACACAAACAGAGAGGGCAAAATTGTGGAGGTTTATAAATGAAAGACAATGACTTAGTGTTTATAGACTCCGAAGGGAGAGAGATAGGACGATGTGTTAGAGATGCTTGCTGGGGTGCTGGCTCAGGTGTCGGCTGTGGTGAGTGTCAGGAGTGTTTACGGAGAGACAACATAAAAAAGGAGAATAAAAATGGAAGAAGAACCGCTACGAAGTTGTCTACGAACAGCTGAAGCCACAATACAAGTATATCACGGAACCAGAAAAGTGGTAGAAGTTAAGAACTCAGACTTTGGGCCGTGCATAGAGTTTACGAATTGTAAGTACGCTGGATTTAACACTATGTCAGTGTACAACGAGGATGGAGAAGAAGTTGGATGTACTTTGATGATATCTATTAGATATGGAGATTAAAAATGGATGATAAACTAATACTTAAACATATTAGAGAGAACGAGGAAATAAGAATAACCAGCATCGACCCTGTGCATATTTCAGAATATATCAATGCATTCGGGCATTTCCTACTTGCTATAGGTTTCCATCCCGACAATGTGGACGAAAGACTTGGGGAAAGTTGGAAGGAGCCTGAAATATGGGGCAAGTAAAATATTATGTGATACGCAACTTCAATGGAGCATTCCTGTCTAAGGATGGGACGTTTACAGGGTTTTTATCTCATGCTATCGCTAGTGAGGATAAAGGGGTTATGGAAGAGCTTATGAGTAAGCTGCCAACATCTGAAGCCTTGGAAGTGGTAGAAATAAAGTTTTTAGAAGGAGAAAATAATTCTTGACAAACAAATTTCTCTATGCTAATGTATAAGCAGCCCCCCTGAGAGACAAGTGCAAATGCTTTCGTTTGTATTTGTCTCTTCCTCTTTATACAGCATACAATTTTAATTATTACAAAGGAAAACAAAAATGAACAAATTGAATAGTGATGAAGAATTAGATGAATATGCAAGAGAGCAAACAGAGGAGATTGGAGACGTACTTGTCTGGGCTATAGTGTTTGTCCTATTCTTCACATTCTTATTTATGCTTATACATTAAAACTTAGCCACATCGCCGTCGTCCTCAAACATTCCTGTAATCGCTCTATTTCTACTCTTAATTGCTGGTTCTTGGCCTAACAGCAAAGGCAAATCCGATAATAAAAATCTAAAAAATGAATATCCCGGAACCATCATTGGTTGATAATCTAATAGCTTAGATGGGTCTTTGTTCTTTATTGCCTCAAATGCAGGTGATGCAATTGGTGGTCTGAATGATTGCCCTTCAAATATGAATGGGACAGGAGATAATATTGGAGCAGCAGATGTCAATCCACCACTTCCTACAAGTCCTTTCTTTACATTCTCGCCAGCAAGCTCTTCTAATATTTTATCAGCTCCAGCCATAACTAGCATTGGTATAGCAAATACATGCCAGTTTTCAGCCATTCCTTTACTAAATCCCTTACGCTCAATATTAGCCGCAACCCTAGCTCCAACAGCTGTAGGCCATTTTGTAAACATACTTGCAAACTTACCTGCACTACGGGCAAATCCACCGGAAGCAGCTCTTGAATATGAAAGGGCAGACTTGTCCACTAAATATCTTTGAAACTCTTGCTTTATTGCATCCTTTATTTCTAACGCTTCTTGGGATTCTTCACCCATATCTCTTGCCGCTTGCATGTATTTTCTTCTGAGATATTGTGACTTGTCAGCATACCCTTTACTCATACGAGAGAGGAATGTTCTCGTTTCTTGTTCATTCTTAATAAACGCTTCAGCAAGTTCTTCGCCAGCAGATGCAGCTACAGAACGCATGTAAAGCTCAGATATTTTAAATGGAAGCATGGCAAGTTCCTCAGTCTTCTTTTTAGCAGCCCCTAATTTACCAAGACCTGCCTGTAACTCCCCATTTATATCTTCAAACATTTTTGTTGTTAATGTACCTGTTGGAATTCCCTCGTTTTCAAGGAAATATATTCTACGTTTCATAAGAGGAATATCTGTCACTGTCTCACCAAGTTTCTTACCAAGCTCAGCTGCAAGTGCTTTGTTTTTAATGACAAGTGTATCGCCCATCATTGTCGTATGCACTCTCTTGAATATACTCCTTGCGTGTTTAGTACCAAATGTAAATCCCACTTCTGGAAGTGTCATTGTAAATATTGACGAGAGGTTTTTTGTAGGGGCTACTAATGTAGAACCAAGGAATGCAGAGTATGCCATGTTCACCATACCACTCATCATATGCACACCGTCTGCGGCTGTTCTCATTAATTCAGCAATTACAGGATGATTGTCACTTATCTTTGCCGCAAACTCATTAGCCTTAGCCTTACTCTTTGTTGCCATTTGATGTGTCACAGCTGCTGCTGATGTATCAGGAATCCCGCCTAAAACGTAATTAGCCATTTGTTCAAGATTGTGTATGTCCTTTTCGTAAGTGATGCCGCCTGCTTCTTTGGAGACAATATCTTTTTTCCTTAGTAGATTTAAGTTCATACGTAAATCAGCAATTGGATCTTGCATAACAGCCGACCTAAACACACTCTTTGTATACCTTGGAATAATCTTTGTAATATCTTTTTCTATTAAGGATTCAGGTATATGCCCCTCTCGTTTTAACTCAGATGCGGACATTAGTTTACCTGTCAACTTCCCTCCTGCATCATTTCCCTTAGCAAATGCTTGTACGTCTTTTCTAATATTAAGAAGAGCATCGAATTGGTCAATTGCTTCCACCACCCATGCATCATCTAATTCATCAGGATTTTTTGGTTTTTTAGGAAGTATTTTCACATCGTGCATATATCCAAGCGCAGAGAGGTTGTCTCTTCCTTCTTTTATTGAAGCATATTTAACAAAATCATCTATATTATCTATCTCTGTTATAGACTTAACTCCTTGGTTTTTTAGTGTCTTCTCTCTTTGTAGAAAATCGTAATGAGCATCTTTGAACGTCTTGGCCATGGATGTTACATAATCTTCTTTCTTTTCAATAGCCAGTCCCAAATCATTCACTCTGTCTAATGTGTCATTATACCACTTACGTAAATGTTTCACTTTCCTTTGTTCTTTTGGTTTGAGCTTGCTGTACTTAGCAAGATACTCGTTAATTTGCTCACCGTTAAGACCATGTTCTTTTGCTATTTTTTGTACAAGCTCTAGTCCTACGTTAGAGGATGTAACAGCCAACACGTCAGCTTCTGATTCTCCTCTTGCTATAGCATTTACAATTCTATCAAATGGAAGGCCAGACTCTTCTGTTAGAAGTGCTGCTGATTCATTTCCATCGAACATACGGATTGCTTCCCTAGAAAGCTTAGAGGCGGCGGATTTAGGAGCTGCTGCTGAAACATAATCCACAGCTTGAAATGCTCTTCCTTGTAATGTACGAACGAAATCCGATGCCACCACTTTCTTATTAATAGCTAAACGTCTATTCCATTCGGCTGTTAGTTCTTCTCCCTTTAAATTCCCAAGCTTGTAATCAATTAGGCTTAGTGTTTCTTTTTGTAGGGACTCTATTTCCATTCTCGCCGCTGATCTCTCCAACATCATCTCTACATATTCTGTATCTTTTCTTACTAATTCATCATAAGCACTTTGTACTTGATTATCTGTAAATTTCTCTCTGTCAAATGCTTTAGGATTGGAACGACCTACAACATATCTTCTGTCTTTTGCTGACGCCTCTCCTGCCTTCTTTAATGGAGCAGTTTCATCTATTTTTCCCATACGTTTAAGCCGTATTGCCATTGCATCTAGTGCTTCGTCGGGTAATATAACATAAGGTGTTTGCATTGCGTCGACAATTTTAGACTCTACATCACCATACATTTGCACGTGTGCATCAAGTATGTCATCTTGTACAGGAGCTAAGGCATCCGCCACCTCCTGTTCCACTTTTTTTCTATTAGCTGTTATGTGTTTATAAGTAGCTGTACCGCCTCGTACAATTCCTTGAAGAGCCATACCTGCCGCAACACCAAGTGCTGCTCCTTTTGCTATTCCAGAAAATTCACTATCTGATTCAGACTCTGCAAGTCCAGACAAGCCTCCATATATAGCACCTTGCTTTGCTGTTGTTGTCAGAATGGCTGTTAAACTTGTCTCTGCTGCGTTCTTTGCTACAACGGATTTTGCTGTAGACTGAGCTATTTTAGCTGCTGCTGTTTTAGAGACAGCCGATGCCCCCACTTTCAACAGGGCTGTTCCGCCACCTGTAAGAACCGCTGCTGCTACACCAGTTCCTATATCAAGAGCTGTACGAGCTATTCCTTGTCTTGAACGTACTAAGTCTCTCACTTCGTCCATAGCTTTTTCTGTGTCGTCGTCTTCAAATTTCTTACGTAGCCATCCGGGAAGTCCTAGAAGTAAGCTTTCTTGTAACAAACTACCAGCCTGTGTCGTCACATCCATATCCTCGCCATATATTGTACCTCCTACCCAGTCCAAATACCCACGCAATGGAGCCTCTTCTACTCCATATTTTGCTGCAATATCTTCTATTTCCTCAGGACGGATAGTGGCTACAATATGCCCTTTCATTCCCTCATCACTTGCGTAATACTCTTCTTCCGCTCCTGTTGACACAGACTCTGTCACAGAAGGTAGGGCATCTCGTAAACCCGTCGAAGGACGTAGAGAACGTATCAGCGACCCAATATCATAACCATCTTCTTCTTGTGTATCTTCAGCAGTCGGGGCGACATATTCTTCCTCTGATGTTGCGGATGGAGAAGAACGCAAGCGTTCAATCACGCTTCTTACATCAAATGTTTCATTACCATCGTAACTTGATGTTTGTGTATAGGGGGAAGAGACAGGCGTTGCCATTGAACTACCTGCCTCTTGGGGGGTGGATGTTCTCATTTTACTTGATTGGTTTTCCATTGTCAATAGGCTCCAGATTAAATATTAATTATAACATATCCTGCGTCTCTATACTTCTTCCTGTCCTTACCAGCGTTTTTTCCTGAGATGATAGGTTTGCCGGAGGATATAGCCTCTCCTATTTCTTTCACTGCTTTCTGTGCCTTTTCTCTATCACCACTGTTAAATATCTTGCCCATGAATGATGTACCTTCAGATGATTTTAATAATCCTATAGCCTCTGATATAGCTGTCCGAATATCTGCTGGTAGAGCATTAAGTGCATTAGGGAATTTTTCAATCTGCCTTCCTGCTGGTAGTGATACTTGCTTAGATGATGCATCAGGATTGGAGCCTATTTCAACCAGAAGGCTTCCTAGCCCTAGCCGCTCTCCTTGCTTCTTTTCTCTATCTTGACCCATTTTATAGCCAAATTTCTGACTAGCTAATTGTGTGCTTGTAGAGGCGTTTCCATACATGTTATTTAGACGTTTTTCTTCTCTCATTATTTCTTTTTGGGCCTCTGCTTCTAGTTGTTTTAGTTCTTTTTGTGCAGCTATCCTTTTATCCTCGGACATTGTTTTAGCTGCTCTGTCAAATTCTTTTTGCTTAATAGATAATCGCCGCAGCACTCTACTGTTTTCTAATCTAGCAGCAAGCATGTCCGTTCTCAACTCTCTCTCTAATCTGTTTTGTTCAGCTTCAAATTTCATACGCTCTTGTTGGAATTCTCGTCTACTTTCAATATTCATAGTGGTCAAGTCTATTTTGTTCATTCTATTTAGTTCACTTTGTACAGCTTCGAACGCTTGTGCAGTGCGTTGCATACGCTCTTTCAACGCTCTGTTTTTTGTACCTTCAAGGGATTTTGCATCAATAGCCAATTGTTGTCTTTGTGCTTTAGCTTTTCTTTCTTCTTCTTTATCAGCGTATTTAAGCCGTTGCTCTTTCTCCTGAAGCTCGAATGCTCTATTTTCCTTAGCCGCTGCCTCCTTGCGTAGTTGGTCTTCTTTTTGCACACCAAACCACATCTCTTTATATTTTTGTAACTTAGCTTCCTTATCTGCTATATCTCTCTCTTGTGTACTTATCTGTCTTTGTGCTCCACCTGCCATCATTGCCACTCTGTCTCGTTCAGCCTTGGCGTTGTATTTAGCTTGTAATATCTCATCTTTAACTACATTTTGGTCGAAGTTGAATTGAGCATCAAGAACAGCCATTTGATTTTTCATACGTTTATCAATTTGAGCATTCAACATGTCCCAATTTACACCCTTACCTTTGGAATACTCTGCTCGTCCTTTTGTTGTAGCAGCAACAGCAATCATTCCAAGTCCATCTACAATACCTTCTAATAGCATACCCATAGCGAGATTTTTGCTCTCTCTATCAGCTTGTCCTGTCAAGCTTGCTATTTTTTGTTTGTATGCTGCAAACTTATTATCTAGTCTTGCTACAGCGCTATTTATTCCTGCTTGTTCTTTTTTATCAATAGCACCTACTTGGCTAAATATCCATTTATTTAGTTGTTTGTTTGCCTCTACTAAATTGCCATATTTTTGTACTACTGGCTTGCCTTCAGCATCAACAAGCTCAAGTTCTCCGCTTCGCTTTGGAGCCTCGGGACGAGATATAGAAGCTTTGAATACATCTTCCAAACTTCTGATAGTAGGTGTAACCTCCACATCTCTTTTGTCTTCTTCAACAGAAGGAGCTAGTGCTGGTTCTTCTTCTGGAACCTCCCAAGGGGCAGTTACATCTTCCAACACAGGAGCACGTTTTTCTGTGACAGTATCGTCTCCTGTTTGTAAAGCTTTTGCTTCCTGTATCTCTTCTTTTTTAGCTGCCTCTGACGCTACTAATTCGTCTGAGGTACTTCCAAGAAAACTATTGTCCGTTGGATTGCCTTTTATCCACTCTAGTGCTTTATCCACAAAACTAGGCGAGTTGTCGTCTGCTTGTTCCTCTGCCTTGTTAGGATGGTACATGCGCTCATACTTAGAAGGAATTCCTTTACGTTTAGCCTCTTCTCTTCCTTTTCGTATCTGCTCGTCACTCTTTCGTTTTCGCTCTAAATACTCTTTAGTAAATGCCATTTTATTATATCCCTTCGTCTTGTGCTGCTGAACTCACTAATCCACCTACTTGACTTCCTATCATTCCCCCTGCTGCGGCTCCAGCAGGAGCACCCGCACCAAAGGAATAAATACCACCAATAATGGCCCCGCCTACAGTGAAGACACCTGATATTATAGAGCCGAGTTTAGAAGATTTAGCTTTAGCTTCAGCCACTTTCTTATCATAAGCTGCCTTAATTCTTGCTAGTTCTGCTTTCATAGCTTGGTCTTTTTCCTGTTCACTAGATTCAAAATTCTGTTTCGTCTGTTGCACTAACACTTTATACGATTGTTGTAAAATTTGCAACCTACGTTTGTGCATAGCTTCAGCCTTAATTTTAAACTGCACTAAGTCTTGCTCACTTCTTGCTTGAAGTATGGCTACATCCAACAATTGTTTTTCGTTCAATGCAGCTCTTCCTAAATTGTCATAATTAATTTTCATTTCTCTGCTGAATGCTTCTGAATTAATTACGCCTTCTAGCTTCCTAAGCTCTTGGTCATTTTTAAATTTCACTTCGTTTAAGCGTAATTGCCTTTCTTTAAGATTCATTCCAGCTTCTTGTTGACGTATTTCATACGAACGAGCTTGCTGCTGTAAATCTTCTTCCCCTTGTTGTGCAAGTGTTTGTGTTGTTTTAGCAGATTGTTGCTCAGCTAATTTACCTGCTGCTTGTTGTAATTGTCCTGTGTTGAAAGCTCCCGGCTGCATTCCACCAATTGTTGATTGAATTGTAGCCGATTGTTCGTCATCCGCAGGTGGTTGTAATAATGTAGGATTGATGGCCATGTGTTATTCCTTTCCAAACGTAGGAACAGGGCTGTCCCAGCTATAGTTTCCTGTTAGTCCTGTATCTCTTTCAGATTGTACGTAGTTTCCATATGGATTTTCCACAGCATCTCCTTCTGGTGTTCCTGCTTGACTTGTATAGTATTGTATACCAGATTTAGCGATTTGTGTAGTGCCTTTCACAATACCTGCATACTTGTTAGCTTCCATTTCAAGACCAAGGAGCTGTTCAGCTAATGCGTTATTTATATTAGCTTCCTCTATTCTAAATGCTCTTTCATCTGCATTTAATAACGTCCTAAATTCTATATCGTCTTCTAATAGCTCAAACTCATCTGCAAATATAGCACGTTGTAATTCCATATCAAATGTTTGTTGATCTCGTAAATTTTGCTTAGTCCATACGCTGTTTAATTCCATTAGATATTTTTTGTTTGTGAGCTTTTCCATAAATATAGCTTGTTGTTGGAATGATTCTTTTTCTCTAAAACTTAACTTACTGGCATTTTGAGCAGCACGTGTGTAAAGCTCTGATTTCATTTGCTCTACGCTCTCATACAATTGTATTTGTTTTTGATCCATTTCCTTAGCAGCAAGACGTGTCTCTTGTTGAGCTGCATCAAACTTACGTTGTTGGTCGAGCTGTTTATTCTGGACGGCTTTGTTTACGTTGTCTAAATTAGCACTAGCCAACACCTGTGCTCTCTTTTCAGCCTGAGCAGATGTACCTGTACTTGCTTGTTGCCCATACACTTTACCAAGCTTAGCTACAGCCAATTCCTTGAGCTGTTCGAGACTTCCCTTATTGGTTTGCTTCTTGGCTTCTATTGTGTCTTGTAATGAATTTAATAGTCCTGCCATGTTATCGTCCTCTTATGCTTTCGTTGGTTTGTACGAGCTTTCTGGCCTGTTAGTTTGTATTGTTGTTGTTGTAGGGCTACCACTGCCGCCTCTTCTGGAAAAATTAAAAGACCTCTCATCACTTAGTGTCCTGTTTCCTCCTGACGAGGAAGCTTTCGGCTTTATAACATCCGTAAAATCAAGGGGGTCTTTCGGAAATAACTTGTCGTAGTCTTTTGGTTTGCTTCCTATCACCCAATTATGTTTATCAAGCTGTGTACCAATTTCTTGTCTTCGCTTTGTTAACTCACCAAAATTTCCTCCTGATGAGTAGTTTCCTTTACTTCGATCATCACGTATTTTATTTAGCTTTGCATCTATTTCTCTAATTTCTAAGTATGCCTTCCTGTATTCTGTTGCCTCGTTTATATACTTTGCATATGGAGCATAAGCTTTTTCTGTTTCTTCCTTTACAAATTTATTATATCCATCAATCTTTTCTTGTATTTGTTTGTTTATCTCAGAATTAGGAATCTCTACCTGTTCCCCATTTATAATAATGAAAGAAGGGTTGTATTCCGCTTTTAGTTTGTTTATTTCCTCTCGCACTCTGGTTCCTTCAGCCTGAATAGCCTTAGATGCTCCTGCTGTTTCCAACAAAGCCATAGTATCTGATAATTTAACACCATTTCCAAAATCTTGCTTCAATAAACGGGGATTTACCTCTCCAAACCTAACACTAGCTCCAAATTTTTGTAGATTGTCTTCAAATGCTTTTGCTTTCCCTTCCAATTTACCCACTACAGCTTTTTGTATCTCTGCTGGTAATGTTGTTCCTGCTGCTGCAAATTTCTGTGGACCCACTTTGTGCATTAAATTGCGTATGCCTGACTCTGTCATTAGGTCTTTGACAGGTACAGAGACACCCATAATATCTACGCTCTCTGTTTTCATTCTCTTATTCTTCCAATCAAGTCCTGTAATGCCTGATGTAAGAGATTTTATTACATCTTTCGCTTCATCATCCACCCCAATAGTGTCCCATACACCTTTCCAATTATTATTGCTCACCATAGCATTGAATGCTTTAGAACCTTCATAACTGGACATGTATTTTTGTGGGTCTTCGAGAAGGAAGCTATAATCTCCTTGTAATAGATTTAATACATCGTCCACGGAGTCTGTCTCTCCTTCAAGTGTCTTTAGTAAAGCAGGTTGATTGACAGCGAGCCATTCTAATGTATTCTTATACGTAGTGGGGTCATATCCCATGTCTTCTAATTCTCCAGCCACTTCTATTACGTCAGGTTGTACAGCCCTCTTTAAACCACTTGCTGTATTTATTCCTAATACTTGAGCTACGTTGTCTCCTACCCGTATCTCATTACCACTCTTGTCTTTAATTGTCATCACGCTATTATTATGTGCTACGTTCCCATACACTGTCTTATTGGCTTGGGACATATTGTCATAGGCTGTCTTGAATGTATCTCTGTATTTTTCTATAGCACCAGCCAATCCGGGCTGAGATGCTTTTAGCTTTTCAAACTCTTTTTCATCTGTAACGGCAGATAGTATAGATGCTGTTATTGCAGGATTCTCTCCTGATAACAATTCCTCATACGTGTATTCTTCTCCGTCGTATTCCACTGTTGCTCTATCATCCATCAAATCCACTTCAAGTTGATCTATTTGATTCTCGAAGGAACGAGTACCTGTAGCTCCAAGTTCTCTTAATTTTTGTATAGCTGCTTGTCTTTCATGGGTTCCTGTGAATGGGTCGGCTAATACAGCTTTTAAATTGTCCACTTGATTGTAAGAGGCTAATTTCTCTTGCACCATGTCCATGAGCTTAACAGGACTTATCTTGTCAAGTTCTACATCGGGGAATAACTCTTTTATTGTCGTCTCTTTATCCGAACCTGTTTCCCATATGTCAGAAGCTTTCATTTCTTCAGGTAATCCAAACTTAGTATTCTCCACTGTAGCTAATAAAGACTCGTTCACGTCTGGAAATAAACTACGTATAGCGTCTGTGTCTGACAGGCCACTACTGTCCATTGTGTCTGCTGTGGATGTTCTAAACATATCCATAGCTTCTGTTACTCTTCCTTTATTTAATAACGCCTCAATCTTAGATGCTTCATCTGTTGTAAGTCCATATTCTTTTTCTTTTTCAGCTGTTATATCTAATTTAGTGCCAAGTCCTTGTATTGATGCTTGAATACTTGATAGGGCATTTTGTTTAGCCTTAGCTTCTACGTCTGTATTATATCCAGCCACTTCACTTAGGCGTTCCATATCTACATCTAAAAATCCTGTCCCTGCCTTAGCAAGTAAGTCTTGTTCTTTTTGCTGCGCTTTTACAGCGGCTTCGTCTATGGCACGTCCTTCTTGAGCAGCTTGTTGTATTTCTGCAAGTCCTGTAGAGCTTCGCTTAATAGCTCCCATTTTAGCAGCAGGTGTGCCCATCATCTTAGTTTGGTCTTCCGTCGCACCAGACAATGTAGCTCCAAGAGGTGTTATAGCCGTGCCAATTTTCTTCTTTTGCTCTTCTGGCAAGTCTGGTGTCGATAGGTCTGTTGATAAGTCTTTTTGTATTGCCATGTGTTTGTGTCCTTTTATATACAGCCAACTAATTGTACCACAAATTGGAATTAATTTCCAATATTGTCCCCTGTCTGTGAGGCCGCCTCTATTCCCATTCTACTTAGTCCTGCCACTCTATACGCTACTTGTGTAATTTCCAATGGTTCGTGTAATCCGTCGTTTTCTATTTTCACTTGAATGAAATTAAACTTTTGCTTATCCACTTTAAAAGAAATTATAGCCACTACGCTAGTGTATCTGTCGTACAAGTTGCTATCTCTGTTTTGTCCTTTTAATGTTAGTTGGTCTAATTCTGAGAAAGCATCTGTAAGTTCTGTGGCAGAGCTCACTGTCGTACTGCTTTGAGCTGTTTCGTTTCTAAATCCAATGTTTACACCTGTTAGCATTTTACGGCGTGCTGCATCTCCGAAGGATTGTGCTCGGAATGTTACACTACAACTAATCGGTTCTGTATCATCTGAATAAGCATATTTACCAATTTCGTCTGCATATAGGAATTGCATTACACGGCCTTGGTTTGTACCAAAGTAAGAAATTCCATTGTGTCGTGCCCATCCAGTAGCAAACATGTTGTTATAGGTAGTCCATGCCCCGAATTTGATTTCCTCGCCTTCTTGCTCGTAATGATACACCATAGCTGTACCATCTTCATCTAAGACAGATGTAATGTATTTTTGTCCATAAGTATCGTTATGACTTGTCAATAAGCCTGTTTTGTCAATTGAATCAAATGCACGATCGTAAGCCTCTCCTGTCTTTTCACAAAGGAGATTGCGATTGATTTTATATATTCCTTCGTCGCATACAAATGATACACCACGTTTAGTGTTGCATATTGTAAACGGATATGTGCAACCAATTCCATGTGTATCTATTCTTGCTACAATGTTTGCAGCTCCAGCTCTTTTAGCGTTGATATCGAGTAAATAAGCAGATCGTTCTTTGAACACAATCAGCTGTGAACTGGTTTGGGCTGCTCCGAATGCTGATTCACCAAAGAGAGGAATAACGCCTGTAATCTCTTGACCATCCTCTGCATTAACATCTACAACACTATCAGATAGCTGTTCTACGGATGTGTAGGGATTGTCCATTATATCAGGATAGTTTGGATAGCTAATTAAAACACGAGAAGGAAATCTCTTGACTTGTGTTGTCCCTGATGATATGCTGTAACTACCCCCGTTTATGGAAGCAGAGTTGGAGCCTACAGCAATTGCTATCTCTGATTCTGTTTCTATAATAATTTCCGCAGGGCTATACAGATTACCAGCCTTAGCAACTAATCCCTCAAATTCAGGAAAATATCCACTTGCGCTAGCCCAGTTTAAAGCTCTTGCCGCTGAACGAGCAAACATTGCTTGATAGCTTAGAAGGCCGCCTGTCATGTCTTTTGTCTGAACAAACTTGTCATAATCTGTTGTAGATATGTTTCCGATAACAGGAAGCACTCTATCCTCGCCGACAACTAACGTGTCTACATCGTTTGCTGCGCTAAATGCTCCGCTTGCTGGCGTGAATGGGCATTCCACTTCTATCTCTGTTGTGCTATTTCTTGCTGTTACACGATACCAACCAGCATACCTCATATCAGGAGCTGTCGTGGCAGTGTTCTTTCCTAAGTACACTAAATAAATAACGGAAGTGAAATCTTGGTCAGCGATGCCGTGTGCTGCAGATGTGATTGTTAGTGTTCCTGCCGCATACGTGATGTTTGAAATACTGATAGGTGTGGATACATCCTCGCTTTTTACTTGTAAATCTGAAGGGCTTGTCCCTAGTGTTAAGGATAGGTCTAAGAAGCCAGATGAAATGACAGAAGAATCGTATACAATATTTGCTGTGGCTTTTGTTGTTATGTTTGCTTGAATTAAGCTATTTCCTAAAGCTGTGTGATATTTGGCTATTTGGGGAGATTTCCATGAAACACCAAGCTCCTCTCCTTTTAATGCAGAACTTACTGGGTCAAGAGAGCCAATAACATCGTCGGCTTGATTGTCTGTAAAGTCTATGTAAACAACCGATGCGTCTGCTTCAAGGGGTATTTTAGTTACTTGATAGAATGTTGTTCCGTTTGTCTTTGTTCTATAAACGTCGACAGTCCATTTAGCATAATCATATGAATTATCTACAGGTGGTTGGAGGATTCTGTGATGTACAAAAGAGGACTCTGTCAACTCCACAGTCAAATCTTCGGAATGTGCTACGGCTGATGCGACAATGTTCCCTTGATTGTCTATTGCATTTAGTCTGTAGTAGTAGCGATAGACGGCTTGTGTTGCCTCTGTCATTGCGCCTGATGATACATTAGCATTTAGTGTTGTGTTAAAATAGGCATAGTATGTAGAGCTGATAACTTGCAGATCTGTTATTGTAAATGTTCCAGAGTTTCCAGCCAAAGTGACAATATCTCCAACAGCAAATGAGTATGCATCTGCTGCTGTCCCAAATGTTACATAAGAATTACCAGAAGTGCCAGTTACGGTTACGGACTTGGTAGATATAGGAATAAATATACCAGAACTATCAGGTTCCACAGAAATAAATGCATGAGGCTGCCAATCAGGAAGCCCAGCTTTATACTGTTGTACACCGTCATATTTTATAATTGCGTCTTCTCCACTTGTTAGGAACATGCAATCGGATGCAACAACACTTCTAATTATTTCTTGGGCTGATTCTGAGCTTGTTGAAAACGGCTTTGTGTAGTTTTCAGGAGAAGGAATAGGAAGCCATCTGCCCACCACTGTTACACTATCTGTGTCAGACAGCACTTCTACGTCTGAGTCTAGTGTCACTTCGTTTCGACCAGTATCCATTGCTGTAACTTTGAATAGTCTGCCAGAGGAGCCTACGGATACAGTGTCTCCTACGACAATGTTTTGTGTAAAGAGTACAGTGAGGACGTCGTTTTCGGATAGTGTGTATGCTTTAGAACTAGCAGATAAGGTGAAGGCTTCTGTTACGTTATCTACAATCACGTTAACTGGTGAGCCTAAATCACCAACCATCTCTAAATTTACATCTTCAGGTATATCTCCGCCTTGTAGCTTGTCCCCTGCTTCATAAGAATAGGGTGAGGAACTTGTTGTGGGAATAAGTCTTGTGAAGCTTCCTGCCTGTGCAGACGAGTCAGATTCGTTCCAATCTGCACTATCTACATTAGGATTGGTGATATCAATTGTCAATACACCTGCGGCTAAATTTACAGCAGAGACGTTGAATGTTCCTTCATTCTTTGTATATCCAGCTTTTTGTACTTTCAATGTGCTATACGTGCTGTCTATTGGTGTACCAGCTCCTAGTGTTGTTGTTCCTCTTATTGTCACTCTTTGTGTATTGCCACTCACCCATTCGATTGATTCTACTCGTGCAAATCCTCCGAGGGATAGGCTGTTTAAATAGTAGTTGTCTCCGGCTGTTTCTGTAGAGTTACGAAAGCTTGGGCACAAATCCACTTCAGAAAATACTGTCCACGTATTATTCACTGACCAACTTGGAATTGATGCGCTATCCACACTATCAGCTGAGTAGAACAAATGTCCATGCATTCCTGCTATCAGTCTTAATTGTTCGGGTGTTTTGTAGCCGTCTATATGATTCACCCAGCCAAGTCTTGTTCCTTCTACAGCAGGATAGCTTGGTATGTTGTTTATTCCATACACCCATAGGAAGGTGTTAGTGTTGGTTAAATCCGCACTCACAGTAGACGCTGTTGCAATTGTTATCTCGTTGGCTCCTGTCACTGTTATTTTATCTTCTGAATACCACTGATATTTAATTCCTAAAGCTTCTGAAAACGGGAGTAAGTTTCCTGCTGTACCATACACTGTACCGTATACAAGTAAAGGGGTTGGTGTCCACTCTGCTCCAGTGGCTAATAAGTCTATACTACTATCTAGTGTCAGTACTATCTCGCTGCCAGTTATTTTAGCTTCGTATTGCTGAACATACAACGGCAAGTTACCATACGATGCTGCATATCCATTTCGTTTTTCTATTTGTCCTGCTGATTTAGCATCCATATTAATAGCATCGGCTACATGGCCGTTAGCTAAATTATCTTCAGAGGAATGTGCGTCTATCCCTCTGTGGAATTTATTTTCAATTAGCGAGCTTTTTTCAACAGCCATTGTTGTGTGCCTCGTTTATTAATAAGTTTTTCTGTTTCGTCTAAAATACTGTGCCCCAGCCCTAGAGCCGAAGTTTCTGTTTGTTCTTGCTATTCTACTTTTCACTTCTCGTCCAGACCAAAGACCACCAAATTCTTTTTCCATTTTTGTATATATCTGGGCTTCTAAATCTGAAGGATCTAAATTACGTTGTCTGATTCGTAATACAGCATATTCCACTAACAAAGGAGCTAATGGATTTTTAAGGAATGGAATACAAGAGCCTTTAATAGAGCAAATATAATCATCTTCTGAAATGTTTAAATCCGCTATATCTGTAGCACCTGTTACATCCCTGCCGTATACAGATGTTCTCACTGGTGTATTTCTAAATGAAATTTTTGTATCATCAATAGATTTAATTTGCAAGGAGCCTTTAATAACGCCTGTTTGTCCATCTATTATATTTACATAGCTATCGAAGCTATCAATTTGCTGGCTTAATTCTGTATCGTCTCTAAGAGCATTAATATACACGTAGCCACTTGATTCGTTTATACTTGTAATACGTCCATCTTCAATTACTAATTCAGGAGGTTCTACAATATAATACACTTCAGCCGTGCTATATCCTTGAATCAATTTAGGAGCAAATCTCCATTGATGGGATTCTACAAGCCAACCACAAGGATGACCAGCAGCACCACCTCTATCCACTTTACCTGCTTCTCTATAAGAAAAGCGTGGAATAACATCATAATAATTTAGCCCGTTTCTATACACACGCACTTGTTGAATACGTTGTGAATAGGCGTCTTTTGGGATGTCAAACATCGGGCCGTCTGTTGATATATTGTATGTTGTTGTTTTAAGGAGTGGGTCGGGATATTGCTTAGCAAGTATGTCTGTTGCTATTTCTTGTCCTCTGTTGAGCATTGCAAGAATATCATTATCCTCAAGGCTCACTTCGGATTCCTCGTTTGTGTCCACTCGCACATCTTTAATTAAATCTGATACAAGCTGTCTTCTTGCCATGAGCCTATTCCTTTTTAATTACATTAGTTCTTCTGGGCCGCCCATAGCCATTTCCTCTGCTCCGGGGGCTGTAGGCATTTCTTCTGGTTGTAAAAAGCCAATCACTTCGTCTATTGTCATAGAGCCTTCGGCTATTTTAGCTGCAACATCTGCAAGTGTCATGTCTCCAAGCTCGCCGCCGGGAACAGCTTCTTCTTCTAACGCTTCCTCTTCCATAGGCACATCTTCCATGGCACTCATTTCTTCTTCGCTCATCGGGGCTGACATATCTATTGGCATTTTGTTTCCTTTCTAATATAAGCCTAATAATTTTGCGGCTAAAGCCACTAATGTTAATAAAATACTGATTTCTTTTAAATAAAACATTTTCATTCGTGATTCAAGGAGGTTGGTTCTTTTGATGTGATACATGATGTCTAGTGTATTCTTTTGCACATCTAATTTAATCTCATGGATATCATCCTGAATTTTGTCGAGTTTCTTATGCGTCCTTGCACAATCCTTGTCCATGTTCTCTCCCTTAGTTGATATTTGTTGAGCCAGCAATTCTACTGGCCCTGTTAGTGTGTATATAGTATACAACAATCTCGAACATAAGTCCAACGTACATCTGCCGTTATTGTTGTAGTGGATTTTTCAACAGTTCTATTTCCGCTCGTAATTCAGCAACAACAGCTTCGTGTTTTGCGTTTAGCTCTTGTATTGCCTTCACCATAACAGCCATCACTTCTTTGTCATAAATAGCCTTATACTGCTTTGTTTCTCCATTTTCATCTATATATTCAAGGCCATCGTCTCTCACCATCTCTGGCATTACTTGCTCTAAATTCTGAGCTGTTGCAACGGAGAAGCTTTCTATAGCATCATCGTCTTCGTGGTTCCATCTAAAGCCTGATGGATTTAATTGCATTATTTCGTTAAGCCCATACGGAATTGCTCTTATTAGTTTTTTAGCTCTTTCGTCGGAAGTGTATGAGTTTGTAGCTGAAATTACGTCACCGTCAGCCTCCACTCTAAATTTTAATACTTCTGTACCACTAACATCTGAAAACATTCTCAGTATGGCATCTGTCGTTGTCGAGGTTTTGCAATAAAAGTAGTTACCAGTCGTACTTGTACGAGATGCTATGCGACCATATACAGGGTGTGTTAATGTATTAGCATCGCTGCTAGGCCCAAGCGTCCAAGCTCCTAGTGGCGTAGCTGAACCTATCACTGTATGAGGTGCGTTTGTAGCTTCTCCGTCCTTGTTAACGCAAAACTCATAAACATTTCCTCCGTCACTAGCTGGTGCGTTTACGATTAAACATGCTCCCGCTCTTGTGGTATCGCTTCGATACTCTGAAAATCCTGAATAGTAAGCATTGCTATTTATTGCTGTTGTATTTGTTGTTTGATTAATAACTGCTCTGTTTGATGCTAGTCCAAGCGTCCAAGCTCCTGTTGAAGAATGACCACCTACGTTACTTGTACCTGCATAAAATCTAAGCTCTTTAGCTGCTCCTGTGTTTCCAGTAGCCCTAAACCCACACCACGAGTTTGTATGGTCGATTATAGTGTATAAAGAGGTTCCTCCAGCTCCAGATGCACTAGATGTGATTACTGATGGTAAGTCTATATTTCCGCTAGCGTCTTTACCATACATCCTTTGTGCGGTTCCTCCTGCTGTGTCGCCAAACGTACTACTCCCCGTACTTGTTATAGCCCCACAACTTAATGTTCCCATGCCTGAAACATTGTTTGTTGTGTCAGCTACAACAATCCCACTGCCTTGTATCAATTGTCCTGTTGTTCCATCATATCTTGGCAATGTATTATCCGTTACACTTGCGTCTGATTGCTGAATAACATCTTGTGTTGCCAGCGTATCAACTAACCACACACTATTGTCATTGTCCCAATTCAGCTGCACCCAGCTTCTATTTACGTCTAATACTAAATCCTCGTCCGCAGCATAGCCATCAATTGTCTCTCCAGCCGCAGGGCTAATTGTCAAATTGTTTGTAGCCCATGCATTACCAGCGTCACTAAATCTAATTTTAAAGCCTTCGTCTCCAGCAGGCAAATTAACTGTAAATGTTCCACCAGAGGTGTCGCATAGGTAATGTTCTTGTTCCGTTGTGTTGTAGCCAGAACCTGCGTCATCTGTGTGGTCTAGGCTGACAAGTACAAGTCCTGAACCAATACTTGATTCTTTACCTGTGCTGTCGAGTGTATACACTTTCCCGTCGTCTTTAGCATACAGGAGCTTTTCTCCTGCACTTGGTGTAGGCGGTGTACTAGAACGTTCCTTTAAGAATATTCCTGTAACTAATTTAAGAAGTCCCTTAATTAACATAAGCCTTTCCTTTCTTGAATCAGCTGTTGCTGTGGCTTGTGCGCGGAAGTTGAACCCATTTCAACTCCGGCGTTCCTTTCTTTTATTCGGCTATTGCCGTGGCGTTGTGTTCTTTCTAAATGCAAGCTCAAAGCGTGCGCTTAGTCTTTCAAATTTCCTATCAAGCAATCCGACGTAGCCAAAATATTGATAGACGTTTTCATTAGCTCGTTCCCAAATAAATACCCAGCGTTTACGTTCTTCGCTATAATACCACACCATTACGCTGCCATAATATTGCTTTCCTACGCCGTCGGATGTAGCATAGCGAGTTTTATCCCGTGTGTCAAATTGCACATAACAATGTGTAAATCCTTTTATATTGTACAGCGAAGATGTGAGGCATAGATTGAACATGGGATTGCGTATGGCTGAATATTTCCAACAATTATAGAATGTAGGCTTTCCTGCCCAATGTGGCAGCTCTTCCATGTCAGCATATAGCCATACAAATTTATGCCAAGGAGACAAGCCCTCAGCATTACGTCGTCCGAATAATTCTTTTCTATAGAATCTGTAATATATAATGTACATGAATGGAGCTGAGACAATACGGAATAAATCTATTAATAGTAACAGACATACATGTGTATAACATTTTAATTTGTCGAGCTTTGTAGGCTTCATGTTATTTATTTTCCAATGCTTCTATACGAGCTATTAAGTTATTATTCTCTGCTTTTAGCTCTTTGACGGCCTTCCACAACACTGCTGTTAATTGGCTTTCACTAATCCCTAAATACTGCTCTTCGTTTTCATCTTCTGGATTTGACTTTGGTAAGTAGTTAACATTTTTAGGAAATGTCTGTTGTAAGTCCTGAGCAATAAATCCTATAACATCTGTCCCTTTTCCATCTTTCCAATCGTACAATTTAGGACTTACAGCATCGACTAACTCTAAAGCATTAAAGTCTCTGAAGTTTTCTTTTAGTCGTTCATCTGAAGCATTTGCAAATGTCATGTTCCCAGAACCATCATGCCATATGTAGCCCTCTGCCGTGGCACCGTGGAAAAATCCTTGGAAATAAGACGAAGTGGTTCCTCCTGCTACGCCTAGTTTTGTCAGCCATAGTATTTCTTGACCAGCTACATTTGTGGCTTGGATGAAGTGCCTTGCACTACTGCTGGCCCCAAGCGTCCAAGCTCCTGCAAATGTGTAAGAACCTGCAAGCACCTCACTACCGCTCGTGGAAGCATAAAAATCTAAACCACAGGAACTTGAACCTGAACCGCTAACTCTATTCCTATTAGATTGTATTCTTGCTTTGTTTGCAGCGTTATCAGTAATAAATCGAATGGATGGGTCAACATCATTTAGCGTAGATTGTAGTTGTATTTCCCCTGTCCTTACATTCATATTTAATGCACTAGCACCTGACAATAAACCAATTCTACAAGAACCGCTATCATCAAAGCTTGCAAGACTTGTTCCTGAGCTGTTTTGAATAGCAAGCGAACCTGAGCCTGTTTTCACCTTTACAACGTCTGTAATTGTATTTGTGAATGTTCCTGTGCTCGTGCTCGTTATAGCCCCGCAATCAAGCGTTCCCACTCCACTAATATTATCAGAAGCATCAATAGACACGCCACTATCAGCCACCAATCCGTCTGTACTGAATTTAGGAATACGTCCGCTTGTATATAGTGTTCCTTGTATAGATGAGCCTTTTACCAGTCCCGTGGCTGTGAATGTCCCTACCCCTGAAACATTATCGCTTCCGTCTACTATTACGCCGCTTTCTTGTATAGCACTGGTTCCGTTATACTTCACTACGGCATTATCTGTGCCTGTAGGAAGCAGAGGAAGGGCTATTCTATCTGTTAATTTGCCCATTATAAAAATCTCCTGTAGTATGTGTTATTGTCAAATTATACGGTAATTACCAGCAAAACGGAAGTCATCTTCCACACGGAAAGAAACATCCTTTGTGCTCTCGTCTATGAATGTGTCTAAATAAACACGCTCATTTGTGCTGTCTTCATAAACACATACACTTGCAGGAGAGGAGAGGCCATGTGTTGCTGCTGTAATTGTTATTGTGTAATACGTAAATCCATCTGCTCCTACAGCCGAGCTTCCCCAACTTGTTGTAGCATCGAATGTTCCTTCGTAGCGTAAATTCCCCACTAAGCTTGTGTGCTGTGCTGTTGTTAAATGGAAATACTCACCAGCTGCCCCACCTTGCAATCCTGCTAAAGCGTCGTGATTGTTGGAAGGCGTAGCCGATACACCAAGAGAACCTGTATTTCTTAAATCTGTTACAGAGGCAATCACTACACGAGCATCATTATTTGTATAGCTTGTCTTATATTGATATGTTATCTGATACAAAGGCACTGTCTCAGGAGAAGGAAGAGACCCTAAAGAAAGCCCACTGATTGTCTCAGCCTCAGCTGCTGCTTGACTACTATATTCCTCTTGCCCTGATAATAATATTAAGCCATTAGTGTCAGCCTCATTCGTGGCAACAACATATGTATTAAAATAATAATTAGCTGTTACGGGAGTTTGTGTCCAGCTCACGCCTCCTGAGAGAATATTTATTAACGGGCGATTTATCCCACCATCATAGAATGTAGGAATGCTTGTAGCTGTGTCTTTTTTCCAATCTCCAGCAGCCCCGCTTCTATACCACTTATGCCAATTATCTCCTGCTGTAAGACCTGTTGGTGTATTTCTAATATCTTCGTCATAGAAGACACCTGCACTAATATCAAATTCAATATCAGCTGCTGTGTCACTTCCTGTGTTATATCCTGAAACAGCAAGTCCGCTGGCATAGGCAGCTCCACGAGTATTATGTAAATACCCATGTGTAGCCCCGTCCATTGTAATGCCATGTCTTTCTTCGCCTAAGAACCAATCACCTGTTGTAGCATTCCAATAAAGGAGGGCTGCAAACGACGTATTTGTGAAATCAGGTACAGACGTAGAATATTGTAATGTTCCTGTATTGTCGAAATACACGTAGTAAGTATCTGTTGTGTTAGGAATTACAATTGATTGTGCAGAGGATTTTGTGTATTTTGTTCCTCGTATGTAGAAATCAAAGGATGTTACAGCAGGTGTTATAGCCACTGTTCTTGTACCATTATCGAACGATAGTGTAGAATCTGTTCTATTTACAAATCCTGTAGGCTCTAATGTATCCGTATTAACAGCTGCAAGTACATCTAATTGTGCTTGTATATTAGAAGAAGCTCCGTCTAAATAATCAAGCTCTGTTGTTGTAATATCAGATGTAGCCACATATCCAGAAGCGTCTGCTATTAATACACGTTCCGCTGTCAATGTATTTGTATTTAGTTTTGCATCTTGAGCCGCTGTTAAATGTTGATAATCACCAACATCAAGTCCAGCTAAATTGTTATGTGTCACTGGTGTAGAGGAAACAAGAACATCTTCAAATGGAGACTGAACATCTTGTGTATCTGTAACGCCTTGCTTAACAATCACTTTCCCTACAAGCTTTGCTGTAGAGTATGCTTGTGCTGCTGGAGGAAGAACAGAAGGCACACCAGCCGCTTGTGCTTCAGCTAGTGTTGGATATTCGGCTGTTCCATAAACAGAAAGCAATCTATCAGGTGTGTTAATGTCTAAATACACCCAATGCACACCGAACTTGTTGTTGTTTAAATCTGCTAATGTACCAGACCCATCATCGTATTTCGCTGTAGACAGGGCTGTCTGGCTATCAACATACGTCCATGCTCCAAGCCCATCTCTATAAGCTGCTGTGAATGTATCCGCTGCACTTGTATCAAACGCCGCTGTAGTTTGTAGCTCATGTCCTACATAGAAGCCACCTGCTGTTAAAGCTATTGTTGTTGTGGAAGGGCTACTAAGAGCTGCTCCATATCCATGCTCAAGCCAAGCTATAACAGCACTCTTTCTGGCTTCTTTTGCTTGATGGTCATTTAAATAATTACCAATCGCCGTGTGGCTAATGCTTCCATTCCAATTACTACATACATATAGCACACACGTATCTTGACAAGGAATAGACGTGATATCGTCTGTTACACCGACGTTAGGGGAACCTGCATTATAATCTACATAAACATATCTCGTAGTTCCGTCAGGTATAGATAATGTTCCGCCTGTGAATGTTGTATATATCAGCTCTGCTGTATGACTTGCACTTGTACGAATGTACACTTCACCGTTGGCAATACTTACTTCGTCATTAACATCGTCTGTTGTAATACCCCCACCTGATACAAGTCCCGCACTGAGGAAGAATGTATTTGCATCATCTATAACATCTAATGTTGTAGGCGTGCCTGTTTTTGTTAACGGCACTGTAGCTGTAGAAATATCATCAAATTGTGTTTGAATACTTGATGTTACACCATCCAAATATCCAAACTCTGTATTACTAACACTGCCTGCTCCTATTTTAGAAGCATCAATAGCTGCTGATGCATTTATATCAGCATTCACAATAGCCCCAGCTTTGATTGTAAGACCTGTTACGCTATCAGCTAATACATCCCCTACAGAGCTTGTATCAACAATAGCTACAGCCCCGCCAGCGTCTCCTACACGTAGATTGTTTTCAGGAAGAACACTAGTCATAACAGAAGCCCATGTCCAATTACCTGCCCCATCCGTAGTGAGCACTTGTCCTGCTGTTCCGTCGGCTGAAGGGAAATAGAATGTTAAATGCCCTGCTTGTCCTGAAGCTGCTGGTTTTATATCTGTTGTCCATGTTCCATTAGAAAGCTGAAAAGACCCCGTTGTTTTTACAACTTGACTGCCAAAATCAGGGGTGATTTTTGTACCGTCAATAGCAGCGTCTGATTTGATTTCATCGTTTGTTATATTACTTATTGTATTTACAGAAGCATTTATTGTCTTGTTAGAAAGCACTTGCGTGTCTGTTGTTCCAACAACATCGCCTGATACACCATGAACACTTGTGTCTGCAATGTGGCTATCCACTACACTCTTATTTGCTTTTAATAATAATAAGGCATCCACTTCCGTGGTTTGATATGCGCCTGTTTGTGCTGCTGTAACACTGTGTGGATTTGTTGTGTCATTAACATGTGCAGCTAGTTCTGCATCTGAAGCTCTTCCATCAATTAATGCATCTACTTGAGCTATTGTGTAAGCATCTACTTGAGCTGCTGTTACACTATGAGGATTGTCTGTACGGATAATATGTGCTGCTGCACTTATTACGTTTGTATTTGAATTTATTTGTGATTGTGTCTCTGTTACATAATCTAATATGTCTAGCACAGAGGAATCTGCAAACGTCAACAATGCCCATGGCACTGTCAAACTTGTTGCTGTTGCTCCACCAAAATCTATAGCTAAATCAGCTGCATCACTTGCAAAATTTATAGCATTTCCTGCTACGTCTAGTTCTATTGTGGGGCCATTGCCGCCACCGCCTAATTCACTGGCATCAGATACAATATTAATATCACCAGCTGAACGAAGTCCTGCTCCGCTTGTCTGGGAATTGTAAAAGACAGCTGCTATTGTGTCTATCTTTCTTAGATTTATTTTTGACTCTCGTGTCAAATCACTACTTAGAATAAGCCCTAAGTAAGGCGTTATTTCATCTGACATGGGCTGCCTCTTACTAAAGAAAAAGACGCAATATGTCTATAACATACTACGTCTCTTCAGGGGGTTGTTATTATTCACCAAGAACATATTCAACATAAACATCGAAAGCACCAGTAGCTGAGGCATTTCCATTAGCCACTGTAACAACTGTGATATCTCTCTCAGCTGTAAGCTTAATAGCTGTTGCTGCTGTTCCTACAGGAATACAAGCTTGGATGCCAGCGTCCCATACGTTAGAGCCATCAGATACAGCAATTGCGTTCACTAAGTCTTCTGAGCCAGCAGACACTGTCTCAACACCGACACCGATTGTTAATGTGTCGTCAACGTCACCAGCCACTGTAGTGGTAACGTCAATCCATGCGTTTGTTATAATTGCATTGTCTGGAATGTTAACATCTACAACATAGTCACTTCCAAGTGTCACTTCATCCATATCTACAATAGCTTTTGCATATAGCTTACGGAATCCTGCACCAGAAGCAGCTGCTGCATCAAGAGCTTGAAGAGCATCAACATTGCTTTGCTCAACAAGCATTTCAGCCTGTAAAGTATCAACGTTGCTTTGCTCAACAAGCATTTCTGATTGAAGAGTATCAACGCTAGAGTCTATTTCATCAATAGCTCCTTGTAGGTCTGTTGCAGATAAGCCAGAGCTTGCATTGCTGTAAAGGCTTGCTAGTTTTAATGTTGCTTTGTGTGTATCAGGAATCCTGTTATTAGCAAGATTGCTGGGAGCACGTGCAATGTTTTCGTCTTTGATTGTCTTAGAATAAAGGCTCATAATTAATTCCTTTCATGAATTGTGCCCGACAGAAAATTCTGCCTATTAAAATAAAAGAGGAGACTAAACTATTTAGCCTCCCCAATATTATACCCTATGCAAAGTATAATTGCAAATACACTACTAAAGTGTAAATGCAGACAACTTACCAATTGTTGCAGGGAATGCACTGTAAAGAACCATGTAGCCTTCCATGAAGCCTACTAATTGTTTTTGATATGCACCGCTAGAGATGTTCAATTGGAATGCTTTTCCGTCAACTTCCATCATCTTAACTTCAGAATATCCAAACTCTAAAGGCTGACGTCCGCCGTCAAATCTTGCTTTAGGTATAGCATAAGCTACATTCTTAGCAATGTATTCGTCAGAAATCATTTCAAGAGAATCGTTTCTGTGTTGATAGAATAGAGAACGAGTACCACGTTTTTGGTCTTCAAATGTATTGAAGAAGCGGTTGCCTTCGTTTTCATTGATTAGAAGGTCGATGGCTTCTGGAGC
>Ga0180437_10001153_pt1 | contig 46109 bp, 74 predicted proteins | sample SS_ome_4_FD_132410 | JGI IMG/M metagenome (GOLD analysis project Ga0180437, IMG submission 132410) | Hypersaline lake sediment archaeal communities from the Salton Sea, California, USA - SS_3_D_1 metaG | ecosystem: Environmental > Aquatic > Non-marine Saline and Alkaline > Hypersaline >... | reverse complement strand
ATATGGTTATGATCATATGATGAAAAAAGCCCCTAAAGATAGATTAATACAAGTATATAAGGAGGATTAAAATGGGAGATTATATTATTGAATGGGATTTTAGTAAACCAATGAAAATAGAAGTAGGGAAAAATATTACTTTTATATTTCCCAAACCTAAAATAGAACCTATAACATTAGATGGGTATAAAATCATAGTTCCTACTAAGAAGAAAAGGAGGTTGAAATGAAAACATTATTTATATTAATACCATTATTTTTCTTTTCCTGTTCAAACTTTTTTGAGCCGGAAATTTATAATGTTGAATATAAAATAACAGGAACAGCCAGCACAGTTGACGTAACTCTCAATAATTCGACCGGAGGCACAGAGCAATTTAGTAATGTGCCATTACCAGTTACTTATACATATAATGATTTTAAGGACTGGTTTTTATATATATCAGCACAGAATCAAGGGACAAGTGGCAGCGTAACTGTTTCAATTTATGTTAATGATGATCTTAAAAAATCGTCTACAAGTTCCGGAGCATATGTAATTGCGACTGCTTCAGACACGTTGGATATAGAGTAATAAGTGAAATTTGCGAAAAAATAATAATCATTATATAATTAGTTTCCTTCCTGTATTGAGGGCGTTCCGGCCGGATCGCCCTCAATCATCAATATAGTGAAGGGCAAAAAAATAATGGGAGGAAATCATTGAAAGAAAATCAAAAAAGACAATTTAAAGGTATATGGATACCTGCTAAATTATGGTTAACTAAAGAATTAACAATACTTGAAAAAATATTTTTAGTGGAAATTGATAGTCTAAATAATAAAGAAGGATGTTGGGCAAGCAACCAATATTTCGCTGATTTTTTTGCAATCACCAAACAGAGATGCAGTCAGATTATAAAAAGTATTGAAAAAAAAGGTTTTATCAAAATAACATATGAGAGAAAAGGTAAAGAAATTTCAAAAAGAATCATTAAAATGACTGTTTTTTATTCTAAAGAGGTATCAAATAAACTTGATAGGGTATCAAATAAATTCGAACAGGGTATCAAGAAAATTCGCATAGGGTATCAAGAAAATTCGAAAGAGAATAATACATGTAATAATACAAAGAATAATACATGTAATAAAGAGATTTTATTCCCTACTGTATTAGATACACCAGAATTTAAAGAAACTTGGGAAATTTGGGCTCAATTCAGAAAAGAGATTAAAAAGAAAATAACTCCAACAACTGCAATAGCTCAATTATCAAAATTAGAAAAAGTTGGTTCAGATGCAGCTATTAAAATGATTAAACAAAGTATCGAAAATGGCTGGCAAGGTTTATTTCCTTTAAAAGCAGAACCGAAAAGTAAATGGGATTTTTAGTATGGAAAAAATAATTCAAGTTAAAGAAATGGTGAAAAAACTTTTTGCACTTAAAAATAAGACACCTGATAAATTCGTAGTATCAACTTGGTGCGAGGTATTAAAAAATTATGAGATAAAACAATTGGCTAAAGCATTTAATGCCGTTTTAAAAAAAGATGGTTTTTTTGAAATTAAAATGATACTCGACGAACTGGAATCATCAAATAAAGAAGCTGCAGTTATTGAGTGGGATAAAGTAGTTAGAGTTGCAAAAGATGGCGGGCAGGGTTATGATAATTTAAATCAAAATACAAAATTAGCATTGAAGTCTGCAGGTGGTTTAAATAAGCTTCGGTTTACAGAATCAGAATATACCTTAAATGAGATGCGAAAAATTTTTATTGAAACATTTGATATACACAAAAGAAACGATTATAGACAGCTTGTAAATGATAACTCAACAAATATAATGAACCAATTAGGATTTAAATAATGGGATTAAAAAAAGGGATTTTTCAGCAATCAAAAGAAATTTGCTCGAAGCATAAAATTAGAAAGCTAATAATTTGTGGTAAAGAATATTGCGGTCTATGCGAGATAGAAGAAAAAGAAGAGGAACTTAGTAAGCAGAGGGATGCAAATATTGATCACGATCGATTAAAACAGTACAATGAAGAGAAGTTAAAAAAGAAAAGAAAGCGAGGGAGATAGATTATTATGAATTTACCAAATTTAATTATAATAATTATAATAGGTGTTTTAATGATGGTTATAATGATTAGACAATCAAAATCTAATAATAAGGATTAAATGATGGAAATTGATTTCTGGGGTAATGAAGTTAAAAAAGAACCACCTAAGAAAGGTTATTGCCAGTTATTTAAGGCTAAAAATAATTACAGGAAGGCTATTGACAGTAGCAGATGTAAGAACTGTATTAATTTAATTGTATTTGATTATCATGATAAAAGGTATTATAAGTGTAAAGAATTAGGCAGCAGTAATAGTGAAGCTACAGATATTAGATTGTCAAATGTATGCAATCTGTTTACCTGGAATATTATGTTTGAGGTCAAAGGAGGATAAATGATGAATTTAATAAATAAAAAACTAATAGAGCTAGGCGTTGTTTTGGGAGAAACTAAAAGCAATATAGAGGCAATGAGAGAACGCATAGCAGAACTTGAAAAAGAAAATAGAAAAATGAAAGAAGCCTTAGAGTTTTATAGTAAAAAGGATTATTATATAAATGATACTGGTTATGGGTATAGTGTTATTGATAACGATATTGGTAAAAAAGCCAGAGAAGCATTAAAGGAGGATAAATGATGCATAGAATTATAGGTATTCATTTCAAAGGACAATATATTGAATGTTTGCTGAATGATGAAAACAAAATTATTAAATGCGTTGTTGATGATTACTTTACTGGAATAGAATTAAATATAATGCCTGAATTTCAAAAGTTAGTTGATATTGAGATATCTAAGGAGAGTAAATAATGGAATGGATAAGTGTAAAAGATAGATTGCCTGAAGAAAATCAAATAGTTTTTGGAATTACTCCACAGTGTACAAATAATGAAATTATGGTTTTTGAATATCAATATATAGATGGCGCTATTGATGAAAATGGAAATGAGACGTCAGGATGGGTATGGGCAAATTGTTATGGTGATATAACATGTTTTGCCCCAGAATGGGATGATGATTATGAGGTAACCCACTGGATGCCACTACCAGAATCACCAAATGAGGATAAATAATGAGAGAGACTAATTTTAATTCGATACTTGTACGAAGTTTTCGAAATATTGATTGGCATTGTAATAAAATCCCCGACTCTGGAATACCGGGTGGAGACAATCGCTTTATGACGGAAAAGCCTTACGATATTTTTGCTGTAGAAGATGCAGGGTTCTGTATTGCTATTGAAGGTAAGTATATGAAATTAAAAAATGATTATAGATCATTTAGTCTGAGCAGTATAGCAGAACATCAGATTGAAAATTTAGTTGATGTAAATAGCCGAATTGGTTCCTTTGGTTTAATTGCAATTTATACTTGGTTGCCTAACAAAATTAAACAAGTCCATTTTATTTTAATTGATAAAATAATTTCAATGTTAGATGCCGGAGAGAAAAGTTTAAAGAAAGAATTTTTTATAAATAATAAATTAGCCTATAATTGTCATAAGGATATTTTTAATATACCAATTGATTTTTATAGGATTTTAAGGAGAGAATCAAATGGTTAAAAAAATTTGCAAACGATGTGGTCAAGAAATTACTGTCTGCGATTTTTGCGAAAGTGAGATTGGAATGTATATAAATCATGAGGGGAATCAGGTCAGAGAAATGGTTTCCAATCAAACAAAAGACGGCGAAAAATTTTTTTATCATCCTTGGTGCATTAAAACTAAAGAACAATTGATGATCTTGAAAAAATAAACTTAATCGAGTATACTTCAGGGCAGGAGAAACGAATGAAAAAATTAATAATATTATTAATTGTATTTACTGCTTTTGCTTATCGAGACGAATTAAATTTAAAAAGTAAAATTGATCACGACTTAATTTTTATTGAATCAATAATTAATAAGTATGATGTTCCACATAAAAAAAGAATTGCAAAATGTATAAGAATAAATGCTTATAAATATAATCATCCTATAAAACTTTTTGTCGGCATTTGCGAAGCAGAAAGTGAGTTTGATTGGAAGGCAATAAATTTTAATAATACTTGTTTTGGATTATATCAAGTAAATGTTGATTTCCATAAAGACAAGGTTTACAAAGCACGCAATGGAAGGTATAAAAAATTATTAAAAAAACATAAAGGGACTAACATAATAAATGTATTAAAATATATCGGAGTTAATACCGAAGTTGGTGGAAAGGTTTTAAAAGATTATAGAGATGAAGCCAATGGCTGTTATACTCAGGCTGTTTCACGATTCGGCGGCTATACAGGGAAGTTCAAACATAAGCACGAGTGGAGAACTAATTATTTAAAAAAGGCATTTAAATATTATATTCAGGAGTAAGTGTGTTATACAAAACTGATGTAGCATTATATTTTAAATATGAATTTATGGATGTTAGTACTACAGCATTTTTTAGTTATCTTCGACAAAAAATAATTCCCGGGATTCCTGAAAGCTGCAAAAAAAAAAATTTAGATAATCCCGAGTTGATTGAGTATTTAATTTTATGCAAAGAAAAAATTAAAATTTATAAAGACAAAGTTGAGAAAGAAAAAAAATTAATAAATAGGAATAATAAAAAAGATTGGTCATTGCCGGGTAATTATAGAAAATATGAAAATGTTAAATTATAGAGAAATTTATTTATTTCATTACAATAAGCAAAATAATATTTGTCCTGCTTGCGGAAGGGAATTAGATATCTCCGGAAATAAAATCGATATTCAGCACAGGTTGCATAAAGAAAAATGGGCAATAAGATGCTATCCGTTATTTATTCATTCTGTTTTTAATACTTGCCTAATGCACAATACTTGCAACTGTACAACTCATAGGTCATATGGAAACATTAGTACATATAGAGCGGAAAGAATGGAGTCAAGAATGAGAAAATACCCTGAATTAGCATTTAGGGCGATATGGCCGATCACTTATATTAGGCAGGGATATAATCAGGAGTATAGATTATTTTTACAAAAATATTTCAATGGCAATTGACATTAGTATTTAATAATTATATAATAAGAAATGAAAACGAAAGAAAATTTAACACATAATAGATATTCAGTTTGTCTTGATAAAAAGATAATTGAAAAAGTTAAAAAGAAATTAAAAAAAGACAATTTATCATCTCTTAGTTGGCTTATAAGGAAATTATTAGAGATATATAGCGACAATAAAATAACTTTACAAATTATGCAGGTCAATGATTAATATAGTTTTTTGTATTGATACTAAATTAGGCGATAAAATTTATAATTGCATCAACTCAATAAAAGCTTGGACTAAAGAGCAAATTCAAATTTATATTTTAACTGGAAGGAATTTTAATTCTTATTATTTAGCCGAATATGGTCAAAGAGGTTTTAAAGTAATCACAAATGTAGATATTCCTGAAATCAAAGATTTTAAAAGGGACAAAGTAAAAAGTAAGGCAATGTTTTTTCGCTGGTTAATTGCTGACAAAATACCTGAAATTGATCGATGTATTTATTTAGAACCTGATTGCCTCTTAAATGCTGATATAAAAGAATTATGGGACATTGATTTAGGCGATAAAATGATCGGGTTAGTGAGAAGTCAGTTTGGTGATTCAATTAGAAAGACAATATTTTATCAAGGTCACGTAGATGAAACTGAAGCATTTATAAATTACGACTGCGATATTAATAATACAAATTACAACTCTGGTCAGGCGGTAATTGATTTAAAGAAATGGCGTCAAAAAGAAATTACAAAAAAATTAATTGATTTTATTATTAAGTATAAAACAGCTGATCAAATTGCGCTCAATGTGGTCTGTTATAATGATATTTTTCAACTAGATGATACTTGGTACGCTCCGGCAAATTGTATAACTGATAACTTTAAAGCTCATCCGCCTTGCATTCATAGTGATTATAAGAAATGCAAATTATATCATTTTCACGGTATGCATAAACCATGGGATAATTGTTATTCTCAAAATAAGACATTAAAAAGTATATGGGATAAATACAATGACAGTAATTGAAATCATAAAAGAATATTTAGAAAAAAATAATTATGATGGGCTTTGTTGCTCAGATGTTCCTTGTGGATGTGGAATAAATAATATGGCTCCATGTTGTGATAATATAATGGATTGTCAACCAGCCTATTTAAAAAAAGATGCGAACTGCAAAGAATGCGAGAATGGAATGTGTGAAAATGTCGGCAATGATGATCAAGGCGTAGAATGTTATACAATTAAAAAACCGGAGGAGCAATGAAATTTAATATAGTCATTACTTGTAAAGATAGATATAAATATTTAATCAGAAATTTATTTTATATTAATATTGCGAACAGAGATCAAAAGCACGATGTTAATGTTTATACAATGTGCAATCAAGAATATAATGCAAGTGGTTTTAAAAATTTAAATATTGTATCAGGATACATTGAAGATAGAGATAAATTATTCAATAAATCAAAATATCTGAATAAGGCTATTTCTAAAATGGATCAAAATTATGATTATTTTATACAGTGGGATGCTGATTTAGTAATGAATCCTGACTTATTTGATATGATTGAAAAAAGCAACGCTGAATGGATTGTATTATCAGGAGAAAAATTAACCAAAGAATCTACTGAGTATTTTTTTGAAAAGATGTTAAAATGGGATAATATAAAATTATTGGGGAAAAATAATAAAAGTATACGAGAAAACAAAATGAACCGCTTTGTTGGCAATATTTCCATCAGGAAAGATACCTTAGAAAAATATATGAATATTTTAAAATTAGATAAACTCTATAATGAAAATTTTCTAGGTTGGGGAGGAGAGGATTCGATGCTCTCGATCACATCAAGCAAAATGATGGCACACGGTATTTTAAAAAAAGTATACTTTTATGATGCTTGGGAACATCTTTTCCACGAGCGAGAAGTTGATAAGACAAATTTTGATCGGCGACAGCAAGAGAAAAATGTTATATTATTAAACAATCAATTAATATTGAATGATAATAGAATAAGGGAGTATATGAGCAGTGATGAAAAATAAAATATTTATTTTTTTTATTATAATGATTAGTATAGCATTTATGATTTTAAGTTTAAAATTTTATCCTAAGATAAATTATAAACTTTTTTATGAAAAGCAGGTTATAAAAACTATTGAGAATTACAATGGACGTCCAAGCTCACATTAATGATTATAGATTTAAATTACAAAAATTTAGTAAGAAAAAACTTATTGAAGAAGTAATAAAACTTACAGTGGATTATGCTAATTTACAAACTACTTATGTTAAGTTAAAACAATTTTTAGAAAAGGGAGGGAGAAATGATAAGCATTTGCATACCAACATTAAGACCAGGAAATCAATTATTACAACAGATTAAGGATATTGATAATAGTCTTCTCGGAGGAGATTACGAAATTATAATACAAAGCGAAAATCAATCTGCAGCTTTAAACAGAAATGCTGCTTTACAAAAATCAAAAGGCGAGTATGTGGTAATGATAGATGACGATATTACCCGCTTCCCTAAAAACTGGGCATTTGATTTAATTGAACCCTTAAAGAAAGATAATTATTTAAAAGTCGTATCGGCCAGACTAATGACTAAAAATTTAACGCCCGGTACGATGATTTCTTATGCCGGATCAATTACTCAATGTACAGATGATTTATGGATCAATCCTAATTTTATTTTGCCTTCTGCCTGTATCGTCTTTTCAAGAAATACTTGGGAGGCAGTTAGAACCGATCCGACTGTACCAAGGAACATTCCTTTTGATGTTAATTATAAAAAGGCAGTTGCAGAGGATGCGGATTTTATAATGGCAGTATGCACGACTTTTCCCGGTTGTAAAACTGGAGTTTATAAAAAAGTTGAAGTAGTGCATTTAAATAATGAAGTGTGGCGAACTCCTGATTTTAGATGGGAAGATAACCACGAATATTTTAAAAAGAAATGGAATAGGAATCCTTTCTAGGGAATATAAAATGAAAGTAACGCAAATAATATCTAGTTATAATCGGGCAGCTCAATTAGATTTATTGGTTAGCTCAACAGATGATCATTTTCAGAAATGTGAGCAGACAAAAATTTTATGGCGTGCGGATAATGATTTTTATAAAAAAGGGTATGATAAATTTTTTTCAAAATATTTTAATATTGATATTGGTCAAGATTATCTGATTGAGTGCGAAGAAAAAAACTACAAGGAAGATTTATTAAAATTAATCAGGGAATCAAAAACAGAATATATTTTAATGAATTCAGATGATAATGTATTTATTGATCGAGTTGATTTTGAAATTTATTCTACTAAAAAATTTAATTTACCGGAAGACCATGTAGCATTTTCATTGAGGATGGGTTGTTATATTAATTATTGTCTGCCTGCCAAGCTAGAAGTTATTCCTCCACCGTTTAAATATTGGGAGTCATCAAATTTTATCTCTTGGAATTGGACTGAGTGCGATAGGAGGACAGCGTATGGTTATCCTCAGCCTTACGATTCTAATATTTATAAAAAAAGATGGTTACTTAAAATGCTTAAAGATAAAGAATTTAATAATCCTTATGAATTAGAAAATGCATTGAACACTAACAGAGACATGACCAAGCCTTGGATGGTTTCATTTAAACGACCTAAATTAATTTCATTAATGGCTAATACTACTGGACAGAATGATAATCCAAACATGAAAGGCACTGGTCAGACTATTGAAGAAATAAATCAGTTATGGCTTGATTTTAATCGAATCAGTAAGAAAAAAATATATGAACTTAAACCACGGCAGGCACATGTCCATTGGAAATATCAGTTTGAAAGCGAGCAAAGATGAAAATAGGTTTAGTTGATTTAGAATTTGAACATATAAAAAATCCTAGTCATTATACTGGATACGAACCTCCAAAAAAAATTGAATGGATCAGGGATACTCCAGAGAGATGTAAAATAATTTGTTTCACAGAAAGATGTTATGAGAAAGTTAATGATCCAAAATTTAATGGTGCTATTAAAGTAGCATGGCCATTAGAGCCAGCTTCAATTCATAAATATGGTTATGAGGATTTATTAATTAAATATGGTTCTAAATTTGATTATATATTTTGTTTTGATCACAAATATTCTCAACGATTTAAATTAAATAATTGGAAAGTAATTTGGTGGACACCGGGCGGTTCTTATATTTATGCAAAGGATTGGAAAATTTATTCTAAGAAAAAAAATGTTCAAATTATCGCAAGCAAAAAAGATTGGACAGTTGGGCATAGATTAAGGCATCAAGTAATTGCCAAATATAAAGATAAAATAAATTCCATATATGGCAGAGCTTACAAATATTATGACTATCAACTGGAACATTCAAAGAACATCGATTTGCTATTGTAATTGAGAATGAAATTATTGAAGATTATTGGACTGACAAATTGCTTGATTGCTTTTTAACTGGCACAATTCCTATTATGTGGAATAATGGTTTCATAAAACAATACTTTAATGCTAAGGGAATGATTTTATGGCGAGAGATTGATCAATTAGAAAAAATACTTGATGGTCTTAATGAAGAGCTATATAATAATATGATGGCTTCAGTTAAAGAAAATTTTGAGGTAGCTAGCAAATTATATGGGAGTGTAGAAGATTATATCTATTATAATTTCTTCAGACAATTTGAAAATGATAAATAAAAAAATAGAAATAATAATTAATATGCCTCGAATGGCAGATCACGCAAATGAGGAAGGTAATTTTTCCAGAGGATTATATCAGTTGATTAAAGAAAATTTTTCTCCTGAATTCAGAGTAATCCAAATAGGAACCTATGAAGGGGTGACAGCAGTATTATTTGCGTTGACTTGCAGAGAAGTTATAACTATCGATCCTTATGCAGACGGATATTTGAAAACTCAAGAAACAAAAGACAATTTAATTCAAGCTGAAAAAATAGCAACTAAAAGACTAATGCCTTACCCAAATGTCAGAATGTTTAAATGCACTAGTAAGGAATTTTATGATTCTTTTCAAGATAAAGTTGATGCAATTTATATAGATGGCGATCACACTCGGGAAGGTGTCACTTATGACTTATCACACTGGAAAAATAAAATTAAAACTGATGGTTTCATATGTGGTCACGATGTTGGAGATTTAGTTGTAAGTGATGTAATTGAAAAAGAATTAGGCGGTTATGATAAAAGATATGAAGATGGATCATGGGTCAAACAAATAGTATGAAACTTTTCACATACTTAAATAAAAAATTCGATCCAAAATTACTTACTCCATTTTGGAAAAAACGTTCTAAGGCTTTAGAGAAAGCTTTAAAGATATTACACGAAACTATTATAATTGGTGATACATTTGAGATGGTTGCTAATACTAAAAAATATTTACAGCATATTAAAAATTATAATATGCTTAGTGAAGGTTTCCAGAAATCAAAAATGGTAATTGAATGGGGCGGTGGCCTTGGCCGTATGGCTGAAATAATTAAAAGAAAGTATCAAAATATTAATACTTATATCATGGTCGATATTCCAATAATGACTTATTTACAAGCAAGATATTTTGCTTCAAAAAAAATTAAAGTTAATGTTATCACAAGTCCTAAGCATCCAATATATCAAGGTATTAATCTTGTGGCTCTACCCTTCCTTGGAAATATTAATCATTATCCTGACATGTTTATATCAACTTGGGGGATAAGTGAAAGTGGTTTCGGTTCCCTTGAGTATGCTTCAGAGCATCGATTTTTTGATTGTAAATATTTATTAATCGCTCATAATAAATTTGAGCTTGAAGAATTCCCTGATTCTCCTTTATACGGTATTGTTAATTGCCTTAAAGTTGAGATAGATGAGGATAACGAATATATAATTAGGTAGGAGTAAAAAATGTTAATAGGAATGGACGCAATAATTGATTATATCCAGAAAAAAAATATTGATTCTATGGATAGAGATATTTATGAATTCGGAGTTTGCACCGGGGGTGGTACTGGGCAGATATTAAGGGGCTTTACAAAAAATCTTATTCAGTATGATAGGTATTTTGGTTTTGATTCTTTCGAAGGATTGCCAGAAGAGACAAAAGGTTTATTCCGGCCTGATATTTGGCATAAAGGTGCTTTTAATGCTCAAAGTTTGCTTGGTAAAAAAGAAGATGAAGTTGTGCCTTATTTAATTAATTTGGTAAAAGATTTAACTGATAGGCCAATTGAATTTGTAAAAGGATTTTATGAAAATACATTAACTCCGGAACTGGCAAAAGAAAAACAATTTAAACCTGCTTTATTTGTATCAATTGATGTTGATATATATAAATCTGCTTTTCAAGTTTTAGAATATATGGTTAATCAAAAATTATTAGTAAAAGGTACTGTTATCAGATATGATGATTGGGGAGACTTCACTCATCCTCAATGGGAAGGTGCAAAAGAATATACAATCGGAGAAAGCTTAGCTCATATGCAGATATGCAAAGAATATGATATAGAGTTTGAACAAGTGTTTTTTGAAAGCGGTGTTAAGGTGGTGGTAGTAAAATGAGCGAAAATACAAATATATTAACTGATGAGTATGGCCCTTTTCAAAAATTTAAAGTACTTTGTTGGTATGAGAGAATGAAAAAAATTAAAACTGGAAATTTTGCTCCCCCGGTTAATATTGCTCTTGATATTTGTCAAGGTACTCAGGACAAAAAATTATGCGGCAAAGGATTTAATTGTAAACCTTGTATGAGTAATCTTGAAGATCAAAGCGAGGAAGCATATATCCCGAGAGATATTTTATTTCAAATCCCAGAGTTCTATAATAAATGGGGAGTGAAGTCAATTTGCCTTGCCGGGCATCACAGCGATCCGGTAATGTATCCTCATAGGGATTTAATTGATTTTTTACGACTTTGTAACAGATGGAATATTGAAGTAGGTTTCGTAAGCAATGGAGCATATTTTAATAAACATCTACTTGAAGAGGTAGCAAGAACTTGTGTCTGGTCTGGTTGGTCAATTAATGCCGGGGATTCTGAATCTCATCAGGCATTTTCTAATACCCCTAAAGGCACCTTTGATAAAATAATAAATAATATTAAATATATGTATGACTATTGTAAAGAATATAACCTTAATCACGATATAGGATACAAGTATTTAATTGCACCATATAATTATAAGGCGATTTATTCTGGTATTGAATTAGCAAGTAAAATCGGGGTAAGGCATTTTCAAATAAGACCTTGTGAATTGCCCGAAGAAGAATCAAAAAAAATTGATGTTGAAGAAGTCGAGAAACAAATTAAATTAGGTCTACGATTAGAAAGAGAACGTGAGTTTAATGTATATGGTATTCGTGAAAAGTTTACTCCTGATTTTAAAAAGCGAGTAATTGAAAGATGTATGACAACTCCTCTTGGTTCAACTTGGATGGCAAATGGCATGGTTGCACCCTGTCCAGATCGTAGATGGTCTGTTTATAAACCTAATATGAATCTAGGTAATTTTATTGACGAAGGGCTTGAGGCAATTAGGCGTAAATGGGGAGGAGCAGAACACATTGCAATGCTAAAAGAAATTAATAAAAATGTTAATAATTGCATTCGGTGTACAAGTTATAGTTGGATTGATTTATACAAAAATACAATTGAATCTGATCCTATGAATGTTAAATTGATATGATACCTAAAAAGATTTTTTATTACTGGGAAGGGACTCGATACCCTTATATTAATTACTGCTTAAAATCAATTGAGAAACGATGTGGTGTTGAAAGTCATTTTATTACTCAAGGCAATGTCAGAGATTATATTAAAGGTGTAGACCTTGCTGATAATTGGGCAAACTTACGGCCAATATCTCAGCGTATTGACGTATTAAGAGTCGCTTTACTTTATAAGTACGGCGGTTGCTGGATGGATGCAGATACGGTAATGTTAAAAGATATGAATTCAACTTTTGAAAATCTTCAAGAAGCAGATATTATTTGTATGAGATGGCGAAGGACAGGTAGAATATTAAACGGTTATTTTTTTGCTAATCAAGGCAGTGAATTTTTGAGAATATGTCTTGATTGGATTAATAAACAATTACGAGCTGCACCTAATCAAACTCATTACCCGAGACATCAAGGCGTCTGGTTTGGTGAACATATGGTTGGTCAAATGCACTATGAAAACCCTAAGCATATGAGATTCGTTGATCCGGAAATATTTTTGCCAATTCAATTTCCTTTTCAGCAAAACGTCTGGTGGCAGAACTCTCCTATAGAACCTTTTTTTAAAACCAATACCATAGCAATAGGGATGAATCATTCTCAATATGCTGATAATATTCGTAATATGACAATGCCGCTGATTTTACGAGGGAAAAATGTTTTTAGTAATATATTTAAATATAGCGAACAATTAGGGAGTATAATTTGAAAAAGTATATTTTATTAATATTAATATTATTTTTATATAGTTGTTCTCAAAAACAATATCAATATAAAGGAATTATTAAAAATATTGATCATCATATTGTTACTGATAGTTGGTCGGACACTTATAAAATTTATCGCATTATAAAAACTGACTTAGGGGCTATTATACCAGAAGGAAAATATAAATTTAAAAATGATCCAATGACTAATGATGCTGTATATACAAAAATTGGATTTAATTCATATGTTATATTTAAAAAAAAATAATATTTAATTTAAGATGAAAGGAAAAAGCAATATTAAGACACCAGAAGAATTAAGTAATGATCCAAAATACTGGCGTAATCTTGAAGGAGAACAATTTTTAACTAAAGACCAATGGTTAGATGATCTAAGAAAATGGTTTGTAGAGTATAATAAAAAATTACGATTGGAGTATACAAATGGCTGATTGCAATATTTGTCATCTTTATAATAATGCTGAAATTGTAGCAGTGGGAGAGAAATATAAAATCATAAAAGACGATTCTTTTTATTATGGGATATGGCATGAGTGCGTTAGTTGGGGAGGAGTGAGGACTTGCAAAAGAAATATCCATGATGCTAAATTTGAAATTGAAAATGAACTTAGAGATATATTTAAACCTGACTTTGTAGGAATGGAGATAATTGAGCAACCGCATTTACATTTTAAATGCTGGAGAATTAAAAAGGGGAAGTAATGGAAATTGATATTAAACAAGTCGCAAAAATTAAAGTAGAACCCGGAGAAGTTTTGCTTTTTGAATTAGGAAGGGATTATCATAGATCAGTTATAGATAATATAAATGATAGTTTGCAAAAAATATTTAAAGAAAATAAAGTCATTGTAGTGCCTTATGATATGCTAAAATCAATAAAACATTTTAAAGTAGAGGAGCAAAAAAAATAATGTTTGACTTAGATACTTATACAAAAGATTTTGGGATACCTTTTGAAAAATGGAAACAGGATTTAAATGAATTAATTGAGAAAGAGGGAGATATAGAAACTAAAGGATGGTGGTATGAGTGCTCTCACTGTTTAACTAAAAATAGTATGAATGCGGTAATAGGTGTCCCAACACTTAAGCCAATATTAGATAAGCTTTGGTATAAATATGAGGAGGAAAAAAATGCCGGGAATAAATCAAGTAACTAAATCATTGGAAGGTAAATATATTAAATTAAAAAGCAATTCTTCAGGCAGAGTCTGGGAAGGCAGAGTTAAAAAGATTACCTATCGAGATGAAAATGAAGAAAGAACTCGTAGAATATTATTTGATGACGGTCGAGAAATTATTGCTCACGAAAATTTTAATTTCAGCTATGAGGACTTAGATGGTTAAAAAGTTAAATTCTAAAGATATTAAGAAAATTAAAATTCCAGATATTCCTAGTAAAAAAATTTTAAAAACACTGCATAATACAGAGGTAACTAAAAATGTTAAAAAAAAAATAAAAGCATTAAATAAAGAAATTAATTCTATTTTTAATAAAAATAAACTAAAAGAAATAGATAAGTTGCACAGGAAAACTGAAATCAATTTTAAAATTCAATCTCTATGGGATGGCCCTATTGATTTTTATTTTGGATATAATATTGTCCCTAACCATGTTGGGCATGAATTCCGAGAATCAGAAAGTTTTGAAAAATTTGAAAATGGAATTGATTGGCTTTTAAAAAAATATAAGGAAGTTAAAAATGAAGTTTAAAATATCAGAAAAAGATATTATGCTTATGGATAAGGCAATTAAAATATATGTTGCTGCAACCGGAGATTTTGCTGCACCTCAAAATCTTTTATCAAGATTGATTTGGAATATATGCTTTAATCCTAAAGAATATGTAAGAAGTAAAAAAATGGTAGAAGGAATTTGTAATGAAAGCAGGTTTAAGGACACGCCAGAATGTCAAGGATGTTTGCCAAAATGATTAAATTAGATATTGATAAAAAAACTATAGATGAATATAGAATTGGCGTAAAAGTATGTGACTTAAGACCATTGAATATTTCAAAAGTGGTATCTTTTGATAAATTTTATGCTTTTTATATAAATGATTTTGAATTTGTATTAAGAGTAGATAAAAAATCTTTTGATAAAGCAATGGTTGAAATGAGTGACAAAGATGGGGAATAAATGATTAAAAAATTATTAAAAAAATTACGGGAGATAATTATGAAAGAAATTAAACACGGAAAAACTAAAGAAATAAAAGTATGTGACTTAGTCCCATATGAGAAAAATTATGTGATCCATTCTGAGGAACAAATAGAAAAAATTAAGCGATCAATTGAAGAGTTTGGATATAGACAAAAAATCGGTATTGGTTCAGACAATATAATTGTATATGGTCATTCCAGATGGTCTGCCCTCATGCAAATTAATAAAGATATGACTATTGAAGTTGATGACTGTTCAGATTTGCCAGAAGATAAGCAAAAAAGATTACGGGTAATTGATAATTCTTTAAAATCAAACGATATTGATGACAAAAAACTTCATGCAGAATTAAAGGAAATTTTTCCTAACTTGCAGGATAATATAACTAATATTCAGGAGACAATGAATATTGATATTAGTCATATAGCAAAAAAAATGGATCAGGAATTGGCAGCGAAAGAGATTAAAGAAGATAATCCAAAGGCCGATCCCCGACCTTCTCGGGCAGCAAGTACTAAATTAGCAAAAATCATTCTTGAATATACCCGGGAAGATTATGTTAAAGTTAAAGAATTATGTGCTGAAGCCAGCAATTATTATGGAGTGACTTCAACCAGCGATTTATTTTTAAAAATGCTGGAGGATAAAAAATGATTATAATTTTTTTTTTAACTACCATAATGATAAGTGTAATTACTACATTAGGTTTTATGAAAAAATCTTTAATAAAATTAAAAAATGCTAAAAAATATAAAATTTCAGCTCGTGCTTTTCATAGAGGGTATCCAATCGTATATGTAAATGACAAATGGTTATTTGAAGATGACTGGGAACCAACTCCTGAATTTGGCGGTAAAGAGAGAAGATGTTTTAAATGCGGAAAAGAGCCAAATAAAAATGGAGAAGATGCTTGTCTTGGACATTTGCCGGGCGTAACTGCTGCCTGCTGCGGTCATGGTAAGAAAGAATATTCTTATATTCATTTTGAAAATGGAGTTAAAATATATAAATTCGAGGGGTTATATGGTTAAAACAATTAGACAAGGAGAATGTATGCCTTTTTGGTATGGTCTTATAGGGCCTTCTCCTAGTTATTTGGGAAGCGAAATAGCACCAATCCCGATTAATTTTATTTACAGACTTTGGTATTTGATTTTAAGAAAAACTAATCATTCAAAATGGACTGAAAAATTAAATGCTATCAAAGGTGATATGTATACATTAGGATATGAGAGAGGTTGGCATGCAGGAAGAAATGAAGGGTTTATGACAGGCAAAAAAGCTGGAGCAGATGAATTTTCAAAAAGATTGAGTGAAGTGATAAGTAATAAATATGGAGAAAATTAATGGAAAATGCTTTAATACATGCAAGTTTAGGCAGATGCGGTTCTTGGTGGTTCTGCAATAGCGTTATAAAAAATTATTCTAACTTTCATAGTTTTTATAATTTCGGAGATATTAATTTTAATAAAAATACTCTTTATAAAACTCATGATTTTCCACCCCCAAATATAGCACCTTATATGAAAATAGTATATATGTTCGGATGTCCTATGAATATTATAGTCAGTGCTTTGGAAAAATTTGATTATAAAGTTCATAAAAATGTACACCAAATTTATTCTCCTTGGGAAGCATTTTATAAATATCACAATGCAGATATATTGGAACATCATAAAATTTATGATAAAGATACATTGAGGTTAGAGGAAAATTTTGATATGTGGTATAAACCTCAGCGATTTCCTTTTGTGGCAATTAAGTATGAGACTTTAAGCAAAATAGATTTAAATCGCTTATATAATTTCCTTGGATTTAAATTTGATTTAATTCCATTTAAAAAAAGAGAATCAAATTGGCAAAATCATCCGCAAAAGGACAGGTTGTTATCGACTTATAAAAGTTTAGCAGATAAAGTAGAACGTGCTGAACCTATAAAATTTTTTGAACCAATAAGTTTAAGGATACCAGAATGATAATTAAAACTCATGTTTCAATAGATTCTGCTCATAAATTAGAGCTACCATACGAAAGCAAGTGTAATAATTTACATGGTCATAGATGGGAAATTGATATAGAAATCAAAAATGATAAAACAATCTGTAATGGCATGATAATTGATTTTAGTGAAATTAAAAAATATTTTAATCAATTTGATCATTGTTATTTAAATGACAAGCTACCAAAGGAATTAAAATCAAATCCTACAGCAGAACATTTAGCATGGTACTGGGCGAATGAATTAAAAGATAAATTTAAAGTACAAAATATTAAAATTTCAGTAGCAGAAACACCAAAGAATATTGCGATCTATGAATTATAAAATTAATGAAATTTTCATATCAATCCAAGGGGAAGGATTTTATACTGGTCAAGCAGTAATCTTTATAAGATTTTCAGGCTGCAATTTAAGTTGTCCTTTTTGTGATACTAAACATCAAACTTTCAAATTAATGACATTTGGCGATATTATAAAAGAAATTAAAAAATATGAGCAATATTCTCATATTGTATTAACTGGAGGCGAGCCGGGAATTGTGCCTAATATAAATCAATTTATTCTTAAATTAAAAGAAAGAGGTTATTATGTACAAGTTGAAACTAATGGAACACAAAAAATAATAGCCGACTGGATAACCTGTTCGCCGAAAAAAGAAAATGATTATTCTTATTATCCTTTTTTTACAAATGAAGTTAAGTATATAGTTGGAGAAAAATTTAACATAGATAGAATAATGGATTCTTTTAAGTATGCTTTTGATATTTATCTTCAATCAGAAAGCAATAAAAAAGAATATATAGATAAATGTGTTAGGATAATTAAGGAGTATCCAGAATGCAAGTTAAGCTTACAAATACAGAAATTGATCTCCATACAGTAAAATTAGCAGGTACTATAATTGACTCAGGTAAAAAATATTCTGAGATATGGCCTGTTCCAATGGGAGGTTATCCTGTAGCAGTTGTATTAAGTAATATTCTACAGATTCCTATATCCAATTATTTAAAGTCACATAGTTTAATAGTTGATGATATTATTGATAGCGGTAAAACTTTGTCTAACTATGATAATGATAAAGCAGTTTTATTAGTAAAGAATAACAAAGAAAATGAAGTCACGTATTATGCAGAAAAGATTGAGGGTTGGATAAAATTCCCTTGGGAAAAAGAAAACGATATTGAAGATACAGTTATTAGGCAGATTGAATTTATCGGAGAAAATCCTAATCGAGAAGGTTTAAAAGAAACGCCTGAGAGAGTAAGAAAATCTTGGCAAAAATTATATGGAGGATACAATGAAGACCCTAAAAAATTACTTAAAGTTTTCGATAAGGAAACATATAATCAAATGGTGTTGCTTAAGGATATTGAATTTTATTCTACTTGTGAACATCATATGTTACCGTTTTTTGGGAAGGCTCATATTGCATATATTCCGAAAGACAAAGTACTCGGAGTATCAAAACTTGCCCGTTTGCTTGAGGTGTTTTCTCGTCGCCTCCAAATTCAAGAAAGAATCGGGGAGCAAATTACATGTTTTATAATGGAATCGCTTAATGCCAAAGGAGCTGGATGTATCCTTGAGGCTCAGCATTTTTGTATGACTTCAAGAGGTGTAGAAAAACAAAAAAGTAAAATGGTAACATCTAGCTTAAAGGGCGTATTCCTTGAAAAGAAAGAAGCAAGGACAGAGTTCATAGGATTAGTAAAATGATCAATATTATAGTGAAGTTACAATTTGAGGCTATACATAGATGGCCAGAATGCAATTTGCCTGAAGTAGAGTATTTGAAATATCCTCATAGACATATATTTTATATTACTTGTAAGAAAAAAGTTGAGCATACAGAGAGACAGATTGAGATAATAAGTTTGAAGAGAAAAATACTTGAATATTTAAAAAGTAATTCTTGGGATACAGCAAGTTGTGAATTGATTGCAAGTAATTTGTTTAATAAATTTAGACTATCTTATTGCTCAGTACTTGAAGATAATGAAAATGGAGCAGAAGTATGTTAGTTTATTTGCCTTTGGAGCCTTATAAGGAGCGGTACACTATATTATTAAGTTCAAAAAATGGATGGTTTGAAAGTAAGCTCAAAAAATATAAAATTAAGTTTATGAGAGTAGAGGGAGAGTCATTAGGGAAAGATATTAGAAATGGTCAAGTATTAGATTGTTATAATCGGAGTTATTATTCGCTGACTCAGATTGCAAAAGTAGTTAAATTGATTAAGTCAGGAAAAATTAAAGATGGGGATATATTATACCTTGATGATTTTTGGACACCCGGCATTGAGGCAATTCCTTATATATGTAGTCAACTGGGGATTAGTATCAAAATTTATGCAATGCTCCATGCCCAGTCAGTTGACAAGTATGACTTTACATATAAAATGAAAAATTGGATGAGGCATTACGAAATAGGTCAATCTAATTATATGTCAGGCGTTTTTTGTACAAGTGAGTATTTAATCGACTTATGTACAGAAGCTGGTCTAAAAAACGTATTTTTCGGAGGATTGCCCTATAATCTTCAGGAGTTGCTCAAATTTGCCCCTAGGAACGTCTCAGCAAAGAAAAATCAAATTATATATACATCAAGATTAGACTCCGAGAAAAATCCTATGCTAGTGCTTAGAATCGCAGAAATGCTTAAATCTAGGTATGAATTTGTTATTACGACCTCTGCTAAGGAATTGCGATCAAATAGGCCAATTATTGTTAAGGAATTTAAAGCTGCGGAAAAGAAAGGTATTATCACAATTAAAACCGGTCTTACAAAAAAACAATACTACAATGAATTGATGAAGTCAAAGTATCAGTTAAATACAGCTTACCAAGATTGGCTTAGTTGGACATTACTTGAAAGTTTGACTTATCATTGCATTCCTATTTACCCAAAGTATCGTAGTTTCCCTGAATACTTACCAGCAGAGTATTTATATGAGCCAAGAAGTGCAGAAAGTGCAGCTGAGGTTATTGATAGGCACTCTATTTTCGATAAAGAATTATTAAAAATTCCTGAGTATTATGATAAGTCAGTTGAGCGATATTTACAATTAATGGGGCTAATTTAATGGCAACAGCAGTAGTCGGATTGCGATCGGTAGGGGCAGAAACCTTACTTACTCTATCTTCACTTGCAGGGCAGATATTAAAACCTAAAAAAGTAGTTATTTTTGTACAGGGAAATATATTAAATATTTCTGAATTTTATTTTGAACAAGTGATCGCCTTACTTAGAGCAAACTTTATTAAGGTTGAGATAAGAATTGACAAAGACACTGGTATGGTTAATATGTACAGACAAATGATTAGTGTTGAGTCAGATTATATTTGGTTTTTAAATAGTGATGTATATTATATGCCTGTTTGCCTATATCAATTAGTGAAAACAATTAAGTACAGGAGATGTGCTGCGGTTGTAGGTTGTAAAGTCGATGTTTCTAACAGACATAGTTATAAAGATTATTCGATTGAGCCGACAAAAGAAAAAAGCAATAATCCTTTTGCAATATATGAGACTGATTTTTCACTTGAAAGGATACATCTTGATTTAGGTAACACTTTATTTAATAAAAAGAAATTAGATATTGATATATTCCCTGAAGTAGAGAAAGAAACTACATTAGGGGAAGATTGGATCGCAGGGCAAATTTTAAAAGAAAACGATAAAAAGGTTTATATGGCCAGCAAGGCATTAGCTTTTCATTTAGATACGCAGAAGAAAACTTATAACCTGCAAAAGACGACTAAAGAATTAGTTTCAAGGACATTAAGGTTATTAAGATTAAGCAATTCAGTACTTCAGGAGTATAATTCAGTATGAAGATATTTCTGGCAACAAATCTAGATAAAAGAACTGAATTTTTGCTCAAAAATACTAAAGTAAAGAATGATATTTTAATCTCATATTATTATATTAAGTCAAAGCAGAGTGATAGATTTAGTATCATTAAGGACTTATGTAGTAAAATAAATAAAAAAATTGTTATTGATAGCGGAGTATTTACTGCAAGGCAGAAGGATGAAATATTGCCCTTGGATAAATATATAGACTTTTGTAAAGCGAATATTGATTCTTGTAGTTATTTTTTCACCCTTGATCAAGGCACTTATGAAGAACAATTAGATAATTTTAAAGCATTAACCTCAGAAGGTATACCGACTATAGGAATCGTATCTGATAAAATGAGTCTGCAGCAAATCCAAGCCTTTATTGATATATATCCTTATATAGCGATATCTTGGACGGCAAATTTTAAGACTTCAGATGATGTAAGGTATAAAAATTATCTGAATGGATTTTTTAGATACTTGCTTGATACGAAGCAGATAGATAAGGTCAAAGTACACGCTTTGGGCGTAACAAAGGATGATATGTTCAATAAGTACCCTTTTTTCTCCTCTGATAGCTCAAGCTGGGTATCTTCGGAGAGATTCGGACAAGTATTCGAGTTCAAGAATGGTAGATTAAAACGAATCGCAACCCATGTAGATAAAGAAGCTGTTGTGAGGAGGCTGCCAGTTAAGTTATTAAAACAGGTTAGCTTACAGGGTAATTTTGAGGGTTATACAGCAATTTATAGCGCAGAACAATTTTCATTGATGGAAAAGTATTATACCGACTTATGGACAAAGAGAGGAATCGTATGGGAGAATGGAAAGAAATAGAGATTAAATTTTTAAAAAAAGCTGCTTGGAATTATAAGACAGAAAATGAGGAACTGTCCCAAAAGCTCCTTAATCAGATAAAAAAGAACGGTCAGGTCGAAAATATCCTTATCAGAAGAATAAAAGGCAAATATGAATGGGAAGTATTAAACGGAAACCATAGGCTTGATGTATTTAATAAGCTCAATATGGCCAAAGTAATGGCGTATGACTTCGGGGAGATTTCAGAGCTGCAGGCTAAAAGAATTGCTATTGAGACAAATGAGACTAAATTTGAGACTGACAATATAAAATTAGCTGAGATTATATCTGATTTACAGAAAGAAATTGATATAAAAGACCTTGAAGTAACTATGCCTTATTCACAGGAAGAGCTTGATAGGCAGATTGCACTTATGAATTTTGACTGGAAACAATTCAAAGACACAGGTGCCGGATCTGATAAGGACGATAATATAATTAAAATCGCTATAACAGTTGATAAAAAAGATTGGAAAATGGTACCTAAGATAAAAGAAATATGTGAGCAGTATAAGTCATGTAAATTTACACAGATTTAATTTATGGCATTATTCAATAAAGAAAAGAAGAAGCGGAAATTGACCCCAAGAGAGGCCAAATTCTTCGACCTCCTTGCAAAGAATCCCACAATGACAATAGCCGATGCAGGCAGGCAGGCTGGGTATGCTGAAGCAACTGTTCAATCAGGTGATTTATATCGTAAAGTCCACGGGAAACCACGAAATTCGCTTCAATTAGCCCTTGAAAAGGCCGGATTAACTGAAGAGTATATAGCAAAGAAACTCCATGAAGGCACTAACGCTTTTGTGACTAAAGTGCATCAGGAGAAGATCGGTAATAATAAATACGGAAATGAGAGGTATGAGTATCACAAAGAAAATCAAGTTGATTTTAAAACGAGAAAAGAATATATCGAATTGATCGGGAAATTTAATCATTCATTTGTAACGAATATTGAAGCTAAAGTTGCCTCAGTAGTGTGCAATATTAATAAAGATGATTATATGAGGATAAGGGAGGAGATGATTAAACATGACGACTGTTGAAGAAATGAATGCTGTCAGAAAGTTAGAATGTGAAATTGACGGCCTTTATTTTGCCCGTTATTTCTTTAAACAGAGATATAGCAGTAAAATGATTATATCGCCCCATCATAAGTTAATACAAGATACATTAGAAAGGGTTATAAATGGCGATATTAAGCGATTAATTATCAACGTTCCTCCCGGATATACGAAAACTGAGCTGGCTGTTATAAATTTTATAGCACGAGGCTTATCCTTGAACGCTAAGGCACGTTTCCTGCATTTATCGTATTCTGATAGCCTTGCCCTCGAAAACTCTTCTGTAGCAAGGAATATCATTAAATCAGGCATATATAAAGCGATGTGGAACATCGAAATTAAGGAAGATTCAGATTCTAAGAAAAAATGGTGGACTTTACAGGGAGGTGGGGTATATGCAACTTCTGCAGGAGGGCAGGTAACAGGTTTCAGAGCTGGTCACATGGATAAGGGATTTAGCGGAGCATTAATTATTGACGACCCGGTTAAGCCAGACGATGCTCTTTATGAAGAGAGAAAGAAGGTAAATAATCGATTTAATGAAACTATTAAGTCACGATTAGCAAATGAAAATGTGCCAATAATTGTGATACACCAAAGAATACATAAAAACGACTTAACAGGGTATTTATTGAGGGGCGGAAGCGGTGAAAAATGGCATCACTTAAATCTTCCTGTATTTATTGATCGTGACCAAGAATATAACCCTGAATATAAATTTGGTATCCCAATTAAACACAATTTACCTAACGGTTGGCTTTGGATAGCTAAACATTCCGAAGAACATAGGCAATCATTAATGAGCCATAAAAGGACTTACTGGTGTCAATATATGCAAGATCCGGAAAAATATAAAATCGAAGGTGCTTTATGGGATGAGGATATTATCGATAAATATCGAGTGATGGAATTGCCAAAAGATGTGACTGAGATAGTAATTGGCGTAGATCCTTCCGGAGATGATGGAGCAGAAGACAGTACCGCTGATGCAATAGGTATCTTGGTTTGTGCGAGAAAAGAGGAGCATTATTATGTTCTTGAAGATGCAACTTTAAACGGCTCCCCTGAGCAATGGGCGAAAAAAGCAGTAGAGAATTATGAAAAATATAAATGTAATGTAATGGTTGCAGAAAAAAATTATGGTGGTGCAATGGTTGAAAGAACAATTAGAACTGTACCAAGCGGGGAGAAGGTTTTTTATAAAGATGTAAATGCTTCAAGAGGAAAATTAATAAGGGCTGAACCAATTGCTGCCTTGTATTCTCAGGGATTAGTACATCACGTAGGAAATTTTTATAAATTAGAGGAAGAATTAACTACATATGCAGGTCAAGGAAGATCACCTAACAGGCTTGACGCTTTGGTATGGGCATTGACTGAATTATCAGGGAGTGGACCTATTATACAAGAATCCTTTGGTACTAATAATATTGATTATTTATTGGATGATGATCGATATTAATTGACATCAGTATGTAAGTATTATATAATAAGTAAAAATAATTTAGGAGATTAATAAATGAAAAAACTTTTAATGTTAACATTAATTATGGTATCAGTAATTTTTGCAGCTGAGACTATTACAATTAAAGAATGGGCAAATGTTCGAAAAAATCATAGTGCAAAATCTGAGATTATCGATTCTGCGAAACCCGGTACGGAACTGGAAGTTCTCGAAGCATGGGCTGATTATATTTATATCGAAGTCATAAAAGGTAAAGATAAGAAAAGTACTTCAACCCGTGTAGGCGATAAAGGATGGATGTATTCTAAATATGTTGGTGATGGCGTTGTACTACATCAAGGAGCAGCCTTAAGAACTGAACCTCGAAAGGCAGAAGATACACTTGATGGCACAGTAAAAGGCGGAGCAGCTATTAAAATTATAGATAAAAATATTGTTTGGTATAAAACCAAGTTAGGTTGGATCTCAAAGGTCTGCGTAGAATAGATATTAAAATCCTCCTAAAGGTAAATAATGTCGTGGGTAGTTAGTGTTTTTAGTCTTATGCTAACTACCCTTTTGGTTTCCTTTTCATGGTAACAATAACTAACTTCAAATATTTTACAGCCAGCCATTCCCCGGTATTCCGTTCTGTTGATGAAGGCCGGTGCTGGCTGTTTTGGCTTATTTCAAGCATATATAAAAATGCAGTCAATATCTCTGGTCATGTCTATCCCCAACCTGTACAGACCGGTATTGACTGCTTTGGTTTATAAACAAGTCGCATGACCACTAAGCGCAAAATAAAAGTAGTGGACGGTAGTATGCAGTAGATTAGGAGTAGCAATCCGGAACTCCTCTAAGGAATTGTAATTGCCGAAAAACGCTGAAAGATGATATCAGTAGTCAAGTAAGCATTGGTTTAACTAATATGGGACGGTTGTGTTTGCATATTTAATCCGCCGTCCCACTGATTTAAGGATTTTTGTTCTCCTTGAATGGAAATGAGCGGATGGTATAACTATTGAAAATTTGTGCCATCCGTTTGGTTTATCTATCTTATTCGGCAGGATGCATTTGCATCGGGTAGATAACAATAGGGTCTGACCGAGGCCTTTTTTATGGAGCTATGGAGGAAAAGGTAGACTCTGTTGAGTGTAGATAGACATAAACCTTTTAATCAGGGTTTAATATAGTAGCCAAAGGCGACTCTGAGAAGTTGATAACTTCTTAAAGTCTATTATCCAAGGTGCAAATCCTTGGTAGCTCCACCTTTGATTTAAAGGAAGATATATAAAATAAGTGAGGGGATATAATTCAATTGACTGATATTTATAGAATATTAGGTCTTAATAAAAATGCTACTCAGCAGGAAATTAAATCTGCTTATCGCAAATTGGCAAAAGAAAATCATCCGGATAAAGGTGGTGATATGAAAAAATTTGCTGATATTAGCGAAGCCTATGCAATAATCAGCAATCCTGAATCTAAAGAATATTACGATACACATGGTAGGGCAAAAGATAATACTAAAAATTTATTCAATGATATTTTAATCGGTTTATTCTATCAAACTATAGATGCTTTAAGGAAAGATGATCAATACTTGTATGCTAATATTTTTAAGGTAATGGCAGAGACAATACAAAGGCAAGAGAGAAATTTTAAAAAAGAAATTGATGGCCTTAAAAGCAAACAACGAATGCTCAAAATTGTAAAAAAAAGAATAAGTTCTAAAAAAGATTTTAATATTTTTCATCAGACATTAGATGCTCAAATTGATAGTCTTAATAAAAACATTGACAAAAAGAATGATCAAATTGATATAGGCAAAAAAATAATAAAGTTCTTAAAAGATTTCAAATATAAAACAGATGAAAAGAAAATGATAAATGCGGAGCAAGAATTTTTTAATATATTATCGGAGGCAAATAGTGGCACGAGCACAACGAGATAAAAAAATTTATTGTAAAGAATGCCAGTTTTATATTCCATTTAGTCAGGAAATAATTCAAATTGGCAAAGAAAGTGAAGATGGTCGGGATATATGCGGGTATTCAATATCTTCCGAAAAAAATCATATAGGCAATGAAAGTATAATTACTCAGGGAGATTTAGTTTACTGCGAAGAGTGTGGAAGTGTTTTAAAGGATGATAGGCAACCTATTTATCGCAAATGTAAGGCAGTAAATAGAAAGAAAAATTGTAAAAACTTCTTACAGATTACTAAATTACAGCTCTTGAAAAATGACATAAAAAGGATTATAATTAAACTCAAGAATATGTTAAATTCATTTAATATAACTAAAAATTATTTATTACTTTTCTGGCTTCTTTTCAATATAATCTTTTTATCGCATTATAATATTTATAAAATTATTGACACAAAGACATTGATTTACTATTCTTTGATTATGATTTTTGCTATTGGAATGTCAATGAAAAAATAAGTCAGAAGTAAACGGGAGGTTCTAATGCCAGTAACAGCTAATGATTTTAATCGTATAATCGCTTCTGCAACTCAAGATATTTTAAATCGAGAAAGAATTGATATGTTTGGTTTTTATCCTTTAGGTCAAACAAATATAGACAGCCTTAATCCAATTGATTCGGTTACAATGATCGAAGATATGCAGAAGTTATGGCTAAACAATCCTTTAGCTTATCGATTTACAGAAACTTTTAATGACTTTGTAACTGGAGATGATTTCCAATATTCTGCAGAAGATGAGGAAGTTCAAAAAATACTTGATAATTATTGGAAGCACCCTATTAATAACTGGGAAACTAATTATCAAATGAGAATTAAGACGCTATCCCTTATGGGTGAAATGATTTTATGGCCAGAAGTTACACAGTTTGCCGGAAAAGTTAAAATGACTAATCTATATCCCGGTCATATTCAAAAATTATATAAAGAACGTGGAACAGATGAGGGAGTAACTGCAATAAAATTCAATCATATAGATAAACCATTAAAGGTTATTGAATGGGTTGAGTCTCCAGTAGGCGGTCAATATGTTGGAGATATATTTTATTTTCCAATCAATAAAACTGCTTTTCAAACTCGTGGTCTAAGTGATATGTATTTCTGGCGTGATTGGTTAAAACTTTATGATAAAAATCTTTATGCAAATGCTAAAAGGTCAGGATTGTTATTATCATTTATATGGGACATAACTATTCAGGGCGGAGATTTTGGCGACTTAAAAAGAAAAGAGCAGCAAATTGCACAGAATCCTCCTCGGCCAGGTTCGACCAGAGTTCACAATGAAAAAGAAACTTGGAAAGCCGAAGCACCTAATCTTAATGGCTCTGATATAAAAGAATTAAATAATCTTATTAAGAGCCAAGTTATCGCCGGATCTGGAATGCCTGAATGGTATTATGGTATAGGTGAGCAAACCAATTTGGCTACTGCAAAAGTAATGTCAATTCCTTTTTTTAAGAATGTGAAAGCTCGAAAAAATTATGTTAAAAATATTTTTAATGAACAGTTTAAATATGTATTATGGCAGGCTGTACAAAAAGGAATGTTGTCTTCTGAGATCGATCAAAAATTTACAATATCAGTAAGTGAACCTGATCCGGATAAGGCTTCAGATTTAGCAGAAGCATTAGAAAGATTTTCTAAGTCAGTTATGACATTGCAGGCTGCTGGTTTAGTTGAAAATGAGGAAGCGAAACAAATATTAAACTTAATCACAAGTCAGCTTGGTGTTGAGATTGATGTTACTGAAGATGAAACACTGAATGAAAAGACAATGGCTGCAGCTCATAAATTTCTTACTGCATATAATCAAAAAACAAAAAATAAAAGAAAATGAAAATTTTATGTTTATTATTTGGACATAAGTGGGAATATAGGAATATTCCACTCATTAATTCAAAAACTTGTAAAAGATGCGGCAAACATCAAATGAGATATATAACAGAAGATTTTCTTATTAAGGGCTTTAAGTGGAGGACAAAAAAAAATGCCTGAGATTAAACAGCAAGCAGATATTTATCTTATCAATTATTTTTGTGATGAGTGCAAAAAAGGACATTTGATTTTTACCCAAAAAAGGAGAGAGGCTGCTATAAAGAGAGGCGTATTTTATTATATACATAAGTGTAATCATTGTGGAATAATAAAAGAGTTCGAAAATAAAATGTATCCAAGAACACATTTTGAAGCTCAATTGCCTTTAGATGTAACTAAAATATCTAAAAAGAATGCTAAATCTAAAAAGAAAGATAACAAGGTTACTGGCAGCTAATCCGGCACTTGCTCGGCAGGTTCGAGCGTATCTTGACCGCCGGGAAAAAATTTCAGCAAAAGAATGGCGCACAAAAGTATTACCTACACTTAAAAGTGTTGAAAATGATATCTTAACCCGGATAAGAACATACAGTTTATCAGATTGGCAATTATCTAATTTAAACAATATTTTAGGCCAAGTTCAAGGCATTATTAATTCATTTGCCCCTACTTATACAGATTCAGTTTTAGCTAGTCAAGATGCATTAATTGATTTTAGTGTTGCTTCAATGAATAAAGAAATAGCTACAATTGGATTGACGGCTCCTTTAAATCCAGTTTTAACAGAAGATATACTGGCAATTTTGGAACCTCTTACAACTGTATTTACTAATGTTTTTTCGGTTGATTTATCTAAAATAGTAAAAGCCGAAATAACAACTGGACTTGTAAATGGCGAAGGAACAATGGTGGTAGCTAAAAGAATACGTGATAATTTTGGTAACACATCTGAAAGAATTAAATTTTTAAATAAACAGAAGGCTACATTGCAGCAAGATTTTGATGCAGGCAGAATTAGTAAAACACAATATGAAAAAAAACTTACTAAAATTAATAAGCAACTTGAAAAGGGATCAATGATGTCTTTTGCCCGGGCGCAGAGAATTGCAATGACTGAAATGAATAGAGCAGCCAGTTTTTCAAGACAATTAAGAACAAAAGAAATAGCAGCGGTAAATCCTCAAGCTAAAAGAATATGGATTAATTTACATAAACCGGGAGCCAGAGGTGCTCATATATCCGTAGAAAACACCACAAAGGCAAAACCAATAGGATTAAATGAGCAATTTTCAGTTAATGGAAATCCGGCAGATTATCCTCTTGATCCGGCTCTCCCTGTTGGAGAGGTTGTTAATTGTGGCTGTACAACTGTTATAGTTAATCCAAAAGATTTTTCTGATTTAGGTACATTATCAAAAGAAAACATAACTCCAAAAAGGATATTGGATGAAACCTAAAAGCATTATTACAGTAAATAAAGAAACATTGCCTATAGTAATTAAATTTCACGAGAAAGAATATATTATTAAATCAACTTCAAAAAACAGTCTCCATATGGGAAAGACTGAAAAAACAGATAAGAAACTAGTAGAGATTGATTTATATGGTCTTCAGGAACCAAATGAAGTTTGAAAGAAAAATTGTAAAAACTTGAAATTCAGAGAAATATCGAGTATAATATTATTAGTATCGAAAACAATTACCGTTTGGGAATGTAAGTAGAGAAATCAAAAAATTTCGTGAGCCAAGGCTATTAGCCATTGAGCGAAAGTCAGTAGCCAGCGAGGGCGGATAATATATGCCAATGCCGAAACCTCAAGCTGGCCAATCCAAAGAAGATTTTATTCAAAGTTTTATGTCTAATCCCGCTATGATAGCGGAATATCCAGATAATAAACAAAGGTTAGCAATTGCTAATTCTCAATATAAAGTAAAAGCCATAATTGGATTTACTACTACAGACGCAGAGCATAGGCATAATTTTTCAGTTGATGAAAATGGCAATGGTGCTACAACTACAACTCTTCCTCTTGAATATGCATCTCACGTACACAAAATTGAAAACAATAAAGTTTTACCTTCAGGCGAACCATCTCATAATCACGAAATAGAAACTGCTGCCACTGCTAACACAGAATCAGAATTAGAGAAAGAGGAACTTATGTCAGGAGAGCGGACTAAAATGACTGCTGCTTTTGGCACTCCAAAGAGAGGCGGTAAAGAGTGGGAAATTGTTTTGATGAGTGAAGGCGTCGCTAATACTCTTACCGGAACATTTGTATTACCTAAAGAAGTTATGAAGGCTTCTTTACAGATTTTTGAGGGCATAGGAGTTTATGCTCATCAATTTGGTATTAACAGGAATGGCATTCCTGATTTTAATCATAGACCAAATGGCATGGAAAATCCTAATCAATTAATTATGAATAAGATTGGTTGGGTAGAAAAAATAAGGTTGGATACTGCTGGTATACGAAGTCGAATTATGGGGACTTTTCACTGTATCAATTCCAGTGTCCGAGACATGTTAATTAATATTTGGAATGAAGATAAATCAAAAATGCCGGAATTCTCGATTGATGCTGAAACTATTGGCGACAAAGTCGGGAATGCTATTCACATAAAAGCGTTTAAGAAAGCTCATTCACTTGATATGGTCACCAAAGGTGCCTTTGATGGTGCGGGCTTTGAGCGTTTAGTTGCTACAAATAAATTTAACATCGGGAGGTTACAGATGGATGAATTAATCAAACAAATACTAGCTAATATTAAAGCAGGTAAAATGCAACTCGAAGGGAGCGAAGGTAAATCTGATGAAGAAGTTACTAAGCTCATAAAAGCATCTTTAGGTCTTGAAAAAGAAGAAGATGCAAAATTACAGGAGATGATTAAAGCTGCGATCACTCCTAATATGCTGGCTTCAATTATGAAGTTATCAGGTATTGAAGAAATGAAAGCTGCCTTAACTAAACTTATTGAAGGCGAAAAAACCAAAATGAAAGCTGCTGATCCAGATCCGGATCCGGAACCAGAACCAGAACCAGAGCCAGAACCAGAGCCAGAACCTGCAGAACCTACAGCAATGAAGGCTGCTGCTGATCGTATTGCTGCTCTTGAAAGAACAGTTAAAATTCAGGCATCCGAAAGTATGGTTGAACGGGTTCTTGCCAGTGAAAATACACTGGGAGATATCAGCAAAGATAGAATTAGGAATCAATTTGTAGGTCGTATTGCAAAAGAAAGCGAAATTACTGATGCTCTTAAAACCGAAAAAGAATACCTCGACCGCATTATTGCTTCTCACGGACAGAAGCAGAGTGACGGTCGTACTATGATTGTAGTCGGCGATACTCCAATTGATAAGAAAACAAAAGCTCTGGAAATGTTTATTAATCCTAAAATGGATAATCCTGAGTATAACAAAGAAGATGCAGAATCTTATAAGATGTCAGCTTCTGAAAGGTTTATTGACCTTAAAGATGCGGTACTTTCTTTTTCAGGTCAAGCAAGATTTGATAATGCAAGACCCGAAATTACAATGAAAGCTGCTGCCTCTACTGCCAGTTTTCCAACTGTCTTTCAGGATGTAATGAATAAACAGATCCGGAAACAGTATGAAATTGCAATGGTCAATGATCGCCTTGGCAAACTTATTGAGGAAATTTCTGTAGAAACCCTTGATACTCAGCACATCTATGATATTGGTTCTTTTGGATTATTGTCAGATGTAGCAGAAGGCGGAACTTATCAAGAGCTAAGCAATCCTGCAGATGTTGAAGCAACCTACACCCTGAAAAAAACAGGGGACATCTTCAAAATAACTGAAGAAATGTTCTTCACTTCTGGTCCTAAAGTAACTCAGCTGATTAGACTTTTCCCCAGGAAAATGGCTAACTCTGCAAAAGCTACAAGGAATAAGTTCATTGCTGACCTTATTACTGGTTGTAATGGTTCTACTGTAAATGCTCAAAATATTTATGATAGTACTCCCCTTTATACTTCAGCACACGGTAATTTAACCACAAGTGCATTAAGTTATACATCTTTTTATACTGGCTATACTGCCATGGGTAATCAGACTGTATTGTCCTCTGGTCTGCCTGCAGAAATTGAAGCTCGCTGGCTGTTAGTTCCCCACGAACTAAAACCAAGTGCTTTGAATATTGTAGATGCTCCAGAGTATCCAGTAACCACTAATGGCGGTGACGTCATTAAGAATCCCTATTCTGGATTAGGCGTACAGGTTATTTCCCTTCCCAATTATTACTTATGCTCTGATACCAATAACTGGTATATCATAGGTAATAAGAATAACTATCCAACACTCCAAATGGGTTTCTTTCAAAACAAAAGAACTCCGGAAATCTTTTTGCAGAACCAACCAACTGTTGGTGATGTATTTGCTTCCGACCAGTGGACTTATAAAGTCAAATGGCGTTGGGGTGGATGTATAACTGATTATCGTACATTCTACGGCGGAATCGTAGCAGGTAATTAATCATATAAAACTTCTATAATTTGTTTAGCCGGGGGAGCAATCCCTCGGCTTAAACAATAGAATAAATTATGGGACTAACTTTAACGCAACTTTTAGATGAAGCTAATGAGAATCTTCAGTTCGATGATACTATAATCTTAACAACTACAGAAAGAGAAAATGCTTGCAAAAAAGCAGTTCAAGAATATTCAAGAATAAGACCTTTTTATATTTTAGAATCTTACACCGGAGTTGGTGGTGATGCGCCTTTTTATAATTTGCCTACTGCTTGGGATGAGGGGTTTTCTGTTATAGCTGAAATCGAATATCCGGTGAATCGAGTACCAAAGGAAATTATTAGGCAAAGATATTGGCATATTGACTTACGCCCTACAGGTAAACAGCTTAGATTTGGCACAGTGAACCCGGCAACCGGAGAAACTTTTTATATTAAATTTACTGGCAGGCATTCTTTTCAGAGTTCAGGAGCTAGTAATATTGATGAAGCTGATTTGGTTGGATTATCTTATTTGGCTACAAGTGTTATGTGTCAAATGTTATCAACTTATTATGCACAAAAAGCGAACGCCAATTTACCTAATGTAGACATAGTTGAGTACAAAGATAGGGTAGCGGAATTTCAAACAAAATCAAATAGTTGGAAGAAAAAATATCATCAAACAATTAAACCCGATTTAACCAGTACTTGGGATAATATTCCTTTTGTAGATTGGTCATACTGGAATAGGACTGATCAATAATGACTGTTAAGTTTAAGTGGAATATTCCAGACATTCCCTTATTTGATTCCAAACAAGCTCAAGCTTTATTCAATAAAGAAGCAACTCGTAGTCTTAATATAATGGTTGAGGTAGCAAGAACAAATATTGTTTTTGCTGCTCCAGTTGGTCATACAGGAAGATTACGACAAATTGGGACATCTGTGGCTAATAATGTCGGCAGAGTGTTTCCTACTGTTAATTATGCCCCTGTAATTGAAGCTGGAAGGCGGGCAGGGAAATTCCCCCCAACCACACCATTGATCCAATGGATTAGGTTAAGCAAAAAAGGACAAAGATATCTTGCTAATTTAAAAAGACGTTATCCGAGAATAACAGTTAGGCAAGCAGCATTTTTACTTGGCCGTTCTATGAAAAGAAGAAAACGAAAAGCTAATCCATTCTTTAGTAGAGGTATTAAGAGATCGCAAAAAAGATTACGACTTGAAGCAGGTATTTTAAATAGACGCTTGGCAGTAGGACTTATGACATGAGTTTAGCAACTATTCGATCCGGTATTAAGTCTAAATTAGAAACATTAACTGATATTAATAATGTCCTTGACTATGTAGTATGGACAGATGATTGGCAGACTATTTATTCGTTATTTAGAAAAAATGGGCGGGTTGATACTTGGATGATTTCTTTACAAAATACTCCTCAGCATCAAGTCAATGCAGAAGATAAAAATATAACTTGGTTATTCAATATTACAGGTTATTATTCTATTCAAACTACTGCAGAATCCAGTAAACAATTTGAGACAAATATTGAAACTATTTTGAATGGATTTGGTGCCTCAAAAAATCCTCTTGGTTTGCCCGGAGTGACATTGCCTCAAGCTCCATTACTTACAACTGTTGCTAATACTGTTTACGTACAGAACCCTGCTCATACTGCAGTTATACAAATGGGCTTTAATGAAATAGTCAATCAGACTTTAACGTGTGGTGCCTAATGTTTAGCGTAAGAATGTTAAAAGATAAAGGCAAAGGCAAACGATGTCTAATTATAGGCGGGGGAATGTCTGTAAGTAGATTTGATTTTAGTCAATTGCCAAAAGATATGATTATTTTTTGTATTAATGATGCAAAGCCAAAAGATGTAATAATTGATTATTTAGTATACCGAGATTGCTGTTTTATTGATCCTTTAAAAGAGATGAGTGCCAAAGGTGAATTGCTTCAAGTTAAAAATATAATTTGTTTTCGAAGTACTTATTATAGCAAAGGATTAAATTACAAAGGCGAGTATTACGGTTACACTGATTCAGATTTAAGTTTAAAAGAAGTGATTAAGGACAATGATAATACCGGATTAAAAGGCATTATTATAGCCAAACGAATTATGAATTTTGAAAAAATATATTTGATTGGATTTGATTTTAAAACCGAAATGGTCAATGGCAAAAAACAAAGCCATTTTTATGGCGACCATGTTGGACACGGTAAAAAATATTATGAGCAGAATCATTTAGATTCTCATTATGATAGACTCTCTGGAATGATAGGAGAGTTTGATAGGATTAAAGATACAAGCAATATTTTTAATTGCAATAAAAATTCGGCGTTGACCATATTTGAATATGCGATGCCGTACTAACGGAGGAAAATTATGCCAGCAATTAGCGAAAGGAATATAAGTCGATACTTATTTAACCCTTTTTCAGTTAGAGTAGCAAGTGTAGGAGAGGGCATTCCAGCTAATCCTTCATTCCATACTCTACCAGCAATGACATTTTCTTTTAATAAAGAATTTGTTGCTGCTGAAAGTTACAATGAGTGTAGTGGAATTTTATATACTGTACGGCAAGATCAGCAAAGATTTGATTTTCGGGCTGCTTTCAGTATCCAAGAAACTACTATTCCCATTTTACAATTAACCCATGGTGGTTCAATTAGTTCAGATGGTAATACCCTTACCTTTGATGGGACAGTTCAGGAATATGCTTTTTGGTTTGACTCCTGTTATAATGATGACGCTAAAATTATCAGGATAACAGCACCTAAAGCAAAAAATATTGATTCTTCTGAAATGGCTCCTGGTGAAGGACATGTAGTGCAGCCAAACAATATTCAGGCACTTCCTGATATTGATGTACCAGCGACATTGCCTAGCATTTATATTGAGCCTTAAGTTATGCCAACAAAAAAGTATGATAGTTTAGATAAAGCATATCAGGCATTAACTGATCTAGAGATAGCAAATGATGAGAAAGATATGCCCTGTGCAATAATAAAAATACCGGGCATATCTTCCATCAAAATAACAATGGTTAGTGAGTATGATTATTATTATATACTTTGTCCTATGAGGGATAAATTTATTAACTATTATGCCAATAGGTTCGTTAATGAAAAGCAGGAAATTGATCAAAAAAAAATCATAGAAAAATTAAATAATTTTATGAATGATATCTTAAGCGTCAAAGAACCTGAAGATGTTAAGAAAAAAAGTAAAACTTTATCATATTTATTTGAAGATATTTCTGTTAGATATGAGTTTTATTATAATTTAAAAAAATTAAGATTAATATCAAGATGGATTTCTTGGAGAAAATATCAAAAACTTATGAGACCAATTGATACATTGACAATTTTTTGCTATTTGTGGCTGTTCAATTTTGACGGCCTTAAAAAAAAAACTTTAGATTTATTCAAGATTATGAATATAACTTTAGCGGGTACGAACCCGGGATCTCTGAGCGTATTGAGCAACTCTTTCAACTGGGATACTTACAAAAAAAAGTTGGCGGAGGGTTCAGCACGAGTTACAAAAAAAATGCAAGAACTAGCATTGCAAGGCAACTCAAACAACTAAAACATCTAAGATGTAGTTTGGATATTATAAGAAGATATGAACACCAAAAAGCTCAAGATTATAATTCTAAAATGCTTGCTGACTTTAAAAAAAGCAGCAAAAATCTTGCTGGAGTAATTTCAAATGCCAGATCTAAAACAACAACTAGTTCTTGAAATTGAAGTAGATGAAACTGGTGCGGTAAAGTCAGTTAAGAAACTCGAAAAGGGTATAGATAATACCAAGAAGAAAAGTAAAGAAGCTGCAAAGGCACAAACCAGTTTATTTAAAAGTTTAAAAGTTGGATATGCTGCAGTTGCAGCTGTAATAACTGGAGTAGTAGTTCAAGGTTTCGTTAAATTAATCAAAAAAGCATCTGATGCCCAAGAAACTATATCTAAATTTAATACTGTTTTCGCAGGTGTAAGTAAAGAAGCAAATAAAACTGCAAAAGAACTCGCTGATAGCTTTGGTTTAAGTGTAGTAAAAGCAAAAGAATTACTTGGAGCTACAGGTGATTTATTAACTGGATTTGGGTTTACGGATAAGGCAGCTCTTGATGTTTCAAAAAGAGTAAATCAATTAAGTGTTGATTTAGCATCATTTACTAATGCCCAAGGTGGTGCAGAGGCAGTAAGTGCAGCATTAACAAAGGCATTATTAGGTGAAAGAGAAAGTCTTAAAACTTATGGTATTGCTATACGAGAAGCAGATATTCAAACAGAATTATTTTTACGAGGTCAGCAAAATTTAACTGGTGAAGCATTAAATCAAGCTAAAGCATATATCACTCTTGATTTAGCATTGAAACAAAGTGGTAAAGCAGTCGGAGATTTTGCCAGAACTCAACAAAATTTAGCTAACCAACTTAGAATTTTTCAGGCCAGAATAGACGATTTATTAGTATCATTAGGCACTATTTTTATTCCTATTGCTACAAAAGTTGTCATTAAATTAAATGAATTTCTAAAACCACTAAAAGAAATTGCAGATGATTTTAGAGAAATCGATAGAGCTAGTAAAGGTTGGAAGGCATTTAAAATAACAATTGAAGTTATAGTTGGAATATTAAAATTAGGTGTAACAGCTTTAAAGCAATTCATTAGACCTTTTACATTAATTCCAGATGTTATTAAGTTTTGGAAAAATTTAGGCGATACTATTGTAGATACTATTAAAAGTGTTTCTACATTAGGTGATGTTTTAAATTTAGTTTTCCAGAGAAGATTTAAAGAAGCAAAAAATGTAGCGGTTGATGGGTTAAAAAAACTTGGTGGTGCTTTTAAAGATAATGCAAAAGATTTAGGTAATATATATAAAACGGCGTTAGCTGGTGGTATTGTAGATGCTTTTAATATAGTTAAAAAAACTACAAAAAATATACAAGGAATAGCAAAAGGTGCAGCTGAAGAAGCAGTAAATACTGAAAATGAAAAAAATGCTGCCATACTCGATTCTAGGAAAAATTTACAAGAAGAAACTGTCAAATTAAGACAATTAACTGTTGATCAAATTAAAGAAATTGAGGCATTAACAAAAGCAGATCAGTTTATGACTGATGAAGAAAAACTGCAAAATAGAATTGAAAAATTAAATCAATACTTAGAACAGTATAAATTAACAGATGAACAAATAAAGGCTATTGATTTTGCCAGAACAGAGTTTCAAAAACAACTTGAAGAAGTATTACTTAAAAAAAGATTAGATGCTTTAAAGCAGACACTTGAAGGGTTTTCTTTTTATTCTAATTTTATTGGCAATACAGCATCTGCCTTAACTAGTTTACAATCAAGTTTAGTCGATCGTAATGTTAAAGATGAGAAACAAGCAGCAAAAAAGAAAGCTAAATTTCAAAGAGCAACCGCAGTAGCTGATAAAATAGCTGGTGTAATTGATGTAGGTATAAATACTGCTAAAGCTATTATGAAAGGTTTTGCAATATTTGGACCTCCTCCATCTCCTGCCGGAATAGCAGCTTCAATTGCTGCAGGAATACAAGGCGGAATACAGGCAGCAGCCATTGCAGCCAAACCATTGCCAGCAATACCTTCTTTTGCAACTGGCGGGAATACAGGGATTACTCCCGGGGTTACAAATTCAAACGATGGTTTAAATGCTCGCTTAAGTAATAATGAGAATGTATTTAATGCTGGACAAAGTAGGAATTTATTTAATGCTTTAGAAACTGCGGGATTATTAGGTGGTAATGCCTCAAGCATTGCTAATACAAATATCAATAATAATCAAAATATGTCAAGACAAGTCAACATTGATAATGTTAATGTTCAAGGAGATGGCGACTTTAATAGTATGGTTGACAAGAGGTTAGCAGTTGGAGGAGATTTTCAATAATGGCACAATTTACAATTAATTCAACCGCTGGCAATAGTGTAACATTTGATAGTTCTGAGGCTACAGACACAGGTCAAACTCAACCTTTTTACTCAATACTTAGAGGAGTCGAAGAGAGTGCCGGAGGCAGAATTAAGCAACAGATTAGACCGGGCAAAAGATTTAATAAAACTTATCAAATGAATCTTACACAAAGTAAGTATATTAGTTTTCATAATTTATATACTGATCAATCAAATGATTATTATATTACTTATGCAACCGCCCCTTCTTTATTGTCAAATGATTCTAGTGTGAGTCAAAGTAATAATTTTAAAATTAGTCTTCACGCTAAAAATGTAAGTCAAACAAAAGGACAACCAATTATTTATGAATTTTTATTAACTATACAAAGTGTGAATTTATTATAATGGCAAAGTCAGCATCTACAGCAAGAAGAACATCCCTAATTAAACTAGGTTTAAAAGCTAGTCAAGGCCATAGTTTTACCAGAGTGACGTATATTGACGATAATAGCGTAGAACAAAATTTTAATGATGCAAAATACCCTATAACTATAACAAAGCGTGGGAAACCGCCTATATATGCAAATACTAATTATAATCCTGCTGCTGCTGATGCCCAATTTAGTGTTATTAATAAAAATGGAGTTTATAGTCCTAAAAATACTGCTTCAGGACTGTCTGGCATATTTGTACGTGATCGAGTATTTAAATTTTATGATGGAAAGAGATTAGAGGAATTATCAAGTACGGTTCAGACGGTTAATTTTGATATGACTTCTGCTCATACTTTTTATACTACAGAAAGTGGAGGGTCTATTATACTTGATGAAAGTAATTCTGATGGCAATAGTGATGATTATTTTCAAGATTTATTTGCTTTATATTATGATGCTAGTACCTATGATAGCGGCACATATACACCAGCTGGTTATTTTGTCGCTACTATTGATCGAAGTTTTTCTCATATAGAAAGATGGAATAGTTTTACTGTTAATTGTGCATCCATAGGCCATGCGGTTTATTATCGCACAGGTATTGAGCAGGAAGAAATGGAGTTTAGTAAAACCTCAGCATCTTGGACATTGGCCGGATATACAACAGGTGGGAGCGATACATTTACAATTAATGTAGAGCGTTCAGCAGTTATACAAATTGCTGTAATTTATGACGGTATAACTTGGGCAGAAGATGTGACTACAACTGCAAGTTTAAGTTTACAATCGTATGTAGAATGGATTTTATTAGGCAGTTTTTTTCTTGACGATCCGGATTTTAGAGATCGCCCGGGAGCTAAAATTAGTGTAACAAATGTCACTGGCAGGAATGCTTGGAAAAGAGCATTAGAAACAAAAATAAATCTACAAAGCGTAAACGGTTCTTATTTGGATGATGTTATAAAAGAAGTATGCGATCAAGCAAATATTAGTTACACTGCATCTTCAATAGCTGACTTATCAAGTTTCGGAGCCAGAAATTTAACTGATGGATATGGTGACCAAGTTGATGTATCAGAAATCTTTGAAGATATAAACGATATAATTGGCGCAACTTACCGTATGTATATTAGTGATGAGAATGTATTATTTGTAACTTTAAGAGGGACATCTTACTTAACCGATACAGTTCTTAATTTTAAGAATTATTTAACAGCTGATCAAGGCAATCAAAGTGACAAGCAGATACAAAGAATAACTTTTTTTAGTTCTAAACAGGTTTTAGATGAAACAATTATTTTAGGAAGTAATACTTTTTATACCGCAGGAGATCACGAAATATCTTGGGCAAATGATGCTATAGCAAAATACTGGGAAACTCCAACGGACTCGGTTGGTGGAGGTGGACTCACTATAACTAATGTCGAGTTTGATGACAGCAATAAGAAGGCTATTTTTACTTTAACCGGAACAGGAAGTTTAACCATAACAGTAAAAGGTAATGAGTTCTCAAGCACTGTTCCTGATTATTATGGTGAGGCTGTTAATGTTACAAATATGGAAAATAATAATGGCCGGAGATTTCAGGTAGAAAATAAATTATTAAAATCAATGACAGAGGCAAAGGCAGCGTCTGAAGCAAAACGAGATGAATTCGGAACTCCGGATTTTAATGTCAAAGTATTAACTTCTTATTTACATCCATTGGAAGAAATAAACGATCAATCATTGTGGGTATCAGAAGATTTATTTGATGATTCTATTTTCCAGATTATTAGCATTGAGCATATTATACAGAGTGAAGTAAGTAAAAAAACTCAATTTGAGTTACTTGATACAGGTAGAAAATTTACCGATCAAGGTGCTATAGTTTGGAACAGAGATTATTTTGGAACAGCTCCTGCTTGGCAATTTGATACTGGTATTTTTTATGATTCTAAATACCGGATCGGAGTAACTCGGGCTGAAATTTTAGCTCAAACAACTTATAAAAGAAACGTAGATTTTAATTAGGAGATGATATGGCGAGCAAATTAACCAGTGCAGATATAATACCTATTGGTATCCAAGAAGATGCAGACTCGATTCCATTAGATGATAATTATACAAATTTAACTAATAAAATTAATGAAGTTATAGATGATTTAGCTGCCGTAAGTATCGGGACAACTAATGCGGAAACAACTGCAGCAAGGCCATACCATATAAGTTTAAAAGAACGACTAGATAGTATTGGTTCAGGTCAAGAAACATTATTCCCGGGAAGAAAAAATTATTTAAAATATGGTGGTGTTGTATCTAAAAATTCTGCTAATCTAATTGAAGTTACAGCGGGGGAAGCAAAAGTAAATGGTATAGATATAAAATGGAGTGCTGCTACTTCTGGAGTTATTTCTGCTGCTGCTGCGAATAAACATAGAGTGGATGTAATTGCAGCTCAAAGTGATAGTACTATAATAATTGTTACTGGTTCTGAGACTGATGATACTACTACTGATCCGATTTTTCCAAGTATAGCGACAACTCGAATGTCTCTTGGATGTATTTATGTAGATGATACAGGAATTGTAGGAGATGCTTATACCCTTAAAGAAGATAATTATTTACCTAATTATTATATTAAACAAGCAACTACATTAAATCAAGGTAAATATAATTTTAATAATTTAATTATTGATAACACATTAACTATTGATTGTACAAGCTCTAGTGGTTTTTATGTTATTAATAGAGGATACATAATAATAAAATGTATAGGAAATTTTTATGTCGCAAATTCAGGGGCTTTATCAATACCAGACTCATTAAGTATCACTAATAGTAATGCAAATAATGGCAGTAATGGAGTTAATCAGAATGGTGGCGCTGGAGGGGTTGCAGGATTAGTGACAACAGATCATATGAGTTATTCTGTTGGTTATGGTGGTGTTGGTGCAACTGCCGGTGTAGGTGCTGGTCAGGAAAATTCAGGTGGCGGTGGCGGTGGCGGTGCTTCAATGTTTGCTGCTGGTGGTGATGGTGGAGATGGTTTAATTGCTGGTGCTGGTGCTGACAATGATGGAGCTGGAGGGGCACAAAATGTGACTAATAATCCAGCTATATTTATTTTAGCTTATAATATGACTTTCCAAGCAGATTTTAAAAATAATGGGGGAGTTGGTGGTGATGGTGCAGATGGTACTGTTGTTGATTTACGCCGTGGTGGTGGCGGAGCTGGTGGTAATGCTGGTGGTATTATGATGTTAATTTCTAATAATGATATAACAATTGACTCTGGTGTAACTGTCTCATGTGATGGGGGAGTTGGCGGAGCTGGTGGAGATGCATCTGGAGGATCTACGGCTAACAAATCAGGTGGCGGTGGTGGCGGTGGCGCAGGTGGTTTATTATTGATTAGATCATTATCATATACAAATAATGGCACTGCCCAAGCTGCTGGTGGGGCTGGTGGTTCTGCTGGTTCTTCATCTGGCCCCGGCAGTGGTGATGGTGCTAATGGCGATGCTGGCAGTGCTGGAATCGTTGATCAAGCATTATATAATAATCTGGCTACTTCATTAATAGATAATATTATACCATTAAATATATTAGGATTAGATTTTTAATTCTAGGAGAAAACAATTATGGCAAAAAAATCAATTGCACAACTTAAGGTAGAAGGATATGATGTTAGATTTAATGCTAACAATTATCATCCTGCAGAAGCTTCATTAAATGATGGAAATAGTATTTCAATTGATCTTAGTTCACTTGATACTATTACTTCAGTAGAAATTACAAATGATACGACAGGTAGAGATTTATTAGTATCAATTAATGGCGGAGCTAATTTCAGCGTGATAGGGGATAGCGAAAAAGTAATTGATAAAATTGAGATTGAAAGTATTACATTAACTAATAGTTCAGGTGGAGCTATTAACTATAAAATACTTGCTTGGGGGTTTTAAATGGCATCAAGAACAAAAAGACTAGTTAAATCTGTAAAAGAAAAAAAATCTGGTTGTCAATGTGAAGAAAATATTCAAGAAATAATTCACAAAATCGATCAGGTAAGAAGCACTCAAGATATTTTACTTGAGGGACATGCGGTTTTAGGCACAAGGATAAATAACATTTCTTTGCCTATGATAATTAAAAATGATTTTATGAGGACATTAAAATGGCTGAAGAAGTTGGTCAAGAAATAAAAGACGTCTTAATAAATGGTCAGGACGAGAACGGTGAGAATCGCACAGTATTATTAACTACTGGAGGTAATGAATTAAATTATATTCCTGAAAGAGTTATGATTGCCGGGAAAGATACAGAGACAGGGAATTTGTATATTATAAAATGTAATACTGATGGGAAAATAATTTATTAAAAGGAGAATAAAATGGCAGAACCTTTAGATTTTATACCAAAAATATTTTTAGCACATGGTCGAACTGCATCAGGTGCGATCATACCATTAGAAGTTGATTCTACTGGAAAACTGCAGACAACTAATAATGGAGAAACTCAAAATGTTCAGATTTATTATGTAGGCAAACATGGCAATGATACTAATTCAGGAAAAACTATTAATACTGCTTTCTTGACTTTTGGAAAAGCTATAACGGCAGCCAGTGGAGACACGCCTTCTGCTACTAATGGGATTTCCATTGTATGTTTTGATGGTGGGCAATACACAGAGAACATTGCTGTTCCTTCATTTGTGAGCGTAGTTGCTTCAAATGCTACTTTAGTTGGAAATCATACTATAGCAGATGATTCTAATATTACAGCTAGGGTATTTTTAGCTAATTCAGGAACTGCAATTACTAAAAGTACCGGAAGCAAATCAGCATCAATTGTATTCTCTGTATTAACTGTAACTGGTTCAGCAATAGGGATTGTATGTACAAGTGGAACAATTGAAGCAAATGGTCAAGCATTATCATTAGATAATGGATTTGGTATTGGTTCGACTAGTACTCAAAATGTTTATTTAAAATGTAATTATATTTATATTTCAGGAACAGGAACAGCTATTGGTGCTGGTGCTAATAGCAATATTATAGTTTTTGCAAATGAAGTTTCTGATGCAGGGTCAGGAACAGGATTGCTCACAATTGGCTCTAATGCAATGATTGAAGCGGTTATTGGCAATCTTAATTGTAGTGCCGCCCTTAATTGTGGCACAGGAACTATAATGAATGTAGTTACTACTGCGATAAGTGGAACTAAAACAGTTAATGGCACGGCTAATCTACATGAAGCACTTGAAAATATAAAAAGAAGTGAGCCGGGAGGGATTGAAGATCGATCTCTTTCTACATTAACTTTTACAGATGGAACTAGAACATTATCAATTCAGCCTACAGGAGCTAATTTTGCTTTTTGGGTGAAAAGCATTAGACACGTAACAACTGGTGATACTTTTCAAATAGCACCAACAGAAGGACTTCATTATGTTTATTATGACGATGATGGCGCTTTAACTGAAGCAGTCAATCCTTCTAATGCAGACATATCTGCTGTTATAAGAACTAAATGCATTGTGAGCGTTATATATTGGGATAATACTAATTCTAAAGGAATTTATATCGGGGAAGAAAGACACGGCATTACAATGGATGGTGTCACTCATGCCTATGAACATTTCCACGAAGGTCTTAGATATACAACCGGACTTGCTCTTAATACCTTTGATGCTGATAATGGAACGCCGGATAATGCTTCTGCTCAATTTGGTTCTGATTTAGGCAGTGTATCAGATGAAGATTTGTTTATAAGTATTTCAGCAGTAACAAGTACAACGGGTTTTCCAGTTTTTTATCGTGACGGCACAAGTAATTGGAGAAAGATTGTAAAGGCTGGTTATTCTGTTCTTACTGATAATGACACAGGAGTTGGTTCAACTGGAAGATTAGTTTACAATCTTGACACTGCGGGCACTTGGAGTACTGCTGTAGTTAGCAATAATGATTTCGTATTATGTCATATTTTTATGACAACAGAAAAAGATACTCCTATTATTGCTATAATGGGTCAGGCTATTTATGCTAACATTGTAGCTGCAAGGACAGGGGCAAATACTGAAATTAATAATTTACTTACTGCCGGATTACCAACACCAGAAATCAGACCTTTAGGAACTGTCCTATTTCAAACTAGCGATAGTTATACAGGAAGTGCAGTACGAGCAAGAGTAAGAACTAATTCTGATGGCAATGACTATGTAGACTGGAGAACCTCTGAATTAATACCCGGAGCAGGAACAGCAGCACATGGTTCATTGTCTGGATTAAGTAATGATGATCATACTCAATATGGATTACTAGCTGGACGTTCAGGAGGACAAACTTTAAAAGGCGGTACTGATTCTGGAGATGATTTAACTTTGGAATCAACTTCTAATGCAACTAAAGGTGATGTTATTTCAAGCGACAGTTTTATCTGTAATAAATTTATGGGATGTGATGCTGAGTATGATAATAGCAATTCTGGTTCTTCTAAAACAATAGATTGGAATAATGGTAATTATCAAAAAGTCACAATGACTGATGATTGTACTTTCACTTTTACTGCTCCTACAGGTAAAGTTGGGACTATGCGTCTAAAATTAATTCAAGATGGCACT
>Ga0180437_10001151_pt1 | contig 46133 bp, 26 predicted proteins | sample SS_ome_4_FD_132410 | JGI IMG/M metagenome (GOLD analysis project Ga0180437, IMG submission 132410) | Hypersaline lake sediment archaeal communities from the Salton Sea, California, USA - SS_3_D_1 metaG | ecosystem: Environmental > Aquatic > Non-marine Saline and Alkaline > Hypersaline >... | reverse complement strand
GGCGGAGGTGACCCCGAAGCTGCAGCAGATGCTCTACACCCAGCAGCGGGTCTTTCTCTACACTTCCTCCTCCACCGGTGTGATGGAGGCGTCGGTCCGCCAGGCTTCCAACAAGAAGGTGCTCAACACGGTCTGTGGGGCCTTCTCCAAGCGCTGGAACCAGATCACCGCGGCCAACGGCATCCCCTGCGATAAGGTGGAGGTGCCAATGGGCCAGGCGGTCACGCCTGAACTGGTCGACGAGGGCCTCTCCAAGGGTGACTATGACGCCCTCACCGTCGTGATGAACGAGACGTCGACCGGCTTGATGAACCCCGTCGCCGACATCGCCGCTCTGGTCCACGAGAAGTATCCCGACGTGCTGATCCTGGTTGACGCGGTCAGTTGCATGGCCGGCGCCAAGATCGAGTTCGATGCCTGGGGGTTGGACGTGTGCCTGGCCGGCGTGCAGAAGTGTTTCGCACTGCCGCCCGGACTTACCGTCTGCGCCGTCAGTGACCGGGCGCGTGAGCGCGCCACGCAGGTGCCCGACCACGGTTACTACTTCGCCTACGAGCAGATGGACAAGCGGTATGAGAAACACCAGACCCCGGCGACCCCGGCGGTCAGCCTGATCCAGGCGCTCAACGTCCAGATGGACGACGTCCTGGCCGAGGGACTGGAGAACCGCTGGCAGCGGCATAAGGATATGGCCGCCTTCGTGCAGGATTGGGCGCGTCGCTATTTCGCGCTCTTCTCAGACGAACACTACTTGTCTTACACCGTCACCAACGTCGAGAACACCCGCGGCATCAGCGTAGCCGGGTTGAACGAGGAGCTGGGCAAGCGCGGCGCGATGATCTCCAACGGCTACGGCGATCTCAAGGAGAAGTGCTTCCGCATTGCCCATATGGGTGACCTGACCCTCGATGACCTGAAGTGGCTGACGGGGGAGATCGAGGACATCCTGGGATTGGCATGAGGCGGCAGATTGTTGTGACACGTAATGCGTGAAACGAGATGCGTGAAGCGTGACACGGAATACACAACACGTAGCACGTAGTACGACGGACGTGTTGCGTGATCAATGGACCCGTAAGGAGGCGTGAACGATGAAGGTGCTTATTTGTGATCCGACGGCTCCGGATGCGATTGCGGCCATGCGTGGGGCCGGGATCGAGGTGGACGTGCGTGACGACATCACGCCGGATGAGTTGGAGACCGTCATTGCTGACTACGACGGCATGGTCGTCCGCAGTCGCACGAAGGTACGCGAACCCTTGATTGATCGGGCTGCCAACTTGAAAGTGATCATCCGCGGGGGCGTCGGGTTGGACAACATCGACGTGGAGTACGCCGAATCGAAAGGCATCGCGGTGCGCAACACCCCCGCCGCGTCCTCCAACTCTGTAGCTGAGTTGACCATCGGCTACTTGTTGGCCCTGGCGCGCAGCGTGCCCAAAGCCACTGCCTCGATGAAGGCTGGCGAGTGGGAGAAGAAAGCCTTGAGCAAAGGCACGGAGTTGGCGGGCAAGACGCTGGGTCTCGTTGGCTGTGGGCGGATTGGCGGGCTCGTGGCACAGAAGGCGGCCGCGTTGGGGATGGAGGTGCTCTTCTACCGCCGCACACCTACCGAGGTACCGGGCGCGACGCAGGTATCGCTGGACGACCTGCTGGCTCGCTCGGATTATGTCTCTCTCCACGTGCCGCACACGCTGGAGACCCACCACATCATCGGCGCGGAGGAGTTCGCCAAGATGAAGGACGGGGTTCGGATTGTCAACTGCGGCCGTGGCGGCACACTCGACGAGGCCGCGCTGTACGATGCGATCGTTAGCGGCAAGGTGGCCGGGGCGGCGCTCGACGTCTTCGAGGATGAGAAGCAGGAGCGCGGCCAGCGGCTGATGGAATTGCCCCAGGTGATCGGCTCCCCCCACATCGGCGCCGGGACGCTTGAGGCCAAGGGCCGGGTGGGGGAGGATGTGGCGCAGATCGCCATCGAGTTCGCCACCGGCTGATCGCTGCCTGTAGATCGCGAGGAGGTCCATATGGCAACCATTCGACCATTCCAGGGTATACGCTACAACCCGGACAGGATATCCGATCTCTCCACCGTCATCAGCCAACCCTACGACCGGGTGCGGCACGGGCTGCAGGACAAGTACTATGACCTGAGTCCATACAACATCGTGCGCATCATCAAGGGGAAGGAGCAACCTGGTGACGGCGAGGAGAACAACGTATACACCCGCGCGCGGGATACCTACCAGGACTGGCTGCGGGAGGGGGTTCTGATGCGTGAGGACGCGCCTGCGCTGTACGTCCTTCACCAGACCTTCATCCTTCCCGATGGCAGCACGAGGACCCGCAAGGGGTTGATCGCCGCTTTTGAGTTGAGCCGCTTCGACGAGGGCGTGGTGCTGCCCCACGAGCGCACACTCTCCGGCCCCAAGGTGGACCGGCTCAATCTCATGCGCGCGACCGAGGCCAATTACGGCCACATCTTCATGCTCTACCCCGGTGACCGGATCAACGATCTGCTGGGGGCGGCGATCGAGGGAAACCCAGGGTTTGAGCTGCACGAACTGTTCGAGCGCGACGTGACACAGCGGTTCTGGTCCGTGACCGACCCGCAGGTGATCGCGGCGGTCGTGGAGGAGATGGCGCCCCGGCGGAACTTGATCATCGCCGACGGCCATCATCGATATGAGACGGCGCTGAACTACCGGGACGAGATGCGCCAGAAGTACCCTGACGCTCCCGCCAACGTGGGCTTCAACTACCGCATGGTGACGTTGGTAAGCATGGTGGACTCCGGTCTCGTGATCCTGCCCACCCACCGGTTGATCCACTCCTATCGGCGGATGGACGGCGCGGCGGCGCAGGAGCGGGCGAAGGAGTACTTCGACGTAGCACCGGTGGCAGACCGGGCGGCGCTGGAGGGAATGTTGGCGCAGGCCGATCCGGAACATCCGCGCTTTGGCTTCTACGATGGTGCGTACGCAGTGCTCACACTGCGGGACCCGGCGGTGCTCGAGCGGCTGCTGCCGGAGCGCTCCTCTGATTGGCGTCTGCTCGACGTATCGGTCCTGCACGAGTTGTTCATCGAGCGGGTGCTCGATATCGACAAGGCGGCGGTGGAGCGCAAGGAGAACATCGAATACCTGCGCGACCCGCAGATGGGCTACGACGCCGTCGACCAGGGAGAGGCGGAGTTTCTGCTGGTGTTGAATCCCACGCGAATGGAGCAGGTGCGCGCCTGCACGGCCGCTGGCGAGAAGATGCCGCAGAAATCCACTGACTTCTACCCCAAGGTGATCAGCGGGCTGGTGATGCGCTCCATTGATGTGGAGGAACGGCTGTAGCGTTGTAAGAAACGCAGAGCAGCCCCGGCGGAGTACAAATCCGCCGGGGTTTTCTTGTTGTCCTGCTCTCGCGGGCTGCCAGGTCTGGCGGCGTTTCATCGCCGACGGTCAACGGATTGGGGGAACGGATTGAACAAGCCGGGCCGGCGGAGTTGCCCGATTCCGCTGGAGTGGGGCCGAGATCCTACCCGACTAGTTCTGCAACGTATATTTCATTTGCAGGTAGATAGGAACGAGTGTTGCATTCCCTCTCGATCTGTGGTAGAATAGGCACACTGAGGGGAGGGCACCGATAGCGTCAGAAAACATCTCCACAAGGATCGCCGCGGTTTTCCCCAGCCTAAGTCGTGGTCACAAGCAGATTGCTCGTTTCGTCGTGGACAACGAAACCTTCGTCGCGTATGCCTCCGCGGCGGAGGTCGCGCGGAAGGTGGGCGTCAGTGCGGCGACGGTTGTGCGGTTTTGCCAAGCTCTGGGCTACAAGGGATATCCCCACCTGCAGGCAGCTATCCGGCAGGGGTTTCCGCATGCCGTAGCTACGTTCCGCAGGATTGAGGAGAGGTTGGCGTCCCCGATCCCGAAGGACGATGTGCTGGCGCGGGTGTTCGCCGCCGACATTGAGAACATCAAACGTACAATGGAGTATATATCGCCGGAGACTTTTGAGTCCGCTGTGGCCGAGATTGTCCAGGCCTCCGACGTGTTGGTGGCGGGTGACGGTGCCTCAGCCACCCCGGCTCTTTTCCTGGGCCACTCGCTTAAGATGATGGGCTTCCGAGCGCAGGTAGCGACGGCGGGCGGCACGTCACTGCCCCTGGAACTCAGCGCGCTGGGGCCTGGCGATCTGTTAATTGCTATCAGCTTCCGGCGGTACCTGCGCCCGACGGTAGAGGCGGTGTCCCGCGCCCGAGAGGCTGGTGCCAAGGTGATTGCCATTACCGACAGCGAGCTATCCCCGCTGGCGCAGACGGCGGACCACGTCTTTCTGGTGGTCACCGAGGGCGTCGCGCATAGCGCCTCTTTGGTCGTGCCCCTCTCTTTGATCAACGCTTTCATCGCAGCTCTTGCCTTCCGTCGGCCGCAGCAGACGCTCTCCGCGCTGCGCAACGTAGACGCGGCCTATAAGGACAGTCAGATTCTGTTGGAGGACTAGTCCCCGCGGGGCGGTCGTCGTAGGTTTGCTCGACCCGTGTGTCGTGTGCTCTGCCGGGAGTGACCGGGTTGGGCGGCAGCGCGGTGGGGGATGGGTGTTGTCTCCAGGGCGGGGTTCAGGTCGGAATCCTCGAACGTGGCTCGCCCGCGAGTATCCAGTTGAGCATCCAGCATCCGTTTTCAGGGGGAGCACCTGCGGTTTGCTGGCGTACTTTCGTGCATTCGCGGTTTTCGTATTCAAGGAAAGGAGGGAAGTATTGGCGGATACTGAGGGATGGTGGCGGTCTGGATTCTCAGTTATGTAAGATAGGCGAGAGAAGAAAGGAGGCACGCGGAGATGTTCACTGGCAAGAGGGTACTTCTTGTGGGGGTGTTGGTGTTGGTCACGCTGGTTTTGGTCGTTGGCTGCGCTGCGCCAACGCCCGAGACGGTGAAGGAAGTCCAGACGGTCGAGGTGGAGGTCGAGAAGACAGTCGAGGTCGAGAAGATGGTCGTCGCGACCCCCACGGTTCCGCCTGCGCGCGATGTCCTCATCGTGGCGCTGGCCGATGCTCCGACTTCGCTGGACCCGGCGGACCATCGCTGGCGGGCGTCGGAGACCGTGATTCGCAACATGTTCGACGGGCTGGTCACCCGTGACACCCGCAGCGGTGTCCACATGGAGCTGGCCGAGTCGGTAGAGTTCTTGGACGACGTGACTTTGGAGGTCAAGCTGCGCCAGGGTGTGCTGTTCCACGATGGCGTGGAGATGACAGCCGATGACGTGGTCTTCACCTTTGAGCGGATCGTCGGCGAGAATATGATCGAGTATCCCGAGCCGCACACCTCACCGCGCAAGGGGCTCATCGCGCCGCTGGAGTCGATTGAGAAGAAGGATGACTACACGGTGATCATGAACTTCAGCGACACCTGGCCACCGGCGATGCAGATGCTGGTCCACCAGCAGATCGTGCCCAAGCACTACCTGGAGGAGGTGGGCACGGAGGGCTTCATCGCGCACCCCATCGGCACCGGTCCCTTCAAGTTTGTCTCGGCCCAGGGACTGGAGGAAGTCGTCATGGAGCGCTTCGACGACTACTATGGTGGGGCGCCCGACCTGGAGCCGGTGGGGCCGGCGTGCGTGCGTGAGGTTGTCTTCCGCGTGATCCCTGAGGCCTCAACCCGGGTGGCGGCACTGCTGGCCGGAGAGGTGGACGTCATCCAGGCTGTGCCGGCAGAGCTAGTGGACACCTTGGAACAGACGCCGGGCATCCAGGTGAAGACCGCGCCAGGGACGCAGCCGAAGTGGATGGAGATGAATGTCAACAAGCCCCCCTTCGACGACGTGCAGGTGCGTCAGGCTATGAATTACGCCGTGGATAAGCAGTTGATCATCGAGGCGATCTACGGCGGCCGGGCCGTCGCCCTTCCAGGCCCCTTGTCTCCCTTCAACAACTACGTCAACCAGGATCTGGAGCCGTACCCCTACGACCCGGACAAGGCTCTGGAGCTGCTGGGCGAGGCTGGTTGGACTGACTCGGACGGCGACGGCGTTCTTGACAAGGGCGGGCAACCCTTGGCGTTCACTGTGGACACGATCGAGGCATGGCGTCCCATGGCGGAGGCGGTGGCCGACCAGTTCCGCGCTATCGGCGTCGACACCAGCGTCCGGTTCTGGGAGTACAGCGTGGTGAAGCCTATGCTCCTGGCCGGGGAGCGGTTGGCGTACCTGGACGACTGGGGCGATTCGGCCTTCGATCCTGTGGGGCACTTCGAGGCCAAGTGGCACGGCCGGGTGGAGGGGGAGCCTTACGGCCGCGGGAACTTCTCGACCTACAGCAACGAGCGGGTGAACGAGCTGATCAAGCTGGGCGAGACGACCGCCGACCCCGCCGAACGGCAGTCGATCTACGACGAGGCTCAGGAGATTGTCTACGAGGAGGCCCCGGCTGTATTCCTGATCCTGCCCGAGGAGGCGGAAGCAGCCCGGGCGGACATCCAGAACTGGGAGCCGGCCTCGGACAGCCGCATCAACCTGCACGACGTGTGCATCGGGCAGTAGGCGACGAGGTGGTGGTGGTCAGGGATCGGGGCCTGGCCCCGATCCCTGACCCTCTTTCGCCACTTTCAACAATGAGGTTATTTGAGGCAGAAGCTGGAGTAGAATCATCCATATGCGCGCTGTAAAGATCCTGGAGCGGGTTCTCATGACCCTCCCCATCATGTTCGGCGTGGCCATCGTGGTCTTCCTCTTCATGCGATTGACCCCCGGTGACCCGGTGGATATCATGATGGGGCAGGGCGGGGCTGTCACTACGGGTGAGATCGAAAATCTGCGGCATGAGTTCCACCTGGATGAACCATTGCCCGTGCAACTGTGGCTGTTTCTCAAGGACGCCGTCCGCGGCGATCTGGGCTACTCCTACGTCCAGAAACGGCCAGTCAGCGAGTTAATCGGCGAACGGCTTCCGGCCACGATTGAGCTGGCTGCGGGGGCGTTGTTTTTCGCCCTGCTTGTATCTATGCCTATAGGAATCATCTCTGCTGTCAAGCAGCGATCGCTCGTGGATCAGTTCAGCATGGCCGGTGCCTTCCTGGGGACCTCGATGCCTGCGTTTTGGCTGGGTATTGTCCTGATTCTGGTTTTTTCTGTGCGTCTTCACTGGCTGCCGGTCCAGGGCCGTATCACCTACGGCACCGGGCTACAGGAAGTGACCGGCCTGTACGTGCTCGACAGCCTGCTGACACGCAATTGGACAGCGTTGTTGAGTAGTCTAAAACACCTGATCCTCCCCTCCATCAGTCTGGGAGCGTCCGTGGCCGCCATCGTGGCCCGGGTGCTACGCTCCAGCATGGTGGAGGTCTTGCGACAGGACTACATCACGCTCGCCCGTGCGAAGGGGCAGATGGAGTTCCTGGTGGTCATGAAGCACGCCGTGCGGAATGCCCTGATCCCCACCGTGACTGTGGTGGGCCTGCAGGTGGGGGCGCTGCTCGGTGGGAATATGATCGTGGAGACTGTGTTTGGCTGGCCTGGGCTGGGCCGCCTGGTGGTCCAGGCCATCTTCGAGCGGGATTTCCCACTGGTGCAGGGCGCGGTGATGGTGTACGCTTTTACGTACGTGATGGCCAACCTGATCGTGGACGTTCTTTACACGTACTTGAATCCTAAGATCACGCTGTAGTGTAGCCCTGGAGGTTGTGAGGATAGAGAGCGGCCACCTATGGCATGAGGCAAGATGCAGGGAGCAGGAAGCAAGATGCAGGAGGCAGGAACTGAGGATTGTGAGAACAACGATGGAAGCGTCGATGACTGGAGAAGCTCAATTGGCCTCTGGAACCGGTGGATGGGCCGGCCGGCTGCGGCTGCTGCGCAGCAACCTATCGTATTTCCTGGGTGAGTTGCGTCGCCAGCCGCTGGCACTGGTGGGGGGCGTCGTCGTCCTGGCCTACGTGCTGGCGGCGATCTTTGCCCCGCAGATCACATCTCACGATCCCTTCCAAGGTAACCTGCGTCAGCGCCTCCGCCCACCAGCGTGGGCGGAAGGAGGGAACCCGGCCTATCCCCTGGGGACGGACGACCAGGGGCGTGATCTCCTCACCCGCATCATTTATGGTGCTCGCATCTCGCTGGCGGTGGGGCTCCTATCTGTGGGGATCTCTGTCGTGGTCGGTGTCATCCTCGGCTCGCTGGCCGGGTACTATCGCGGTCCACTGGATAACATTCTATGCCGTTTTGCTGACCTGCTGTTGGCTTTCCCGTTCTTGATCTTCGCCATCGGCGTCATGGCTTTCCTGGGGCCGGGGTTCGCAAACCTGATCATGGCCCTGACGTTCAAGGGCTGGGTGGAGTTCTTCCGGCTGGTGCGCGGGGAGATGATGGCGGAGAAGACCAAGGAATATGTCGAGGCAGCCAAGGTGGTTGGTCAATCTCACCCAGCCATCATCGCCAGCGAGATCTTGCCCAATACGATCCAGTCGGTCTTCGTCCTGGGAACGTTGCGCATGGGCTATATGATCATCATGGAGGCCAGTTTGAGCTTCCTGGGATTGGGCATCCAGCCCCCCACGCCAGCGTGGGGATCGATGGTGGCTGCCGGGCGGGACTATCTGCTCACAGCATGGTGGGCTTCGACCTTGCCGGGGATCGCGATTCTCCTGCTGGTCCTGTCCATCAACGTCTTTGGTGAGGGGCTGCGGGACATTCTGGATCCGCGACTGAAGATTGAGTGATGTAGCTCTTGTGGACAAAGACCTGGCGGGTTTTCCGAAACCTGTCGGGTCTATTGCACGGTTGGAGGTGCTTTCAAGTGGATGATCAAGCCGTTGGCGCCGCGTCTATGCCATTGTTGGAACTGCGCGGTCTGACCACGGTCTTTCCTACCCGCCGGGGGTTGGTGCGGGCGGTGGATGGCCTCAGTTTTCAGTTGCGCCGGGGTGAGAAGCTTGGCATCGTGGGGGAGTCAGGGTCCGGTAAGAGCGTCACGCTGCTCTCCATTCTGCGGTTGGTGCCTGATCCAGGCCAGATCGTCGACGGGGACGTGCGCTTTCGAGGCCAGAGCTTGCTAGGTAGGTCTCCCAGGGAGATGCGCCGGGTGCGAGGTCGGGAAATCGCGATGATCTTTCAGGATCCTATGACCACCCTTAACCCGGTCTTCCTCGTCGGCGAGCAAGTGCGCGAGTCTCTACGGGTTCACAACATCGTTTCTCCAACCAATGGGGTCCTCACCCGCCTGTTTGATCGGGGGCGCAAGGCATCGGAGCGGCGGCGTGTCTGGCAAGCGCTGGCCGACGTGGGTATCCCTGCGGTCCGGCAGAGCGCACGCCGGTATCCGCATCAGTTCAGCGGTGGCATGCAGCAGCGGGTCCTGGCGGCCATCGCATTGGCGTGCGAGCCGCAGATCCTGCTGGCCGACGAGCCGACCACTGCGCTGGACGTCACGATCCAAGCCCAAATTCTGGACCTGCTGAACCGGATCAACCAGAAGCACGGCACGGCCATCGTCCTGGTGACGCATAACCTGGCGGTCGTGGCCCAGTTCTGCGAGACGATCGTCGTGATGTACGCCGGCCAGTTGATGGAGAAGGGACCCATCGATCAGGTCATTGAGGACCCAATGCATCCCTACACGCGCGGACTGCTGCGCTGCCTGCCCCGGATCGGTGCCCGCCGGCAGCGGGTTGATCCCATTCCTGGCCTGGTGCCCGATCTGGCCAACCTGGTGCCAGGCTGTCCCTTTGCGCCACGCTGTGACGTGGCCACGCCCAAGTGTTCGCGGATGGAGGCTGTGCCGGTGAGGAAGATGCAGGATGGGCGGTTGGTGAGGTGTCTGTTGTATCGGTAGGAGCGGCGTTGGTTGAGGAGGCGAAGTTGGCGGAAGTACCACTGGTCGAGGCGCGGGGAATAAAGAAGCACTTTCGCATTCGGCAAAGTTTGCTGGTCAAGCTCCTGGCAGGGAAGCGAGATCAGTGGGTAAAGGCCGTGGATGGCGTGGATCTCGATATCTATCCGGGGGAGACCGTGGGGCTCGTGGGGGAGTCGGGCTGCGGCAAGACGACCTTGGGGCGGGTGCTGACACGCCTGTACAAGCCCACGGCTGGTCAAGTGCTTTTCCAGGGACAACCGATCAGCACCAAGAAGGCCGGTCAGGAGGCCGTGGTTTTTGACAATGGGCGGGCCGTGCAAGATAGCGAACCTATGGACCGTTTGAGCTTCTATCAGACGACCCAGATGATTTTTCAGAATCCCTATTCCTCCCTGAATCCGCGCAAGACGGTGCGGCAGATCGTGTCCGTGCCGCTCAGGAACCGGGGGGTTCAGGAATCCGGGGTGATCCAGGAGGAGATCGCGCACCTGCTCCAGCGAGTGGGGATTCCCGAGCGCCGCATGGATGCCTACCCGCATCAGTTTAGCGGAGGGCAGCGGCAGCGCATCGGAATCGCTCGTGCGCTGGCTATGCGTCCCAAGTTTATCGTCTGCGACGAGCCGGTCTCCGCGCTGGACGTGTCCATTCAGGCCCAGGTGATCAACCTGCTGGATGAACTGCAGGACGAGTTCAATCTGACCTATCTGTTCATCGCCCACGATCTGAGTGTGGTCCAGTATGTAAGTGACCGGGTGGCGATCATGTACCTGGGCAAGATCGTTGAGGAGGGACCGGCCGAAGAGGTGTTCGGGCAGCCGGTGCATCCGTATACCCAGGCACTGTTAGCTGCCGTGCCGCAGGTGAACAAGGAGGCCCGCCGGGAGCGCATCATCCTGGAGGGAAATGTGCCCAGCCCGATCGATCCGCCCACCGGTTGTCGTTTTCACCCCCGTTGCTTCGCCCAGAAGGGCAAGATTTGTGAGGAGCAGGAGCCTGACCTCGTTGTGGTTGGCGAGGGGCACCGCGTGGCTTGCCATTTGACCGTCTAGGGGATACCATCCTCCTGCATAAGTCTCTCGTAGGCTCCCTGCCACACCGATGGCTTGCGCGTCATCCTCTTGATCCTAACGTCGGCGAAATAGGGCATAAGGCCCGCCAGCGTGACGGGCAACTCCTCCCATCGATCTGTGTAGATGATGGCGCTCAATTGATCGGTCATCGGCTCCAGCCAGCGCCACTTCTCGCGGAAGCGCTCCGCTTTCATATAGTAGTCACGCTTTTCCCAGGCGTTGATGGCCTGGTCTACTGTTTCGGCGATGCCATGCAGACAGAAAACGATCAGCGCGGCCAGGTCCTTGGCCTCAGCGTCCAACTGCGATTTCTGGCTCAGGCGGCGCAGCGCCTCAGCGATGGTACGCCGATGTTGGCTGCGGATCTTGCCTGGACTTTCCGTGGATATGATACGACTCATATTTTTTGGGGGTCTTCCGAAACCTATCAGGTCTGGCGTGGAACAGTGGTGGACCCACGTTCGTGCCTGGGTCCACCACTGACTCGCAATCTGTTAGTCCTGTCCTCCCATGCGCATCCGCACTCCTTCCTTCTCCGGGAAGCGGGTGAGCACCGTTGCGTCCACGGGCAGTGCGACACGTCGCCCGCGCAGCAATGCCTGGTCAAGTGACTTGCCCCTCAGTGGGAAGATAGCGATGGGTGTCTCCGGGACGTTGTACCGCTTCTCGACGATCGCCAGTCCCAACAGGTATCCATCGACATCGATGGAACAACTGGTCACCTGGCCGATCTGCTTTCCCTTGCGGTTGACCACGGGGTCGCCCTGGTGGGGCATTCGTTCACCTTTCTGGTTGACGCGGAAGCGGATCAACTCGCGGGTACGCTCCTCTTCGCGCGACAGCAGCACGTCCCGGCCGACGAAGAAAGGCTTGTGGTACTTGACGTAGCCGGGGAAGCCCGCTTCAATGGGAGAGATGTCGAACGGTCCGGCCAATTCGTGGCCGTAGAGAGGCAGGCCCGCCTCGGTGCGCGTTGAATCGCGGGCAGCCAGACCTGCGGGCTTCACCCCAAGCGGTTCTCCTGCCTCCAGGATCGCGTCCCAAAGCTTGGAGAGGTCGTCGGGATGGACGAGGATCTCGTACCCCCACTCCTCGCCGCAGTAGCCGGTGCGGGCGATCACGAGCGGTATTCCGGCCAGCTCGCATTCGATCAGATCGGTGCGGCGCACCCGGGCCAGCGCAGCCTTGAGCTCGGGATCGTCGGTCAGTGCCTGGAGCGTCGGCAGGGACGCCGGCCCCTGTAGCGCCAGGTCTCGCTTCTGCCTGTCGCCTGACGCGGGATCCTTCAGATTACGCAGGACCGCCTGTGCCTCTACCTGCATCCACGGGCGGGCCCGGTCGATCACGACGCGTCGTTCGTTTACCGCGTTCAGCCAGTCCCAGTCCTTCTCCTCGTTGGATGCGTTGACCACCATCAGGTATCGGTCCGCCTGGCAGCGGTAGATCATCACGTCGTCGATCACCTTGCCGTCGATGTCGAGGAGGTAGCCGTAGCACGACTGGCCGTCATCCAGCCAGGCGGCGTAGTTGGAGCAGACCGTGTCCAGGAAGGCGGTGGCGTGAGGGCCCTCGATCTCGAAGGCGCCCATGTGGGCCACGTCGAACAGCCCGGCCGCTTCTCGCACCGCCTGGTGCTCCTCGCTCACCGACGTGTACCACACCGGCATCTCCCATCCGGCGAAGGGGACCATCTTCGCCCCCAGCGCCTTGTGGACCTCGTAGAGCGGCGTGCGCTTAAGCGGAGCCTCCGGCTCCTCCCATCGCCATTCTTCCTTATCCGCCTCGGGAGCGAATTCGTGTAGGTACGTCTCTCCCACAAAATATGGCTTCGTCAGGTCAAACTGATCCGGGTGCTCCCTGAACAACTCTGTGGCAAGCGTACCGCTCCCCTTGTCTCCTTGTCTCCCTGTCCCCTTGTCTCCTTGTCCCTCTATCTCCTCCACGACCACCGGCCCCTCCACCTTGCGGAAGAGGTCTTCCTCGTCGAAGAGGATATATCCGTCGGCCAGGCCCCGCAGCCACGAGGCCACGCGGGCGGCATTTTCGGCTGTGGGGGTGATCACGTAACGGTCCCGGCCCCACTCGTCTGATTCCTCGCGCGTGACGACGACCTCGTCGATCAGTTGCCCGTGGCGGTCCAGCAGATAGGTAGCCGTGGACGCTCCCGGGGCGAGTTCGGCCACGTTGGCGGTGCCGATTTCCTGCACAAAGGGTCTGGCTCGCCATCCGGTGACCCGCAGCGCGATGGGCCGCGGAGCCGGATTCTCGGAAAGGATGGCGTAGTGGGGATAGCCGCTGAGTTCGTACTCGAAGTCGATGCCCGCCTTTCCGGCCAATTCTGCCACTCCCCGCCGGACCTCCTCCAATATGTCCAGGTCGATCTTGCCGCGGGGCAGCGTGCCGATGAGGCCGTTATAGGCGAAAGGCTGGATGTTCGTCAGGGTGCGGTGGATCAGGCCAGCGAGTCGGTCCATGTCCGCCTCGTCCAGCCCGCGCTGGGTCATCCAGGGTGTGCCCATGCGTACACCGGTCGCCAGCGAGGTCTCCGTGTCGCCGGGGATCGTGTTCTTGTTGGCCACGACACCAACCAGGTCGAGGATACGGACGGCCGGCTCTCCCCACACGGGGAAGTCGTTGTCCGTGGGCACGGATTTCAGGTCGACCAGCAGCAGGTGCGTGTCCGTCCCGCCGTAGGCCAGCCGCAGGCCGCGCTTGGTCAGTCCCTTCGCCAGCGCCTGGGTGTTGGCGACGATCTGGTGCTGCAGTTGGTGGAACTTCTCTGTGCCGGCGATCTCGAATGCCACGCACAGCGCGGCGAACTTGTTCACGTGGGGTCCCCCCTGCTCGCCTGGGAAGATCGCCATATCGATGGCCTGGGCCAGTTCCTCGTCGGTCGTCAGGATGACCGCGCCCCGTGGGCCACAGATGGTCTTGTGCGTGGTAAAGGTGGTCACGTGCGCCAGGCCCACCGGATTGGGATAGTCGCCAGCGACGGCCATCCCGGCGGTGTGGGAGATGTCGGCCATGAGATAGGCGCCTACCTCATCGGCGATGGCGCGGAATGCCTCCCAGTCGGGCGCCCAGGAGTACGAGGTATATCCGGCGACGATCACCTTGGGACGGTGCTCCCGCGCCAGCTCTCGAATGGCGTCGTAGTCCAGTTGCTCTGTTTGGGGATTCACACCGTAGGATACCACCTCATAGCGCTGACCGGAGATGTTGAACTCCGAGCCGTGTGTCAGGTGACCACCCTGGAACAGATCCAGCCCCATCAGCGTGTCGCCCGGCTCCATCAGGGCCCAATAGACGGCCAAGTTGGCCGCTGCCCCGGAGAGGGGCTGCACGTTGACGTGGATATGTTCGGGCCGGATGGACCCGTGGGCGAACAACTGAGCGCAGCGCCGCTGGGCCAGGCACTCGACGAGGTGCACGTAGTCCACCCCTTTGTAGAAGCGCCGGTCAGCGTAGCGGCGGTAGAAGGCCAGTTGCCATGCCACGTCATGGAGCCGCTCCTCCGGGTCGCGCGTCATCCGCAGTGGGGGGTACCCCTCGGCGTAGACGTTCTGGAAGACGGACCCAAGCGCCTGCCGGACGGCTAGAGGGGCTGAGGACTCCGAGGGGATGAGGATCAGTTTACGGGCCTGCCGCTCTTCCTCCCAGCGAACCAGTTCGGCGATATATGGTGCGACTTCCTCCAGGTTGGACCTGATGAGGAAGTCAGATCGTCCTTGAGAAATTGCAGGTGACATTGAGTATATGCTCCTTTGTTTGATGCTGAATTATGGGAACATCGATGCTGGTTGCTTGATACTGGATGCTGGATTCAAGACCCGTATATTGTAACACTGAGGGGCAGTGGGGGCAAGGAAGATGTCCAATTTGGTTCTAGTAGATTTCTAGAAAATAATTGATACAGTATTTACAGACACAGTCAAACTTTTGTGATAAACTGGGACTGCGAGCAGTTTCGGGGGGAACAATAACATCACACAGCTACCCCTTTCCCCGGCCGGGGCTAATTCAAGGTTAGTCCCAAGGTCGTTTCAAGTACACTTGGTTGTTGACTGCAGCGGCTTTTTTAGGCAGAACGGTCCTCTGTGCGTCCCATCGGTTACAGCAAGGGACCGATGCCGAATCAGCAAAGCCAAGATCCCTGAAATTGTGCAGTGTTTGAGGTGAAGCCAGTTTAGTGGAGTATTCTGGTGAAGGAGGATATATGACAAGACCTCAGCATTGGCTGACATAATCTGCTCTTGATGTTCATTCGATTCAGGACGAACCCAAAGAGAGGAATTAGATACAATGAAACTGAAGAGATTGTTCACTCTGGCCATTGTGCTCTCGACGCTGTTAAGCGTCTATCAGGTCGGTCCGACCAGCGCCAGTGGACTGCCGCCATCAGGATCGGCCAGCGTCACGGCCCACAAGTTCGAGGATACCAACGGGAATGGGGTGCAGGACGAGGGCGAAGTGGATCTGGCAGGATGGCTGTTCCGGCTGTACCTGCTGAATGGCGGCATCGTTCAGGTTGCGGAAGGCACTACCGATGGCAACGGCTTCGTGACCTTTGATGACGTACCGCCCGGGCAATACAAAGTGTGGGAGGAAATGCCGGAGTGCTGGGCGGCTACCACCCCCGGCGGGGATTGGAATGGGGGCCACTACGTCGTCGTGGATCTGGTTGAGGGGCAACAGGCCGAGTTCAAGTTCGGCAATGTGCATACTTGCGAGCCGCCGCCTGCGCCGGAGACCTGCATCGACCTGGAGAAGGCCGGCCCCGAGACGGCTGCACCTGGTGATACAGTTACCTATCACTTCCTGGTCAAGAACTGTGGTGATGTCGTGCTAAAGGGCGGCGCCCAGGTCTACGATCCACTCTTCGGTGACGATCCAATCTGGGATGGTGACCTGGAACCTGAGGAGGTGGTCGAGTTTGACAAGACCTACGATCTGCCGAGCGACCACTGCGGTGGGTTCACGAACGATGCTTGGGCTGTCGGGCACCCGCCGGATTACCCAGAAGTTCGAGACGACGACAGTTGGACCATAGACATCGTCTGTGGACCCGAGCCGAGCCCGTCGATCGACGTGGAGAAGTACGTATCCACCGACGACGAGGGGCCTTGGCACGACGCGGACACGCCTGCGGAAGCATTAGAGGTGGTGGTAGGTAGCGATGTCTACTTCAGGTTCGAGGTGGAGAACACCGGGAACGTCGAACTGACCAATATCACCCTGAACGACGATCGCCATGATGTGAGCGGATGCACACTCACCGACCCATTGGCGCCGGATGCGTCGTTTGAGTGTGTGATTGGGCCATTCACGGCTTTGGAGGGTTTGCAGTGGAACACAGCTACTGCGACCGGCGACTACGACGGGGAGACATACGAGGACACGGATATAGCCAAGTACTATGGCTATCATGAGGTTGCCCCTTCCATCGAGGTGGACAAGACGGCTGATCCGACCAGTGTGGATGAGCCGGGCGGGGAGGTCGAGTTCACGGTGCGGGTGACGAACACCAGCGAGGAGGCAGTGACGCTGACGTCGCTGCTGGACGACGTGCACGGGGACCTGAATGGTCAGGGCACGTGCTCGGTGGAGCAGGAGATCGCCGCAGGTGAGTACTACGAGTGCAGCTTCAGCGCTGGAGTGATCGGCGACGCCGGAGACAGCGAGACGGACACGGTGACGGCGACGGCGGAGGATGGGGAAGGCAACGAAGTGGAGGCCGAGGACGACGCCACGGTGACGATCACGGATGTGCCATCTGAGATCGAGGTGGACAAGACGGCTGATCCGACCGAGGTGGCCGAGCCGGGTGGGGAAGTCGAGTTCACGGTACGGGTCGACAACACCAGCGCCGTCGACAGTGTGACAATTGACAGCCTCACCGACACCGTGTACGGTGACCTCAACGGTCAGGGGGACTGCGCAGTGCCGCAGACGATCCCCGCAGGTGGGTACTATGAGTGCTCCTTCAGCGCCACCGTCTCGGGCGAAGCCGGGGACAGCGAGACAGACGTGGTCACAGCTTCCGGCACCGACGACGATGGCAACCCGGTCAGCGACAGTGACGACGCCACGGTGACGATCACGTCGGGCGAGTGGGATAAGAGCTCTCTGCGCTTCACCTCAGGCTGTGAAGGCGACTGCGAGGAAATCAGTGCTACGGTGTGCAACGGGGAAGGCTCCGAGGACATGCAGGGACCAACGACGTGGGAGTTGTACTGGATCACGTCGGGTAATCCCAAGAATGGAGTCGTCATCGCCAGTGGCACCATCAACGCGCTTGCGCGTGGCCAGTGTCAGACACTGACGTATGACCCAGGCGATAACCCCAATGGTGCCTCGGGCAACTACATGTTCAAGGCGTATCAGCGACCTGGTCACCCCGGAGAAGGAGTGCTTTGGAGTAACGCCTGCGAACTGGAGTGCGAGACTGAGCCCGTTGTCTACGTCGTCATCTCCATCGATACCGAGAATGGAGATATCTGCTGGTATCCCACGCACGAGTGCCGAAACGACCCGAATCCGCTGTTCGACACCCACCACTACAAATACAGCGACCCAGAGGCATCCACCATCTTCAGCGAGGACTTCCGCAATTCGCACGTGGATTCTTTCGGCAACTCGTTCAAGATGTCCTGGTTCGCCGAGATGGATCATCAGTTCGAGGCCGCTACTTACCTCGATGAAGGCCCCGACTTCCCCGAGTTCACCGGGCAGCCCGTCGGCTACACCGGCGTGATGGACGTGCTGCAGCGCTACTGGGGCGACGAGATCGAGCAGTTCGGTGACGGCATCTACTGGCACCACCACGTTCAGGCCTGGACGGGGTCTACGTGGGCCAGGAACGATGCGGTCATCAACGGTTATACGCATCACTTCGATGCCCTGAACGATATGCTCATCGACCGGGCCTACTTCCCGTCGGTGTATCGTGCCGGCTGGCTGTGGGAGGACTCGAACATCAATACCTTCCTCAACGACTGGATTCCCTTCGACTACAGCGCCAACTCCGGGGCCTGGGAGCCCTATCATCCCAACGTCAGCAACCCGTGGAGTTCGGCAGCGCCCAGCCAGGCACGTTGGATGACTCGATCCGATGGTGGAGTCAACCAGGGCAATGTGAATACTGCCTTCGCTCATGCTCAGAGCAACGGCGCTGCGATCTACAGCTTCTATTTCCACGACCGAGACAATATGCCGGGCTACATCAACAGCCTGCAGTCGGCGCTGGAAACTGCTGCGACCAACTACGACGGCGTCCAGTTCAAGTATGTCAACGCACTGGATGCAATCCAGGGATTCCTTGGGTATGCAGATAGAACACCACCAGAGCTAAGCATCACGCACCTGGATGCCTCAACGTATGAGATCACCTCGGACGAGCCAGTATGGCAGGACACGCCGTACGTGGCGGCCAAGTACGTGGGTGCTGACAGCGAGTACTACGAGCACGTTGCCGTCACACCAGCCGGAAGCAACACCTGGCAGGCAACCATTCCCTCTCAGATCACCTTCACTCCTCCGCCACAGCCCCCGGTGCAGTACCATCCCGTCGGCGTGACCGCCTCGGGCGAGCACACGGCTGCCGGTGGCGCCGCGACCAATGCCATCGATGGCGATTCGGGCACCTACTGGGATTCAGCCATCGATCTGTCAGGAGGTGGTCACGGTGGGCAGGTGCCCGCGTGGATCCAGTTGGAGTTGGCCGACGTGGAGAGCGTTGCCAGTCTGGACATCCACTTCTACGATGGCGACTCTCGCCAATATACCTATGGCGTAGAGGCGTCGACCGACGGCACAACCTGGTCGCAGGTCGTGCCTGCGGGCACTGTGGTCCATGGTCTGGCGACGCATGAGTTCGATCCGCCGGTAGAGCTGCGCTACGTACGCATCACGGTCACCGACAATACGGTGAACGACTGGGCACACATCCGCGAGATCCGTCTGTACGGTCCGGCTTCACTGATCGAGGTGCGGCCGATCGGTGCAGATGCCTCGAGCTGGCATGCTCCTGACTGGCCTGCCGCGAATGCGATCGACGACAACGACGCGACTTGGTGGGATTCGGGATACGTGGAGAACGGTGAGTACTTCGGTCAGGTGCCAGCGTGGCTGGAGGTGGATCTGGGTGAGGTCAGGGACATCTCCCGGTTCTCGATCCACTTCTATGATAACGATGAGCGCAGTTACGAGTACAGCGTCCAGGCCTCGACCGATGGGGTGTCTTGGATAGACCTCGTGGCACCCGCGGTCTGGGGGCAGGGTACCGTGGTCCACGAACTGACCGCGCCGACTGCCATGCGATATCTGCACATCGACGTGACCGGCGGGACAACGGGGAATCCGCACGGGGAGTTCGCCCATATCGTGGAGGTGCGATTCTACGCCGAGGGAGGGTCGTCCGAGTCAGAGACTCTCTACCTGGAAAAAGTGGGTGTTGGTGCATCTGACCTATACGGTAATCCGGGCGTAGCGCTGCACGAGGTGCAGCGGGGTGGCGATCTAGGTGCCGCTGCTAACGCCAAGCAAAGTCCGCTGCAGCGGGCTGCCCCGGTTGCTGCAGGAGCCGCTGTCACCACCGGGCTGGCGAGTGTGGCATGGTGGCTCTTGCGCCGAAAGCTCCTTGGACTGCTAGTAAGGTAGCAGCGCGCACATAGCCGCGAGTGTTAAGGTCTAGGAAAGGGCCCCGTGCATCCGCACGGGGCCCTTCATGCGTACTGCGAACAACGTCCCCGTTACGTTGGAGGTCGGTGAGGATGGATTGGCGCTTCACGATAGAGGGGCGCACTTGAATCTGGCGCCCGCTACGTACGTGGATGCTGGCCCGGTGGCGGTTTGCGGGTATAATGGGAGGAAAGGAGCCAAGATTTTGGATGAAGCATTCAACGTTTCACTTTGACCTGCTCGCCACTGACGGCCGCGCCCGCGCTGGGCTGCTCCAGACGCCCCACGGTGAGATCCCGACGCCCATCTTTATGCCCGTCGGCACCCAGGCTACCGTCAAGGCGGTTTCCCCCCGCGATCTGAACGACCTGGGCGCGCGGATCATCCTGGCCAACACCTATCACCTCTACCTGCGCCCCGGCGACGAGCGCATCGCCCGGCTGGGTGGTCTGCATACCTTTATGGGCTGGGACGGCCCGATCCTCACCGACTCAGGCGGCTACCAAGTATTCAGCCTGGCCCAGCGGCGCAAGATCGACGCCGATGGGGTCACGTTCCGCTCTCACATCGATGGCTCCGAGCACCGCTTCACCCCGGAGAAATCCATCGCTGTCCAGGAGAACCTGGGGGCAGACGTCATCGTCTGCTTCGATGAGTGCGCCGTCCCGGACGACTACGACTACAACGTGGCAGCGCTGGCCCGGACCCACGCCTGGGCCGAGCGGTGCAAGGCGGCCAAGTCCCGCTCCGACCAGGCCCTCTTCGGCATCGTCCAGGGTGGGGTGTTCCCCGACCTGCGGGAGCAATCTGCGCGCTTTCTGACCGGCGTGGGCTTCGACGGCTACGCGATCGGGGGGCTGAGCGTGGGCGAGACCAAGGATCAGATGCACCAGGCGCTGGAGGTGGTCGATCCGGTGCTCCCCACCGACCAACCTCGCTACTTGATGGGCGTCGGCACGCCGGCGGACCTGGTCGAGTGCGTGGCGCGCGGAGTCGATATGTTCGACTGTGTGCTCCCCACCCGGATGGCGCGCAACGGCAGCGCGCTCATCCGCACCGTGGCGCCGGGCAGGTCGAGCCCGGCGCGGCTCAACCTGCGCAACGCGCGCTTCGCCGACGACCCTGCGCCGCTGGAGCCCGGATGCACCTGCTATGCCTGTACCCACTTCAGCCGTGCCTACCTTCGCCACCTGGTCATGGCCAACGAGATCCTGGGCCATCAACTAGTCACGCTTCACAACCTCCATCTGATGCTCACCATCGCCCGCGAAATTCGAGCGGCGATCCTGGAGGGGCAGTTTCAGGCATATCGAGATGCGTACTGGAGAATGACCAATGACCAATGACCAATGACAAATGACAAATACGAGAGTGATGCGTTTGTTGTTGACGGTGGTGGTGGTTGTGTTGGTGCTGGTGGTGCCTCGGTCCACCCCGCTGATTCCGTGGCAGATGTATGAATATCGTGACGGTTCTTTCGTCTTGCTTCCTTCTCCCATACTACTCACTCCTGAATCTTCTGCCCCTCCCCTTGTCTCCTTGTCCCCTTGTCTCCCCTTCGTCCCCCCCGCCTGGCACGTCACCGCCTCGGCCCTGGCGGACGTCACCGGCGATGGCATCCCCGAATGCGTGTTTCTCGTCTGGCGGCCTTGGCGCGATTGGCCCATCCAGCGCTGGAGCACGATACCCAGCCCTATCGCCGATTTCCACGATGCGGCGGGAGACAGCTGCCATCTGATCCTGCTCGACCCCAGCGATGGGCGCGAGATCTGGGCCGGCTCGGCCTTGCCGGCGCCCCTGCTGGCGCTGGCGATCGGCGACGTGGACGGGGATGGCTGGGAAGAGGTGGTGACGCTCGAGGGGGACTATGCGTCCGGCCGGCACGGCCCCGCCGCTCGCGTGGATGTCTGGCGATGGAACGGGTTTGGCTTCACGCTGGTGTGGCGTTCGCCTCCCGGGGTCTTCCGCCAACTCCGCTTGACCGCCGCTGGCAACGGCGGTATACTGCACGTAGCTGTTCGCTAAGGAGGTGTCTTGTGAGAATCAAAATGAGAACCAAACCGACAATTGAACCTATTCTCGCTATCGTGATCCTCGTCGTCGCGGCACTGGCCTGTAACGCACCCGCGCCCTCTCCAGCTCCGACGACGCCCACGCCGCCTCCAACGGCTGTACCTCCCACTGAGGCGGCCCCGCCTACACGTCCTCCCGCTGTTTCGCCCACGCCGCCCCCCAACGTGCGTGGACCGGGCTTCGCCGCCTATTCGAACATATCGGTCGCACTGCCCGCTGCCTACGACGGCTACGCGCTGCCGCTGGACCTGGCGGCGTTGGGCAACTACAATTCCTTCACGTTCATCGACGCGCAGGCGGCGCTCGTGGCGCAGAATGGCTTCGTCGTCACGCCGGGCGACTGGCTTGAGTTCTTTCAGCTTTACGAGAACGCCCGCTACCAGGAGATGCCCGTCTTCGTCACGACCGACTCCGTCTATCACATCTACCATCTGCTCTTCGACAAGATGCTGCGCGACTTAGAGCGGGAGCACTTCGAGCCTGACGTCCGCGCGCTCACCGCTGCCTGTCTGCAATCGGCCCAGGATCTGCAGGCTGAACTGCAGGGCACGCAGTTGGAGGAGATGGCCCGGCGCGTCGTCGCCTACTTCGCCGTCGCGGATGCGCTCATCAACCCCGATGCGGTCACCCCGCCAGAGGTCGCCGCCCTGGTGCAGGGGGAACTGGCCTTGATCGACGCACACGCCGGGTTTGGCCGGAGCCCGATTTTCAGCGTGGATTGTCCCGATACTTGCGATCCATGCGACCCCACGCCTCCGCCGGAGTGCCTGGACCAGCCCTGCATGTGCGAGGACTACTCCCAGTACGTCCCCCGGGGCCACTACACCCGCAGCCCGCAGCTTGAGCGTTACTTCCGCGCCATGATGTGGTACGGCCGCATCAACATGCGTCTGGAGAAACCCGACGAGACGCGCATGGCGTTGCTCATCACCTATGTCCTGCGCCACACCGACGTCAATGGTCAGCCTGCCGCCGACGTCTGGGCGCGGGTCTATGACCCCACCGTCTTCATCGTCGGCAAGGCCGACGACCTGGGCTTCCACGAGTATGGCGCGCTGTGGGATGCGGTCTTCGGACCCGGTGCCCCGGTCTCCGACGTCGCTGATGAGGCCAAGTTCGCCGCCTTCGTCGATGCTGCCCGGCTGCTCCCGCCCCCGCAGGTCAACTCGATGTGGGTCTACATCTGGGAGGACAAGGAGCAGGTGACCCAGGGGTTCCGCTTCATGGGCCAGCGTTTCGTCCTCGACGCCTATATCTTCGACGAGCTCACGTGGCGCGAGGTGGGCACGATGGAAAACCCCCGCTGGCTGCCAAAAGGGCTCGACGTCATGGCGGCGCTGGGCTCCGAGGAAGCGTACACGATTCTCGATGAGATGGGCGAGACCGCCTTCGTCAACTACCCCGAGCAGATGTCCAAGTTGCGCGGGGAGATCTCAGCCCTGGAGTTGGATTCGTGGACCCAGAACCTCTACTGGAGCTGGCTCTACGCCTTCCATCCGCTCCTGGAGCCGAAAGACGCGCGGTACCCGGCCTTTATGCAGACACCGGCGTGGACGCGCAAGGACCTGCATACAGCGTTGGGCTCCTGGACTGAGCTGAAGCACGACACGATCCTCTACGCCAAGCAGTCCATGGCGGAGATGGGCGGCGGCCCACCGCCCGAGCCTCCCCACGGGTGGGTCGAGCCCAACCCGGAGGCGTACGCCCGTCTGTTGGCGCTGACTCGCATGACGCACGATGGGCTCGAGAGCCGCGGCCTGCTGACCGAGAACACGGAGGCCAACCTGATGCGCCTGGACAACTTGCTCGATTTCCTGCTCGACGTGGCGCAGCGCGAGCTGTCCGGTGAGCCGCTGACCAGGGAGGAGTACGAGCGCATCAAGTTCTACGGCGGTGAGCTGGAGGCGATGACGCTGGCCGCCGCCGACCAGGAGGGGGAGGGCCGTCCCTTCTTTGAGGAGCAGGACCAGGCAGCGCTCGTCGCCGACGTGGCCACGGGTTCCGGTGAGGTGCTGGAGGAGGCGATCGGCCGTATCTTCGAGATCTACGTGGCTGTGCCCGATGGGGAAGGGGGCCTGCACATCGCCAAAGGTGGCGTTTTCTCCTATTATGAGTTCGCCTGGCCAATGGAGAACCGGCTGACCGACGAGGCCTGGCAGGCGATGGTCGGGGCTGGCGAAGTGCCCAATCGGCCGGGGTGGACGGCCAGTTTCGTCCAGGAGTGAGAAGACGAGGAGAAGAGTAGACAAGGGGATAAGGGGACAGGGGGACAGGGGGACAAGGGGACGAGGAGACAGGTATTTGGCTGCGCCGTGGGGAAACAGGAAGATAACAGTATGTCAAGGTAATCCGATCCCTTGAAGAGAGACTCGTGCCTTGTCTATCTGTTCCTCCTTGTCCTCCTTGCGTTGTTGCTCGGACTTCCAGGGGAGCGCGCGCTGCCCACTTCCACGCTGGCCTTGGTCGGCGACGTGATGCTGGGGCGGGGGGTTGCCCAGGCGCTGGATGGGGATTGGGAGGTGGCCTTCGGTGAGGTCCAGCCCTGGTTGGCCGGGGCGGATCTGGCGTTTGCCAACCTGGAGTCGCCTCTGGCCGCCGCGCCGTTCTCCCCGCCATCTCCCGCATTGGGGAAAACGGAGGGTGGACGGTATGACCTGCGGGCGCCGCCGGACGCGGTCGCTGCTCTCCGAGCGGCCGGTTTCGACATAGTCTCCGTGGCCAACAACCACGCGCTGGACGCGGGCCCTGCCGGGCTGGTGCAGACCCTGGACGCTTTGCGAGCAGCCGGGATCGTGGGGTTGGTAGATCAAGAGACGGGTAGATTGGTAGATTGGGAAACTGGGAGATTGGTGGGTGGGGGGCGATTCCCAATCGTCCAGTCTACCGGCATGCCAACTTGCCAGGTTTTGGCTTTCGACGACTCCACGGGCTCGATGGACGTAGAGGGTGCGGTCAGGGCGGTGGCCGCGGCCACAAAGCAGGCCGATCTGGTCATCGTCTCGGTCCACTGGGGCGGCGAGTACCAGGCCACACCCTCGCCGCGCCAGCGGGCCATCGCGGCCCGGTTGGCCGCGGCCGGGGCGGACGTCGTCGCTGGCCACGGGCCGCACGTCCTCCAGCCAGTCGAGTGGGTAGGGGAGACGTTGGTCGCTTACAGCCTGGGCAATTTCCTGTTCGACCAACCCTACCCGGTCGACTGTCACTGGGGGGCTATCCTGCGGATCACGCTGCGGGGCAACCGTATCGTCGCCGTCGACCCCCTGCCGACTGTGGCAAAACGGGGACGTGTGAGGCCGGCCGAGCCCGGGGAAGCTGCTGCCATCCGCGCCCGTTTGAACCTGTAACCTTGAAACTTGAAACCTGAAACCTGAAACCTGAATCCACTCCATCGAGGTACACGTATGAACATACTACACGCTTTCCTTCTCGGCGTCCTTCAGGGCGCAACCGAGTTTCTCCCCGTCAGCAGTTCAGGCCACCTGGTGCTGGTGCCATGGTTGTTGGGGTGGCCTGCACCGGGCCTGGTCTTCGACGCCGTCGTTCACTGGGGTACGGCGGTGGCCGTGGTCGCCTATTTCTGGCGCGATTGGGTCTCGCTCGTCCGCGCGGCGCTTGGCTCTCTCTGGGGGCTGCCCTTGCGAATCCTGCGAACGTCCCCGTCAGCGGAGAAACCTCAGGCTGGCGGAGCCACCTCGGAGTTGGACGCCACAGGTCAGCCTGCGCCAGATTGCCCGCCAGACGCCCGGTTGGCCTGGCTGATCCTGTTGGGCACACTGCCAGCAGCGTTGGCCGGCTGGCTGCTGGAGGATTTCTTCGAGGGGATGTTTGCCCGCCCGGCGGCCGCGGCTGCTTTCCTGCTGGTCACAGCCGCGCTACTGACCGCCAGCGAACGGCGGGGTCGCCGCGAGCGCGATCTCGACACGCTCGCTTGGCCCGACGCACTTCTGGTGGGGCTGGCCCAGGCGCTCGCCATCTTCCCCGGCATCTCCCGCTCCGGTGCGACCATCGCCGCCGGGCTGGCACGCGGGCTGCGGCGGGAACCTGCCGCGCGGTTCAGTTTTCTCCTGGCGACGCCCGTTATCCTTGGCGCTGGACTGCTCAAGGTGGTCGATCTGGCGCAGATGGGGGGCCTGGCGGTCCAGGCACCGACGCTGGTCGTCGGTTTCCTGGCGGCGGCCGTCGTCGGTTTCGGCTGCATCTATTTCCTTCTTCGCTATCTGCAGCGCCGCCGGCTCTATCCATTCGCTGTCTACTGTGCCGTTGCGGGCGTGGCCTGCTTGCTCGTGGCGCTGATCAGGGGGACGTAGGGTGCGGTCGAGACCCGTCGGGCGGTGGGTTTTGCGCTTCCCAGGCGGCCACAATCTCGCGATTGGTTCTGACGTTCTCAAGGAACTTGCGACATAGCAGCGGGTCGCCGATGTCGGCGGCCTGCTCCAGCAGGCCCGCGTGGGCCTGCGACAGTGTGGCGCGGGCGCGCTCGATCTTGTGTGCGTCGCCGTGCGCCGTAGCACACAGGACACGGTAACACGTCAGGTGGACCTGGAGCGGATACTCAATGCCGTTCGATCCATTGATCTCGATCCAGGCCAAGATCTCGGTAGTGCGGGCCAGCGCTTGCGCCGCATCTCCCTGCGCCAAAGCGACACGTGCCAGGCCGGCCAGATCGTCTATGGCCAGACATGCCTGGCCGAGTTCACGGCGCAGGCACATCGCTTCCTCGTAGGCATCGGAGGCGGCCTTGAGTTGGCCCAGGTCCGCCAGCGCGTGCCCCAGGTAGGTCAGGCTGTAGCCCTCGCCGCGCCGGTCTCCAATCTCGCGCTGGATCGCCAGCGCCTGCTGGCAGTACGTACGGGCGGCTTCGTTTTTCCCCAGGCCGTGATGGACCAGGCCCAGGTTGACGAGGCTGTTCGCCTCTCCCCAGCGGTCGCCAATCGCCGTGCGGATGTCCCGTGCCTGCTGATGGAACTCTCGTGCTGTTTCGTAATCGCCCAGGTCGCAGTAGACGGTGCCCAGGTTGTTGAGCGCCATCGTCTCGCCCCTCCGGTCGCCGATGGTGCGGAAGATGGACAGCACCTGTTCGTAGTGGTCGCGCGCGGCGGGATAGTCACCCAGCTCGTAGTGAATCACGCCCAGGTTGCTCAGGCTGTCGGCCTCGCCCTGACGATGGCTGATCGCCCGGTAGATCTCCAGCGCCTGCCGGTAGTGCTCCTGTGCCGCCGGGTAGTTGCCCTGGTAGAGGTAGACGTCGCCCTGGTAGTACAGGCCTTTCGCCACGGCCGGGAGATTGTCCGCCGCGCGCGCCAGTGCCAGCGCACGTTCCAGCGGTGCGTGCGCCGCTTCGTAGTCCCCCTGACGCCAGAGCATCTTGCTCCACGCGATGTAGGCCTGCGAATCGTCCTCCAGTTCCTTGGTCCTTCCGGCCCGTTTGATCGCCCGCTGCACGGCGTCCAGCGCTGCCGCGTAATCGCTCGTGGCTTCGTAGTAGTTGGCCTGCCGCAGGGCGACCTCCGCGTTCTGGCGGTCGTCGCTTGTTTCCTGGGCCAGCGCGGCCAGCATCTTCAGGTCATGTGCCTGCGCCTCTCGCTCACCCCGCAGGTCGTTCACCGCCTCACGCGCCAGCAGCAGATCGTAGCGCGCTGCCAGGTCGGCCTTCGGGGTGAGGTCCAGAGCGCGGCTGAAATATTCCGCCGCCTCGACGTTGGCGAATTGAGCGGCCGCCCACCGACCAGCCAGCTCGGCGTAACGTCGTTCCCGCCCTCTGTCTCCGGCCTGGTGCCAGTGGTAGACCAGCAGCGGGTAATGGGGTGCCAGCGATGACTCCAGCGCTCCTCCCAGGGGCCGGTCGGTGGCTTCAGCGTAGGTATGTTCGTACCACCGGGCGACCGCACGGTGGAGCTGTCGCCGCTGGGCATAGAGCAACGTCTCGTAAGCCACCTCCTGGGTGATGATGTGCTTGAAGATATAGGTCAGCTCCGGCTCCGGGGCCTCCAGTGGCGTCAGATCCAGGTGAGCCAGGTCAGCCAGGTAGATCTTCAGCAGCCGATGGCTGATCTCCATATGCTTGCCCAGTGTATCGTGAAGCGTGACGTAGGCAAAGGTGCGTCCGATAACGGCCGCTACTTTGAGCGTCAACTGCTCTTCGGGCGGCAGCCGGTCGATGCGGGAGAGGACAAGGCCCTGGATAGTATCGGGCAGCGCCTGGGCGGCCTGGCTCAGGTCACCGCTGACGATACAGCGCACCTGGCCCGCCTGGGTCTTCAAGGCGATGAGTCCGTTGTCGCGCAGGGTGTACACCAGTTCCTCGGCGAAGAAGGGGTTTCCACCGGATCGGGAGCGAACCAGTTCGGCCACTCCATCGGGCAGGCCTTCCTGGGCCACGCCCAGCCGGGCCGCAGCCAGCGCCACCGCTTCGTCGGGCGAGAGGGATTCCAACGGCATGTGTTCGGTCTCGGCCATGCCCAGGAGTGCCTGTGGCTCGCTGCGTGCGACTTTGCCCTTCAGGGGGCGCATGGCCACGAGCAGCAGCAGGGGGACACGGGCGACCGTCAGCGTACGTGCCACCTGCAACGCCAGATCCCACGACAACGTGTCCAGCCAGTGGGCATCTTCCAGGGCCAGGACCAGTGGCCTTTCAGTCGCCCAGGCGCGCAGGAGTGCCAGCAGCAGAGAGAACAGGCTCTCGTGCCGCAATTGGGTGTCCAGAGATGCGGTCAGTTCGTTTTCCGGCAGACCCAGCCGCAACACGTCGTTCAGCAGCGGGACGCGCTCCGCCAGGTCCGGGGCCACGTCGTGCACGTGGGCCTGGACGCGGCGTCGTCGCTCCGCTGCGTCGTCCACTTCGTCCAGACCGAAGTAGGAAATGAAGATGTCCCGCCATGCGCGGTAGGGCGTTCGTTGTTCGATGCTGTATCCCGCGCCAATCAGACCGGCCACGCCGCGCTCGCGCATCAACCGGCCCAACTCTTCCACCAGCCGTGATTTGCCGATGCCGGCCTCTCCCTCGATGAGCAGGATACGGCTGCTGCCGGCCCGCACGGCGTCCAGGCAGGCCTCGATCCTGGCCACTTCGGCCCGCCGGCCGATCAGCTTGCCGGCGGGTTCTTCCTGTCGCCTGCCAACATCGCCGGTGGGGCGGTAGATACGGATGAGTCCTGCCTTTCCCTTGACGTGAACGGGGGGAAGGAGGTCGAAGGCCAGCTTGCCCCGTGCGCTCCGGTAGGTTTCGTAGTCGCATCGTACCTGGCCGGCGCCGGCCACACCCATCAAGCGAGACGCCAGGTTGGCCGCGTCGCCCATCACGGTGTATTCGCGGCGGGTCTGGCTGCCGATGGGACCGGCGAACACGCGACCCGTGGTCACGCCGATGGCCAGTTGAAGCCCCTGCGCCTCGACCTGCGCCTGCAGGTCCAGGGCGCAGCGCAGTGCGCGCACCGGGTCATCCTCGTGAGCGCGGGGAGGAGCGCCGAACAGGACCAGCACGACAGTCCCTTTATCGTCCACGGACAGCTTGTTGATGCTGCCTTCGTAGCGGTGGATGGTCTTCTGGGCGGTGCGCAGGAAGGCGTGTAGCCGCGCAACCGCGCCGGGTTGTTCGTAGTCGATGCCGCTGACGTTGATGAACAGCACGCTCATCGGCCGCAGCACGGCCAGCCATTCCTGCAGTTCTTCCCCCAGCCAGGCGGTGACGACGCCAGGCACGTAGGCCCGCAGCACTGCTTCCACGGCGGCTGGATCCTGGATCTGGGTCCAATCCGGCTTGGGCAGGGGACGGGGCGCGACCGGGTGAGGGGCGATGACCGCCTCGGCCTCCGGGCTGAGGACGGTCTCGCCCCGCCGGGCCTGGTGCTCGGCCTGGGCCATCTGGCGCAGTGGGTCGCCAGCGATGACGTACTCCCAGCGGCCGCGGACGCCACCCACGTGGGCCGCCAGGATCTCTCCTGCGCCGATGCCGCTTTTCATCCCCAACGCCACGGGGCCAGCGCTGGTCGCCAGCGAGGCAAACTCCCCCATCGCCGCCTGCATCGCCTCGGCGGTCTGCCTGGCCCGGCGCGTGGCCGTGCCCCGGTCCTCCTGAACAGCCGGGAAGACGGCGGTCACCGCGTCGCCGCTGAACTGCGCGATCTCTCCCCCCTGTGACTCGATGAGCGTGATCATACGGCTGAAGTAGCCGTTCAGCAGGCGCGTCAGCTCCTCCGGCCCCTCTGAGCCCCTTTGCGCCAGCGCCTCCGTCAGCGGGGTGAAGCCGGAGATGTCCGCGAAGAGCACGGCGGCGGGAAAGCGGTCGGCTTTCGATTCGGTTGGAGGCGCCGGCGACGTCTCTTGCAGTGTGCCGCGCGTGATGCCCGGTGGCACGTAGGTGGCAAGCGTTCGCAACAGATCTGACATGGTGGTATTGGGGCTATTTCATCAACGTTGGCAGGTAGGCATATTTGAACACGAAGGCGTCGCCCACGCCGGTCAGCTTGATCTCAGATCGGCTGGCGCTCATGCCGCGCCTGTTTCCGCTGGGTACGGCCCACGTCAGGAACTCGTCCCAGGTTCCGTCACGGCTCATCTGGTAGATGCTGGGGGCGACGTAATCGTCGTAGGCGCTGGACGACTTGGTGGGCGGGTAGTAGATCGACAGGCCGTGGGCGCCGCTGTGATCCCAGATGTAGCCGCTGGCGCCGCCGCTGGCGTGCCGCTCGTGGACGACGGCAGCGTCAACCGCGGATTTCACGGCGGCGGCCTGTGAAGGCGCCAGCCCGCGGGCGTTGTCGGCCAGGTCCCACAGGTCGATGTATTCCGCTCGCAAGGGATTCGTGGCATCCATGTCAGCCGCGAATGCCTGGGAGTTGTCCCGCGCATCGGTGACGTTATTCACGTTGGCTGTGGCCTGGAGCGCGTCGCCGAAACCGCTCACCGCAGCGCTGACGGCCGCCATCTGGCTGGTGTCGATCAGGGAGATGGTGTGCGGGTAGCCACTGCCGTAGTTCGCCCCGACGGCTTCTGCATAGTACCGGTCGACGATCCGCTGGCCAACGCTGAGCGACGTGTCGTTTGCCTGCAGATCCTGGAAGTAAAGCGGGTAGGTGTTGATGCCCCAACTGATCTGTTCGAAGAAGATCACGTAGTCCACCCACTCCCTGACGTCGTAGGCGTTCTCTGCCAGCCCCATCAGGCAGGCCTCATAGTCTAAGATATCGATCTTGCGGTCGCCGTTTTGTGTGGCGCTCTTCAGGGCGGAGTATAGCTCGGGGGGAGTGAGTTGGTCGTTGTCGGACGTCGCGTCCCAACTGATGCCGTACACCCCGTCGCCGTGGTCGTCGATGGCCAGGTAGTAGTTCTCGGCCGGGTACTGATCCATGGCCCAGGTGACGAAGTTGGCCAATGTGTCGGAGTGGCCCATATTACGCTCTCCCAGGTTCCACTTGTTTGTCCCGAGGGTGTAGTTCCCGTTGGGCTGGACCAGGTAGCGGGTGGTGTCATTGGCGCCAGGCCCGTCGTACAGGATCGCCACGGTGAGGAAATCGCTCTTGCTCCCGATGTACCCCTCGATGTCAGTTCGATACCCGTTCAAGATGGACACGAAGCCGGGGTCTTCGGCGTTGAGGTAGAGCATGACGGTCCAGGTATCGGTGAGTGGTTGGTTGGGCTGGTCGATCCCGGAGGATGGTTCGCTTCCACTGCCGCCACACTGGACGGTCAGGTCGTAGAACGAGTTGGGCCCGCCATCGCCCCAATAGGACTCGACGCTGATGTAGAACGTGGCGCTGTCCGTCGTGTTGGTGTAGACCACGTACGAGTCAAAACTGGTGCCATCGTCGTCGTTCCATGCCACCAGGCCGAGGCCTTCGTCCCACAGACCGACGACCGAGTCGAGGGCCGACGGTGGCACCTGCGTATCGGCGTCGATGTCGACGTCGATACGGCCTGCGGGCACGCTGCCCAGCTCAAACCAGTCGACGTCGTAGCCGCCCGCGGCCTCGCCAATGGTGCCGGTGATCGTGTCGCCACAGTTGATCGACGTGGCCTCAGTGGAATCATCGTTGGGCTCGTTGGGGTCGATGTATCCTCCCCCCCCGCCACCGGTGGCATAGACGCTCACGTCGTCGACCCAGCCGGTTGTCCCCCCCGCTCCGGCCTGGCCATAGAAATCATCGTACAGCTCGAAGACGAGGGCGATGGGCTGGCCGGCGACGGCTGACAGATCGATAGCGTCGAGGGTGTATAGCACCTCCTGCCATTCTCCGGTGGTGTCGAGGGCATCTACACATCCCAGGTCCACCCAGATCTCGCCAAGGTCGGTTGGCCGCATACTGACGCAGAACAGATCGTGGTCGATCTCTGTCTCATCGGTCCTCACGCGGAACCAGAAGTCGAGCACGACGTCGGTGACGTCGGAAGGCACGTCGAAAGCCTGGTGCAGGAAATGGACCCCGATCCGGGACGGCCCCATGACGGCCGAGTGTTCCTCGTGGATGGAGGTGTCGCCGGTCACCGCCACCTCGCCGGTGCCAGTCCAGTGGGTCAGGCCATCCTCGAAGCTCCCATTCTGGATCAGCTCGCCCGCCGGATCGGGCGTGGGCTCGACCGGGGGGGCGCCGCCTTCGTCGCCCCAGACCCAGACCTCGTCGACGAATGGACCGTCGTCGACAATGCTGGAATCGGACTGAAAGACCCAGGCCAGCCACACTTCCGAATAACCGGCGTAGGAGGTCAGCCAGTAGGCGTGATCGGTCCAGCCACCGGAATCGCCGGACCAGCCGTAGCCGTAGAATTGGGTGCCATTGATCGAAGCGCCAAAGAAGACCTGGTCGAATACGGGCTCGGTCTCGTACCACATGCCGAAGCTGACGAACACGTCGGCCATTTCGCTCAGGTCGATGGGGCCGTAGATCATCCAGCTATTCAGGTTGTTGGGATAGTAGTAAACGTTCGGGTCCAGACCATCGGCGCCGGCCGCCGCCGGCCAGGCTGACCAGGTGTCCGAGGGGTCGTCTTCGTGATAGTAGTAGGTGAAGTCATTGCTGCCCCAGCTACGTTCGTAACCGTCGCTGTTGTCATCGTAGACGGTCCAGACGCTGGTGCCATAGGCAGGCGGGAAACCGACCCCCAACGCAGGCGGGGAAAACCCGACGAAGTTCTCGTAGAGCAGGGGGGTCCAATCCTGGGTGCTCAGTAGCCCGCCGATGTCGGGGGCACGGTAGGCTTCGGGATTTCCTCCGCCCGCCCCCAATGGTTTATCGAGGCTGCTCGGACCGACGGTGTCGGCCGGTTTCTCGTCGCCAGTGGCCAGCAACGACTCACCCCGTCGCAGCGTGGCGTTGGGCCGGAACCTGACGACCTCCAGGTCGCTGTCCCCGGCCGGCGGGGCTGCCTCAACCTCGGCCGTGCCTGGCTCCGGTGTGGCAATAGTCGGATTCAATCGAAGCGCGATGTGGGGCTGTGGAGGTCGGATCGTGCGTACCAGGTCTGGATTGGGCCGCTCGTGGCCCTTGGATTGGGCCAGCGTCGTATCGGGTGCGATAAGAGCGCCGGCTAGCGCGATGACGGTCAGGGTAAGGACGATACTTGCTGCGATGACGAGGCGATGGGGTGAACTGCCAGTAGGAATCATGATACACCCTCCTCCCGCCCTCTCAAGAGAAAAGCCGAAAGCCTGAACTCATTGAAGGTGTATTGAGAACTCGTTGTGAGTTCCTATGTATTATACCACATTTTCGTGGGGGTTGGTTTCATCTTGGGGCAATGCGGCCACTTGTTCGTCCCTCAGAACCAGGGTATAATGAATCATCGGATGCTCAGATGAAACTGACAACGGAGCACATAGCGGTGGTGGGGGGTGTGCTGACCACGAGCCGGGTGAGGGTGAATAACCACAATCCACGGGTCTCAATTTTCGGGCTGAGTGCGGCGTTTATGATCCTCTCTTCGCTGTGCTCCAGGTTTGTGCGAAGGGTGATGGTGTTCCGCCTGGCCGCCCGCCTCTCTCGGTTCCTGCTTCTCGTTTTCTGCCCCTTTATCCTCATAACGGCCTGCGCGCCCCAACCTCTGACCGTCACCCACGAGCCTGCCACGTTGCGCCTGGTGGCCGCCGATTCCTGTGGGCCGCTGGCCGAGGAGTTGGCCGCTACCTACGAGGAATCCCATCCTTGGGTCGAGGTCCAGGTCCAGGTATTCAACGCCTCGGTGGCCCAGGAGATCCTCCAGGCCGGCGACGCCGACCTGGCGTTGCTCTCTTGGATGCAGGAGGCGACTGGCGGACAGACACTCTGGTCGCATTCCTTTGCCCGGGACGGCGTCGCCGTCGTCGTCCATCCTGCCACGCCCTTCACCGAGACCGGACTGGCGCATCTGCAGGAGATCTTTCGCGGCCGGGTACAGCAGTGGGGAGGGATGGTGCTCACCGTCGTCAGCCGCGAGGAGGGTTCGGGGACGCGGGTCGCGTTCGAGAACGTGGTGCTAGGGGACCACGACGTCACGTTCACCGCTGTGGTGATGCCCTCCAGCGAGGCGGTGATCGAGTACGTAGCAGGGACTCCGGGTGCTGTCGGATACGTGTCGACGTTGTGGCTAAGTGAATCTGTCGCGGATGGCGTGCGGGTGCCCCCGGTGGAGGGTGTACGGCCAGATCCAGACTCCATCGCCTCCGGAAGATACCCGCTTACGCGCCCACTCTATCTGGTGGCCACCGCTGAGCCCGCCGGCGAGGCCCGTGAATTTGCCCAGTGGGTGCTGGGGCCGGAGGGGCAAGCCGTCACTGCCAGCGCTGGGAATTGGTAGCGACGCTTCGGTTCATCCGCTGAGGCGGATGTGATCGCATTATCAACAGGAGGTATGCTGAGCATGGAACGCGACGATGTCCGTCAGGCGCTACACCTGTGGGAACAGACGACGCTGAAGGATACCCTTGACCGGCATCCTGAGCGGCACGAGGAGTTCATCACGACCTCCGGCGAGCCTGTCGAACGGCTCTACACTCCGCTGGACCTGGATGGAGGCTACGTGGACAAACTGGGCCTTCCCGGTGAGTATCCCTTCACGCGAGGCATCCATCCGACGATGCACCGCGGGCGTCTCTGGACGATGCGGATGTTTGCCGGTTTTGGCACCGCCGAGGAGACCAACGCCCGGTTCAAGTACCTGCTCGAACAGGGACAGACGGGTCTCTCCGTGGCCTTCGACCTGTCGACGCTCTACGGCTATGATACCGATGCGCCCGAGGCAGAGGGGGAATTCGGCAAGTGCGGCGTCGCTGTCTCCTCCCTGCGGGACATGGAGGTCCTTTTCGATGGGATCCCTCTGGACAAAGTGACCACGTCGATGACCATCAACAGCCCGGCGGCCATCACCTGGGCGATGTACATCGCTGCGGCCGAGAAGCAGGGGGTGTCGATGCACCAGCTCGGTGGCACGATCCAGAACGATATCCTCAAGGAATACATCGCTCAGAAAGAATACATCTTCCCGCCGAAGCCCTCGATGCGATTGGTGACCGACACGATCGAGTTCGGCAGCCAACATCTGCCGAAATGGAACACTGTTTCCATCTCTGGCTACCACATTCGGGAGGCTGGCTCGACAGCAGCGCAGGAGCTAGCGTTTACGCTGGCCGATGGGATGGAGTACGTGCGCTGGGCGCTGGAGCGCGGTCTGGACGTGGATGCGTTTGCACCGCGGCTGTCTTTTTTCTTCAACTGTCACAACGACTTTCTGGAGGAGGTGGCCAAGTTCCGCGCCGCCCGGCGTGTGTGGGCGCACGAGATGCGCCATACCTTCGGGGCCGAGAACCCACGTTCCTGGTGGCTGCGCTTCCACACCCAGACGGCGGGTTGCTCGCTCACCGCGCAGCAACCGGAGATCAACGTCGTGCGCGTGGCCATCCAGGCGCTGGCGGCGGCGCTGGGGGGCACCCAGTCGCTGCACACGAACAGCCTGGACGAGGCGTTGGCTCTGCCCGGCGAACACGCCGTCACCATCGCGCTGCGCACCCAGCAGATCATCGCCCACGAGTCGGGTGTCACCAACACCGTCGACCCGCTGGGTGGATCGTACGCCGTCGAGGCGCTCACCGATCGCATGGAGCGGCAGGCCTACGATTACTTCGAGCAGATTGAGGCGCTAGGCGGGGTTATTCCGGCTATCGAGGCTGGCTTTTTCCAGCAGGAGATTGCCGACGCGGCCTATCGCTACCAGCGCGAAATCGACGAGCGACGGCGCATTGTCGTCGGGGTAAACGAATATGTGGACGACGAGCCATTGCAGGTACCACTCCTGAAAATGGACCCACAGGGGTATGAGAGGCAATGCGCCCGGCTGGACGCTGTGCGCCAGGAGCGGGACAACGGAGCTGTGGGACAGGCCCTTGACCGGTTGCGCATCGCCGCCCAGGGCACGGAGAACACGATGCCCTATATCCTCGACGCCGTACGCGTCTATGCCACGTTACAGGAGATTATGGACGTCTTCCGGGAGGTCTTTGGCCTGTATCGGGAGCCGATGATCGTGTGATGAGGAACCCCCTTGGGGTCTCAAGGACCCCGAGGGGCTGCCCTCACGGTTACATAATCTTGGATAGCTCCCACAGATCTAGGCTGAGTTCCTTCTCGAAGGCGACGGCCTCTTCCAGGGGCGTCAGGGCGATGGCACTCTTGACCCATCCAACCATGGTCCCCCCGTTTCCGGCGATCAGTTCGCGCACGGCAGCGGCTCCCAACCGCGTCGCCAGCAACCGGTCGAAGGCGCTGGGGGAGCCGCCCCGCTGGACGTGACCCAGTTGCGTGACCCGGACCGAGAAGCCCACGGCGTCCTGTCGCTCCCGCAGTTGCTTGGCCAGTGCGTGAGCACCTTCCTGCCATCCCTCAGCCACGATGATGATGCAGTGTGGTTTGCCCCGGATGTACGCCTCGTCGATCGTTTGACAGATCTCCTCGAGAGACGTGTCTACCTCTGGGCACAGCACCATCTCAGCCCCACCGGCGACGCCGCTCGCTATGGCCAGGTAGCCCGAGTCGCGCCCCATCGTCTCAATGAGAAAGGCGCGGTTGTGGGAGGACGCCGTGTCTTTGATCTTGTCAACGGCGCTCAAGATGGTGTTCAGCGCGGTGTCTACACCGATGGAGATGTCGGTGCCGTTGACGTCGTTGTCGATTGTGCTGGGGATGCCGATCGTCGGGAAGCCCATGCGCCACAGTTCCATTGCCCCGGTCAGGGAGCCGTTGCCACCGATGACCACCAGGCCGTCGATCCCGAACCGGTTGAGGCTGCGCAGTGCCTCTTTGCGTCCCTTGATTTCGCGGAACTCGGTACAGCGAGCGGTGGCCAGGATCGTCCCCCCGTGCCCGATAATGCCGCCCACCGATCGATCGTCCATCTCGTCAATTTCACCGTCTATCAGGCCAGCGTAGCCGCGACGGATACCCATAACCTCGACCCCCAGATGGATACCCATGCGCACGACGGCGCGGATGCAGGGGTTGAGGCCGGGGTTGTCCCCGCCGCTTGTCAATACGCCAATGCATTTCATCTTGTCCTCCTGACCATCGGCTATCGGTATCTGGTAACCAACGCCTGGCTCAGAACGATCGATTGAGCCACTCGTGCAGCGTCCTGCAATTGCGATCAACTGAGGGCTTACGCCTGTAAGCCTACGGCTTCACGCTCATGCCGGCGAGCTTACGCCGCCGCCGTGCCCGGTTCCACGCGGATTGCGTCAGGCCCCAACACGGCCGTGAGTCGCTGTACCAGTTCGGGGCCGTAGCGCGTGGTCTCGTTCGGGAACGCCAGTTGGACCGGCTTGCCTGCACCGCCGGTCAGCCGGATCATGAAGCGGTCTGGACCGGAGTGCTCCACCAGCAGGCTGTGGATCTTGCGTAACGTCTGCACATCTTGGGCCTGTTCCCCGCTGCGGGCGAACGTCACGTGGATGGTGCGTGTGGAAAGTGGTGATGGTGGTGGTGGAGGTGGGGGGGGCGCTGCCTGGGAGGCGACTGGCTCCGCCGGAACAACCATCTCGTCTGGGGTCTTGACCCAATTGCACAGCAGGCTCGGCGTGTCTCGCCGGCCGGCGTCCACCTTCCCGGTCACGACCAGGATCCGTTCTGGTTGCCAGAGCTCCTTCGTCTTGCTCCACACCCGGGGGAAGACGATGACGTCGCAGGTACCGTGCAGATCCTCCAGCGTGACGAAGGCCATCTCATCCCCTTTTTTCGTCACGTGGCGGCGCGCTCGCTGCACCATCCCAGCGACCACCACCTGTTGGCCGTCCATCTCCTCGCTCAGCGACCCGGCGTGAGCGTTTACGACGTCTTGCAGCCTGATCATAGCCTGCGTCAAAGGATGCTCGGAGACGTACAGGCCGACCAGGTCCTTTTCCCAGGCCAGGATCTCCTTCTGTGGCACTTCGACAGCCTGGGAGAGCGGGGGAAGCAGCGCATCCTCGGCGGCCAGGTGTACGCCCGTGGCCTTGCCGAACAAGCTCATCTGTCCCACCTCGCGAGCCTGGTGCACGCTGGCGCTCAGACCGATGATCCGCTCCACGATGGGTAGAAGCTGCGAGCGCGTGCCGAAGGGGCGCAGGGCTCCCACCTTGACCAGGCTTTCCAGGGCTCGCCGGTTGACCTGTCGCAGATCCACGCGTCGGCAGAAGTCATCCAGGTTGTGGAAGGGGCCACCTGCCTCACGGGCCGCCAGTATGATCTCGACCGGCCCTTCGCCCACGTTTTTCACCGCTCCCATCCCGAATCGAATCGCCGGCGAACCGTCGGACTGTTCCTCAATCGTGAAGTCCAGACCGGACTGATTCACGTCTGGGGGCAGTACCTCGATGCCCATATGGCGGCACTCAGCGATCAGCAGGCCCACCTTCTCGGTGTTGTGTCGCTCGACAGTCAGCAGCGCGGTCATATACTCGACCGGGTACTTGGCTCTCAGATAGGCGGTCTGGCAGGTGAGCACGGCGTAGTCGGCAGCGTGGCTCTTGTTGAACCCGTACCGGGCGAAGTACTCGATGTCTTCGAAGATGCCTTGGGCTGCCTCCTCGGGCAATCCCCCGTGCTTCATCGCTCCCTCGACGAACGATGCCCGGTGTTTGAGCAGTTCCTTTTTCTTTTTCTTGCCCACCGCTCGCCGCACCAGGTCTGCGTCGCCGGCCGTGTACCCCGCGATGTCCGTCAGGATGCGGATGATCTGCTCCTGATAGACGATGATGCCGTAGGTTTCTTTGAGGATCGGCTCCAGGCTGGGATGGCGATATTCGATCGGGTTGTGGCCGTGCAAGCGGTCGATGTAGTCGTCGATGTACTCCATCGGGCCGGGGCGAAACAGGCTGATGGTGGCGATGACGTGGTCGAACTGCGAGGGCTGCATCTTCATCAGCACGCGCCGCATACCCTGCCCTTCCACCTGGAACACGCCGGTCACGTCCCCCCGCGAAAGCAGATCGTAGATGATCGGGTCATCGGTCGGGATGCTGTTCAGGTCTAGCTCAGTGCCGTGCCGCTCCTGGACCAGCTCGCAGGCGCGGCGCATGACCGTCAACGTAGAGAGCCCCAGGAAGTCGATCTTTAGCAATCCCAGCTCGTCCAGCTCTGCCATCTCGTACTGTGTGACGACGCCAATCTCGTCCTCGTCTCCACCCCCGCTCTTCGTCGGCCGGTTCAAGGGCGCGTACGTGACCAATGGAACGTCGGTGACGATCACCCCCGCGGCGTGGGTGCTGGCATGGCGTATGTTTCCCTCCACACCACGGGCCGTGTCGATCAACCGGCGGATATGCTCCTCCGTCTCGTACGTCTGCTTCAGGTCGGGTACTTCCTGCAGTGCCCGGTCCAGCTTGACTTTGGGGCCGGTGGGCACCAACCGGGCGATCCGGTCTACTTCGGGCAGTGGATAATCGAGCGCCCGTCCTACGTCGCGGATCGCCGCCTTGGCTCCCATCGTGCCGAAGGTGATGATCTGGGCGACTTGCTCGTGTCCGTATTTCTCAATCGTGTAGCGGATCAACTGCGCCCGCTGATCGTCGGGATAGTCCAGGTCGATGTCGGGCATCGTCACGCGGCCCAGGTTGAGGAACCGCTCGAAAATGAGGCCGTGTTGCAGGGGCTCCAGGTGGGTGATGCCCAGGCTGTAGGCCACGATGGAGCTGGCCCCTGACCCGCGCACGTTCCACCAGATATTCTGTTCCCGTGAGAAGCGACACAGGTCCCAGACGATGAGGAAGTAGGTGTCGAAGCCCATACGGTGGATGATGTCCAGTTCGTAGTCAAGCCGCGCTTGCTCCCTGGACGTGACGGCTGGGTAGCGTCGCTTCAGTCCTTCCTCACACAGGTGGCGCAGGTAACTCTGCGCGTCGTAACCTTCTGGGACGTCGAAGATGGGCAGGTGGTAGTGGCCGAACTCCAGCTCTACCTCGCACATTTCCTGCACCCGCATAGTGTTGGTCAGCGCATCCGGTGCTTCGGCGAAGAGCGCCGCCATCTCCTTGGCGCTGCGCAGGTAGAAGCTGTCGTTTGCCATGCGCATGCGGTTCGGCTCGTTGGTCGTCTTGCCGGTCTGGATGCACAGCAGCACGTCGTGGATGTCGGCTTCCTCACGGCGGGCGTAGTGCACGTCGTTGGTGGCCACCAGCGGCAGGTCCAGTTCGCGGGCCAGGGCGATGACCTGGCGGTTAAGGTCCGCCAGTTCGGCGATGTCGTGTTCCTGGATCTCCAGGAAGTACCGGCCCGGAAAGACGTTTCGGTACCAGTCGATGGCGTGGTGTGCTTCCTCCACTCTGCCAGCCAAGACCAGCCGAGATACCTCTGACGATCCACAACCGGACAGGACGATCAGCCCATCGGCGTGCTCGGCCAGGATCTCTTTGTCAATCCGTGGCTTGTAGTAGAAGCCCTCCAATTGGGCGATGGTCGCCAGGCGCATCAAGTTGTGGTAGCCGGTGCCGTTCTGGGCCAGGAGCACCAGGTGGTAGGGCTTACGGTCGAGCTGCGGATCACGGTCCTGCCGGCCGCGCGGTGCTACGTACGTCTCCAGCCCAATGATCGGCTTGATCCCGGCGGCTCTGCAGGCCTTGTAGAACTGGACTGCGCCGTACATCACGCCGTGATCGGTGAGCGCCAGCGCAGGCATGCCCAACTCGACCGCGTACTCGGCCAGTTCCTGGCAACTGCTGAGGCCATCGAGGAGGGAGTATTCACTGTGCACGTGGAGGTGAACAAATTCGGCCATCGGTTGGCATTATACCACAGCGGTTGGCAGATTGGTAGTGGGTGGATCGAGGTCTGTAGGTTCATTTGCGCCTGCTACCTTTTCATGGCAATTTAGTATTTCACCAATCGGGCGAATCGTGGTAACATGTATTTGCAAGTTGGTCGCTTGCACATCATATCTCCACAAGGAGCAAAAGGTGAATCTCTCAAGGACGCAGGATTTCATCGCACTGGAAGACCAGTACAACGCTCACAATTACAAGCCGCTCGACGTTGTCCTCACGCGGGGGCAGGGGCCGTGGGTCTGGGACGTGGAGGGAAACAAGTACCTCGATTGTCTCGCGGCCTATTCCGCTGTCAACCAGGGACACTGTCACCCGCGCATCGTGCAGAAGATGGTCGATCAGGCCCCGCGGCTGGCGTTGACCTCCCGTGCATTCCGCAACGATCAGCTCCCCTTACTGGCGAAGGAGCTGTGTGAGTTGACCGGCTACGAGATGATGCTGCCGATGAACTCCGGTGCGGAGGCCGTCGAGACGGCGCTCAAGGCGGCCCGGCGGTGGGGCTATCGGGTCAAGGGCGTACAGGACGACCGGGCTGAGATCATTGCCTGCACCGGCAACTTCCACGGGCGCACAATCACGATCGTCACCTGTTCGTCGGATGAGCAGTACCGCGACGACTACGGTCCCTTCACGCCTGGCTTCAAGCTGGTTCCCTACGGCGATGCCGATGCGCTGGAGCGGGCGATCACACCCAACACCGCCGCCTTCCTGGTCGAGCCCATCCAGGGAGAGGGTGGCGTTGTCTTGCCGCCGGAGGGGTACATCCGGCGGGCGCGCCAGATCTGCAACCAGCATAATGTGCTGATGATGGCCGACGAGATACAGAGTGGTCTGGGGCGCACCGGTAAGCTCCTGGCCTGTGAACATGAGGGTGTGCGGCCCGACGTGGTGATGTTGGGCAAGGCGCTTTCAGGCGGTATGTACCCGGTCTCGGCCGTGTTGGCCTCGCGGGAGGTGCTGGGCGTCTTCGGCCCTGGCGATCACGGTTCCACGTTCGGGGGCAACCCGTTGGCGTGCGCCGTGGCGCGAGAGGCGCTCCGGGTTATCGTGGAAGAGCACCTCTGCGAGCGCGCTGTCGAGTTAGGCGAGCATCTCATGTCTCGCCTGAAGAAGATCTCAAGCCCGTACGTGGCGCTCGTCAGAGGCAGGGGGCTCTTCATCGGCGTCGTGCTCAAGCCTGAAGCCGGGGGCGCACGCCGTTTCTGCGAGGCGCTGGCGGAGCGGGGTGTGTTGGCCAAAGATACCCACGGCACCGTCATCCGCCTGGCACCACCGTTGGTCATCAAGAAGGAAGAGCTGAACTGGATGGCGGATCAGCTCGAAGCGGTGCTGTCTATGCCGTAGATGGGGCCCCTATGCGGGGCAATGCACGGTCTTGAGTAGACCGGGTGCCGATGGAGCAAAGTGTGAGGGGGGGGAATCTTGTTCCCCCCCTGACCGAAAAACCCTCTAGTCGCCACACGAGCCGGGACACCAAACCTGGCGTATCCCCTCCGTGCAAGCCCAACAACACGCCCTGACTCGTGTGGCTCCTGTCAATCCACGCCTCTCGGATGGATCTGTTATCAGACGGTAACAGCCTGTTTCAGAAACGTGACATTCTCACCACAAACCGGTAATCACCCTGTGTTATACTCACAAGCAATGCAGTAAACCGATCAAACACAGGAGGTAAACCAGTATGGTTAAGCAGTATCTCTCTCCCAGACGCTGGATGCTTGTCTTGCTCGTCTTCCTCACCGTGAGCACGCTGGCCCTGGCCGCCTGCACTTCGGGAACCTTCGTCGTGGGGATCGAACCTCCCCCGACGTCGACACCGTATCCCACTCCCGTCATTGTGAGGTATGTTGACCACGAGTACGGCTTCATCTTCCACTATCCAGAGACGTGGACGCTGGCGGAAGAGCCACATATGGTGAGACTGAGCCGGGGCACCCTGACCCTGCGTATTGCGTACGGATGGGCATCCGATCCGGGATTCGGTCCGGGGCGCACCGGCGTGCCGGCCGGGGACTTCATCTATGGAGATAAGGTTTTCTTTCTGGACCAGGTGATCCCGGCCCAGGTGCTCGAGTACGAGCGCAAGGACAAGATGGTGTTCTACGGCGGCCCAGGCCTGGTCGAGGTCGGGGACCTGGTCTTCTCCATTTGGTTGGAGGACGTGAATGGAGCCGACTATTCCGAACTGGATATCCCGAAGGAACTGCAAGCCGAGGCCAAGGAGATCCTGGAGTCCTTCGAGTTCATTGAGGCCACGGGGAAACCGCCGGCTCCGATACCCACACCTATCGAGCGAGACACGCTGACCTACGAGAACACGGCGTATCAGTTCTCGTTCCAATACCCGGCCACGTGGGCTGTCGAGGAGGTCGTGGGAGAGACGATGGACGACGGCACCAAGCTGGCGGACGCCGTGGTCCTCACCCAGGGCAAGTTCAAGATCATCATCCAGCATCAGCGCAAGTCCGATCCGGCCCCGACGGCGTGGGGCGGAAGCCTGGTGCCGGGCGGCATGGGCTATGGCGAGGCCATCCTCGCCGACCCGGTGACACTGCTAGGCGAAGACACCCGCAAGCTGATCTGGACCTACAATGGCGGGATCAAGGCTGTCGAGGTCAACACCCACGGAGAGTACGCGGACCTGGTGCTGAGCATCACGCTGGCGGATAGCAGCGTGGTGCTCATTCAAGATCCTGGGGCGGAGACCGTCCCCGAGTTCGCGATCGCGGCGCTGGACCGGGTTGTGGGCTCCTTCACGGCAACGCAGTAGCGGGGCGGGCCGGACCGCTGAACGGCGTGGGATGAAGTTGTTCGAGAGATTGCGGTATGCTGTCAGCAGGTTTCTCTATGGCCGTTCCGGATAGAAATCGATCACCGCTTGCTGCTCTACGTATGAGAGCACCGCCGCCCGACCCCTGATGGCCTCCAGCACGGGCGTCACGCCGGTGGTCTGTGCCACGCTCTGGGTCAGTGTCTCCAAGGGCAGGGCCAGCCCGATCAACGTGCGCGACTCGCTCAGGTAGAAACGCACCACCTCGGGACCGTCTGTCCAGGCCCCTTGCGCCGTGTCCCACACCAGGAAGTAGGGGGCGTACGCTCCGCTCGCGGGGTCATACAGGACGCCGACGACGGCCTCGTCTCCCAGATCCGGGTTGATCCGCACCGAGCCGGCGGGGCGGCCGGTGGCTGTGTTGCCATCCATGTCCAGTGCGAAGAGCCAGTCGGTGTACGCGGGCGGATCGGGGAGCGGCCCATAGAGCTCGATCCAGAAGACTGCGTCTCCCTCGGTGGCCCAGCCGGCCAGTTCCTCCGGCACCCCTGCGCTGGATTGAAGGTCCATCCGCAATTCGGCGTCGATGCTGGCGGCACGGATGTCCACGCTGGTGGGAGCTCCTTCGATGGGGGTTCCTCCCTCGTAGGCTGCCACGTCGCCCTGGCTATCGGCGGGCGGCAGCGGGGTAGGCTCCGGCGTCGGTGTGGCGCTGGGGATGGGGCTAGGACTGGGTATAGGGGTTGGCGCGGGCGTTGGCGTCGGCGTGCAGGCCACCACGTGCACGAGCGCCTCGGCTGCCTGGCGCGATCCGCTTTGCATCGCTGTGACGATGTAATTGCCTGGCGTATCGTCGGCGGTGAAGACCCCGCTCTCGCTGATCGTGCCTCCTGTAGTATCCCAGGTGGCTTCGACGTCCCCCTCGAGGGTGAACTGGCTCTGCTCTCCTGTGCACAGCGTCACCTCTGCGGGGCTGATGGACGGCGGAGGCTCCATGGACACGGACCCGCCACACGCCCGCAGGATCGTGATGACCGCCACCACGGCGACGACCACGAGCATGCCGATCGTGAACCAGAACAGGATGACACGCGCTCTGTCGTTTAGCATTTAGCCTCCTCCATTTCCATCCACCTGGAGATCGAGTATACCACAGGCATAGTCCACGGTCAAAGTCCCGCATGGCTTGGCGATGATTCGGTCACAGGGGCTGTGCGCAGGTCGAACGATCACCTGTGTTGCCCCTGGCCTGCCACGTTCTGATCCACCAGGGCCTGCAAGCGGCGGTACTCAGCGGAGGAGGCGTAGTCGCGCAGTGCGTCGATGCGCCGGATCATCATGGGGTGCGTGGTCAGCGTCTCGCTTAGGTTGCCCAGGATGTGATCGTCCTCGGCGTCGAGGAGGCGGTACACCCGCTCCAGGTCAGCCTGACTGCGGGCCTCCGTCCCTGCCGCCAGCCGGACCAGCGTTCCGATCGCCTGGTGAGGATTGCCGCAGGCCAGCAGACCAGCCCGATCGGCCGAGTACTCGCAGGCCCGGTTCCACCACAGGAAAGCCATCGCGAGCAGGGTTGAACCCAGAAAAGGGCTGGGGATACCGGCCATTCCTCCGACCAGGGAGTTGAGCCACGTGTGCCCCAGGCGGACGTGGCCCATTTCGTGGCCGAGGATGAAGCGCAAGTGGTCCTCGTCTATCACCTGCAACAGGGCCGAGTGAAGCACCACCACCTTGGGAGAGAACAACCCAAACGTGTACGCGTTCAGCGTGTCGCCGGGCGCGACGAAGACCTGCACGGATTTGGCCTGCAGCCGGGCAGCGCTTTCGGCCACGATTGCGGCCAGGCGGGGGGTGTCCTGTGGTGTGATCTCCCGGGCTTGTGCCAGCAGCGCCCGGTGATGGGCCCGGTTCATGGCGTAGGAGACCGCCACCGCCCCCAGGACGAATACGACGCTCAGGCAGATGGTCGCCGTGGCGGTCAGCGCGATGACCAGGAGCACCAGCACCAGCGTGAGTGCCAGGATCGCGCGCTCGCGAGGATAGCGATATGCGGTTGTGTCGTAGGCCCGTCGTGTGGCCATGGCTCACCTCCAGTCCGCGGTGGTGTGCTATTTGGTTCGGCGGATTGTAACACCTCTCTATTCATTCAACAAGCTCGATGGAATCCAGGATCCGGCGTCCTGCATTAACCAAAATGAAACGATACCGCAATGATTTTGAAACGTTGGTAGGCCATCTTATGCGGTATATTGAATGGGCAGGTGGTCACAGGTCGGCAGGGTCTCTGGCAGGGACCCAAGTTGCATTGCGTTGATCTCTGGGCTTTATTTGCAGGCCCGGGAAGGAGAGAGGTACGATGGTTTCGACAGTTACGACAGCGACCGTTGCTACGATAACGACCGTCGCCGTTGCCGGCTCGCTTGTATTGATTGGTATATTCACGTTGCTGGC